>JGI12316J15310_10000005_pt8:120000-215762 | contig 215762 bp, 161 predicted proteins | sample MarCyaLeptolynsp_FD_15310 | JGI IMG/M metagenome (IMG submission 15310)
GAGTTGGTGTAGGGCTGCGCGAGGTAGTGGGCCCAGGCGTCTCCATCGATGGTGAAGACGTTCTCTGCGCCGAACTTGGCGGCCTCCTCGGCGATGGCGCCGATGTCCTTGCCCACCACGACGATGTCGTAGGCGATACCCTTCCGCTCGCACAGCTGCTTGGTGAAGCTGATCACGTTGCGGGTGGCCTTCTTGAGCGCGCCGTCGACGTGCTCGGCGATAACGAGTGCGTTACCCATGATCTGTTCTCCTTAAGCCAGCACGCGGGCTTCGTTCTTGAGCTTGTCCAGCAGCTCGTCCACATCGGCGACCATCTGACCGGCCTGGCGCTTGGGCGGTTCCTCGAGGCTCACCACCTCGATCTTGAGCGCGCGATCCTCTTCGTCGATCTCGAGGTCGTCGAGGCTCTTCACGTCGATCGGCTTGCGCTTGGCCTTCATGATGCCCGGCAGCGACGGGAAGCGCGGTTCGTTGAGACGCAGGTCGGCGGTCAACACCATGGGCAGCTGACAGGCGATGGTCTCCATGCCGCCGTCAACCTCACGGGTCACGACAGCCTCCTCACCCTCGATGGCGATCTCGGACGCGAAACACGCCTGGGGCCGCTCCATATACTCAGCGACCAGCTGGCCAACCTGGTTGTTGTCCCCGTCGATGGCCTGCTTGCCGAACAGGAAGACCTCCGCCTCCTCGTCGGCCCAGACCGACGCCAGGATCCGCGCGGCGAGATCGCTGTCGAGGTCGTCGTCGGAGTAGTCCACGCGGATGGCGCGGTCAGCTCCCAGAGCGAGCGCGGCCCGCACGGTCGGGGTCACATCTTCGGGCCCGATGGTGACCACGACGACGTCGCCCGAATGCTTGTCGCGGAGCCGCAGGGCCTCCTCGATGGCGTTCTCGCAGAACGGGTTGATCTTGTATTCAGCCGACTCGGCATCGATGCCGCTGCCGTCGGCCTTCAGCTTAATGCGCGCGTCGGGGTCGACCACGCGTTTGACTGCCACCAAAAACTTCACGGTTACTCGGCTCCTATGCTTGGTCGCGCGGCAGGAGTCCCTGCACGAACACCCGGAGGGTCTGCTCGCACGCCTCGTCCAAAGAGGTCAGTCGCTGTCCCATCGCCCACTCGAGCGCAAGCTCGTCCAGAGCGCCGAACAGCATGCGCGCGACGCGGCGAGTGTTGAGGTCTCTCACGAAGACCCCCTGCTCCTGCCCGTCCGCAATGATGCGCGCGATGATCGCCAGATAGCGGCCAAACGCGCTCATGTCGGTATTCCGCATGAACTTGGCCGACTGCCTCAGCTCGACGGTGATGACCTCGGCCAACGCCGAACTCTGGCCCACCGACTCGAAGTGAACCCGGATAAACGTGTTCAATCGATCGATGGCGGCTTCCACGCCGGCCAGTTCGGCCAGCTGCCGCTCGATGATCTCGTCCATGCTGTCCACGAAGACGGACAGCAGGATGTCCTCTTTACTCTTGAAGTAGAGGTAGATCGTTCCATCGGCGACCGAAGCGGCACGGGCGATCTGAGACACCTTGCTGTTGTAGAAGCCGTTCTTGGCGAACACTTCTACCGCTGCGTCCAGAATGCGGCGCCGTTTGTCGGTCTTGTCGGTCTGAGCCATCTGCGTCGAACTCCTGAATGAATGACCATTCAGCGGCCCGGACTCTAGCCGGGTGGAGCCAGTCCGACAACCACCATCTTGAGGCTGTCGCCAAGAGCATCTCCCGTATCATCTCAGGGGTCCCTTGGGTGCCTCCCTTGACGGCGCGCACAGCGGCCAGGATACTTGCTCGACCCAACGTCTGTTCAGGTGGCGATGCAAGGCACAGGAAAGGCACAACGCGTCCTCATCGTAGAAGAGGATCGCGTCGAAGCCGGTATCATCGCGTTCCACCTGCGGAGGGCTGGCTACAAGCCGCTACTGGTATCCAGCAGCGACGAGGCCACAGATGCCGTCGCATGGGGTACGCCCAACGCTGTCGTGGCCGAGTTGGGAGGCACTGGGATCGACGGTCTGACGTTCGCCGGATCGCTGGCTGGAAGCTCGCTGGTGTTCGTGCTCGTCGCCGACCGGCCCCTGGCGCCGGGTGAGGAGCTGGAGGTCCTTCGGCTGGGTCTGCACCACGTCGTCCAGAAGCCCATTGACCCCGACGCTCTGGTGGATCGACTGCGACGGAGCACTCCGCGCGAACTCGGCCCTCCGGCAGGGACTCCCGAGGGCGAGATCCGCGGCAGCCTGATGGATCGGTCGGTCGTCGAGCTGGTCCGGCTCGCCGCCCGCCACCGCATCGACTGTAGCCTCAACGTTGCGTCAGAGGGCCCGCCTGGTTGGCTGGTCGTCCGAGACGGGCAAATCATCGATGCCGCCATTGGCGACGAGATCGGCAAGGACGCCGCTGTCAATCTCCTTCTGCGGGAGCACGGCCAGTTCGCACTGACCCCGTTGGGCGCCAACTCGCCGGACCTTCAGCGAGGAGACAGCGTCCAGACCGACCTTGCGGAACTCGTCGCCGAGGCCATGACGCGCGCGACTCCGGGTCGCCCCACGGATCGAGGAATGGTTCCCGCGCCCCCGTCGCCGACGGCGCCGGCGGCACCAGGGCCCGAGACCGAATCACGCCCACGTACCACCGCCCGGCAAGTGGGTATTCCAGGCGTTGCGGGGGCACCGCCTCCGCCCCGGGTCACCCTACCGGACGCTGCCGAACCACGGCCCCGCGACCTCGGCGAACCAGACCCGGAACCAGAGGCCTCAGAACCTGCCGAGCAGCCGCTTGCGAACAGTCCTCCGGCTGCCGAAGAAGCCGGGGACGTGGCGCCAGAAGTCCAACCCACGCCGACGCCGCAACCAGCAGCTGTCGAGCCGACGCCTGCGCCTGCGCCAGGTGGCAATCTTCCATGGTGGAAGCCACCGCCGCTCAAGGGTTTTCAGCCGCCCAAGGCCGCGGGAGCGGTGAGGCGGCGGGGCAATCGCCTCAAGACGAACACCAAGCCGAGAGTCCGGGAGACGGAAGAAGCCCCCGCACTGGCTCCCGACGTTCGGACAGTGCGCTCGCAGAAGGTCGCGCCGAGTTCGGCCTCTTACGTTCGCCAACCCACCGAGCCACCTGGCCAGCGGGTGAAGCCGACCACGCAACCGCAAGGCGCTGCCGCTGTGGCTGCGGCGCAGACCGCGGCTGGCGAGGTCCGGCGAGGTCGACAGAACACGCAGCCTGGCCTATCGGGTGGCGAACAGCCCCGTCCGCAACTGTCTGGTCAGCCGGCGCAGGCTCCCGAGATGGCGATTCCGTCGCGCCGACCCGCGGGACCTCGGATCTCAAAGGGACCGCCGCGGGTGCTGCATGGTCCCCCGCGGGCGCGGCTGAAGCCGCCGCCGTTCAAGCGGCCGGCCCCGCCCGGTCCGCCTCCGGCAGAGGAGGCCGACGGCGTTCCCGCCGCCCCGTTCGCTCCTGCCAAGCCGGCGCAGCGTTTGCAGGTCGACACACCCGGGCCCACAGCCAAGAAGCGCCGGGGGCCACGCCGATTCCAGACGGCGGGGCGCATGAAGGCCATCGAGCCCAGTGCCGACCTGGTCGCCGCCTATCAGGACTTCAAGAAGGAGTACGGGATCGGCCAGGACGGGGAGGGGCAGCCAACGCAAGAGGCAGCCACTCCTGCCGCGCCGGCCCCGGTGGCCGCGCCGCCTCCTGCCACGCCGGCCACCAACATCATCCCAACGGCCCCGCAGTCATTTGCGCCTCCTCCCGCAGCGGCGCCGCCGGAGGCCGACGTACCCGCGCCTGAACCGGCAGCCACGACCGAGGCCCCTGCGCCAGTGGCACAAGCGCCGCAAGCTCCTGCCAACCTCGAGGCAGAGACGCACCAGGCGGCTGAGACCCCCACTCCGCCGGAGCCTCAAGTGCCCAGCGGTGACGCGGCCCTGGACGCTGCGGCTGCCGAGGAGCTGGAGAAGGTTCGTGGCCGTCTGGTTCCACGGAGCTTCTTCTCCGACGGTGAGCGGCCCCTTCGACGTCTCCGCAGGACCAGCCACCCGAACCTGAAAGCGGTCACGGCGGACGCTATCACCCGAGAGCACGAGGCCCTCAACCCGGCCCAGGCTGCCGATACCGATCCCGAGGCAGCAGCCGCACCGGGAACCATGCCGCCGGAGCAGGAGCCTTCACCGTCGAGGCTGTCGGCCCAGAATCGCGCCACCGATCCTCCGTTCCCTTCGCTGCAGCCGCCTCCGGACCTCACCCAAGATCGCCCCGAAAAGCCCATGGTCGTGGTCGACCAGCGGTTGAACGACCCGGTCGTAGAGGAGGAGGACGAGCACCATAGCTCGTTCAACGAGCCGAGCATCACGCTCAGTGGCCTGACCGCCGCGCCACCGACCGACCGCCACACCGGGCCCAATCTCAAACCGGTCATTTACGCACTGGTGGCGGTCCTCGTCATCGCGCTCGGAGTGGTCATCTTCCAACTCGCCACCAAAAAGCCCACCGGACAGGCGCCCAAACCCGCAGCAACCTCCGCTGAAGCCGATACGGCGAAAGCTCCGACCTTCGACGAGCGCCTTGGTGCAGCGACTCTGGCACTGGAGAACAGCAAGCTCGCCCAGGCAGAGAAGTTGTTTACAGCCCTGGTAGAAGAAAAAGCCACGCACCTGGCGGCACTATCCGGACTCGCCAAGACCCTCTTCCTGCAGGAGCAGTGGGGCAGGGCACAGAAGAGCTTCGAAGAGCTCCGCAAGCTCGCTCCGGAAGAGCCCAACGTCTACTGGCACCTGACCTACGTCTACATCGCCAACGGCATGGAGAAGGAGGCCAAGGCGGCAGCGGCAAAGTTCAAGGAGCTATCGCCAGGGAGCGACGAGGCCCGCGAGATCCAGGCGGCCGTCGACAAGCCTTGAAGCTCGTCCTGGCCATCGAGTCCAGCTGCGACGAGACCGCGGCTGCTGTCGTCGAGACCGGGCAGCTGAGGGTGCGGTCCAGCGTCGTCGCGACTCAGATCCCGGTGCATGCACGGTTCGGTGGCGTGGTCCCGGAGCTGGCGTCGCGCAACCACCTGACGGCCATTCGCGGAGTCGTCGACAAGGCCCTCGCTGACGCGGATGTGGGCCTGGGAGACATCGACGCGGTGGCGGTGACCCAGGGCCCGGGGTTGGCGGGCTGCCTGCTGGTCGGGGTGCAGTTCGCCAAGGCCCTCGCCTGGTCGCAGAAGGTCCCGCTTGTACCCGTCGATCATATCGAAGCCCATTGCTACGCGGTACGGCTGAGCGACGCCCGAGGGGCAGGAGCAACACAGCCCGACTTCCCGTTCGTCGCTCTGGCAGTCAGCGGTGGCCACACCAGCCTGTACCGGGTCGAAGGCCCAGGCATGATGCGACGCCTGGGCCAGACGTTGGATGACGCTGCTGGAGAGGCGTTCGATAAGATCGCGAAGATGATGGGACTTCCGTACCCTGGTGGCGTGGAGATCGACCGGCTCGCGATATCGGGGGACCGGGAGGCCATCGACCTCCCTCGTCCCATGCTCCACAGAGGCCTCGACTTTTCGTTCTCGGGACTGAAGACAGCCGTCCGGTATGCCCTGGAACGAGGCTCTGCTCCTGGGTCGGCCGACCTTGCCGCCAGCGCTCAGGAAGCAATTGTCGAGAGCCTTGTGGTGAAGACACTCCGGGCATGCAAACAGGAAGGACTGGGGGACGTGGTGGTGGCTGGCGGAGTTGCATGCAACTCACGTCTGCGCGCCATGTTGAAGGCGCGTGCCGAGGCCCGCGGGGTTCGCGCCTGGCTAACGCCGCCCCGCTACTGCACCGACAATGCCGCCATGATCGGTGGTCTCGGCGCGGCGCTGCTGGACCGGGGCATGGCTCTGACCGGGCCGGCGCTCCTTGCCACCGACATCTATACGACCCGCCGTCCAAGCAGGGATGTCGCATGAGGCTCAAACCCGACAAGCGCCTCGGCCAGCACTTCTTGCGCGACACCGACGTGCTCCAGGACATCGCGGCTGTGGCCGATGTGGCGCACAGTGCGGGGGTCTTGGAGATCGGGCCTGGCGAGGGAGCGCTGACGGCGTTCCTCGTGGGCACCGGCAAGCCGGTGGTGGCCATCGACAAGGATCCCCGTGCCATCGAAGCGCTCCACCAACGCTTCGGGGACGCGGTTCGTGGCGTCCTGGGCGATGCCGTCGAAGACGATCTGGGAGCCCTTCTTCCCTCTCCCGACAATGACGGGCGGCTACCGATCGTGGTCGGCAACCTGCCCTACAATGTTGCCAGCCCGATCTTCCGTCGCCTTCTCCACCTCGCACCCCAGCGCGTATCTCGTATGGTGCTGATGTTCCAGCGCGAAGTGGCGCTGCGCATCGTCGCCGAGCCGGGAAACAAGGCATACGGCGTGCCGTCGGTGATGGCTTCACTCCTCGCCCGGTGTCATGTCGTGCGCGACGTACCACCGCAGGCGTTCCACCCGCCTCCCAAAGTGGACTCGGCCGTGATTCTGGCTGAACCGCTGCCAGACCCAGCCCACGACCTGGACGCCGCCGGATTGGAGGCGTTTGGGCGATGGCTACCCGCGTTGTTTCAGCGCCGGCGAAAGAAGCTGCGACACGCCACCCAGGCGCTGACCGATCTCGCGGCCGCCGAGGCGACGGGGATCGACCTCGCGCTCCGACCGGAACGTCTGACGCCGCAGCAGATCATCACGCTATTCAAGAGCCAGCGCGGCGTGCTCAGCGAATGAGCCAGGTCAGCTCCAGCGGCCGCCGGTTGCGGACGATCTGAATGCTCAGCGCTTCGGCGCCCTCGAGTCCCTTCCAGACGCGCATGAACTGGCCCGGTCGTTCGATGGACCGCCCGTTGATGCGCTGGACGATGTCGCCGGCCTGGAGCCCCGAAGCCTGATCACTGCCGAAGATCTCGGTGAGCATGAAGCCGCGGAAGCTTCGTCCCACCACGACCGGGAGGACACGGACCTGCCCCATCAGCCATCCGGGTCCTCGCTGGAGTGCAGCGTTGTAGTTGTCCCGCTCGATCACGAACCGGTCGGGGTCGTCCTCGGGCTCGATGAGCGTGATCTTGCCCCGCCTCTCGTTGGTGTCAGAGGAACTCGCGCAGGCAGGAGCGGCGAGGAACCAGGCGGCCGAGATGACGATAATCAGGACGTTGCGCATGGCCGTCAGTGTCGGCCAGGCCCGGTCGCCGTCAATTTTCTCGGTCGATGTCCGACTGAACACGGTCGAGGCAGGCGAGCTCGGATCCGGGGCTGATCCCCCGGTTGTCGTTGCAGAACGGGTGAACGCCGAAGTCGGAGATGCAGCTGTAGCCGTCGCGACAGTCCGACGTGGTCTCGCACTCCCGCATGCAATAGGAGATGCCTGGCTCGAAGGTGATGCAGACGCCTGAGTCGGGGCAGCCATCCAGCTGACAGTTCCGTCGGGTGCAGTAGCCCTCCGGCATCGACAGCTCGCAGTACATCGTCTGGCCACAGTCGGTCTGCGTCTCGCAGCTATCACCCACCGCCGACCCGCAGGCGGAGGCACCGATCAGCATCGCGAGGAAGGCAAAGAGCAACAGCTTGGAGTGGGGTGCGTTGTGCGTCACGGCGGCGGACGCTAGCGGCAGCGCAGGGCCGGGGTCAACCCTCAACTGCGGCTTCGGAGATGGAGTACAACCGCCAAACGGGCAAGCTCCACCCCGCCGCGAATGGTCGCCAGCCCGACGAAGATGTGCAGCGTCCCCGCCAGGTAGTCCTTGGACGACAGCAGCTCGCCACACAGGTGGAAGAACCAGACCGAACCTACGAACAGGGCGGTGGCGAGCAGCAGCAAAAGGGTACTCTTCATGCGGGGCACCTAGGGGAGATACCAGAGAAGCGCGCCCACGAGGGCCGCGATGAGCCAAAGAATGGTTGTCCACACGTCCGCCTTGGTTCGTCGCCGTTCGACGAACAACGACGCAAGAACGCGCCGGCGGGCGCGGCCGTCCAATGCCACGTCGCCGATCTGGTTGACCAGCTGAACCGCCGCTACGTACCAGGCCACGATGAGCCCCACGAGGAGCGCCACTGACGCGGGCAGGGGTTCGACGCTGGCGTCGGCGTTGCCCACCGCGGGGATGGCGAAAGCGATGTAGATCGCAGCACCTGTCAGGCCGGCAGCGGTACCCAGCCATCCCGCGGGTGCCGGCTGACGGCGGCTGGGAGGGATGACGGCCGATTTGGGTGCGGGGTCCGCGTTGGGTGGGTCAGTCGAGTCCTCAGTGGCCTCCGCGGGAGGGGGCGCCTCGGCAGCCCAACGACACGCCCAGACCCACGCCAGACCGATGAGCCCGACGGCGGCGAGTGCGACCAGGCCGCGACTCCCGGAATACACCTCGGAACCGGTGAACCCCGGCTCGATGATCAGCGCGGGCAAGTGGGACGCGAAATAGCCAAAGTGGGTCACCACCGGCGACGGGCGCGCCACCGCCAGCAGCAGCACACCCAGGGGCAGCGCCACCATCGCCACGGTCATCGTTGCCAGCGGCTGACCGGTCCAGCTGGTCCAATAGATCGCCGGCAAGACGAGCAAAAGGGCAGTAAAAGTCGCACCCGCGACAAGCATGGGGACCGTCCGCACGGCCCGAATCGTAGGCCCGTCGACCCATTGTGCCAAGCTGTCGGCCCGTTCCCGACACGACGCTGCGTCCGAAACACGCGCCAGGAGTTGGAAAGGGCTGTGGATCGCGGGTGTTGCAGGGACGAACCCAACTTTGACGCAGCCATGACGCGCTGTGCCTAGCTTCTCGGGACAGCGCTGTGGTAGTACGCCCTTCCACCCTGACAACGGTGTCTGCTCGTGGCGAAGAAGATGAAGGTTTGGGCGGGCCTCACCGCCTCCGACCTGCGGTCCTCGTACGAGGTCGCGTTGCTCACCCGCGCGTCGATCATCAGCTGCATGCAGATGAAAACGCGGGGGGAAGGCGTCGAGTTCTGGATCGGCGGTCCTGGCGAGGAAGTGCATGGTGCTGCGACAGGCCTGGCATTGGACCGGGCTGTTCGCGAGGTCGCTGGTACCAACGAGCACCTGGCCCTTTTCTGCCACTACCGCAGCGACGCGCTGGCGCACATGCAGACGGTGCTTCACGAGCGGAAGGACTACGTCCACAACTACTTCCGTCAGGCCCTTTCGAGGGTCACCGATGCCCATTCCGGTGGCCGGCAGATGGTCATGCACCTGTGCCAGCCCGACATCGGCATCTACCCGGTGCAAAGCCCCGTCGGCATGCAGTTGTCCAAGGCCGCGGGCTACGCGAAGGGACTTCAGCTCAAGAACAAGAAGGGGCTGGCGGTCGCCATCGTGGGTGACGGCACCACCGGTGAGAGCGACATGCACGAGGCCTGCATGGCCGCCGGATTGTGGAACCTTCCCGTCCTGATCATGGTCACCGACAACGAGGTGGCCATCACCGTCCGCCCCGAGGATGGGCGCGGCATCAAGAGCTACAGCAAGTACGCCGAGGCGTTCGGGCTGGACTACTTCGAGTGCGACGGCCACGACTTCTTGTCGACCCTGGAGGTTACCCAGGAGGCGGCCCGGTCCATCATGACCAAGGGCAAGGCGGCCATCCTTCGGGTCGAGGTCCCGCGGCTCATGGGGCACAGCTCCAGCTCCGGCGGACAGTTCGATTTCGATGCGCGCGATCCACTGATCGAGTTCGGCGCCTGGCTGGCCGAGGAGGGCATTCTCCCGGAGACCGCCATCTTCCGCCGCGGCGAGGTGGACAAGCGCAAGAGCTACTTCGACCAGCACGACCTCGGCACCCTGATGAAGGAGAAGCTGGCTCAGGTGAAGGCGGTCGTGGACGAGGTCAGGGTCGAGCCGACGCCTTCGCCCGAAGCTGGCGACGTCTGGCGGTATGCACATCCCCCGTTCCCCAGCGCTATCGAGCCGACGCCCGACCCCGAGTCCAAGACCCGGGTACAATACAACGAGGCGCTCAACCTCGCGTTCGATCGGATCCTGTCGCGCGGCAACGCAGCGGTGTGGGGACAGGACGTCGGGCACCGCGGCGGCATCTTCCAGGTGACCGCGGGGCTACGCGACAAGTACCCGGACCTGGTGCGGGATGCTCCCATCAACGAGCCGATGATCATCGGCACGGCCGTGGGCGCAGCACTTCATCCGGACCTCGCGCTGCTGCCCGAGATCCAGTTCGGCGACTACACGCTCAACACGCTCCACTGGTTGGTCCATGCGGGCAACCTGTACTGGACCAGCAACGGCCAGGTGGCGGCCAACGTGACCCTGCGCACCCCGGTCGATCCGGTTCAGGGCGGAGCGGTATACCACTCGATGAGTGTCGACGGGTTCTACGGGAACATCCCCGGGTTGGTCATTACCATCCCATCGACGGCCTACGACGCGTACGGGCTGCTCCGCACCGCGGCGGACTACGCTGGCCCCGTGCTCCAACTCGAGCCGAAGCGCATCTACCGCATGCGACTGGGGCCCGCCCTTCCGGGGGAGCCGGACGACGCCAAGCTGATGCAGCAGCTCCGCCGCAGCGGCGAGCAGTTCCCCATCGCCGACTACCGCATCCCGTTTGGGAAGGCAGCGCGACGTCGCAGCGGCTCGCACGTGACGATCATCACCTGGGGCTGGGCGGCCTGGCAGTCCGTGGCGGCCGCCAACCGCGTCGCGCGGGCACAGGGCATCGAGACCGAGGTGTTGGACCTGCGAACCATCAAGCCCTACGACCGGGACGCGGTGCTGGCCAGCGCCGAGCGCACCGGGCGGGTGCTCGTGGTCCAGTCCGATCGCACCTACGCCGGTTACGGGCGCGAGATCCAGGGCGACCTGGTGGAGAGCCTGCCGGGCGTCACCGTGCGCCTCGTCGGTCAGCTCAACACGCCAGCGGTCGGCCAGTCGCGTGTCCTCGAAGACGCGATCACGCTCCAGGAGTCGGACATCGAGGAAGCCATCGTCGACATCGCGTCGGCGAGCCCCGGTGCCTGGCTCGAGAACGAGCTGCACTGGCTTAACCATTCGCCGTCGCGGTCTCTCGTCTAGGTGTCGCGCTCAGCGGCCAGCTCGGTCGAGCTGGTCGCTACCGACCACCCAGTCGCCGGGCGACGTAATCGGCGTCCACCGTGAGCGCGGCGCCTGGAAGTTCGGGCGCCTCGAACATCGCGTCGGCCATCACGTCTTCCACGACGCTGCGTAGCCCACGAGCGCCCAGACCACGTCGCCGGGCGTGGCGCACGATGCCGCGGAGCCCGTCCTCAGCGAAGTTCACCCTGACTTCGCTCAGCGCCAGCAGCTCTCGGTACTCGGTCAGAATGCTGTCCGGCGGAACTGTGAGGATCTGGAGCAGGTCGTCCTCTCCAAGGTCCTCGAGCTCCACCACGATCGGCAGCCGTCCGAGGAACTCCTCGAGCATGCCGTAGCTGGCCAGTGCCCGATGATTTATCCGGTCTTTGGAACCGACGTCCTTGCCGATTCCTCCCACCGAGAAGCCAACCACGCGGTCGCCGGTGTCCCGGTGTAGGCCGCTGAATGTGCCGGCGCAGATGAACAGGATGTTGGTGGTGTCGATGCTTGCGTAGTCTTGACCGGCCAGGCTCGGACCACGGCTGAGGGGGACGAACAGCTCCCGTCCCTCGAGCAGTTTCAAGAGCGCCTGCTGAACCCCTTCCCCGCCGATGTCACGGCCCCCTGCGCCGGTGTTGGCGCGGTGCGAGCGACGGGCGATCTTGTCGATCTCGTCGACGAAGACAATCCCGTGGGCGCACCGTTCGGCGTCGTTGCCCGCCGCCACGAGCAGTTCGGTGATCATCTGCTCGACGTCGCGGCCGTAGTAGCCGGCCTCCGTGTATTCGGTAGCGTCCACAACCACGAACGGTACGTCGAGCACCTGCGCCAGATGCCGCGCCAGGTGTGTCTTGCCACTTCCGGTGGGGCCCATGAGCAACACATTGGACTTCTTGAGCAGGCCCGGAGTGCCGTCCGCCCGGATCGCGGCGATACGTCGGTGGTGGTTATAGGCCGCGATGGCCAACGCCCGCTTGGCTCGGCTCTGCCCGATCACGTACCGGTCCAGATGCCCGAGGACCTCTCGGGGAGTAAGCATGCGCGGGCGCTCGCGCTCGATCGACACCATGGAATGAGCATAGCGGGCAGCGGGGTTGTGTCCATGCACAGGCCGCTTACGGGAGACGTGCCCGAGGGCGACTCCTGCTCGCTGATTCCTTGACACAGCAAGGCGTAAGTCCCCATAAAAGCGTGCCCGATTCCGCTCCGGTCGGAGATGTGCGACCGAAACCAGCCGGGCGGCGACCTTCAATTCCCAAGGGAAGTCCCGATGCGAACCACCTTTCTGGCGACCCTGTCAGCCCTCGCGTTCTTCTGCAGCTCCTCGGCCGCGCTGGCGGGTGAGTACCAGTACTACGTACCGCTGACCGTGAGCCACTCGGGCAAGAACATGGAGGTCTACATGCCGCAGACCTTCAAGGCTCATGATGGGCTCGCTGGTAAGGCGCTTGTGGACGCCTCCATGAACGAGTTGGCGAAGATCTACGCCGACGCCAAGACCTTCCAGGTCAAGTACGGAAAGGGTGGGTCGGCCGCTGTGACGGTCAAGGACACCAAGCTGATCGCGGACGCCAAGGTCGCCGACCGTGCGGCTGGGGCGGTGTACCACACGCTCAAGGCCGCGGGCGCCAGGTCCGTCACCCTCTTCGGCCGCCCCGTCGATGCCAACTTCTTCACCCGAGGCGCGTCACTCATCGTGGTGCCCTTCACCGCGGTGATGCCGCCCAACCGGCTCAACCACGGACTCATCCGCTACGGCAACTTCGTCGCCAACGCCGAGGTGTTCTACAAGCGCCTGTCCGAGGGCGACGTCGAGATCCGTAAGGCTGCGGCCAGGTTGCTCAACGAAGGTAGCCCCGCCATCAAGATTGCGATCCTGGAGAAGGCTCGCATGTTCAAGTTCTACGACCTGGCCAAGAACCTCATCCCGCGGCTCACCGACGCGCATGTGGGCGTTCGACTCAAGGCGCTAGAGGCCGTCAAGGGCACCAAGAACAAAGACATCCTCAAGGTCCTCGGGGACATCGTGAACAACGATCCGAGCGCCGACGCCAAAATCCTGGCGGTTCGCGTCCTCGTGGACGCTGGAGAGAGCCGGTACAAGCGCTACCTGCTGCTGGAGAAGCTCAAGAACAAGAAGGTCTCGGTGGTGCTCAAGGCTGCCAAGGGGCTCATCGACGCAAACGAACCCAAATTCGGGACGGCGTTCGCGGACCTGCTGGCTCACCCCGACGCAAAGGTGCGCGAGGCCGGCCTGAAGGGGCTGGGACACTACAAGCAGTACCCGGCCATGGCGTCAGCGCTGAGCAATCCAAAGCTCGACAAAGGCGTCGCTGAGCGTGTGGGCAAGACCCTGGCCGATGCTGCCACGGGGGCGGACCAGGCCAAGGGGATTGTCTGGCTGGTGACCGAAGGGACCAAGCTGGGTGCGCTGCACGGCGCCAAGGTGGCCGGTGAAAAGCGCGTCGCTGGCACCACCGGGGCCCTGGCCAAGGCGCTCAAGCGCAAGGAGCCGCGCGTGCGCATGGCCGCCGCCAAGGCGCTGAGCCTGCTTCGCGACCCCGCAGGGTTGGAGCCCATCGCTGCCGTGATTCGGGAGATCAAGGACATCAAGGAGCGGGAGCAGATGGAGGCGTTCGCCATCAAGATCGTCGAGGCGCAGACCCTCGACCAGGCGATCAAGATCTCCAAGTCCGTCGACGTCACCGTGCGTCAGCTGGCCATCAAGTCCCTGGCCTCCAAGGTCGACAAGCACAAGGACAAGGTGGTCAGCACGCTGAAGATGCGGATGCGCGACACCGACGTGAACATCCGCCGGGCGGCGGCCTTTGCGCTGGCCCGCATCAAGGACGACCAGGTCGCTCGGGACATGCTGGAGATGGTCAACGACACCGACCCGGGTGTCCGGGCCGAGATCGCTTTCGCTGTAGCCAACTCCGGACTGAAGGCGGCGCCGGCCATCCTCATCAAGATGATGAGCGACAGCCACAAGCTGGTGAAGCGAGCCGCAGTCATGGGGCTGCGCATCAAGAAGGTCACTGCCGCGCTGCCCAAGCTCAAGATGCTGTCGAAGATTCGCTACCCGGCGGTCCGGTTCGAGGTGTGGCGGGCCATCGCGTCCATGTCGAAGAAGGGTGACGCCAACGACTTCGACATGTGGTCGACCGATGCGTTGTATGACAAAGCCCCTGACATCCGCGTCTTGGCTATCGAGATGCTATCGGCCTACCCCTCCGACCAGCGCACGGCGGGCGCGATCGGCGCCGCCGTCATCGACACCTCGGTGAAGGTGAAGGTCGCGGCGCTGAAGGCCCTGGCGGTGCTCAAGCACCCCAACGCCGGGATGGAAGCTGCACGTGGCCTGTTCGACGACGACAAGGAAGTGAAGCTGGCGGCGCTATCCGCCATCGAGCAACTCAAGCAGGCGACGGTAAAGGGCCGCCTCAAAGAGTTCCTCAAGAAGGAGAAGGACGCCGAGCTCAAGCAGCGCGGCAAGGCCGTCCTGGCGACGCTGTAGTCACGCAGCGAGGGCGTCGCAGATCTCGCACACCTTCTTGACGATCTTGTGGGTACCGCGAGCGCGCTGAACCTCGGCGCGGTCTGCGGCGCTCAGTAGAGGCACCAGGACCGCCGCGACCCGGGCGGGGCTGTACGGATTGAGCGCCAGCGCCCGCTGCACTTCTCGGCGAGGTAGCCAGCGCGATCGTGCCACTTCGGCGAGGGCCTCGGCCCGATGCGGGCGGCGGGCACACAGCCGAACGACAAGGGGCTCGGTGAGGCGAGCGTTGTTGAGCAGGATGCGGATGACGCTGGCGTCAGCATCGAGCGAGAGCCGTTCGATGAGCCGCGGGTCAGGCTTTCGGGCCCGCGCCTTGCGCTCGCCCAGCGTCAGGCTGCCCAGGACGTCATCCGGCGGAAGCGAGGTGGGGTCGACCTGTCGGCCGGCCTGGTTGTCGCTGACCAGGAAGATGGCGCGGAGTGCGTAGTAGCCGAGCTCGGCCGCTTCTCCGAACACGCGATTGGCGACGTCCTCGCCCAATTCGTTGGCACAGAAGACCCTGGCAAAGGCGATCCACCCGTCGCGCGCCCACCCATGAAGGGCGCCCTCCAGAAGCGCCTGGAGGCGATCGGCGCCGTCGGCCTGGTTGCTGGCCGGAGACAACATGTGCCGCACGAGCACCGGCCAATGGTTCGTGTCGGAAGCCGCTTCGAGTCGCTTGAGGAAGCGCCTGGCGGCGACAATGCCCTGCTCCGAAGCTCGCCGATACTCCTGCACCACTTCTCCGGACCGGGGCTAGTCGCCCATCTTCTGCTTGAGAGCGGCCAACTCGTCTTCGACCTTCATCTGCTTGGCCGCCTGCGCAGCCTCGTACTGCCCGGGGTCTCCCGCCAGCTGCTGCATCTGCTCGACGAACTGCTGGGTCCCTGGGCGGATGCCACCACCCTCGGCCAGCCGGGACTCGATACGGATCTTACGCTTGTTCTCGAGGACCAGCTCGAGCTCGCCCTCGGCCAGCGTCTTCTCCGATTGGAGGGGTCGCACGTCCTGCAGGCACTTGTCGAAGTAAGCCTTGGCTTTGTCCAGGACCTCTTTGGCCTTCCGAAGCTTCGCTAGGGGCTCCTGCATCTGCAGCTCCACCTTGCGGATCTTCTCCTTCAGCTCTTTCTCCTGCTTGATGTACTCGGCCATCAGCAGCTGGGTTCCCTCGTCAGACATCGTCTTTGGACTCCTTTGCTTGGCCCTTGCCCGCCTTCTTGGCAGCGGCCTTCTTCGTGGCGGACTTGGCCCCCTTGTCCTTTGGCGCGGGGGTTTCCTTCTTCGTAGGCTCGGCCGAGGCCTCGGCAGGCGGAACAACCTCCGTTTTTTCGGCCTTCGCGGATGGCGCTGCCTTCGGCGGCGTCTCTGCCTTGGGCTGCGCCTTGACGGGAGCGGCCGGCGCCGGCGGCGGAACAGCCGCCCTCTGATAGGGCCGAGTGGGCGTCTTGCGTCGACGTCGCGGAATGACCGCACCAGCCGCCGCGCCCCCGACAGTCCGCTGGATCCACTCCGCGAGCGTCTTCAGAAGCGTATCGGCGTTGCTTCGGGCCTCGCCGAGGGCTTTCTTGTTGGCCGCCGGCACAACCACCTCGAGGTAGAACTTCAGCTTGGGCTCGGTGCCGCTGGGTCGAACAATGACCTGGCCGCCACCCTCCAGGGACCACACCAGCATGTTGGCCGTGGGCACTCCCGCGGCCGACGCCTGGGCCTCATCCTGAAAATCCTTGGTCGCCGCGATGGCCTTGCCGCCGACCTCCTTGGGTGGATCCTTGCGCAGCGCAGCCATGATCTGCCGCCGTTTGGTCTCGCCGGCGGCGCCATCGAAGGTGATCGAGACCTGGCGGGTCGCATGAAGACCGTGCGCCAGGGAAAGCTCATCGAGGCGGTCGGCCAGCGACGACTTGGCCGCGGTCAGCGACGACTTGAGCTCGATGATGGCCTGAGCCGCGCCGATGCCGTCCTTGTCGCGAACCGCGGGCCCGACGCAGTAGCCGAGCGCCTCTTCGTAGGCGAACACGAACTCGGCTTCACCGTGTAGCTGCAGCGCCCGGTCCCAGAGCCACTTGAAGCCCGTCAGCGTGAACTCACAGCGCGCCTTGTGCGCCTCGGCCACCCTGGCCAGCATGCTGGACGACACGACGCTGGCCAGGACCAGCGGGTTCTTCGGAAGAGTCTTGTTCTTCTTTCGCTCGGTCAGCAACCAATCGGCGAGCAGCACCCCGACCTCATTGCCGCTTAGGACGCGGTATCCGGTGTCACTGTTGGCGTCGACCTCCGCGACACAGAGCCGGTCGGCGTCGGGGTCATTGGCGATGACGAGATCGGCCTTCTCCGAGCGGGCCAGCGCCAGGGCCATATCCAACGCCCCCTCCTCCTCGGGATTCGGGAACCGGACTGTCGGGAAGAGCATGTCGGGCTCTTGCTGCGCCTTGACCGGCGAGACGTCGCTGAAACCACGCTGAGCGAGCGCCTTGATGAGCCACGGATGCCCCACGCCGTGCAGCGACGTGGTCACAGCTTTGACCGGGGCGGGCGGCGGCTGAGCCCCGACGCATTGGGTGGCGATGGCCTTGAGGTACTCCTCACCCAGGGCCTCGCTGACCGGGACGATCAGCTCGTCCTTGAGGCCTACTTCAAAAGCCCTCCGCGGAACGCGACGGACGTTGAACGCCGCGGTCCGCTCTTTCCGGATGCGTTCGTCCTGCGGTGGGACGATCTGGCTCCCCCGCTCCGAGAACACCTTGTAGCCGTTGTAGGCCGGCGGGTTGTGGCTGGCGGTGACCACCACCGTCGCTGCGGCGCTGAGGTGGAGACCCGCGAAAGCAGCTACCGGCGTCGGCGTCGGTTCCTCGAACCAGTGCACCCGGATGTTGTGGCCCGCAAGCACCTCGGCCGCGACGCGCGCAAACTCGGGCGACTTCCGTCGGCCGTCCCGGGCCACCACGACCCCTCGCTGCTCCACGTTCTCGACGTCGGCCAGTAGCTGTCGGGCGAGCCCCGCTGTGGCCTGGGCGACGGTGACCAGGTTCATCCTGGTGGGGCCGCCTCCAATGAGACCGCGCAACCCCGCGGTCCCGAAATGGAGCTCACCCAGGAACCGCTGCAGCAACGGTGTCCGGTCGTGCAGGATGAGAAGGGCCTGGATCTCCCGCCGGGTAAGCGGGTCGGGGTCCATGGCCAACCATTCGTGCGCGCGCTCTAGCGCGGCGTTGAGCTTGGATCGGTCGACGGGCATGACGGGTTCCGGGACGGGGGCTGGCGCTACGAACTACGGCAGCGGCCGGTTCTCAGTCCTGCCGTCCGTGTGCGTGATGCGCTCACAGCCACAACCGTATCGCTTGCCCTCACGTTCGACCAGAGTACCGTCGGACTTCGTGGTGACGCTGTGGATCAGTCGTCCTTCACCGTCGGCGACGTGGAGGTCATCGTTGTCGAACGTGGTGATGTGGACGGCCGTCTGGAGCAGCTGCCCCGCCGCGACGACGGTCACGCGGGCGCCGCGCGAAGTCACCGCGTGGGTGTAGACCTTGCCACCGCGTCCGTCGCGACGCACGAACGTGCGCGACTGCCGAGCCGGGTCGGGGCGCTGGGTCCGCGCGGCCTCACCGTGTCGGCTGATGCTCCCACAGGTCGCCACGAAGAGGGGAGCCTTGCCCGCAAGGTCGATGACCTTGAGGGTCCCGTCGAGGCGCTCCACCTTGAGAGCTGAGCCGCCGCGCAGGCCGCTCAGCGTGGTCAGCAACGACGGCCCCTGACGGCACGACGCGTCCGCATCGCCCGACGCTGCGGCGGCCGGAGCCTCCGCAAAGGCAGCCGTCAGCGCCAGGGCGCCAGAGATTCCAAGGGCGGTCACGGTGCGCATCAGCCGGGAATTCATGGCGAAAGTAGACCGGTTTCGAGGTCCCCGGTCAAGCACTTGGTCCTTGATTTCCGTGCTGGTTGCGGGCACACTTGAGCTGCTATGTGGTTCAACTCACAGGTCAAACACGAGCCTGACGTCTAGCTCGGCTGTTTTCGTCTCTTTCACGACAGAGCAGCTCACAGCACAGACACGAGGCACCCACATGGCCATCGACTTCGCAAGCGGACCCGCACAGCTGGGCGACGCCGCGCCGGTACGACACCTCCGCCCCCAGGTTGACCCCTCCTCCATCACCTGGCGCAATCCACGCCGCGACGAGTTCTGGCGCGCCATTCCGGCGTACAAGGACGTCGACACCGTGACCTTCACCAGTCACCGGTGGCAGGAAAAGAACGCCATCACCAACGTCAAGAAGCTCCTGAAGACCGTGGGAGACCTGGTCGACAAGAGCTTCGTCATGGACGTCGAGCTGGGCTTCCGGAAGGCGCCCATGGCCGTCCGTATCTCGCCGTATCTGGTCAGTCTCATCGACTGGACCGACCCGGTGAACGACCCCATCCGTCGTCAGTTTCTTCCGATCGGGTCACAGATCGAGCCCGACCACCCCATGCTCACGCTGGACTCGCTCCACGAGCAGGCCGACGCACCGGTCCCCGGGCTGACCCACCGCTACCCCGACAAGGCCCTGTTCCTGGCGCTCGACACGTGCCCGGTCTACTGCCGGTTCTGCACCCGCTCGTACGCGGTCGGGCTGGACACCGAGCAGGTCGAGAAGGTCCAGCTCAAGGTCAACATGATGCGCTGGCAGCGCGCCTTCAAGTACCTTTCCGAGCGGCCGGAGGTGGAGGATGTCGTCATCAGCGGCGGTGACGCCTACCGTCTGAAGGCCGAGCAGATACGCGAGCTGGGCCACGCGCTGCTGGACATCCCGCACATTCGGCGGTTCCGGTTCGCCACCAAGGGCATCGCCATCCAGCCCCAGAAGATCCTCAGCGATACGGCGTGGGTCGACGCCGTCACCGAGGTGGTGGACCGCGGCCGCAAGCTGCGCAAAGAGGTGTGCATCCACACCCACTTCAACCACCCCGCGGAGGTCACCGGGTTCTCAGAGGACGCGATGAACCTGCTGTGGGACCGCGGCATCACCGTCCGCAACCAGAGCGTCATGCAGCGCGGCGTCAACGACGACGCCAAGACGATGCAGGAGCTGCTACGTCGACTGAGCTACATCAACGTGCATCCCTATTACGTGTACGTGCACGACCTGGTGCGAGGCACCGAGGACCTGCGCACCACGGTGGCCAAGGCGGTGCAGGTCGAAAAGCGCATCCGCGGCGCCACGGCGGGCTTCAACACCCCGACCTTCGTCGTCGACGCGCCCGGTGGTGGGGGCAAACGCGATGTGCACAGCTATGAGCACTACGACCGCGAAACCGGCATCAGCGTGTTCTCCGCGCCGGCCGTGAAGTTGGGCAAGCTGTTCCTCTACTTCGATCCGCTGAGCCGGCTGAAACCGGACATCCAGGCGGCGTGGCACGATCCAAAGCAGCGCGACGAGATGGTCGCCGACGCCATTGCCACGGCCCGCAAGCGGCACATCTGAGGGCATTCCCCCCCGGCCCCGCGCTGGGGGGAGCCAGGTCAGCTCCGCAACGAGCTTTCGTGCTTGATGGCCCCCAGGGCCCGTGCTATAGGCCGCGCGCTCGCCTTTGGTGAGCGAATAACGACGCACACTTCCCGGTCTTTCGTGCGCTGACGGCGCCTCACGGTGCCCTGGGCGTTCGGGAAGTGGAGGCCAACGAAAGCACATAGGAGCTCGACAATGAGTAGCATCAGCATGCGCGACATGCTGGAGGCCGGAGTTCACTTCGGTCACCAGAAGGGCCGCTGGAACCCCAAGATGAAGCCGTTCATCTGGGGGGCCAAGAACGGCATCCACATCATCAACCTGCAGCGGACCGCTCGTCAGTACCGTGAGGCACTGCACTTCGTGTCCCGGGTGGCTCAGCGTGGCGACCAGCTGCTGTTCATCGGCACCAAGCGCCAGGCCCAGGAGGTCATCGCCGAGGAGGCGAGCCGCGCCAAGCAGCCGTACGTGAACAACCGATGGCTCGGTGGGATGCTGACCAACTTCCGGACCATCAAGATCTCGATCGACCGGATCGACACCATCGACAAGCAGCTCGAGGTGGGCAACGTGGAGCGGCTGACCAAGAAGGAGGTCATCCGGCTCGAGCGTGAGCGCAACAAGCTGCTCAAGAACCTGGGCGGCATCCGCGAGATGCCCAAGCCCCCGGCTGCCGTGTTCATCGTCGACACGATCAAGGAGCACCTGGCGCTCCGCGAGGCCCAGCGCCTCAACATTCCGGTCATCGCGTTGACGGACACCAACGCCAACCCGGATGAGGTGGACTACCCGATCGCCAGTAATGACGACGCCATCCGCGCCATCCGGCTGTTCACGAAGGCCATCACCGACGCGTACCTGGCGGGCGCGGCTCTGCACAAGGAGTCGTTCAACCGCGAGCACGCCTCGGAGTCGAAGGCTCCCGTGGACGTCATCGTTCGTAAGGGCGCCGATGAGGCCCCCAAGGCTGAGGCCGAGGCCGCTCCCGCTGCGGAAGCCGCCCCCGCTGCCGAGGCCGCACCCGCACCCGCTGAGACAGCAGGAGAGTAACCGATGGGCATCTCTGCCAAACTGGTCAAAGAGCTGCGCGACCGCACCGGCGCCGGCTTCATGGACTGCAAGAAGGCGCTGAACGAGACCGACGGGAACCTGGACAAGGCCGTCGAGTTTCTCCAGAAGAAGCAGCTGGCCTCGGCCACCAAGAAGGCCGGGCGCATTGCCGCCGAGGGTCTGGTGGGTAGCTACATCCACACCGGCGGTCGCGTCGGCGTGCTGCTGGAGGTCAACTGCGAGACCGACTTCGTCGCTCGCAACGAGGACTTCCAGGCCTTCGTCAAGGACGTCTGCATGCACATTGCTGCGGCCCACCCGCTGGTCGTCAGCGCCGATGAGCTGGACGCCGCGCAGGTGGAGAAGCAGAAGGAGATCTTCAAAGGTCAGGCGATGGAAGAGGGCAAGCCCGAGCACATTGCCGAGAAGATCATCGTGGGTCGCCTCAAGAAGTGGCAGAAGGAGGTCGTCCTCCTCGAGCAGCCCTTCGTGAAGGACAGCGACAAGACCATCGAGCAGCTCCAGATCGAGCTCACCAGCAAGATTGGTGAGAAGATCAGCGTTCGCCGGTTCGCCCGCTTCGAGGTGGGTGAGGGCATGGAGAAGCGCGAGGACGACTTCGCGGCCGAAGTGGCCGCCCAGGCTGGCGGCGCCTCCTAGGCAACGCTGGCAAGCCTCTAGATAGCCGACGCAGGACCGGAGGGACGCATGACCCAGAAAAAGGCCGCTTACCGTCGAGTCCTGTTGAAGCTATCGGGTGAGGCACTCATTGGTGAGCAGGAGTACGGCATTCACATGCCGACCCTGCAAACCATCGCCCAGCGGGTGGGAGAGGCCAAGGCGCTCGGTTGCGAGCTGGCCATCGTCATCGGCGGGGGCAACATCTTCCGGGGCCTCAAGGGGTCTGCCGCGGGGATGGATCGTGGCACGGCCGACTACATGGGTATGTTGGCCACCATGATGAACGGCATGGCCGTCCAGGACGCCCTGGAGAAGGCTGGCCTCGAGACTCGGCTGATGACCGCCATCGAGATGAAGGCCGTCGCCGAGCCCTACATCCGACGCCGCGCCGAGCGGCACATGGAGAAAGGGCGGGTCGTCATCTTTGCCGGCGGCACCGGCAACCCCTACTTCACGACCGACACCGCGGCTGCCCTGCGAGCGGCCGAGATTCACGCCGACGTCGTCATGAAGGGGACCAAGGTGGACGGGATCTACGACAAAGACCCCACCGTGCATGACGACGCCAAGCGGTATTCGCGCCTCACGTACCGCGAGTGCATCAAGCAGAACCTCCGGGTGATGGACCAGACGGCCATCAGCCTGTGTGAGGACAACAACCTGCCGATCCTCGTCTTCAACATGACCGACACCGCCAACATCGTGCGGGCGATCGCTGGCGAAGACATCGGGACGCTGGTCTCCACCTCCTAGACGACGGCTCTCAGCAGCAACACCCTTGTGACGGGGTGCTGTTGCACTCGATCCCCAGCGCGGTATTCTCCCGTTTCATCGTTGAAACGAAGGAGCGGAAAGCGTGCTGGACGAGATTTACGACGACGCCCAGGAGTCCATGGACAAGGCGCTCGAGGCGTTCAAGCGTGAGCTGACCAAGGTACGCACCGGGCGCGCGAACCTCACCATGCTCGACGGTATCCGGGTGCCCTACTACGGGACGCCCACGCCGCTCAATCAGGTGGCTGCGCTGAACATCGCCGACCCGCGACTCATCACCATCAAGCCCTGGGAGAAGGGCCTGCTGGTCGAGATCGAGAAGGCCCTGGTGGCCTCCAACCTGGGAATCACACCCAGCAACGACGGCGAGATCATTCGGCTGCCCATCCCGCCGCTGACGGGCGAGCGACGCAAGGAGCTGGTCAAACAGCTGGGCCGTCAGACCGAGGACGCCCGGGTCACCATGCGGAATCTTCGTCGCGACGCCAACGCGATGATCAAGGACCTCGAGGGTGTCAGCGAAGACGAGCAGCACCGCACCCTCAAGAAGGTGCAGGACCTTACCGATGGCTTCATCGCCAAACTGGAAGGGGCGGCCACCGATAAAGAGAAGGAGATCATGGAGGTCTAGGCGACCTCGTCTCCGTACTTTCGCGCTCCGCTTGCGGGCTATTCCACGGCCCGCAGGCCCTCGACCGGCGTCTTCGTCGCGGCGCGACCAGCGCTGTACTGAGTGGCCACCATGGTGGTGATGAGGGCTCCCACGGTGACCAGGGCGATAACGCCCCACTCGACCGTCGCCGGCAGCTTGTCGATGAGGTAGATCGACGCCTCGAGCTCGTAGTCGAACCAGGCGATGAGCAGACAGGTGGCCACACCGATGACGATGCCCACGGCGCATCCGATGGCCGCGACCATCACGCCTTGGACCGTGAACGTCAGCCGCACCAGTGACCGGGGTGCACCCATCGCCTTGAGGATGGCGATGTCAGGCGCCTTGTCGTGGATGATCATCATCTGGGAGCCGACCACGACGAAGGCGCCGACGATGATGATGATGCTGAAGAACAGCGCCAACACGACCTTCTGCAGGGTCAGGGCGCCGAAGAGGTTGGAGTTCATCTCCTTCCAATCGACCAGCCGGTACCGTGGGGCGTAGCCCAGGTCGTACTCCTGGAACTTGAGCACGCCGAGCACCTTGGAGGCGTTGCGGATGGTGGTCAGAAAGCCGTCGGAGGCAGGGAGGTCGACCCCGGCAAAGTCACCGGTGACGAGGCGCTGATAGTGGCCCTCCAGCGCCAACCCGTTGTCGGTGATCGTGTCCAGGTCGTAGGGATCCAGCGCTGCCGCGACGCGCCGCTTGGTGTCCTCGATCTCGATGAGATCTTCCGTCTTGACCTCTATCCACCGGATATCGGGACCCCGGTTGAGGAATCGCTGTGCCGACACGATGTTCACCAGAGCGAGGCGCACGTCGTAGTCGTAGAAGCCGCTCTCGAAGGTCCCCACGACGCGGTGGCGGGTGCTCGACGGCTCCATGCCGAATGGGCCGATCATGCTGCTGTCGATGCCCCGCAGCGGCGTCACCAGGGAGACTTCGTCGCCGGCCTTCGCGCTGAGCCGTTCGGCCAGACTCACGCCCAGGATGATCCCCGGAAGCCGCGCCTGGACCGGTTGGTAGGCCGCCAGATCGGCATCGACGGTGAGCTCGTTGCCGGCGACAGAGACCGTCGCCGGCAGTTTCCCTTCTGCCACCACGCGCAGCAGGGCCGTGCGCTCGCGCAGCGGAACGCGCGCTTTCTGCACCAACCACTGCGGCGCAGCCCCGCTTGACAACACCAGCGTCACGAGGGTGTCGCCGTCGAGGGCCACCCGCTCGTTCAACGGCTGTAGATCGTAGTCGCCCGCTGGCAGCTCGATGCCGCCTCCTCCACTGCCACGTGGTCCCGTCATGGGCAGCTCGAAGTGGGTCAGGCTGGCCGAGAGCGGTTGCTTCATCGGCTTGCCAATCCGCTCTTCCTTCAGTTTGACCTCTGCGTCCTTGTCGGCGCCCTTGCCGCCACCGCCCATGGCTACCCGCTCCAGGACTAGCCGTTTGGAGCCTGGGGAGCGGCGCAGGTCGATGACGGACACGCGCGCGTAGCCGGTCTTGGGGGGGCTGCTGTCCTCTACCTGGTGAATGGCCTGGTCCCCAACCAGCAACGCCGTATTCCAGGTCCCAGCGATAAGCCCCTCGATGCGCACGCTGTCGCCGGCACGTTCGAAGCGGGTGGGCTCCTCGGACAATGCGTCGATCTTCGCGTCGCCCTGCAACAGGTTGTCCAGAGCGGTGACGCTCTGCACGGTGGCCAGGTCGATGCCCTTGATCATCGCCCCGGTGCGCTGTACGCCAGCGGCGATCATCATGTCGTCGTAGGTAACCGGCGACGCCCCGACCACACCCGTGGTGTCGGTGAGGACCTTGATGAGGTCGGGATACTCCTTGAATTCCGTGCCCCGTTTGTGGACCACCAGGTGGGGATAGAGCCCGAGGATGCGCTCCTGAAAGCTCTGCTGGAACCCATTGGTGACGCCCATGACCACGATGAGCGCCCAGACGCCCACAGCCATGCCCACGATGCTGATGACGGTGACCAGCGAAAGGGTCGACGACCGCCGGGAGCGGACGAGGTGAAGGGCGAGGTAGGTGGCGAGGCGGAAATTCACGGCAGTGGGGCGGTATAGTCCGGGGGGAGGCTGGCGGCAAGGTTGGCGTGCAGCTACCATGCGACCCCGATACCAAGTGGCTCGGATCGAGGAGACTGGGATGCGACGAGGGATGATGGGGGCGCTGATCAGGATGACACGAGCGCTTGCTCGGCTGGCGCCGACCAAGCGCTCTATCATCCTTCAACTATTACATGTATCGCCCTTCGGGCTCCTAAAGGCTGCTCATCAGCGCCACTGCGTGTCACTGATGATCGCTCTTAGCGCATGTGTACTGACCCTTCACGCCGGTTGCGGCGACCCTCCCCTGGAGACCGAGCCCGACGCCAGCGTCGCCGAGCTGCCAACAACCGACTCGGTGGGCTTCCCCGACGGGACTGCAGACGCGACCCCCGACGCCGAGCCTGACGCCGTTGTCGACGCCATTACCGACACCGAACCAGACACGGCGGCGGACGTGGTCGCCGACGCGGACGCCACTGCCGAAGTCGGAACTCCCGACGCCGACGCTGGGGAGCTGCCCCAGCCAGACAACACCGCTCCCTTTGTGCTCTCCACCACCCCGGCCGACGGTCAGGACAGCGTCGCTGTGCCGTTCACCGTGGAGATCGTGTTCAGCGAGAAGATGGCCGTGCAGACGCTGGTCAGCCAGACAGTGTGGATTGAGAACGTCAACGGCAACACGATGCCGGGGACGCTGGAGATTGCACCGGAGGGTGACCGTCTGACCTGGACGCCAGAGTTCCCCGACGGCCTCATCCCGCTGTCGTCCTACCAGATTCGCATCGACGGCAACGTGGTCACCGACCCGGCTGGCAACGACCTGGAAGGCGGGGTGTTCTCCGCGTGGTTCTTCACCGGCGACTACCCCGACACGGAGAACTATCTGGCGCTGGCTCACACCTACGCGCCCACCATTCGCAGCGAGACCCTCTCCAACAAGCCCCAGGCGTCGGTTCCCACCCGCTTTGACGCCGACGGCGACTACGTCGGAACCAACAACAAGGCTTGGCTCGATGCCACCGACAGCGTTCCGCCGGCGGTCTACTACACGGTCAACGAGACCCGTAGCCACTACTTCATCCACTACATGTATTTCTTCCCGTGGATTAACGACAACACGCCGGGCAACCTGCATGAGAACGGAGCGGCGGGGGCCATGGTGGTGGTCGAGAAGGCCCACGGAGCGGTCGAGGAGCGCCCGATTGCCGTCACGACGTACTTCAAGAGCAAGCAGTACGAGGAGAACCGGACCTACGTGACCACCGAGAGCGGCATCAAGGGCAGCAGCAGCGCGAGCTTCTACAACCTCGAGCTGGTGTACGACCAGGCGACGCTGTTCCCCGATGGCCGCTTCGACTCCTACATCACCGGGGGCAAGCATGAGAGCTGCCTGTGGATCCACGAGCAGACCGCCACGTTCTGCAACCTCGAGGGCTTTACGAAGCCGAGCCTGACCCTCCTGGAGTTTGCGCCCGCCGCGTTGGGCGAGGTGGGGACGCCCGTGGTCAAGGACGGCTCCTGGCCCATGGATATGGACGACGTCACCGGTATCGACACGTTCACCTACGAGCTGGTCAACCTCGACAGCACGTTGTGGGTGCGCCGCACCCAGACCAACGCCCAGGATGGCGTGTTCTCGAGCCCCGTGACGGGGCACCAGACGGACCCCAATCGGCCTCCGCCGGCGCCGGCCAAGGGCGCCGAGGTGCCGGGCAAGTTCATCGACAGCCATGACGCCTTCGACAGCTCCTTCGGCCGCCCCGTGTGGGCGTGGCGCTACTTCCCGTCCTCGGGAACGCTGGGCGACGAATGGCAGTCGGAGCACGGCGAGTTTGGGCTGGATCCCGCCTGGTACTTCTGGAAGCGGCACCGCGCGGACTCGGAGACCACGGCGCTGGAGATCTTCGACGAAGCGACCCTCTCGGGCTTCTCCTTCGACTACTGCTTCAACGCCAAGGCCAAGCTCGACAACCGCGCGACGGACACCTTCTGCCAGTAGGCGCTAGTTGACCGCCTCATAGGGCACTTCCTCGACCGTCGCGAGGACTTCTTTGGTGTCGCATAGGCGCAGGGTGGTGTCCCAGGGGACGGCTACGCCGGCGTCTTTGGGGATCAGCACCTTGGCGCCAGCGGGAACGCCGGAGACGTTCTCGCCGAAGGACTCCTCGTCCTCCGCCGTTCGGGCGACCTCGACCACCTCGCCATAGAGCGCGTCCTGATGCTTCTCCGCCACGCCTTGCGGGAGGTAGAGCCCGCTGGCCGTGCGTTCCTCGGTCTCGATGAGTTTGACCAGGACGCGCATGCCGAGGGGCCGGATGTGGCGAACCACCCGCGGCACAGGGTTGTCGGAAGCGTCGCTGTCAGGGCTGTCGATGCTGTCGTCGCTCATGAGTTCGCTTCTTTCAAATGAGCATCCACCGCGTCAAGGATGTGCGGGATCTCGTCGAGATGGTTGGGCCAGTGCGGCGCGAACCTCAGGTGCCCATCGGGAGTGCTCACCGAGATGCCCGCGCGGTTGAGGAAGCTCGCCGCGTCGACCACGGTCGTCGTCTCCGGGGGTATGACACTGAGGATGCCGGACTGCCGCTCCCGGTCTCGGAGACGGCGGCTGACAAACCCGCGCTCGAGGAGCTGGGGCTCGAGCACGTCGAGATAGGCGCTGACGTGCTCGAAGATGGCCTGGACTCCGAGACCCGACAGCAGCTTCACCGACGCGTGGAGCCCCGCGAGCCCCAAGGTGTTTGGAGCTCCGCCCTCGACAAACGACATCGTCTCCTTGAACCCGCGGTCGTAGCGAAGATGGCCTGCACCTTCGAACAGGAACTTCAGCCCGTCGGGCGCATGGCTCAACCAGCCAGCGGTTACCCGCCTCAGTTCGGCCGCGCGTTCCGGAGCCGCATAGAGGAACGCACACCCTTCCGGCGCCATCAGCCACTTGTGGCTTCCGGCCGTGAGGTAGTCCACTCCCAGCTTGGCGACGTCGACCGGCGCCAGCCCCACTGCCTGGATCCCGTCGACGAAGAGCTGGGCCCCGTGGGCGTGGCAAAGGTCCGCCATCGCTTTGAGCGGCATCCGCAACCCCGTCTGGAACTGCACCGCGCTGACCGCCACGAGGCGGACGTCGCCGTGACGGAGTTCGGCCTCGAGTCGAGTCAGGTCGGGTCCGCCCGATAACGCGAAGTCGTCCAGCGGCAGGAACGTCGTGCTCAAGCCGTAAACGTCCGCGGCACGCTGCCAAGAGGTTACGTTGGCGGGGAACTCGCCGCTGAACAGCACGACCCGGTCCCCCTTGGACCAGGGGAAGCACAAAGCGACGGTGGCAACGCCGGTGGTGGTGTTGGCGACGAACCCGATGTCCGTCGGTTGGGCGCCGATGAATGACGCCAAGGCCGCGCGAAGAACCTCCCGGTCGTCGATCCAGTCCATGATCGCATGCAGCCCTCGCTCGGCGTAGCTGTCGGCGACCTGATTGAGGGTGGCCTGAACCGCGGCGGACATAGGGCTCACCGCGGCGTGATTGAGGTAGGCCCGAGCCTGGAGCTTCGGGAAGAGGGAACGGTCGCCAAGCCTGGCGCGTGCTTCGTCTGCCATCGCGGGATGGTAGCGACGTGCGTGGGGCGCGCCAAGCTGGACAGATGATCCAAAATGGATCGTCAGATCGATCCATCGTGGATCGTCGCGCCCGAAGCTGCGGCCCAACCCTTTGAAATAGCTAGACGTCAATATCTGGCACATCGCTTGCTCTCTGTGTGGGCATCCACCACCACCCACCCAAGCAGAGAGGTATCCAATGAACGTTCGATTCTGGGGAGTTCGCGGCAGCATCGCGGTCAGCGGTCCGGAGTACGTGGCCACCGGCGGAAACACGTCGTGTGTGGAGCTGGAGGCTGAGGGCGAGCGCCTGATCCTCGATGGCGGCACCGGGCTGAGAAACCTCGGCAACTACCTCGGCTGCGCGCCGTTACGGCTGCATCTGCTGTTCAGCCATGTCCACTGGGATCACATCCAGGGGGTTCCCTTCTTCCTCCCGGCGTTCAATCCGGACGCCGAGCTGGTCTTCATGGGGCCAGAGCTCGCCAGCGTGGGCTCGTTCGCCGACTCGCTGCAGCGTCAGATGCGGCCTCCGGAGTTTCCCATCACGCTGGACCAGCTGGCGGCGCGCAAGTCGTTCCGCCACGTGCATCCGGGCGAGGCGATGCAGGTCGGTCCGTTCACCGTGGAGTCGCTGCTGCTTGACCATCCCAACGGGGTCCTGGGGTATCGGGTCACGGCCGGCGGTAAGGTGGTCGTCTACGCCACCGACACCGAGCACGGCGCGCGGGTCGACCGGCGCATCGTCGAGTTCGCGCGAGGCGCCGACCTCCTCGTCCACGACGCCCAGTACACCGACGCGGAGTACCTGGGGCATGACGGGCCCAGCAAGGTCGGTTGGGGACACTCGACCTGGGAGCAGGCGGTCGAGGTCGCCAACCGTGCTCAGGTCGCACGCGTCGCCCTGTTCCACCATGACCCCAACCGGGTCGACCGAGGGGTGGCCACGTTGGAGGCGTTGGCCGCTTCCCGCCACGCTGGCGCCTTCGCCGCTCGGGAAGGAGCGGTGGTGAGGCTGTGATGATGCGCGACCCTCGACATCCCTCCCGGCCTCGTTTGCCGGTCGCGGCGTCCAGCGGCTACGCTGGCGTCCGCGACTGGCTCGAGGTGGTGACCACGGCGACTTCCAACCCGGATTGGCTTCCCAACCTGAAGACGCTGCTGCAGGAGCGGCGCGTCGACCTGGACCACGTGCTGGAGCGGATCGTCGACGAGGCGACGCGCGAGCTTCGCGCCGACCGCGGAACCCTTTACCTGCTGGACGCCGCTCGGCGGGAGCTGGTGTCGAAGGTCGCCCACCTGCCCGAGATCTCCGAGATTCGACTGCGTCTCGGCGAAGGCGTCGCCGGCTGGGTCGCCGAGACCCGTCGCAGCGTGAAGGTTCCGGAGTCCGAGCAAGAACCACGGTTCGCACCTCAGTTCGACGCGCAGACGGGCTATGAGACCCAGTCCCTTCTGGCGGTCCCCCTCGTCGCGTCGGACACCGGTCAGGTCCTCGGAGTGCTGCAACTGCTCAACAGCCACGACGGCGCCTTCTCCATCGCCGATCAGCAGCGACTGGAGCAGCTCGCCGGCTCGGTGGCCGAGCTGCTGACCATCTCGAGCCTGGGCAGTCAGCTGAGGCACGAAACGACCCACCCTCTGTCCTTTCGATTCAACCAGATCGTCGGCGATTCCCCGGCCATGCGGGCCGTGTATGACCGCATCTCGCGGGCTGCGCCGACGGACGCCAATGTCCTGCTCCGTGGCGAGAGCGGCTCGGGCAAGGAGCTCGTCGCCCGCGCGGTGCACGACAACTCGGCCCGCAGTGAGGGACCATTCGTCGTCGTCGACCTGGCCGCGCTCCCCCCGGAACTCATCGAAAACGAACTCTTCGGCCATACCCGGGGTGCGTTTACCGGGGCCGACCGGGACCGGCCCGGCAAGATTGGAGCCGCCGAGGGTGGCACGCTGTTCCTCGACGAGATTGGCGAGGCGCCCCCGTCGGTCCAGCAGAAGCTGCTGCGCCTGATTCAGGAACGCACCTACTTCGCGGTGGGGAGCACCACCGCGCGCAAGGCAGACGTACGGTTTGTCGCGGCGACCCACCGCGACCTTGAGGCCATGGTGGCAGCTGGGACATTCCGCCAGGACCTATACTACCGGCTGCGTGTTGTGGAGATCGGCCTCCCTGCGCTGCGCGCCCGGGGCCACGCCGACCTGGACCGGTTGATCGACCACTTCCTGTTTCAGTTCGCCCAACGCCACGGACGTGCAGGCGTTCGGCTCTCGAGCGCCGCCCGAGCGCGACTGCACGCTCACCCCTGGCCGGGCAACGTCCGCGAGCTTCAACACTGCCTGGAGTCGACGGTCGTCATGAGCCCGAGCGACGTCGTGTCGCCCGACGCCCTGCCGCTGGGACCACCGACGTTCATTGAAGCCGGGGCACCGCCGGCGGCTACCGCCGAAGTCGAGGCCTTCGTGCACGGCGAAACCACGCTGCGGGAAGCCGAACGTGCCTACATCGGCTGGGTTCTGGACCGCCATGATGGCAACAAGACCAAGGCCTCGGCGGCCCTGGGCATCGGTCGAAACACACTGCTCCGCAAACTCAAAGGCGACTGACCCACTTGGGGCCCATCGTCTCTGGTGCGCTCGGTCCCGGTCGTAGTACGGTCTCTCAGTGATGACCGCCAACCCCGCCAGCGGCCGCATCGAACTGGGCCGCGTCAGCGTCCCTAGCGGCCAACTCCTCGCCCTGGACCTCGAAGCAGCAGCGCTCTGGGGGGGCGATGGCCCTCCGACGCTTCCGCCAAACGTCATGGCGGACGACGATGACCCGGTCGAGCTGGTGGACCTGAAGCTGTCAGGCCCCGACGCGGAAGAGGTCGGGCTCATTCTCGACCGCTCGAGTCACCCGCTCTATTTGTTCGACGTCCCGCGTGATGCCGTGTCGTCGACCCGCGACCGGGTGGTTCACATCACCAGCGAGCATGAGTTGGAGGCGGAAGTCGAGGAGTTGGCAGAGAGGGTGTCCCACCGCCGCCGGGCTGCCCTGCAGGCCGAATCCGGAGATCCGGCGAAGGGGATCGAGTTTCACGGTTACTGGGCCGGGCTCGCCTGGGACGTGCCTATGGAAGGCGCCCTCGAAGCAGCGGGCACCAAACGGCAGGGAACCGGAGACTTCGATGGGCGCTGGCAGGAGGTCGTCATCCCCCTGTCCGAGGCGACGGTCGCGCGGTCCGAGCTCCGGGGCCAGGTGTCCTGCGACAGCGGCTACCTCATGCTGGTCGACGCGAATGTACTTGGTGGCTGGGTTCACCGGGAGCCCATCGATGGGAAGGCGGACGTCATCATCAGCGGCCTGGCCGCCGCCTACATGGCGCGCAAGGTAGGCGCACCGGCGTATAGCCCCGACGCGTCGGACTTCGGATGGCGCGACCTCGACATGGGAGAGGCGTTCCTGCGGGCAACCGAGCTGGAGACGATGCGCCGCAAGAAGCGCTGGGAAGCCACGGTCGACCTGCGGCCGCACTCCCACCGGGAGCTGGCGCTGGACCCCATTCGCGGCGGCGCCGATGCCGCCACGGTAGACCTCGCGTCGGCCTCGGTATGCGTCATCGCCACGGGTTGGGACGAGGGTCTCTTCGACGTGTTCATGGACGTCGACGTCAACGATCAGCCGGTGGCGGTTCGTGTCGTTCTCGGTACCCCACGGGCCATCCGCGCCTCCAAGCGCGCCGCCGCGACGAACCCCAAGGTGACCGGCCTGGCGGTGATTTCGCGCCGGGCCTTCGAGGATGGCATCGGCGTGCTGTATCGCGAGCGGCCTCACACCCCGGAGGACAGCGGGTGGCGCCTCTTCCGCGGGCAAGAGGAAGCCAGCTTCCTGGACGATACCGCCAACGTCCGGCTGGTGTCTCTCAACCGGATCGTCGAGCTCGAGCCCAAACTGGCCGGCCTGCTGGATGCTCCCGAGGGCGCGGCCTACGAGAAGATCGACGGCGTCTTCAAGCGGATGGATACTTAGTCCCCTGTTCCTTGGCGCCTTGGCATCTTGGCGGCTTCCATCGGCGCGACAGACCGATTCTGTGCCTCTGAAGCAGAGCCTGCCGCCAGTGTGGTTGGTATAATCGCCAAGGACACCAAGGCGCCAAGGACGCCAAGGGTCTACCGCTGATGTCAGGTCGCTGAGGGAGGCGTTCCCCCCACGCTTGACGTAGGTTTCCGAGATGTGTTGGACGCTGAGGGCTCAGCGTTCAACGATATCGGACGGCGGCGACGGCGCGACGTACAGGGAGACCAACCCACCTCTTTCCTTGGCGTCTTGGCGCCTTGGTGTTCTTGGCGATTCAGTCGGTCTCGTGCACCGGCGAAGCCTCGCCGCCTCCACCGCCCAGGATCGTCAGCGCACGCTCGAGCATGGGGTCGGCCTTTGCATAGGCCGTCGGCGGTGCGTTCACTTCGACCTCCGGCGCGATGCCCTTGTGCTCGATGAGCGTCCCGTCGGGGAGCGCCGCCTGCCAGCGCGAGGTCACCACGGCGATGTCGGAGGTGAGCTGAATCGGCTGCGGATTGCTCGTGGCGCCGCGGCTGGTGACGCCGACAGTGGTAACGTTGGGGAGCGCCCGGGCCATGGCCAGGAAGCCTTCGTTGGAGCTCATCGACCACTTGCTCTGAAGCACGACGACCTTGCCCTTGTAGGTCGCGCCGAAGGGCTTCAGGACGCGCTCGAACCAGGACCCGTACCCATCGCCCAGCCGAAAACGGTGCTTGGCGTAGGTTACCGGCTTGTCGGTGAACCGGCCGGCGATCTGCATGGCCAGGTTCTCGGCGCCGCCCTGGTTGGCGCGCACATCGATGATGATGCCGGGCGCGTCGTTGAGCGCATCGATAGCCTGCTGAAAGGCCTTGGTCGGGAATCCCTGCTGCAGCCAGGACCCGATGACCAGCATCCCGACGCCACCTTTCAGCCGAAAGGCGCTGAAGTTGCGCTTGCTGAACAGAGGCTTGTCGATGCGCGCCTTCAGGGCGTCGAAGTTCCACAGCTTGGGCAGTTCTTCCGGGGGGGCGGTGGGGAGCACCGCCTGGTCGACCTTGATGACCACATGGGGATCCTGGAACGGGGCGAGAAGCTTCTGCAGCGTGGCCACGAAGGTGTCGCGGTCCTTGGCCGCGGCGGCGGTGTCCACCAACTTGCTGGAGTGCGTGATGAAGCCATGTCGGGCCTGCGCATCGACGAACGGATAGCTCGCCAGCACCTCGTCGCCGAGAAGCTCGAAAAGGGTCCGGTTCTGAGCGGCATTCCAGGGGCGTAGGTCTCGGATGGTGACGTCAATGTCATCCACTTCGAACGTCCCGCTCATCGACGAGAATGCAGATACGCGAACCTTCTTGGCGCCCGCGGGTCCGTTCACCACCAGTCTTCCCGCTGTCCACGGGACGTCGCCGCGGATCGGCATGTTGCGCGCGATGGTGAGCCGCCGGTTGGAGCGGCCCATGAACTCCACCACCATATTGGCGTTCTCGAACTGCTTGCCCTCTCGCTTCAGCCCAACGCCGCGCTGCATGAACGTCAGCACAACCTGTGGCTGCTCTACCCGAACGGGCAACGTCTGGCTCACCATCCACCAGGTGCTCGTACCCGCGTCGCCGGAGAGACTCAGCACCCGACCTCGCTGCTCATCGGTGGAGTTCACGACCGCGTAGGTAGAGCCCTTGGTGGCGCCCTCGGCGTCGTTGGACGCGCCCTTCTGGGTGAACCAGCCTGCGACGGGCATGTCCTCGCTGGTCTCCTCGAATCCCCCGTTCTTGACCAACCCCCGAGGCGAATTGTCCGCAGAAGCCTCACCAGGCGGCGCCGGTGCGCCGACCGCCGCCCCACTATCCGCGGACGTCGCGGAGTTTCCGGTGGGAGAAGAAGGGTCTGATTTCCCGCAGGCAGCGATGAGCCACAGCGAGGCGACAATGAGTGTGGTGCGCATCTGCCGGTTCTAACTTACGCAGTGCCCAAAAACGAACGCCCGCCGAGTAGGCGGGCGTTGCGTCGAACACAGCAGCCGACTCAGGTGCCAGGCTTCTTGGCGCTCGCGTACATGTCCTCGATGACGTCGGAGTACCGGTCCAGCACCACCTTGCGCTTGACCTTCAGGGACGCCGTGAGGATGCCGTCCTCCACGGTCATCGGCGGGACCACGCGGAAGTACTTGATGGTCTCGTACTTCGCCAGGGTCTTGTTGACCTCGTCGATGTGGCCCTGGATGGCCTTCTTCACGTCGTCGCTCTGGTCATCCGCCGAGGCGTTGTTCTGGGCGGCCCAGTCCGTGAGCTCCTCGGGATCCACGGCGACCAGTGCGGTCACGTAGTTGCGCGTATCGGCGACCGTCACACATTCCTGAATGATGGGCAGGTTCTTGACCCGGCCTTCCAGCTTGGCGGGCGCGATGTACTTGCCACCGGAGGTCTTCATGAGCTCTTTCTTGCGGCCCGTGATCTTCACGAAGCCGTCGGAGTCCATGGAGCCGAGGTCGCCGGTCATGAACCAGCCGTCGTCATCGAACGCCCCGGAGGTGGCGTCGTCGCGGTTGAGGTAGCCGCTGGTGATGTTGTCGCCCTTGGCCAGGATCTCGCCGTCGTCGGCGATCTTGATCTGCACCCCGGGGAACGCAATGCCGACCGTGCCCAACTTGAACTTGTCGGGCAGGTTGGCGGTCAAGCCCGGGCAGGTCTCGGTGAGACCGTAGGCCTCGAGCAGGTTGCATCCCATGGCCAGGAAGAACTCGTGCACCTCCACGTTCAGCGGTGCCGAGCCGCTGAGCAGGATGTGGCATCGGTCAAAGCCAAGGGCGGCCCGCAGCTTGGACAGGACGATCTTGTCGGCGATCTTGCGCTTGAGCTCGACGAAGAACGGGATCGGCTGCCCCTTGGAACGGTAGGGGATCGTCGCCTTGCCCGCGTTCATGGCGAAGTGGAACAGCTTCTGGCGAATCGGAGGAGCGCCGGCCACCTTGGTCTCGATCTTCGACTTCATCTTCTCGTACACGCGGGGCGCGGCGGGGAAGAAGCCGGGGCGGGTCGCCGTGAGGTCGTCGATCAGCGTCGGGATGCCGGACACAATGATGGGGGCGTTGAAGAACGGCCCCGCCAGCTCGATGAGACGCCCGAACGAGTGCGCCAGCGGCAGGAACAAGTGAAGTCCGCCCTGTTGCACCTCTGGGCCGAACAGGCCGATCTTGTCGACGCTTTCGCACATGGCGAGCATGTTCTGGTTGGTCTGGATGACGCCCTTCGGCGGACCGGTCGTGCCCGACGTGTAGGTGTAGGTGGCCACCTGGTCGCGCTCACCGGCGCTGCGCGCCTTGCGGTCGTCGGCGGTCTCGGCCAGCTTCTCGGCCCCACGCTTCTCCAGGTCTGCCAGGCTCTCCCAGTCGTCGGCCGGCTCGCAGCCGGTCGTGTCCATCACCACGATGTGCCGGAGCTTCACGGCATCTGCCGCGTACTCCTTGTCGAAGAAGGAGAAGCCCTTGCGGAACTCACGGACCTTCTCGAGCTGCCCCTTGTTCTCGACGATGGTGATCACCGAGTCGGTGTCGACGTGCAGGTATCCCGCCTCCTCGGGGAGGAGGGTGGCGTAGACCGGCACGGTCCTCAGCCCGATGCTCAGGGCGGCGAAGTCGCACGTGATCCAGTCTTCGCTGGTGTTGCCGATGATGGCGACGGCGGCGCGCTCCTCGACGCCCCCCGGGGCGGTGAGCAGGCCGGCAGCGATCTTCTCCATCCGGGCGCCGAGCTGCGACCAGCTGATGTCGGTCCAGCTGCCGTTCTTGTTCACTTTGAGGGCGGGGTTGGAACCGCTCTCGGCGATTCGGCTCAAGACCATTTGACCAAGCGACTTGTGCACTCGAGACCTCGTGTGGGCTGTGACGGAAACGTGTCGGGTCGGAGTTTTAGAACAGCCGCGGAAAGGTCGCCACCCCAAACCTCAGATCCAGGCCTGTCAGCGGCACTTCAGCTCGCCGAAACTCAGTGACACCGATCCGTCACTCTGGCACCGTACCGTACTTATCGAACAGCCTCGGGATCCAGATCCCACGGCGACCTCCGAGACCACATTGACCCATACTCCACGACTCATCGTCGCCCTCACGCGACACGGCCACTACCACCAGCCCGCTGGGATGCCCTCGGCGTTCCTTCCCCATCCCCTCACCGATGACGGCATCGCGCACGCGGCCAAGGGCGCGGCAAAGGTGCTGGACATCGCTTCGGAGCATGGGTGGGAGCTCCACCGGCAGGTGCACTGCTCGGTGCTGCTGCGCGCCTGGCAGACGGCCAGCGAGATGAGTCTGGCGTTTGGCCACGCGCTGAACCGGGAGTTTGGCCTGGTAGAGAGCGCAGCGCTGTGCGAGCGCAGCGTGGGGGCGCTTGCGAACCTCACGCTCGAGCAGATCGACGTCATCGTGGACAAGGACCCGCGCTACGCCGCGCTGCCCAAGGGCTGGAAGTCCAACAGCTTCCACAAGCTTCCCTATCCAGGGGCCGAGAGCCTGTTGGAGGCGGGCAAGCGCGTAGCCGACCGCGTCGAGAGCGTGGCCGCCGACCTGGCGCCCCGCATCGAGCGCGATACGGTCGTGGTCTTCGTGGGCCACGGCGGCGCGCATCGCCACTGCGCGGTGCATCTGGGAGCGCTCGAGCTCGACCACGTCAGAGGTCTGTCGATGTATCACGGCGATACCGTCTTCCTCGAGCGGACGGCGCCGAACCAGTACACGCAGGTGGCTGGTGCCTGGAAGGTGCGAGAAGCCTATCGCAGCGTGCTGCCGCCATCGTTGGGCGGCACGGCAGGGGAGGAATAGACCCAATGGGATCGCCCGCGTTGGTGCTCAAGAGCGGCCGTGCCGCCACGTCACGAGACGTGCCGGACTACCAGGGCCTGGAGTGGCTCGATTGGCAACCGCCCACCGAGTGCGAAGACTGGCCTACATCCAGCCCCGTCCAGTCGGGTCCGGGCGCGCACTACGACGTCTCCCTGGAGGAGGCCCGCCAGTACGCCTGGGACCGTCCCTGGATCGTCCCGAGCAAGCCGGTCCTGCTCTTCACCGATCAGCACGCTGACGCGGACGCCTTCGTCCGCTCCCTGGTGGCATCTGGCGGCGTCGCCAAGACGGGACCCGCCGACGGCGACATGGAACTGACAGAGACGGGGCGCGAGGCGGTGTTTGTCATCGCCGGCGATTGCTTCGACAAGGGCCCCGACAACCTGCGGCTGCTGCGGACCATTCGGCACCTCAAGGACCTGGGCGCCGAGGTGGACATCCTCGCCGGAAACCACGACGTGCGGACCTACATGGGCCTGGCGTGCGCAGGCCGCAAGGACCCACGCCACGCCCACCTGTTCGTGCGTATGGGCAAGAAGACCATCCCCCTGTTCAAGGAGGTCTTCGATGGCTACATCGCGGGCGGCGACGCGGTCGACCGGCACACCATGACCGATGACGAGGTTCGGGAGTTCCTGTTCCCGCCGGAGAGCTGGTACGACGCCTTCCCCGAGGTCGCTGACGGACTGGTCCCGCCACGGAAGATTCAGAAAGAGCTGCGGCGGATCCGGGAGAAGTCCGAGGACGTCGTCAACAAGTGCGCCGAAATCGGCATCAGCCTTCGCGACATCTACACAACTCTGGAGAAGTGCCGCGAGCTGTTCGTCCGGCCCGAGGGTGAGTTCCGCTGGTTCTTCGAGGACATGCGACTGGTGCGCCGCGAGGGTTCGTTCCTCTTCGCCCACGCTGGCCTCGACGACGTCGCGGCAGCACTGCTCGCCAGAGAGGGCGCCGACGGACTCAACGCGTGGTTTGAACAGCTGAGCAACAACGACCTGTTCGAGCTGTACCACGGCCCCTGCGGCAACATGTTCCGCACCAAGTACCGCGACGGCATCGACCACGCGTTCTCGGTGCAGGGGGTCCTGGACGCGCGTCGGGCAGGCATCTATGCCGTGGCCCACGGTCACAAGAACATCCGTCGCGGCCAGAAGGTCGTGATGCGTGAAGGCATCCTGAACTTCGAGTGCGACTGCTCCGTGGACGCCAACACCCGACGTATCGAGGGCTTCGAAGGCCCCGGGGCGGCGGTGACGATCTTCCGACCGGACGGATATGTCCTCGGCATCAGCGCGGATTACGAATATATTAAGCGTTTCGACCTCAAGCGCATGTGCAACATGATCACCGCCATCCGCGGTTAAGCCCCCCCATGGAGGCCAGTATGGCTACCACCAAGAAGACCACTACGGCGTCGAAGACCACGAAGACCGCCGCCAAGAAGGGCACCGCCAAGAAGGCTCCGGCAAAGAAGGCTCCGGCAAAGACCAAAGCGAAAGCCAAGGCGCCGGCAGGGGTCGAACCCAAGAAGGAAGAGCCGGTCGTGGCAAAGACCGAGGAGAAGGTCAACGGCGACGACAAGGCCGCTAAGAAGGCCGCCAAGGAAGCCAAGAAGGCCGCGGAGAAAGCCGCCAAGGACGCGGAGAAGGCTGCCGAGAAGGAGAAGAAGGCCGCGGAGAAAGCTGCCAAGGTGGCCGACAAGGCCGCAGAGAAAGCCCTCAAGGACGCGGAGAAGGCTGCCGAGAAAGCCGCCAAGGAGGCCAAGAAGGCCGCCAAAGACGCACGAAAGCACGAGAAGGCCAAGAAGAAGATCGCCTTCGACAGCGTCATGCTTCGGCAAGAAGCGGTGGCGTACCTCGAGGCCATTGTCGACGGTCTCAAGAAGGGAGAGGTCTCGTTTACGCAGGGCGACCAGGAGCTCACGCTGGCGCTGCCGGAGACGCTTGCCGTCGAGGTGAAGGCGACGCAGAAGGGCGACAAGAACAAGGTCCACATCGAGCTGTCCTGGCGCGAGCTTGAGGACGCCTCGAGCGATACCAAGAAGGACTAGCCGACCGTGGCCAAGAAGAGGGAATTCCGACACGAGTCGATGCAGGACAGGGAGTCCATCGTCCAGCATCTGGACGCCCTCCGAGAGGCCATCGCCAAGGGTGAGGTCCAATTTCAGGACGAACAGGGTGAAATTACCCTGGTTCCCAAGGGGCTTATCCACTTCGAGGTGGAGGCGTCCCACAAGCGCGAACGGCGTCGGCTGACGCTGCAGTTCACCTGGAAGGAAGCGTCCGACAAGCCGGTTCAGGGCTCGTTGCTCATCAGCTCCTCTGGCTCCGCGAACAAGGAATAGGGGGCCATGCCGAAACGGGTCGGCATCGACGAGAATCTGCGTTTCCTGATCCTCGAGGTCACCAAGCAGGTTCGCAAGACCCAGGAGCTGGTGACCCAGTGGAAGGTCGGCAAACGGCTGTCCGGCCACAAGAAGGTCGCGGCCAAGGACGACTACATCGACACGTTGAAGGACGTGATCCAGCGCAAGGCCTTCAAGCTCGCCTCCGAGCCGGGCGTGAACCTCAAGCAACTTCACGCGATCGGCGTGGTGGCCACCAACCTCGAGCGCATCAGCGACTTCTGCGAGAACATCGCCGGACAGCTGACCTACATCGAGGTGGACGGCATCCTCGGCAAGCGGAACTGGGCTCCGTTCTTTGTGGCGGTGCTCGACGGTCTGGCGGGCGTCGACGAGGCCCTGTTCAAGATGGACAGCCAGAAGGCACTGGCGGTCTGCCGCTTCGAGCTGGAGCTGGACCGCCTCTACGACCAGACGTTTCGCGCCATCCTGGAGGAGCTGAAGGCCGCCGAGGCCATTCAGACCCACATCACGACGCTCTTCATCGCCCGCTACTTCGAGCGGATGGGCGACAGCCTGCTGAACATCGGCGAGGCCATTCTGAGCGCGTCGCTCGGCGAAAGCATCAAGATCGACCAGTTCTGGGCACTCAACGACTCCCTCGACAATACCGATCGGGATATCGACGACGTGGCCGTGGAAGCGGCCGGAGAGAGCCGCTCCGGGTGCCGCATCGACCGCATCAGCGACCGCCGCGGCGGTGACGCGACGACCGTTATCTTCAAGGAAGGCCGCAGCAAGAAGGTCATCGAGGAGCGCGACAGCATCGCGCGGTGGCACGACATCATGCCGGGCCTGGCGCCCAACGTGTACTCGTTCCACGACAGCGGGGATACCGCGGCCATTCTGTTCGAGTTCCTGCATGGCAACACGTTCGAAGAGATCCTGCTCGACAAGACCGGACTACTGGACCTCGCCCTGGACCGCATCTGCTCGACGATGCTGGAGGTTTGGAGCAAGACCCGAGTCGACGAGCCGGTCAACGCGCGGTTCACCGAGCAGCTCCTCAAGCGGCTGCCTGACGTGTGGGCCGTCCACCCCCGGTTCAACACCACCGGCTCGTTCATGAGCGGCATGGAGATCCCCGGCTTCGACACGCTGGTCGGTCGCGCCGCGGAGATGGAGAAGTCCCTGGACGCCCCGTTTTCGGTGTTCATTCACGGCGACTTCAACGTCGACAACATCATCTACAACCCCGCTGACGACAAACTGAACTTCATCGACCTGCACCGCTCTCGGATGCTCGACTACGTCCAGGACGTCAGCGTGTTCATGGTGTCCAACCACCGGCTGCAAGTGTTCCGCGCGCCGGTACGGCGACGCATCAACGACATCATCCTGAGGTTCCACGACTTCGCCGCGTCGTTCGCCGAGCAGGAGGGGGACCACTCGTTCCACCTGCGCTTGGCGCTGGGCCTGGCGCGTTCCCTGGCGACATCCACCCGGTTCGTCCTGGACCGCCGGATGGCCAAGGGCATGTACCTGCGTGCGCGCTACATGCTCGAACGCGTGCTCGCGCACGGCGACCGTGACCCCAGAACTTTCGCGCTCCCGCGGGAGGCCCTGATTGGCTGACACGCACAACAAGCCCCGTATCGCCGTGGTCGGCGTCATCGACGGGTGGTCCTCGGAGGCCCTCGCCGACGCTGTGGAGGAGGCCACCGGGTTTCGGCTCCTCGTCGACATGGCCAAGGTCACCGTCGACCTCGCGTCGGGCAAGGCCATGTACGGCGACGTCGACCTCTGCAGCCTCGATGCCCTGATCGTCAAGAAGCTTGGGAGCGCGTACAGCCCCCAGCTGCTGGACCGCATCGCGGTGCTCGAGTACATCGAACGCGCCGGGGTTCGGGTGTTCTCGCGTCCGGGCACCATCGGGTCCCTCCTGAATCGGCTGAGCTGCACGATGGCGCTATCGAGCGCCGGCATCCCGATGCCGGCGACCGTCGTCACCGAGGACATCGAGGCCGCCGAGGAAGCCGCTCGTCGGTTCGGGCACACCGTGCTCAAACCGCTCTACTCGACGAAGGCCCGCGGCATGCTGATGCTCGAGCCCGGAGACCCGGAGCTGCGGGCCAAGCTCGAGGCCTACCAGGCCGATGGGAACGACGTGTTCTACCTGCAGCAGCGGGTCGACATTCCCGGCCGCGACCTGGGCGTGGTCTTCCTGGGCGGCAAGTACATGGGCACGTACGCCCGCGTGGGATCCGAGAACTCCTGGAACACCACCATCCTGGCGGGCGGCAAGTACGCGCCGCACGAGCCGACGGCGGAGGCGCTGGACATCGCGACGAAGGCGCAAGCGGTGTTCGACCTGGCGTTCACCAGCGTGGACGTCGTGGAGACCGCCACCGGGCCCATCGTCTTCGAGGTGAGCGCCTTTGGCGGGTTCCGGGGCTGCAAGGATGGGCTGGGCCTCGACGCTGCGTCGCTCTACACCGAATACGTCCTTGGGGAGTTGAGCAAGTGAGTCAGTTCACCGAGCTGCAGGCCGACATTCGCAGCAAACACCCGGTCACTACGACGCTGGAGCTACCCTTCGGCGACTTCGGGGTCCGTATCGGGCTCAACAACGACGAGCTCCGTGCCCACCTCGAGCGGTACTTCGCCGGCTACCTCCGCACCGATGTCGCACCGAGCAGCTGGATGAACATCGCGGCCCTCGACGTCCCTCGGCCGGACTTCGGGCTGGACATGACCGACTGGAAACGAGAGCCGGGCAAGCGCCTCAAAGAGGCCGTGCACGATTTCCCCGACGGACGGCTGCTGCTCAAGACCAGGACCGGGATGCAGTACCTCCTCGGCGCCACCGAGCAGCTCGCCTTTGGCCCAGCGCTGAAGAACGCCAACCAGGTGGTGAACTTCGTCAACGCGGCGTACCTGAACTGGGCACTGCACCGCGGCGGGCTTCTGTGCCACGCGGCGGGGCTCTTCCTGGATGAGGGCAACGGCGCGACGGCGGGCTCCAAAGGTCTGGTCATCGCGGCGGTGTCCGGGGGCGGGAAGTCCACGCTGATGCTGCAGCTGATGCGGGACGGTGGTCGCTACTGCAGCAACGACCGCGTGATTATTCGCCCGGAGGGAGACACCGGCATCCGCATGGAGGGCATCCCCAAGTGGCCGCGTGTCAACCCGGGCACGCTGTTGAACAACCCCGACCTCCTCGACATCCTGCCCAAGGCCCGGCAGGAGGCCCTCGCGAGCATCTCTCGCGACGAGCTGTGGGACCTGGAGGAGAAGTACGACGTCACCCTGGACACGGTCTACGGCTCGGGCCGGGTCGAACTGAACGGGCCCATGGATGCGCTGCTTCTGCTGAACTGGAAGCACACCTCGTCGGCCCCGACCGAGTTCGTCGAGGTCAAGCTCGGCGAGCGTCCTGACCTGCTGAAGCTGGTGACCAAGACCGTCGGGCCTTTCTACCGACCTTCCGAGGGCGAGGCGCCCAAGGGAGTTCAGCACGTCGCTCCCGAGCCGTACGTCGCACTGCTCGAGCGAGTTCCGGTGTACGAGGCCCGTGGAGCCACAGATTTCGAGCTGGGGAAACAGTTCGTCCGTGAACTGGCCCAGGGTTAGCGCCTACACTGCTGGCGTATGCCCGAGTTCTTTGTCTGGCCGCTCGCCTTCTCCATCCCGCTCCTCATCTGGACCATCAGCGCCACGCTGGAGCGCCGGCGTGCACGAAAACACCTCAAACGCATCAGTCACCTGTTCGAAGGTGCGCTGCTCAGTGAGGAGGCGGTGCTCACGGCGAGCCTCGGAGGTGGCGTCGTCACGGGCGAGAACTATGGGCGACGGACGGCCGTGAAGGTCGCCGGTGGGCGCTGGCTGCCCGACGGGGCACGGATGAGCCCGGCGCTGCCAGGAGAACCACCGGGTATCGAGTCGAGCGCATGGTCGACGGAGGGTGCCGAACTGTTCTGGGCGGGGCTGGGGGCGCCGCCCAAGGTCCTCGAGGACGTCGGCGCGATGTTCACGCTTCGGCCCGACGGTTGGGTGGTCATTGCTCCGGTGGAGTCAGCCGACACTGCCATCGAGGTGACGATTGCGTGGACCCGCAGGGCGGCGGAGCTGACGGCAGGCGGTCCCGAGGCCTGGATCGCCGCCAGCCTCAACCGCCTTGCGCGACGCGATTCGCCCACAACGGCAGCGTACTTACTGCACCGCTTATGGGCTCCCGCGGCCAATGATGACCGCCTGCGCGAGAAGGTCGAGCGCACGCTGACCGAGGCCTGTGCGGTGTCGCCGGCCGACAGCTGGACGGTCGTTGCCCGTACGGTGTGGACGGACCTCAAGGCGGCCAACGCTTGATGTGGTCTCCGCCTCGCGGTCTAATCGCTGCGACTGGTCCCCGGAGCACCATGAGTTTGCGAACCGCCATCATCGTCGCTGCGGCCATTGGCAGCCTCACAGGTTGCGTGACCGCCGCAGAGCCGGAAGAGAGCGTCGACCCGACCTCGGCGGAGGCCTGCAAGGCATTGTGCGCCGACTTCAAGGCCGACGAGTGCTACGACGCCGCCCGATATGACGCCTGCCTACGCGACTGCGACGTGGCCGTTGCCGACCAGATTCAGGCCTGGACCAACTGCAACCAGCCCACGTGCGACCCCGAGTGCGTCCTGGTGCCCGGCGACGAGCCGGGCTACCTGAAGGGTTGCGAAGAGAGGTGCGGGGAGTGGGAGGATCAGTGCGGTCCGTCGGGTCCGCTGACCATCGTTGTCTGCGAGGGAGCGTGCAACATTGAGCTATTCGCTGGCTGCCTCGCGGACCTCTCCGACCTCTGTAACGTCAGAGACTCCTGCTTCGACTCCCCTGGCCTGCCCTCCCTGCCCGGCCTGCCCTGAGGGCGGTCGGAAGCACCATTGGAGTACCCGCCCAAGGACCGCATCAGCGTCACCACGCATGGGCGTGGACGGGTTCTGACCATCCAACTGTTGCCCAAGTCCGCCAAACCGGGCGCCACGGCGCTGGTCCTGCTCTGCCTGGGCGGTGTGGCCCTTTGCCTCACGGGGGACCCCAGCGCCATTGGCGCCGGCGTGGTGCTCATCGGGCTTCCGGCGGCTGTGTTGGCGATGATCGCCAAACGCCGGCACACGCGGATCGAAGTGGACGCGGGTCAGATTGCGGTACGCCGATGGCCGTTCAAGTGGGTCACGCTGGCGGGACCCCACGGGACCCTCAAGGTGCAACAAACGACCTACGGACTGCCTGACTGGAACCGGGTCGAACTGGTTCATGAAGACGGTGTGCTGCTGTGGATGTACCCGGCCACCGACGAAGAGGTACGCCTCATGCGGTCGGCCCTGGAGCCTTGAGGCCGGGGCGAGTTGCCAACCCGAGCCGTGCGGCGGCATGGTGATGGCCATGACGCGCATCGAGGTCTCCCACTCCATTACCCTCCCGGACCCGGTGCGGGTCGCGCGAGCCCTCCGTGCGCCGGAGCTGGGCCCCAAGCTGTTGTTCTTCAGTGGTGGAAGCGCACTGCGCAAGCTGTCGCGGCGTCTCAAGGAGTACACCCACAACTCCATCCACCTCATCACCCCGTTCGACAGCGGAGGGAGCTCGGCGAAGCTTCGGGAAGCGTTCGGCATCCTCTCCATCGGCGACCTCCGCAATCGGCTGATGGCGCTAGCGGACGAGACCCAGGCCGGGAACCCCGAGATCTATCGGTTGTTCAACTACCGGTTCTCCAAGAGCGCTCCGCAGACCGAACTGCGCGCGCAACTTGCGGCGATGGTGGATGGTGAACACCAGTACGTGTCCGACATCCGGCGCCCTCTCCGCCGGCTGGTCCGCACCCATCTGCGCCTGTTTGCCGAGCGCATGCCCAACGACTTCGACCTGCGGGGCGCCAGTATTGGCAACCTCATCCTGGCTGGGGGCCTGCTCAACAACGAAGGCGACATCGCCTCGGTCATCTTCCTGTTCAGCCAGCTCGTGGAGGTCCGGGGCATCGTGCGTCCGGTTTCCGACGCAGACCTTCACCTAAGGGCCGAGCTGGGCGACCGCACCATCCTTGTCGGGCAGCACCTGCTGACCGGCAAAGAGACCAACCCCATCACCGCACCCGTCACGTCGATGACGTTGGTGGACAGCCTCGACGACGCCCGCCCGGCGACCGCGCACATCGACTCTGAGGTGCGCCAGCTCATCGGCTCCGCCGACCTCATCTGCTATCCTATGGGCAGCTTCTACTCGAGCGTCCTGGCCAGCGTGTTGCCCGAGGGCGTTGGACGCGCGGTGGCAGCCTGCGACTGCCCCAAGGTGTGCATTCCCAATACGGGCGAAGACCCGGAGCAGTTGGGCATGACCCTGTCCGACACGGTGTCGCGACTCCTGGACGCGCTGCGGGCCGACTGCGGCGGCGAGGCAACCACCCGCGACCTGCTCCAGTTCGTCATGCTGGATGTGGACGACACCCACTACAGCATCGAGCTGGACATCGAGGCGACCCGCGACCTGGGCGTAGAGGTTATCCGGCTCCCTCTGGTCTCGGCCAGGAGCGCGCCGCGCGTCGACGCCGCGACCCTGAGCGAGGTGCTCGTGAGCTTGGGGAGCTGACGCAAAAGCGGCGAAGGTTCGACCACCGCCAGGTACAGTCAAACCTTCGCCGTCAGAAAGTAACGAGACACGCCGCCCCCATGTCCGCCCCGTCGTCTCACCTCGACGGGTCTCCGGTCTCACCAGACGGAGAGTACGGAACAACCGTGGCGCGCCTCGTCATCTGCGTGGATCACCGCCCTCGGAAGAGGGGACGACCGCGACTGGTGCGAGCGCGCTAAAGTTTGCGCAGCTCGTCGATGATCGAGTGCTTGAGCGCCGCCGAAGCCTCCTCGGGGGATGCCTCGCGGGGCCGCATGTGGGCCAGGGCGTCGGCCTCAATCATGGCCAGCTTGGCCGCGATTTCGGGATGGTCCTGGCCACGGAACTCCAACCGCGTGTGGCCGGGCTCGTCAATGCCGTGTCGCATCCGCAGGACAAGCTCTTCCTCGCGGGTGAGCTCGGCCTTGCGCATCGCCTTCTTGACGTCCCGACGCGTGGCGGTGGCCGCGCGTGTCAGCGTAGTCTTTCGATTCGTCACTGGAATCTACCTCCTGTTGGTTCGGTTCCTCCCCGAACCTACATTCGAGGCTGAGCCTAAGCCCGGGGATCGGCACCGTCCAAAAAAGCGCTACGTTTTCTACGCGGCCATCACGCTGACCGCAGAATACCACGCTGCAGCTACCGGAGGTCGAGCTTCTTGAGGAGATACTCGAGGGACTTTCGGTGGATGCCACCACGACGCGCAGCCTCCGAGATGTTCCCTCCAGTCTGCTCCAGAAGTCGTCCCCAGTACTGGCGCTCGAAGGTGTCCACCAGACGGCCCTTGGCGTCCTTGAAGGGCAGCTCGAAGTCGACCCGGACCACCGTGGCGTTGGGGTCGACGGTATCCTGGGCGCCGGCGTCAGTGAGCCGGTCGGTGCTCAGATGTCGTGTGCTCAAGCGCCCGTCGTCGGCGAGTATGACCGCACGGTCCACGTAGTTCTTCAGCTCACGCACGTTGCCTGGCCAGGGATGAGCCTGGAGCTTCCGCATGGTCTCGAAACCCACGCGCACCTCCTCGGCGGCAGCCTGGGTCAGAAAGTGCTCGACCAGCAGAGGGATGTCTTCGATGCGCTGGCGCAGCGGCGGAATGCGCACCTTGATGACGGCAAGGCGATAGTACAAATCCTGCCGAAATGCCCCGGCGTCGATTTCATGGTCGAGCTGGCGGTTGGTCGCCGCAATGACGCGCACATCCACCTTGCGGCGGGCGTTGCCCCCAACGGGCTTGACCTCTCCACTCTCCAGCGCTCGCAGGAGCTTGGGCTGCAGGTCCAGCGGAAGCTCCCCGATTTCATCCAGGAAGAGCGTTCCGCCGTCCGCCTCGGAGAAGACCCCGGCGCGGTTGGCGACGGCTCCTGTAAACGCCCCCTTCACATGCCCGAACAGTTCGGACTCGATGAGCTCTGGGGCCACCGCCGAGCAGTCGAAGATGACGAAGGGCTTGTCGCGACGGTTGGAGTGAAGATGGAGCGCCTCGGCCACCAGCTCCTTGCCCGTGCCGCTCTCGCCCTCGACGAGGACGGTCACGTCGGATACGGCGACCCGTCCCAGGAGGGCAAAGATCTCGCGCATCTGGCTGGATTTTCCGATGAGTCGACCGAAGGTGCTGGTGCGACTCAAGGCCACCTGCACCTTCTCCTCCTCCAGCTCGAAGCCCACCTCGGCGCGCCCAAAGCGCAGGGAGGCGCCGCCAGGGATGAACGCCTCGCGGATCCGCATGCCATCCACCCAGGTGCCGTTCTTGGACTGCAGGTCGGTCAGCAGATAGCCGTGCTTCTGGAACTCGAGCCGGGCGTGCACCCGGGACACGGTGGGATGGTCGATGACGAGGTCGTTGTCCGGAGCGCTGCCCACGTGAATCAGTCGTCGACCAAAACGGCTCGCCTGCGCCTCAGAGCCCGCAGGCACCTGGACGAGCCGGTAGCGCTGGAAGGTGACTTCTTCGGTGGTGCCGTCAGCGACGACGGTGATGGGGGATTGGCTACTCACGGGTGGGGCTCAGTCAGTGTCCCTGCGCTTGCGTTTCTTCCTTTTCTTCTTCTTCGGCTTCTTGATGTCCGTCTCTACCGACCCGAAGACAGCCCGGCCCGTGATGCGAACCACAGGAGAGTCGTCGTCGAGCTCGGGCGGCACGTGGGCGCGGTCCTCAAAGGACCCAAAGATCCCGACACCGCTGGCTTCCACACGAACATGGGACGGCAGTTCGAGCTCGACGCTGCCGAACGCGGAGATGCAGTGGATATGGGTCACGCCAGGCTGAAACGTGGCCTCCCGAAGGTCCAGCTCTACGGACCCGAAGATGGCCGTCGCCTTGACCTTCCTGGCCACGACGAAGTTCCCCTTGCGCTCGTTCGAACCGAACAGGGCGAAGTGCTTCTGCTGCTGACTCAATGGCTGAGCTAGCGCCGTCGATGCCTCCGGCTCCACGACCGCCAGTGCGGTCGACGGTGCGCCAGCGGGGGACGCTGCGCCAGGCTCCTCGATGACGGCTGGCAGGTTGAGGTCCTCGGTGAGGACGACCAGCTGCGCGCGGGTGGTGGCCTGCTCCGCCAGGTCAGTCCGCTCCTCGAACTGGTCCAGGGTCAACACGCCGTCACCCAACGCGCCGTGGAGCTGCTCGATCACCCGGTCCCGGTCTCTGTCGCGTACTTCAGCGGCGGGGGTGGGCCGTTTGATTTCATCCGTCATTGCCGCGCGATGGTCGCACCACCGCTGCCGTGCTACAACCCGCTAGTCATGGATTGCCCACTCGAGGAGCGCCGTTGACCACCGGCGCCGTACCCGACGCCGTGTTGGGGCGCATCGGCCGCTATGAGCTGGTGCGGCGCCTGGGCGCGGGCGGCATGGGCGAGGTATTCCTCGCTCGCGCCAGCGGAGCCGCGGGCTTCGAGACCGAGGTCTGCATCAAACGGATCCTCCCCCATCTGGCGGGAAAGTCCGACTTCGTGCGACGGTTCATCGACGAGGGCAAGCTGGTCAGTCGGCTTCGCCACGCAGGGATCGCTCAGGTTCTCGACCTCGGCGAAGACCAGGGCACCGTGTTCCTGGCCATGGAGTACATCGATGGCCACGACCTGCGTGACCTGATGCGACTGGCGAAGGCAGCGAATACTCCGCCGAGCCCAGAGCTGCTGGTCTGGATCCTGTGCCGAATCCTGGATGCGCTGGACTACGCCCATAGGCAGACGGTCATTCATCGGGACGTGAGCCCCTCGAACGTGATGGTCGGACGCACCGGCAACGTCAAGCTGGTCGATTTCGGGCTGGCGCGGGCGGCCGACCGCCTGTCTCTGTCCCAGTCGGGGGCGATTCAGGGAAAGTTCAGCTACATGTCGCCAGAGCAGGCGGCGGGCAAGAGCCTGGACGCCCGAAGCGACCAGTTCTCGGTCGGCGTCATGGCCTGGGAGCTGTTCGCTGGCGCGCGGCCGTTTGACGGCAAAAGCGACCTGGACACCCTGGAGCGCATTCGCAAAGAGACGGCGCCCGAGCTGCACGAGACAGCGCCCGGGGTCCCTCCGGAGGTGGCGGAGGGGGTGGCGAAGCTGCTGGCGAAGCGGCCAGGCGACCGATTCGAGGACGCCGAGGCCGCTCGCAAGGCATTTGCCAGCTACCTGGCGACCCGCGGTGCAACCCCCGGGGCACGCGACCTCGCGGATTGGGTGGCACAGGTCGAAGAGGCACTACCCAAAGCAGCGACGGGGACGGGCCTGTCCCTGGATTCCGCGCTCGAGCTTGGTCTCGCCGCGGGCGGGCTGGGCTCGGTGACCCGGACAGCGCCGGCGCCCGACGAGGTCGCCGCCAAGCTGGAGGGCGGGACGCCTGAGAGTTCCGAGCCCGCGCATGTCAACGACCCCTCCGTGGCTCCCGCGAACCCTGTGCCGGTTCAGCTGGACACCGTGGACAGCGGCCCCATCTCGACATCTACACCGTCGGTCATGGTGCAACGTACCTCGCGGGCGGCGATGGTGCTTCTGGTCGTGTTCAACGTGTTGTTGTTGGCCGCGGTGGGAGTGCTGCTGTACCGACTGGGCCTGTCGGACGAGCCCCCTGGGCCCACCGAACGCCCCGAGGCGGGTCGAGCGACCGACCGCGCGGCGGTGTCCCCTGTGGGTCCGGTGCTCGACGTGGTGACCGGACAGCCTGACGCGGCAGCCAGCCCCTCCGACGCAGCGGAATCGTCGGACACGAAAAGCGTCACCACTTCGACCGCACCTGACGCCACTCCGACAGTGCCTCTCCAGTCGCCTGCCGGCTCCGTGCTGGGTTCGGCGCTGGCGGGGCTGAGCCCTCCGGCGGCCCCAGCCACCCGACCGGAGGCCACACCTCAAGGGGGCCGGGTAAAAGTCAGCCTCACGGTCTCTCCCAAGGACGCAACCGTCGCCATTCGCGGCTACGGAAGCACCATCGGCCCACGCACCGTAGTGGTGCCGCGCGGCACCACCGTCCGAGCCACCATCTCGGCCAAGGGCTATGAGACCAAGTCGGTGCGGGTGCGGGCTGACCGGGACAAGACCCAGACGGTGAAGCTGGTCGCCAACGCGTTTGGCTGGGTGACCTTCCGGTTCTTTCCCGCCAACGCCAGCGTCAGCATCGACGGCAAGCCTCTGCCCACCGCCGGCAGGAACCTGGTGAAGCGGAAGCTCTCCGTTGGAAAACACAGGGTTACGCTTAGCAACGGGACGGCCCGGCGAACACTCCCCTTCGAGGTGAAGGCAGAGCGGGTCACCAATCTCAAGACGGTGCGCCTAAACACCCCGTAACTGCCTGTTTTCAATGCAAAACCACTGCTTGCCTCAGATCCGGCCGCGTGGTATGCCTGCGGTTCGTTGTGTTGATGCCCAAAAGGGCCAAGGGAGCGGGGATGAGCGACGATCCGCAGACGGAAACGCCAGTAGTCGAAGACGAGGCCAACGACGCCTCCTACGATGCCGAGAGCATCAAGGTCCTCAAGGGCCTCGAGGCCGTTCGCAAGCGGCCTGGCATGTACATCGGTGACACCGACGATGGCTCCGGCCTCCACCACATGGTGTTCGAGGTCGTCGACAACTCCGTCGACGAGGCACTGGCCGGTCACTGCGACGAGGTCGTGGTGACCATTCACGACGGCAACGCCATCACGGTCGTCGACAACGGCCGCGGTATCCCGGTGGGCGAGCACGAGGACGGGCGCAGCGCGGCCACGGTCGTGATGACCGAGCTGCATGCGGGCGGTAAGTTCGACGCCAACTCGTACAAGGTATCCGGCGGCCTTCACGGGGTCGGCGTGTCCGTGGTGAACGCGCTGAGTCAGCGGCTGGTGCTGACCATTCGCCGCGACGGGCAGGTGCACGAGCAGGAGTTCGTTCGGGGCAAGGAAACCGGCCCCCTGAACGTGACGGGGACGACCCCGCGGACGGGGACAACGGTTTACTTCGAGCCGGACCCCGAGATGTTCACGATGATCGAGTTCAGCTTCGATGTGCTGGCGGCGCGGCTGCGCGAGCTGGCGTATCTGAACCGGGGCCTGACCATCAAGTTGGTGGACGAGCGCGGCGATGAAGAGCGGTCGGCCAGCCTGCACTATGAGGGCGGCATCTCCTCGTTTGTGGCCGACATCAACAGCAAGAAGGACCCGCTTCACGACGGCGTCATTCACATCCTCGAGAGCCGTGACGGCATCGAGGTAGAGTTGGCGCTGCAGTGGAACAACAGCTACCAGGTCCAGCTGTTCTGCTTCACCAACAACATCCGCAACCGGGACGGCGGCACCCACCTTACCGGCTTCAAAGCGGCCCTCACGCGGTGCCTGAACACCTACGCGGAGAAGGCCGGCCTGCTCAAGCAGGTGAAGATGAGCCTCGGCGGCGACGACATCCGCGAGGGGCTCGTCGCCGTCATCAGCGTGAAGGTGCCCGACCCCAAGTTCTCGTCGCAGACCAAGGACAAGCTGGTCAGCAGCGAGGTCAAGCCCGTGGTCGAGACGCTGTTGTACGAGCAGCTGTCGGAGTACCTGGAGGAGAACCCGGCGCCAGCCAAGGCCGTCGTCGCAAAGGCGGTCGATGCCGCTCGCGCTCGCGAAGCGGCGCGAAAGGCCCGTGAGACCGTGCGCCGCAAGGGTGCGCTGGACTCGGCAAGCCTGCCAGGCAAGCTCGCCGACTGTCAGGAGCGGGACCCGTCGCGCGCCGAATTGTTCATCGTCGAGGGTGACTCCGCCGGTGGCTCAGCCAAGCAGGGCCGGGACCGCGTGACTCAGGCGATCCTCCCGCTGCGAGGCAAGATCCTCAACGTGGAGAAGGCCCGCTTCGACAAGATGCTGGGTTCCAACGAAATCCTGACGCTCATCACGGCGCTGGGCACCGGCATCGGCCCCGACAGCTACGACCCGGAGAAGGTGCGCTACCACCGCATCATCATCATGACCGACGCCGACGTGGACGGTCAGCACATCCTCACCCTGCTGCTGACCTTCTTCTACCGTCAGATGCCGGAGTTGGTGGAGCGGGGCTACGTGCACATCGCTCAGCCGCCGCTGTTCAAGGTCAAGAAGGGCAAGTCCGAGCGGTACCTCAAGAACGAGGCTGCGCTCGAGAACTACACCATCGACATGGGCACCCGGAACTGCCAGGTGGTGGGCACCGACGGTCCCATCGAGGGTGAGGCGCTCAAGGAGCTCATGATGGAGCTCACCCACCTACGGGACGGGCTCGACCACCTGGCGCGGCGCCGCGACCGACGCGTGCTTCAGGCCCTGGTTGACGTAAGCAACCTCACGTTGGAGACGCTGAAGTCGCGGGAGGCGACGGAAGAGGCCGTCAAGCGCGTCGAGACCTACCTTGGCGACCACTTCCCAGAGGCGTTGCCGCTGGCCTACGACATCGTGGAGGACGACGAGCGCGGCGACTTCTCCGTGTCGTTCAACACGTTCGTCAGCGGCGGTCCGCGCCAGACGGTGGTAAGCCCGGCGTTCCTCAATAATGCCGAGCTACGCGAGGTGCGTGAGCTGCACGCCAAAGCGCTGGCCAGCGTCGCGATGCCGGCTCAGTTCATCAAGGGCGAGAAAGAGCCGGTAGAATTCACGTCGCTGGAGGCCTTGCTCGCACACGTCGAGAAGCAGGGCATCCAGGGTGTCGGCGTCCAGCGCTACAAGGGTCTGGGTGAGATGAACCCGGAGCAGCTCTGGGAGACCACGATGGACCCAGATGCACGCACTCTGCTTCAGGTCCGCGTGGACGACACCATCGCGGCCGACGACATGTTCACCATCTTGATGGGGGACGAGGTGGAGCCGCGACGCGACTTCATCGAGCGCAACGCGCTGCGGGTGCGTAACCTCGACATCTAGCGGCGTCATCGGCGCACAGGGATACCCTTGGACCCCGAGCGGGCACATTACCTGCGGGCCATCGAGCGGCGCTTCCTGGAGATGCGCGGCCGGGGCCTGATGCTCTCGCCGCGCGACGTGCTCCTCGTCGACACCTGGCGCGAGCGAGGTGTCCCTATCCGGGTGGTCCTCGCCGCGCTGGAAGAGGGAGCCGAACGGTTTGCCGACGCCCACCCGCCGGGGACCCCGTTGCCCTCATCCTTGGCGTACTTCGCCGGGCACATCGACCGCGCCGTGCACGACCGAGAGGAGCTCGTAGTGGAGCAGGCGAGCCGCGGAGCCGCGGCGTCCGCCGCGGGGACCACGCCGAAGAGTCTCCTCAAGCCGGAAGCCAGGCAGGCGCTGCAGAACCTGATCGCCGAAGCGGGGCGCCGTCAGCCCACCGAGTCGGCCAAGGAAGCGTTGCGTTACGCATGGCGACGCCTGGTGCAACCCAGCACCGATGAGGCACTGTGGGAGCTGACCGCCATCATCGACCGCGACCTTGTCGACATGCTGGCGGCGACCCTGGACGATGCGAGTGAGCTCGAGGCGGCGGTGGAACAGGCGGTCAAACAAGCCGGCGGAGGCGCGATGAGCGCCCAGGCGCAACACGACGTGGCCCGAGCCGAAAAGGAACGGTGGGTGCGTCAGCGGTTTGGCGTTCGGGACCTGATGGAGGTGCTCATTGATCACACCGTGTAAGGTCTGCTCGGGGATGAAGTACGTGGTCGGCCGTCGGGGCGAGCGCGCGTACGCCGAGGTCTGTGCTGAGTGCAGCGCGGACGCGCTGGACGAAGGGCTCTGGTACACCATCGAGCGAGACGAGTCGGGATACGAGACCGCCAGCCCCACTGACAAGCTTCACCTGATACGCCGCGTGCGCTGCTTCAATGAGGCCCAGCTGCCCGCGTCGTATGGCATGAAGACCATGGCCGGCTTCGAGGAGCAAAAGGAGCATGTCGGCCTGAAGACCCGGCTGCTGCGGTACACCCAGCGGTTCGACCCCAAGCAGTCCAATGGCGTGCTGCTCATCGGGCCGCCGGGTACGGGCAAAACCCACCTGATGTGCGCCATGCTGCACTACCTGACCCTGCAGCGCGGGGTCTCGTGTCGTTTCCTCGACTTCTTCGACCTGACGGTGAAGGTCCGCGCGACCTACGACACCTCATCGAAGGTCACCGAAGCGAGCATCATCGACCCGTTGGTGTCGGTGCCCGTGCTGGCCATCGACGAGCTGGGCAAGGGGCGTAGCAGCCACTACGAGCGCACCATCGTGGATCAGCTCATCAGCCGTCGGTACAACGCCGGCCGCATCGTGCTGGCGACGACGAACTACTTCCCCGAAGAAGACCTGAAGACGCGCCTGGGCTCAGGCGGCGAGCGAAGTGCGCTGAGCCTGGAAGAGCGGGTGGGTCCGCGGATCAAGAGCCGGCTGTTCGAGATGTGCGAGGTCTACACCGTGGAGGGGCAGGACTACCGCATGCGGGGCAGCCGGTAGCTCAAACCCGTGCCCGTGCCCGTGCCCGACAAAATGACCGCTTAGCTTGAATGCCCTGTTCCACCGAACCGGCAATCGCGGGGCTCTGTGATACCCCGACACTCCCAAGCACGGGCACGGGCACGGGCACGGGATGCTAGGCCTCGCCCACCAGCGCCAGCAACCAGATGATCCCCACCAGGTTCGCCAGCAGCGCGCCCACCATGGCGATCAGCAACAGCATCCCGCGGGTCCGCAGCAGCCGCTCCTGGTCACCGTCCTCGTCGAGCGTCAGAGCCATCGCGGCCGGGAGATCGTCGCCCAGGGTCTCCTCAGCAAACGCCTTCATCCTGCGCCGCTGCGCGGTCAGGTTCTTCAGCACCACGTCCGCAACCACCAGCACGATGAGCAGGAACACCACAGCGATGGCGATCAGGACGTTCCGCTTGTTCGTCGCTACCTTCTCGTCGCGGGACGCCACGTCGTCGTTGCGCGTGCTGAGCCATAGCTCGGGGGTCCATGGCTCGCCTTGAAGCATGGTCAGGAAGTAGCGGGCGGCCCGGTCCGTGTCGACACCCGGCGGAATCTTGAGGCTGTTGGGATGAAGGATGTTGTCGGCGCGCAGGTGCGCCGTGATGGCCGGCAACGTGGCCTCGCTCGTCACCACGATGGGAATCGTCGAGAACTCGTCGCCCGGGTCCCAGGGATGGCCCATGCACTGGAGCCGACACAACCCCTCGCACGGCACCTGAATGTTCAGCCGCGCCTTTTTGGCCGCGCTCGTAACCGTGCTGCTCCACAGCACCGCGCCCTCTTGCAGCAGATCGCAGTGGACCTCGGCCTCGGTCTCCCAGGTATGAAGCGTCGTGGTGATGGTATCCCCGGGGCGGTAGACCGACTTGTCAGCACGCAACAACATCCGTCGACCACGCGGCTGCAGCGGCTCTTCAGTCTCCACCCACGGCTGGCCCGGCGGCATGATGTCGATTTTCAGGCGGATGCCGGGCTGGCGGGCGTCTATCTCGAAGTCGACCAGCCCCAGCGCGTCGGTCTTCAGCCGCAGGGGCCCAGGAGGGATCAGGCAGTTCTTGTGGTTGAGGCGGACCGGGACGTTGGCGAGACCATTGCCGCGATGGTCCCGCACTCGCATGACCACCTTGTTCTGCATGCCCATGGCCAGCACCGAGTTCTCCGGCAAGACGTCGATCCGCAGTTGTCCGGGCTGGGCCACGCGCTTGGCGGGTGGCTCGCCATCCTGCAGTACCACATCCCCCATCCCTTGCAGCACCGTCAGCGTGTGCTCGAGGGCCGCGCTTCGGCCTCGGGAGCTGACCCCGAGGGTGACGACGGCCCTACCCCGTGCGATGGCCTCAGGGACGGAAAAACGGACCACTGTGGGGTCGGTGCCCTCCGCGTCGAACTGAACCGGCTTACCGTCCACCTCGACCCGGTCGACGGTGACCGCCATCGGCGCCTTACTGTCCACACCGCGGGCGCTGACTCTCACCGCTGTTGGCCTACCCGCCAGCGCGTGCTTTCCACCGACAACCACGAAGCCCGGGATGTCGGGGTGCTTGTCCAGGTTGAGATAGACGACACCCAGCACGAACAGCGCCGTACCCACCAAGAACGGTGCGGCAAGACGAAACCAGCGCCAGGAGGCGACGCGCTGTAGCAGACCCCGGAGTTCCACTCGGGGAGACTATCAGCTGCGCTCGTGGATGCCGATGACCGGGGTCGACTCGAGCTTGTCGAGCAGCTTCTTGACCTCGCCCTTGAAGTGGCGGCGGTGCTTGGCCGGCACGGGCGCTCCCTCGTGGGTCGTCATCCGCAGCGGGTTGAGCAGCTTGCCATTGCGGCGCAGCGAGAACATCAGCTGCGGCTGGCGGGCGCTGCCGGTGCGACCGACCTCGCCAATCACCGTCTTCTGGCTCACCGTAGCGCCGACGCGCACGCCGCGTCCGAGCTTCTTGAGGTGCCCGTAGGTGCTGGTGACGCCATCCTCGTGGCGGATGGTGACCGTCAGCCCCAACGACTTGGCCTTGCCCGCGAAGACGACGCGACCCGCGGCCACAGCCCAGACCGGCGTACCGCCCTTAGCCGTGTAGATGACCGGGCCGGCCTTGTGCAGGTTGCCGCGCACGTTGCTCTGGGAACCTGCCGAGACCATCGTGTACTTCAGCGGGGACTTGAGGAAGTCCTTGCGAGCGGCGCGTCCCTGAGGGTTGTAGTAGCCGCGCGTGCCGTCCGGGTCGGTGTAGTGCAGCAGCTGGTGGGTTCCGAACTTGCCGCGGTACTCCGCCGCCAGTACCCGGCCGTACTTGAGGAACTTCCCGTCCACGTGGACCTTCTCCACGATGACGCGGAGCTCGTCGCCCTTGCGGGGGTCCTGGAAGAAGTCCACGTCCCAGGCGAACAGGTCGATGAAGATGCCCGCCAGACCGTTGCCCTCGCCGCAGCGCTTGATGCTGCTGTAGAGGCTGGAGCGGATGGCGCAGCCAATGGCTGCCCGCTCGATGCGGGTCTGCACGGACTTGCGGCTCGCCGCGTAGGCACCATCGCGCATCAGCTCGACCTGAAACACATCGAGCTTGTTGGCGTGGTACTCGAATTTGGTGACCTGCCCCTCGTCGTCGACCCACGCGAAGAACTTGTTGCCGACCTTGGACTGACGGAAGTCGAACACGTTGCCCATCGCCCGGATGAGGGGCATGGCGGTGCGGTTGTCGATCCCCTGCTCGGCAAGGGCCTTGATGACGGTCTGACCACGCTTGAGCCGGCCGGCGATCTTGCGGGAGACCGGGTCACCGAAGTCATCGCGCAGCCCGTCATCATCCCCACGCAGGGGGGCGTCCAGCCGTGGCACGTTGCCGGGCGTGCCGGGGCTCAGCCGAGGATCCCCGATGGGGGAGCTGTCGGGCGAAGCGGCGGGCTGCTGCAGACGCTTCTCGATCGGCGGCGTGGTCGACGCTCCCTTGTCCTGGAAGAACAGGAAGTAGTTCGTCGCGGCAAGCGCAGCGATCACGAGGATGGCGCTGCCCCGGCTGGAGCCGCCACCGCGGCGCCGGTTCGGTCGACCGGGCTCGCGCAGCACTATCGGTTTGTCGAGATACACAGAGAGGTGCAGCTCCGACGGACGGTATTTGGTGGTGGTGAGACTAGGTTCCTGATGGCCCGCCGCGCCTTTTTTTGACGGTCGTAAACGACCCGTCAGGACTGCGGACACCCGCACTGGCTAGCACGGGCCCCACAGAGCGTCAACCGACAACAGTCCGTCGTCTTAACCTGCGGGCACTTGGCCGAGGGTTCCGGGATCTCCCCCTGCCAACGATACGGCCAGCGCCACGGCGTGGATCATGCTCGTGGCATCCGCAGTGCCGGTGCCAGCGATGTCGAACGCTGGTCCATGGTCGGGACTGGTCCGGGGACGGGGCAGGCCCAGCGTGCAGTTCACGCCGTCGCTGAAGTGGACCAGCTTGAACGGAATCAGCCCCTGATCGTGGTAACCGCAGACGATGGCGTCGTACCGCCCGCCCATCGCCTGGTGGAAGACAGTGTCCGGCGAGTGGGGGCCGCTTGCGTCCACCCCCTGGTTCTTCAGGGCCTCCACGGCGGGGACCAGAAGGCGCGCCTCCTCGTCGCCAAAGAGTCCACCATCACCCGCATGCGGATTCAGCCCTGCGACCGCGATCCGCGGCTCACGGCCCAGCGACCGACGCATGCCTGCAGCCAACAGAACGCCCGCCTTGACGACCGCGGCCGTGGTCAACAGCCCTGGCACATCCGCCAGGGCGACGTGCCGGGTGACAGGCACCACGTTGAGACGCGGTCCGGCCATCCACATGGCCACGTCCTCGTCGGCGACCCCGCAGCGACGGGCGTAGAGCTCCGTGTGACCGGGGAAGTCGCCGCCGAAGACCTGCTTGTCGACGGGACATGTCACCACGCCGTCGATCCCCCCCGCGGCGAGGTCGGCCGCCGACCGCTCCACGGCGTCACGGACCGGGTTCGATGGGTCGGGCTCCCGGTACTCCACCTCGAGGCGGCCAAGTTCGCCGAAGTAACCCTCGGGTGCGTACGCAACCCAGCGAGCGACATCGCCAAGCGCCGTCAGGGCGGCGTGTCCAATCTCCGGCCCGACGCCCGCCGGGTCACCCATCGTCACGCCGATGAGAGGCCGACGGGGAGCAGCTTCGGTCACTTGCGCTTTCCGGGTTCGGCGGAGCGCTTCTGGCCCTTCAGCGACTTCACCAGCGGCTTGAGGGGGGCGTCCTTGACCTCGATGAAGACGTTCTGGCGGAGCTCCTCCATCCAGATCTCGAGCAGTCGTGCCGCCTCTTTCTGTCGGAGCCGGTAGCGGATCTGCCGCTTCATGCTGGCGCGCTTCTCGTCGGTCAGTGTGTTCTTCTTGCGAATGCCCGTCACCTTGACCAGGTGAAAGCCAAAGTCCGTTCGAACCGGGGTGCTGACCTGGTCCTTCGGCGTCGACCAGACCATCTTCTCGAAGTCCGGATCGGTATCGCCTCGGGTCAGCCAGCCGAGGTCCCCACCAGACGCAGCGTTGGTATCCTGGCTGTGCTTGCGGGCCAGCTCCTCGAAGGTGGTCTGTCCGCTGGTGGCGATCTTCCGCAGCTCCTTGAGCTTGGCGACCACCGCTTCGATGTCCTTGTCGCTGGCGAACTCGGGGATCTTGAGCATGATGTGGGCCGCACGACGCTCCTCCACGCCGCCACCCTCGCCCTTGAGCTGCTCGTCGAGCTGCTTGGTGACCTCGTCTTCGGAGACCTTGACCCGGGACCGCACACGGTAGCCGATGGCCTGCTGTTTGAGCAGCTCACGCTTCACGTTGCGGCGGTAGTCGGCGAGCGACTCGAAGCCGATCTGCTTGACCGCCTCCAGGAGCTCGTCGTCGTCCCAGCTGTTGGCGTTCTTGATCTGCAGCAGGTGGGCGTCGATCTGCTCCTGGGTAACCTCCAGGCGCATCTTGCGCGCCTCGCCCCGGATGAGGATGTCGTTGATGAGGCTGTCGAGCACCTGCGCCCGCAGCGTCAACAACGCCTTCTTCAGGTCGGGTGCGCCTTGCGAACGCAGCCGCGCCTCGAAGGGCGCCGCCTTGAGCATCAGCTCGAAGTAGGTCACGGGCTCAGTGTTCACGACCGCCACGATGCGGTCGAGGATGCGCGTACCCTCCGGCGGCCAGTCGCGGTTCTTCTTGGTCGGCTCACCCGCGACCACTGGTGCGGACAATGCAGCCACAAGCGCCGTCACGACGCCGTATTGCAGCAAAAGCTTCACTCGGGCATGCCTCCGCTCTGGAGCGTTTCCTGCTCGTGCTTCTTGCGCTCGACCTTCTTGCGGTACTCCTGAACGCGCTTCTGCACTTCGCCAGGAGGAAGACTGACCGGCCGTTTGGTCATCGCTTTGCCGCTGGCCGGGCCTTCGAGCTTCACCGGGGCGCCGGACATCTTGAGCCGGCCCTTCACGTGGCGCCGCAGGGCGCTGGTGTTGTTGGGCAGGGGCACATTCTTGGGCGGCCCCGCCTTACTCGCCTTGCCCTGTTCGGGCTTGGGCTGCTCCACCGTGGCCAACACCTTCTCGTCGATGGTCACGCTGGTCTTCTTCATCAAATCGTCCAGGAACTTCTCCCGGGCGGCGATGGTGCGTTGTTTGAGCAGTTTCCCACGGATCGCCATACGCACGTCATCGAGGCTTTGTTGAACGCCAGGCCGCATCCCGGTCAGCTGAATGAGACCGTACTTGCCGTCCGAAAGCTCGGTAGGCTCGCTGACGTCACCGATCTTGTCGAGCGCGAACACAACGGGCAGTACGGACTTGGGGGGCGGCAAGCGCCGCTGCTCTGGGGTGCCCGCGAGGTCGAACATGCCCAGATCGCCCTTGACGATGCGGGTCGCCTTGTCGACCGACCGCTTCATGACCCAGTCACCAAACACCTGCCGCGCACGCAGCGGACTGTCCGCGATCGCCGCCTGGATCTTCACCCGCAGCTCCTCGGCGTGCTTCTTGGTTCCCAGCACCATCAGCGACGCCCTACGCAGCTCAGGCTTCAGGAACTCGGCCTTATTGGCGTCGAAATACGCCTTCACATCGGCCTCGGTGACCTCCGACAGCGTTCCCTTGCCGACGGTCTGCATCAGCTCCAGCGCCAACGCCTGCTTGTACGCGGCCCGCACGCGGGGACTCTGGTCCAGCTTCCGGTCCAGCGCCTCGGTGACCAACAGCTCGAACTGAACCATCCGCTCCAGCAAGGCCTTGCGGTTGTCCAGCGTGGCATACCGTGCCTGCATGTGGGGCGGCTCTTCGGCGATGCGCTGGGCCACCTCCCCCACCGTGATTCTGCGGTCTCCCACGACCGCCACGACCTTGCCCGCTTCACCCGCCGGAATGGCCGCCGGATCCAGACCACCCGCTGCCATGCGCTTGGCCGCCGTCTTGTCGGTGACGGTGGCCTGCACCTGGGCAGCCCGCTTGGCCGCCTCTGCCTTGCGGGCCTCGGCGATGTTTTCCCGCTTGGGCTTGCAGCCCGGCCCCAGGGCGCTGGTCAACGCGATAGCGCAGCCGGCGGCAGCGACCACGAGAGTGCGGGGTTTGGTGGATCGGATAGACATCACGAAGGCTGTCGACTAGCAAACATCTCCAGCTCTTTCAATGAATCAGCCAGTCCAGCCAGTCCATTGTCCCACTCCGCCGGGGTCACCCGGCGGGTCAACTGCATCGCCGGCGTCAGCTGATAGTGCTGCCCCGGCCGGTTCACGAAGGCCACGAGCTTGTCGGCTGTGAGCCTCGAGCCTTTGGCCAACCCGAACGTCAGCTGCGTCTTGCCGTAGGCGACCTGGGACAGCCCGAGCCACTTGGCCCTTACCCGCACGACCATCAGCTCAACGAGGTTGTCCACGGCCTGCGGCGCCTTGCCAAAACGGTCCACCGCGTCCTGGTAGAGGTCGTAGATGCGGTCGATGGTGTCTGCCCCCGCCAGCGCGCGGTACAGACGCAGACGGAGCGTCGTCTCGGGCAGCCATGTGCTGGGGATGCGCGCCTCGACGGCGATCTTGAGCTCCGGCTCGGGCATCGCGCTGACGTCCTGATCGTCCTGCTCCGCGCGTAGGATCTGCACCGCCTCTTTGAGCAGCTGCAGATAGCCGTCATAGCCCACAGCATTGATGTGGCCGCTCTGGTCGGCGCCCAGGATGTCGCCGGAGCCGCGGATGTCGAGGTCGTACCCCGCCACCGAGAAGCCGCTGCCCAGCGTCGAGAAGCGCTGGATCGCGCCGATTCGCTCGGCGGCGTCGCCGGTGAGGTTCCGGGGCGCCGGCACCAGCAGGTAGCAGTAGGCGCGCTCACTGGACCGGCCGACGCGACCCCGGAGCTGGTAGAGCTGGGCAAGACCAAAGCGATCTGCTCGGCTGATGAGCATGGTGTTGGCCAACGGGATGTCGATGCCACTCTCGATCACCGTCGTGCACACCAGGACGTTGGCCTCGCCCCGCATGAAGCGAAGCATCACGTCCTCCAGCTTGCCCTTCTCCATCTGCCCGTGGCCCACGATGATGCGGGCCTTGGGCACGAGCCGCCGGATGAGCTCGGCCTTGGTCTCCAGGTCCTCCACCCGGTTGTGCACGAAATAAACCTGGCCGCCGCGGGCCAGCTCCCGCTCGATAGCGTCGGCGATCACCGCGTCGCTCGGCTGGGCCACCACGGTGCGTACCGCCAGCCGCTCCGCCGGAGGGGTCTGGATCAGGGAAAGGTCGCGCAGCCCCACCATCGACAGGTGCAGCGTCCGTGGGATGGGCGTCGCCGTCAGGGTCAACACGTCGACGCTGGACCGATACTCCTTGAGGCGTTCCTTGTGAGTGACGCCAAACCGGTGCTCCTCGTCGATGATCAGCAGACCGAGGTCGTCGAAGGCGATGTTCTTGGCGAGCAGCTTGTGTGTGCCGACGACGACGTCGATACCGCCGCTGGCCAGCCCTTCACGGATCTCGCGCGCCACGGCGCCGGTCTTGGAGCGGGTGTAACTGGCGATCCGCACCGGGAAGTCGCGGAAGCGACGCTCCAGGGTGAGCCGGTGCTGCTCCGCCAGAACCACCGTCGGCACCAGGATGGCGACCTGTTTGCCGTCCAGCACGGCCTTGAAGGCGGCACGCATGGCCACTTCGGTCTTGCCGAACCCAACGTCACCGCACACCACGCGGTCCATCGGTCGAAGCTTCTGCATGTCGGTCAGAACGTCGCCAATGGCCTTGTCCTGGTCGGGCGTCTCCTCGTAGGGGAACGCCGCCTCGAACGCGGCAAAGTACTCGCCCGGCTGGGAGAAGGCGTAGCCCTCCTGGAGCTCGCGCTCGGCGTAGAGTTTGAGCAGCCGGTCGGCGATGTCCCGGACGGCCTTCTTGACCTTCCGGCGGGTGGCCTGCCAGCGCGCCCCACCAAGGGTGTCCAGCTTGCCGCTGCCCTTGGCGGCTTTGCTATCTGCCCCGATGTGCTTGCTGACCAGGTGCAGGTGCTCGACAGGCACATAGAGCTTGTCGGCCCCCGCGTACTCGAGAACGAGGAAGTCCGCCTCGTGGCTCCCCACGTTCGTCTTCACCAGCCCGTGGTAGCGCCCGACGCCGTGGTTGAGGTGCACCACCAGGTCGCCTTCCCGCAGGTCGCGCCAACTGGTCAACGACTCCTCGGCCGAGAACCGGCGCTTCTGCCGACGCCTCGAGCGCCGGCCGAGAATCTCCGCTTCGTCCAGGAGCACCAGTCCGATCGCTTCGGACCTGAACCCGCGCCCGGCTTCACCCACGAAGACGGCCACGTCCGCTTCGGCAGACGCCAGCTCGGAGACCCGGTCGAGACTGAACGGCTGGTCGCGACGGTCGATCGCCAGGTCCACGTGCCCCAGCAGCCCCATGAGGCGCTCCGCCCCGCCGGCGGTGTGGGCACAGACGGCCACCGCCAGACCCTTGTTGCGCCACTGTCGAATACGAGCGGCCAGGGGTGCGAGGATATGCTCCTCGCCGGCCTGCATCGCCGCCTCGATCGCCTTGCGGATGTCCCGGTTGTCCTCGGCCGGGAAGGGAACCACTCGAGTGTTGGCAGCAGCCTCCGCGGACTCGAATGGCTCCAGTCGAACCTGCACCGCTCCGCGAACCGCGGCCACGACCTCCCCAGCTGGGGCATAGACGGTCTCGATCGCGGCCGCCATACGCCCTTCGGCGCGGGCAGCGCGGTTGTGCTCGGCGTACTGCTCCCAGCCGCGCTCCACCGCGCCGGCGCATCGATCCAGATCCTCGACCACCCAGGCGAATCGCTCGGTCGACAAGGCCTCGGTCAAGGCTGGCAGCGGGGCGTCGTAGAACAGAGGCAGCAGGTCCTCCGCCCCCACGCCGATGACCCCGGACTCGAGGTCATCGGCCATGGCCCGAGCGCGGGTGGTGGGCACGTCCAGCTCGTCCGCCAGGTCCAGAACGCGATGGCGCACCCGCTTCAGCGCGTCCCCCGAGGAGAGGACTATGGTCCTGGCCGGTGCTACGGCCACGGCGCTCTTCAGAGGCTGGGGCAGGCTGCGCTGGGTCTCCGGATCGAACCACTTCAGCGTATCGATCTCGTCGCCCCACAGGTCGATCCTCAGGGGACGCGGCAGGTGCGGGACAAAGACGTCCACGATTCCGCCTCGAAGGGCAAAGGACCCGGGGTCCTCCACGTTCTCGACGGCGTGGTACCCGGCAGCGGCGAGGTAGTGGACGAAGGCATCCCGGTCCAGCAGGCCCCCAGCCTTCAGCTGCCAGGCCAAATCCGTGAAGACGCCCAGAGGTGGGACACGGTCCAGCAACGCCGCCGCCTCGACCACCACCGCGGTCAGATGGGTCGGAGCGTTGACCGCGCGGAACAGGGTCGACGTCCTGTCGAGGACGTGGGACCTCGACGGCGACATCCCGAGAAAAGGCGTGTGGTCCAGCGCCCTGTAGTGGACCGTCTGCTGTCCCTTTGGCGCATAGAACGCCAACGCTTCGCGCAGTTCCCTGGCGCGCTCCGCCGTCGGTACCACCACGACCAGTGGCCGGTCCAGCGACGCCCTCAGGTGAGCCAATGCCACCGCCGCGAACCCACCACGGGCCCCGGTGAGGGTGACCGGTCCGGCATCTGCCGGGCCGGTCAACTGGGTCAGAAGCTGCGCAGCGGCCGTCACAGGACCCGGGCGACGATCTCCTCGGTGACCGCCCACAGCTTGTCGGCCATGGCGTCATCGAGGGCGAGCGGGTTGGTGGGAGACTCGTTGTTGTCCTGGAAGTACTTGCCGCTGACGTCGGCCAGCGCCGGCGACGTGGCGACGTAGACCTGGGTGGAGGCACCCTGGCCAACATCCTTGAGGGTGACCCGCTTCTTGATGTTCTCGAACATCACCTCCGCCTCGGCCGTGGGGATGTTGCGCGACAGGTTGGTCTGGATGACGCCTGGGTGCACCGCATTGGCGGTCTTCTTGCTGCCCGCCGCGGCAAACTGACGGGCCAGGGAGCGGGCAAAGAGAATGTTGGCCAGCTTGGAGTTCCCGTACATCCGCCAGGGGTGGTAGTCGGCCTCGCCCGACAGGTTGTCGAACTCGATGCCATTTTCGTGGGCCATGTGATGCGCACCACTGCTGAGCATGACGACGCGCCCATCGGCCGAGAGCTGGTCCACAAGACCCGTGACGAGGACGAAGTGGCCCACGTGGTTGGTGAAGAACTGGAGCTCCACACCGTCCTGCTGCTTCACCTCGGGCAGCGCCATGATGCCAGCGTTGGCGATAAGCGCGTCGATGCTGCGACCAAGCCCGGCAACCTGCGCGACCGCGGCTTTGACCGAGGCGAGGTTGGAGAGCTCACAGGCGACGGCGGTGGCCGCCTCGTCGCCAAGACCCAGGTCAGCGAACGCCTTCTGCGCCTTCTCCTTGGTGCGGGCCAGGCCGATGACATGGGCCCCGCGGGCGGCCAACACGCGGGTGGTCTCCAGGCCAAGGCCCGAGTTGCAGCCGGTCACCAGGTACGTCTTGCCGGTCAGGTCCATCCCGTCGGTGACGTCTTCGGCGCTGTTGGAGAAGCCGAATCCGCTCGGCCCGATGGTCTGTGTATCGCTCATGGGATGCTCGTCCTGGAAGGTGCGATGGGGTTGTGCGGCGGAAGATGCGTCCGACCCGAGAGAGTTTCAAGGGCTCGGAGAGCTTGCGCACCGAAGGATCTGCCCCTACACCCAGAACTCCACACGAGACCGCTGGGATGCTCATGATCACCACGCCGACCCTCCGCGCCCTCGCCGCGACCTTTGCTCTGCTTGCAGCGCCGGCTTGCGGCTCGTCCTCCCCGGACCGGACCCCCGTGGTCGGCGACCAGGGCGCCAAGACGATTCTGTCGCTCACCAAGGACGTCACCGGTGACGGCAACCCGGAGTCCATCGCCTTGCTGAGCACCTCCAACCCTCAGGTCGCCCTGGTGCGCATCGGCAACAAGGGCCGGGCCGCGGTGCCGCTGCACGGTCCTGCGGGCGGCGTGACCATGCGCGTCGTCGAGCTTGCACCAGGTGGCAAAGCCCTTGTCCTGGAGCTGTCGCAGCCCATCGTGAAGTCCCCGGGCGCCAAACCCGAGCAGGAGTACCGGTTCTTCACCTACCGGGACGGCAGCGTCATCGCCACGCCCAAGGTCGACGCCTTTCACGGGGCCACCCCCACCTTCCCAGGGGACGGCACGGTGGTCTTCAACATGAAGCGCTGCGCCGCTGGCGGAATGGTCCAGACCCGCCTGGCGCGGCTCCGCCTCGACCCGTCCACGGGCTTCCTGCTGATGGAGCGGCAGCAGAATGGCTCGGAGGCAGGGGAGTGTCCGTAGAGGACTACGACGGCCAGAAGCGCGGCGATGGTGCCGCGTATGAGCGATACCTGGCCGGCATGGACGCCTCCATGCGCCAGAAGGTCGCGCTCACCGCGGCCCATCTCCTGTGCCAGGGAGATATCGCTGACATGGGCATGGGGTCGGGCAGCGGCAGCTACGCGCTGGCCTCGCTGTATCCGGACCTGCAAGTCATCGGGGTGGACGTGAACCCCGAGATGGTCGCCCGGGCGGCCAAGACCCACGTCCTGCCCAACCTCCGCTTCGTCACCGGCGACATCGCCAAGCGCTGTTTCGACGCGATGGAGCTGGAGGCCATCCTCAACTCCTCGGTCCTGCATCACGTTACCAGCTTCAACGACTACAGCGTTCAGGCGGCGGTCGATGCGCTGGCGGTTCAACGCGAGCAGCTGGCAGACGAAGGGATCCTCATCGTCAGGGACTTCCTTCGCCCCGAGTCTCCCGACGCCCCCGTGGTGTTGGAACTCCCCAACGACGGGCCAGCAGCCCTGCTCGAGAGGTTCTCGCGGCAATTTCGGCTCCTCAGTGAGGACCGTCGGGGCTTCCCGCTGAGCGAACTCGAACCCGCTGTAGACGGCTGGCGTCGCTTCCAACTCACATCGCAACACGCCGTCGAGTTCGTGCTCCGCAAGGACTACCTCCGAGACTGGGACCTGGAGGTCAAGGAGGAGTACACCTACCTGACCCAGACCCGTTTCGAGCAGGTGTTCTCTGAACTCGGGCTGCGCGTCCTGGCGTCCACGCCCATCCGGAACCCGTGGATCGTCCGCAACCGTTTCGTGGGGTGTTTCCGCTGGTTCGACGCCGCCTCCGGCTGCGCCCTGGACTGGCCGGCCACCAACTATGTCATCGTGGGTCAGCGGGTGGCCGACGGGCTCGGCGTGCGATTCGAGCCACGTGCCAACCGCCCTCCTCGCGGCTATCTGCAGCTCAGTCACTGGCGCCGTGACGATGGCGCTCTCTACGACGTCGTGCGACGCCCGGGAGCCACCGCCGACGTCGTCCCCTGGTTCGTGGCGCCGGCCACGGGCGCGGTTCACGTCATGGCACGGCGGAGCTACCCGCGCCCCATCCTCGCCGCCGCGCCAACAAGCACGCTGGACGGTGGGCGAGCGCCCCACTACATCACCGAGCCCCTGGTCATCCTGGTCGGTGACAAGCCGCTGGCCCAGACCGCCGAAGAACGCCTCGCAGAGTTCCCATCGTTGCAGCCGGACCAGCTGAAACGCTTCCAGGCGGGTGCGCCCTACTACCCGTCGCCAGGCGGCATCCAAGAGCAGGTGCGGCCACTCTTCGTCGAGGTGGCTCCGACCAACGCCCAACAAAGTCTGGCGCGGGCGAAGCCCTGGTCCACCTGGGGCACGCTGCGATCCATCGAGGCGCGCCAGCTGTTGCGTGCCTCGCAGGTCGGTGGATTGCCCGATGCGCGATTGGAGCTGAACGTCTACGACCTGCTCCTGCGCCTTGGCCGTGCTCTGGGGCCGTGGATCGGCGAGGGGTTGGACCCATCTCGGGGAAGCGTGCAGGTCACGCAGCCCGAGGCCTTTGTCGATGTGGCAACCGCAGCGCCCCGCCGGCGATTTCGGCGATCTCAGCGAGGGCCTGGCGCCCCGGAGCGGTTCCTGGACCTGAAGCGGCAGCGCTTCGCGGAACGAACCGCCGACGGAGCAATCGCGGGCGAAGGCGAGCTGGAGTACGTCGTCCCCTTGCCCCTGTCCGCACAGACGGTGGTCGCTGCAGTCATCGCCAGGGACGCGGATGGACTCCCTGTGCTGGGCATCGACGACGATGACTTGCCCGCTGCACAGTGCTTCACGGGGCACAGTAACCTACCGGTGGCTCCTGCGTGGCGCCTGCCGCATGGGGTCGACAGTTGGCTTGCCATGGAGGCCTTCGTGCGCACCCGGTTCACCGCCGAGTACGGTGCCCAGGTCGCCCACATCGCGACCCTGGGCGGCCGATACCACCCGTCACCGGGGTGCACGCCGGAAGTCGTCTACCCACTCGCGGTACAGCTCGATGGCTGGGCCCCAGAGAGCACCCATCGTCGTCTGCGCTGGGTACGCCTGGCGGACGCCATTACCAACCGCGCGATGTTGAGCGATGGTCATCTGCGTATCGTGGCGCTGCGGGCCTACCATGCGCTATACGCTGGTGACCGGAGCACGTTACCCACGTAGGCGTCATCCGTCGGCTCTCATGAGACCGAGGCTCCACGCGTGAGGTCCCTCGAAGCAGGCCGATTGATTGTGCACGCAATTATTGGTACTATCCCGCCTTCTCTGACCGGAGGGCCCATGAGCGACGCACTCGAACTTCCTACTCTGTACCAGCACAGCCGCCGTCCCCAGTGGGGTCTGGCGATCGTCGCGGTCGAGACCCCGACCAAGCGCCAGTACCAATTCGAGGATGGCAACCTGAGGACGTTCAAGGACGGCTTCTACCACCTCCTGGAGCCGGTCGACCGCCCGCTGGACGAGGCACACCGCATCATCCACGCGCTCGAGCAGGAGCTCGACGTCGTTCAGGCGCGGCAGGAGGGAGAGGCGACGCGGAAGGCCAAGGTCGTCCCTGTCAGCAAGCAGATGGAGTACTTCAAGAGCGTCTACCCGGGCGGCTTCCAGGACGAGACGTACCTGGCGGATATCCGCGGCCGGGGCGTGGAGCGTCGACTCAAGCGTTTCCGCGAGCCCGTCATGGCCAGCGCGCAGGAGATGCTGAGCGCCGACCGCCTGGCGGAGCTGCTCACTTCAGGCGACATCGAGGCGATTCGAGAGTCCCTGACCAAGCTGCTGAAGGAGACCGATCTGGCCAAGAAAGACGACATCGAGGTCGTCACCGACATGTCCCCCGATGGCATCCGCCTGGTGGCCGAGACACTGGGCAAGATCGCCGAAGAGGTCCCGACCGGCGACGTCGACCTGGTCAAGCACTTTGACCGGATCGCCGGAGCAATGAAGGCCGCGGGCAAGGGACTCCGCTGGGTTGTGCCGTCGCTTCTGCTGGCGGCATTGCACCCGGAGACCTTCCCCTACATTCGCCGCAGTGCCTACCGCGAGCAAGCGCGCTGGATGGCGCCCCGACTCGAGATCGGCGCGGATCCCTCGGGCAAGACCTACGTCCGGCTCGTCAAGCTGGCCACGGAGCTGCAAGAGAAACTCGCCAAGGAAGAGCTGGAGGTCAACGACCTGTTCGACGTCTCCGACTTCATCTGGCACACGCTGCGGCCGAAGGCCAAGGCGGCGATGGGCTTCTAGTACCGACGTCCCGCAACGCGGGACCCGGGAGAACAAAAGCGCTTGCTCGGCTCACGCCGGTCAGGCGCTTTTGCCGTTCATATTCAGGCGGAAAGCACCACGACGATCGGCGAGGAGAGGTCCAGCAGGTAGCCCTCTTCCCCCGTCTGCAGGAGACCGTCGGCACCCGGCAATCGCGCCAGGACCTTCCTGAGCCGGTTGATCGACACATGTAGGCGGTTGTCGTCGCGCATCGGGTTGTAGCTCGGTAGCTCCCACACGGTCAGAGCCATCTCCTCCTTGGAGACGGCGGCGTCGGAACGGGCGACCGCCTCGAGGATCTTCACGCCGATTTGCTGACGCGACAGAGAGAGTACCTCGCCAGTGGGTGACACCAGTCGGCGACCCACGATGTCCAGGACCCACGCCTTCCCCCAGGGCGCGTTGGCCTCCGCCAGACGCTCCAGGGTCAGGCCGGCCCAGCAGCCGCGCAGGACCTCAGCGCACCGACGCGAGTAGGTCCGCGACGATGGCGCGCCTCCCAGAAGGTTCGCGGCCAGGCGGTAGGTCGGCGATGTCGCCGAAGCCGCAGCCTCGATAATGGCGGGAACATCCGGAACGGGCCGCGCGGCCGCCTGCCAGAGTGAGGCCCAGTCGGCCATCATCCCGGGCCCCAGCGACTCCGTGACCCGCTTGAGGTCGACGATCGTGGCGGCGAGCGTCTCCCGTTTGCCCAGGCCGGCCACAATCGGCAGCCGCGACATGAGCGCACCGGCGTGCAGCAAGGCCCACCCCGACTCTGCAGCGCGTCGTTGAGCGGTGGCGCAGAAGAGGTCCGCCTGCTCCAGGTCGCCCAACATGAACAGCGTCCGGGCCCACCCCATCTCCACGATGGTGGTCACGACCGACTTCTGACTCGCCTGTTTGGGAGGCTCGGGGGCCTCGGGCCAGGTCTCGGGGTGGTCCGCAGCCGTCTCGATGGCCGCTAGATAGCCGTTGATGTGACTCAGATCGCTGGCCAGCGGCACCGACTTGATCGGGGAGCGATTCTCGAGCACCGGCCAATCAGCATCCAGCAGTCGACCGGCGATCTCTCGGGCCTCTAGGGCCCATGGATAGATCGCCCAGATGTTGCTGGAGATCGCCTCTTCGATGGCGCCCTCGAAGGCGGCTCGTGCCGCCGGAGCGTCGCCAGCAAGGGCGGCAAGACCTGCCTCGATCATCCGTCGCACGATGCGGTCAAAAGGGCTGCCCAGTGCTTCGACGTTGGCCAGCGCCGCCTCGGCGTCAGCCCGACGGCCCGACAATAGCAGGTTGATGGCTGTGATCAGACTTGCTCGGCGTCGGCCGGTTCCCGTGGCCCCCGGCCGCGCAAACAGAGGAGCGGCGTCCTGCTGCCCTCCCAGGGCCACCTCCACCTGGGACCGCTCCACGTCGACGGCGTCACGCTCCAGCGGCGGCAGCTGGTCCACACGCGCCTGCAGGCCCCGAGACAGCGTCGTCGCGCGAGCGTAGTCCCCCGACAACATCAAGGCCTTCGCCAGGTAGGCATCACGATGAGCGGCGTTGACCGGGTCGTGGCACTCCAGTCCCTCGAGCAGCTCCATGGCCTGCTCGGGCTGCCCCATCGCCATCAAGCCTCGGGCACGCTTGACCCGAAGTGCCTCACCGAAGGGCTCCTCGAGCTCGAGTGTCTCGGTCGCTTCGATCACCTCGGCATATCGGCCGAACTGGAGCATGGCCTCCATCCATGGAGGTACGGCCACCGCATGCTGAGGCAGGGGCAGCGCTGCCGCCCAGGCCAGCGTCTCGGGTGAGCCGATGATGCACGCCGACCGAAGCGCCCAGTGGAGGAGCGCGTGGCTCTTGACCAGCACCGGGTCGGGCCCCATACCGGTCACCAGATTGCGCCACATCCACAGGGCGCGACCGTTGAGGAGCAACCGCTCGCCGTGGGCCTCGAGAAGCTCCGAAGCGGTCGTGAACAGATCGCTGTCCAGCGCGCTACTGAGGGCTTCCACGATGGCCGGCTCCTCCCCCAGGTCGGACAAGGATGTCGCCGCTCGTGTGGACGCCCGAGACCGCTCCTCCTGGCTCAAGGTCGCGTCGAGAGCCTCCCTTACCACGTCGTGAAGCCGGCGCTGCTCGCCAGCATCCTGCTCCAGCCAACCCGCCTCTTCGAGCGAGCGAAGCTCGGCGTTGTTGGGGATGGCATCCACCAACCGCTCCAAAGCGCCTACGCTGAGAGGCTGCCGCACCTGGGACAGCGCCCGAAGCAGTGGCACCACGCCGGGCGGCAAGCTGCTCAGGTCCGCTACGCGCCCGGAACCGGTCGCACCCTGGCGGACCGCCAGCGGCGAGCCTGCAGCCGCCGCCACAAGGCCGGGAACGCTGCCTGCCGAGGCACCGCACTGTGCAGCCAGTGCAGCCGCCGAAGCATCGTCCAGGGGCCCCAATCGAATCACCTGCTCGGCCAGTTCCGGCGCGGCCAGCGGCTGCCTGGAGGTGAGGATCCAGCGCGATCCGGACGCATGGTTGGCCAGACCAACCACCAGCGCCTCGACGTCGACCACGTCATCGCCGCCATGATGGAGATCTTCCACCACTACGGTCGCAGCCAGCCCTTCGGCCAACTCCAGGACATCTCCCAGCAGCTCCTCTGCGTCGGCGCCCGACCTTGCCCAGCGTCGGTCGTCTCGGTCGCCCGACAACAACCGTCCGACGGTGATCAGCGCATCAACCAGACTATCGCCCGGTCGGATTGCCACAACCATGAGGGGCCCGGCCGGACGCTGCTCTTGGTCCTCGATGGAGAGTGCGTGTCGAACCAGTGCGCTCTTTCCGATCCCGCCGGAGCCGGTCACCCACGCGACGGGCCCCCGCTCCAGGACGCTCGTGAGCCTCTCGACGTCGCGGTCGCGTCCCACGAAGACGGCCGGGGGGTTCGGCAGCCGATGGGTCAGGGGCAGACGCAAGAGCGTCATGACGAACTCCCCTCCTCCTGGTCGTCGTCTACCGCCCACGCAAACGCCAGGGCTGGGCTGATGCGGTAGCCGTCGTCCGTGGTCTCCAGCAGGGGCGCGGAATAGCCGAGAGCTTCCAGGGCTCCGCGCAGACGGCGCATCGCGACGTGAAGTCGGTTGTCGTCGCGGAGGGGGTGGTACTCGGCCTGACTCCAGCCGAAGCGGACCAGCGCGGCTTTGTCGGCTGTACCCCCATGCCGCGCCAGGCACTCCAGGAGCCGTCGGGCGACGCGACGGCCGCCCAGCTTGACGATGGCCCCGTCGAGCCGCCAGGCGACGCCAGCCACGGCGTCGTAGCCCCATCCATCGGACCAATCTTCCGAGGTGCGCCCCAGCCGCCTGCGAGGTCGCCAGAGCCCGGACAGCGCTTCTACGGCGACGCGATCATAGGTTCGCCACACCCGTGGACAACCGAACAACGCGCGCGCCCAATTGCTGGCCGGCCCCGGAGCGAGCATGGCGAGACGGTCGATGGTCGGTAGGTCCGGGTGCGGCCCCGCGGCGGCGGTGAACAACTGGCCCAGCTGTCGGAACAACGGAAGCGAACGCTCGACACCGGTTCGCAGCAGCTCATCGGCGGAGCGCTGGAACGCCGAACCATCTCCCCGGGCGGCCGAACTGATGGCCAGGTCGTGGAGCGAGGCCGCTGCCATCACGACCCAACCCGCCTCCCGACTGCGTCGGAGCGCGGCGGCGGCCAGCGCATCGGCGGCCAACGGACGACCGCTCATGAGCTCGACGCGAGACAACGCCCACTCGGTCAGGGCGCGAGTGGCGGAGTCGACGCTCATCGCCTCCAGGCCTTCCATGTCTGGGGGGTCGAAGGGCTGTCCAAGGTCGAGCGACCAAAGCCACTGAAGGGCGGCGCGGACGACCGAGTCCTGGCGGGTCGGTGTCCCTTGAAGCGGTCGCGCCTCGAGGTGTGCCCTCGGCGCCTGGGCCCGAAGCCCTGCCGCCTGGCACAGCCAGCCATTGAGCCCGGTGTTGTAGAGCATCCAAAGGGAGTGAGCGCGCCCTGTGTCGAGCGCGTCCCCGAAGGCCCGACGGCAATCGCCAGTGCGCACCTCCATGGCTGCAATACCACCACGAACGATGCCCGCCAGGACCCGATCCACCGGGTTCAGCGGCTGATCGTCGAACGCCCCCACGGCCTCGCGCGCCGCAGTCACCTCGCCAGCGAGAAGCAGCTGTCCGGCCGCCAGCAGACGCGTGGTCCGGTTGGCCTGCTCCATGTCGCGCCCATCGAGCATCTTGGCGCGGTCGCCGACGTTGCCTGCGGTCATGATGACCAGGTTGCGCTGCTCATCGATGATGTCTCGGATGCGGGGCGACAGGTCCAACTGCTGATCAATCGCGTGCAACAGCCCCACGCCTCGGCGGTGGTCGCCGAGGTGGAGTCGCGCCCGTGCCAGCAACACATCCCGGACCAGGGCCAGCTCGTCCACACGGCCGGTCAACGGCCCCAGCGCCGCTTCCACCTCGTCGACGCGCCCGAGGTGCATGAGCGCGCGCCCCTTCTGGACCGACAGCCAGGCCTCGTCGTCCGAGGGCGCCGCCACCGGGCTCATCGCGGCGGTGGCTTCCAGTACGACGTCGAAGCGCGCCCCGAGAATCATGGCCTCCAACCAGGCGATGAGATCAGGCAACGCCTCCGGGCGCGGCTGCTCGACCGCCCAGGCGACAGCCTCCGCCGTCGCGCACGTCACCGCCGCCCGAAGGCACCAGCGCCTGGCCGCCGGCTCATCGCGCCGCACCAGCTGGCGCCACATCCAAGCCGCTCGGCCGTGGGTGAGCAGTAGCTCCCCGTGGGCCTTCAGCACCTGCTCCAGGGCAGCCGGTGAGCTGGCATCCAGCGCCGCCTTGAGGGCTTCAGACGCGCTGGCTGGGTCGTTCAAGTGCGACAGTCCCTGGGCGACCCGCCCCGCGGCCACCTGCCGCTCGTCCGGAGACAAGCTGGCCTGGACCGTCTCGCGGAGGCTGTCGTGCATCCGAAGTCCAGCATCGTCCGGGGACTGCTGCAGCCACCCACTGGTCTCTAGCGCGGCCAATAGCGGCCCCGCCGGCAACGACACCATCTGACTGGCCACTTTCAGGGGCAAGGGAAGCTCGAGCCGAGCCAACATCCGCAACAGATCCTGGGCTTCCTCCGGGACTGAGGCCAGATCGCCCAGTTGACTGCGAAACGCGACCCATTGCCGGAGCCGGAGGGGTGACCCGGCGGCCACCTCGATGGCCTGGCCGACACTGTCCTCGGGGCATCCGCAGCGTACCGCCAGCTCGCTCAACGCCGCGCTATCGAGGGGCTCCAGACTCAACAGCTGCTCGGCCGCCGTCAGCCCAGGCGGGAAACCACGCCCCAGCAGGAGCCAGCGGGAGTCCAGGGCGAAGTCTGCCAACAACTCGACCAGCGCGAGCAATGCCTGGCCATCGGCATGATGGACATTGTCCACCACGACGATCCGGTGGTCCCGCTCCGCAACCGACAAGAGCTCACCCAGCAGTGCCTCCTGGGACCGCGCCAGGGACGGGGCATCAGCCACCCCCAGCGCGTTCGCCAGGGTCAGCAGTGCCTCGTCGAGTGTCTCGTTGGCGCCGATGGTGACCTTCAGCGCGCGCCGCCCCCACTCGGGCCTCTCGCGACGCAGCAGCTGCCTGACCAGGGCCGATTTGCCGCTGCCCCCAGGCCCCGAGACGCACGCCAACCCCGACCGCTCGAGCAGGTCGACCAACACTCCCAGGGCATCGGTCCGGCCGACGAACGCTACCGGCGGGTTGGGGATGCGGTGAGCGAGTGGGGACACCATCGTGGCGTGAGCCTACCCGCTCCGACGCGCTGTGTCAGGCGGGAGCGTCCCGCTTGAACACCGGCCGGTCTTCTGAAGACTCGTCTTTGGCGTAGCTGTAGCCGCCTACATCGAAAGCGGTGAGCGCGTCGGGATCGGTGATTCGCTGGCGAATCGCCCAGGACGCCATGGCCCCGCGGGCACGCTTGGCGAAGAACGAGATCGTCTTGTATTTGCCGTTCTTGAAGTCGAGGAACGCGGGCTGGACCACCCGAGTGTCGCCGAGGTGCTTGGCCACGCTCTTGAAGTACTCGTCGCTGGCCAGGTTGACGACGGTAGAGCTGCCCATCGCCTGGAGCGACTCCTGCAGCGCGTCGGCGATAGTCGTTCCCCAGAACGCATAGAGATTCTTGCCGCGCGGCGTCTTCAGCGCCGTGCCCATCTCCAGCCGGTACGGCTTGATGAGGTCCAGCGGCCGAAGCTCGCCATAGAGGCCTGACAGGATGCGCAGGTGGTCCTGAGCGAATGCATAGTCGTCATCGCTCCAGGCCTCCAGATCCATGTCCTTGTAGGTGTCGCCCTTGAACGCCAGGAGCGCCTGCTTGGTGGTCCCGTCCGGGGCTGTGGGCGTCGAGAAGTCGGTATAGCGCTGCTTGTTGAGGTCGGCGATCTTGTCCGACACGCTCATCAGCTTCTTGAGCGACGCGCCCGAGAACTTCCGCATCTTGCGAACCAGCATCCAGGTCTCCTCGAGATGCTGGAGCGCCGTGAACTCGGTCACGGGCGACGGGCTGAAGTCGAGAGTCTTGGCGGGCGAAAGGACCATCAACACGGTCAGTTACCTCCGGGCTGGCTATCGTACGCCACCGTCTTTACTGCATCCGCACCGCTGAGGGCATCCCACGACGCCATGGGTTCACGGAGGTCGTCGGCGGTGCAGACCACTGCGACCACCATGCGGTCAGGATGGATGTGTTTGGCGACCGCCTCGCGGACTGCGTCGGCGTCGACCGCCTCCACCGAGGCCATGTACTCGTCCACGAAGCGGTCGGGACGACCCTGAAGGCGCGCCATCAGGCGCTCGTTGAGCTGGCGACCAGGGGTGTCGATGGAAAACGGGTGGCTCTTGACGAGGTAGCCCTTGGCAAAGGCGATGTCGTCATCGCTGGGCCCCTTGTCCTTGAATTCCTGCAGCAGGTCACGGGCCAGCTGGATGGCGGGAAGCGTGTCCTTGACGGCGGGCCCGAACCGCAGGGTCAGGCTGCCCAGATGCCGGTCGGTGCTCAGGGCACTGTAGGCGCTGTAACTCCACCCCCGCTTCTCGCGGATCTCCTGCGTCAGCTTGGAGGTGAAGGTGCCGCCAAAGTAGGTGTTGGCGATGTGCAGCGCGGTGTAGTCCGGATGCCGGGAATGCACGGAGAGGTGGCCGATGAACACCTGTGTCTGGGTGCGCTCCGGCTTGTCCACCAGAACGACCTGGCTCTGCTCGATGGCCCGGGGTGGGGGCACGACCAGCGGGGGCGACCCACCGGACTCGAGGCGCCCGACCGTCGCTGAGGCGAAGTCAGCCAGCCGGGCCTCGGTAACGTCCCCAGCAGCAGCGACAAAGGCACTCTGGCTCCGGACGTGCTGGCGGTAGAAGGCGACGACGTCGTCCCGGGTAATGGCGGCCACCGTCTCGGGTGTGCCCTTCAGTGGCCGCCCGTAGGGGTGGTCCGTGAAGAGAGCGCGCGCATAGTGCCGGTTGCCAAGGGCAGCATCGTTGTCGATGACCTGCCGGATCTCGGCGATCGTCAGGCGTTTGAGCTTCTCCAGCTCTTCGGCTGGGAAGGTCGGCTCAGCGACTACCCTCGCCACCAACCCCTGATAAGCGTCCAGGTTGCGCGACAGTACGTCACCGCTGACGGTCATGCTCTTGCGCCCGACCGTCGCGCTCAGCGTGGCCCCGAGGAAGTCCACCTCGTCGGCGATCGCCTCGCGGCTCATGTCCCCGGCGCCCCGGGTCAGCATCTGGCCGGTGAGGTAGGCCAGACCCTCCTTTCCGGGGGGATCCCACAGGCAACCGGTGGGAAGAACCACGGCCGCACCAAGCACCGGTCGGGTGTGGTCGTCGATGAGCAGCAGCTCGCAGGGAGAGGCGTCGGGCGTCCGCCACACCTCCTCGGCGGTTCGCATGTGACTCATGCTGCGGCCTCGGTCTTCTGTGCCGGACGCGCCAGGACGGCCGTCATTCGGTCGCGTGCACAGCGCGCCGCTGCAGCCATCACCTGCTCTCGCGTGACGGCGCGATACCGGTCACCCTGGCCAAAGAACCATCGAAAGTCACCGATGGTGACCTCGGCGTGTCCCAGACCTCGCGCGCGGCTCGACGTATCGGCGATGCTGCGCCAGAAGTAGGTCTCCAGGCCATTCTTTGCCTTGTCTAGCTCGCGCTCTGTGAGCGCTCCGCCGGCCAGCGCCGCCAGCTCTTCGTGGAGGATGGCCTCTGCAGCCTCCAGGCTTTGTCCCGGGTTGGCCTGGATAGCCACCTCGAACACCCCCGGCTGACTCCAGCTGGCGACCCAGCCGGTCACTTCCGTGGCCGCCTCTTCATCGGTCACCATGCGCTTGTAGAGCCGAGACGACTCTCCCCCGGCGAGGACCTCGCTGAGCACCTCGACTGCGGCATGCTCGACATCGGAGGCAGCTGGGCAGTGCCAGGCATACACCCCTTTGGCGGCCGCCACGGGCAGCTCCAGCTCCTTACGACGCTCGTCGGTCTGGTCGGGCTCGACCCGCATCACCTCCTCCGGGATGGGCTGGGACTCGAGATGGCCATACCGCTGCTCGACCTGAGCGAGCACATCCTCGACGTCCACGTCGCCGACCACCACGATCGTCGCGTTGTTGGGCGCGTAGTAGAGGCGGTAGAACTCCAGGCAATCCTCGAGCGAGATGCCCTCGATGTCCGGCATCCAGCCGATGGTCGGCGAGCCGTACATGTGCTCGGTGTACGCCAGCGCGTAGAGCTCCTCGTAGAGCTTGCCGTCGGGGTCGTTGTCGACGCGCAGCTTTCGTTCGTTGATGACAACCTCGCGCTCCGCCTCCAGCTGCTCGCTGACGAGGTAGAGGTTCTCGATGCGGTCGGCTTCCAGTCGAGTCACCAGCTCCAGATTCCCGGCGGGGAGTTTGTCCCTGTAGTAGGTCCAGTCAACCCAAGTCGCGGCGTTGGTCTGGGCCCCGTGTTCTTCCATGACCCGGTCGAACTCGCCGTCGCCGAGGTTCGTCGTGGCCTTGAACATCAAGTGCTCGAAGAGGTGGGCCATGCCGGTCTTGCCGGCCCGCTCGTGCCGCGACCCGACGCCAAACCAGGTCTGGTAGGCGAACACCGGCGCGCTCTTGTCGGCCCAGAGCAGCAGCGTCAGGCCGTTGTGGAGTCGGTATTTGTGGATGCTCGCTGACCGAAAGGTGTGGGTCAGCAGGTGCTCGAAGCTCATGGAAGCGTACCCAGATGGGACCGGACGTCCCACAGTTCGGGAAAGATCCGCCGGTATACCGTGGTGCGGAGATACGATGCGCCCGGGCTGCCCCCGGTGCCCCGCTTGCTGCCGATGGTGCGCTCCACCATCTTGACGTGCCCGAAGCGCCACAGCTGGAAGCGCTCGTCGTACTCGATGAGGTACTCGCACATGAGGTAGAGGGCGTAGTGGTCTTCGGCGGCCTTGTAAATCTGCCGCAGGGCCTCCACCAGGGCGTCGGATTCGGGGCTACCGTGGTCGGGCGCCCGGTCAAGGACGTCGAAACCGCGCCGCTTCAGCAGCGCGCAGAACCGGTCCCACACGCTGGGGGCTTCCAGACGGGCCTCCAGGCGCTGCAGCGCCGTGGGCACCTTCCGATGCAGCTTCTTGAAGCGCGGGTCTTTGTAGCCGCTGGCGGCCTCCAGCTCGCGGAACTGGGACGACTGAAAGCCACTGGCCGGATTCAGCAGGCTGCGGAAGTGGCTGAAATCCTCGGGGGTCATCGTCTCCAGTACGGAAAGCTGGGCGATGAGCACGTTCTGGATCGTGACCACCCGTCGCATGATCTTGTGACCCGCCAGCACCCGGTCGTTATCGAAGGCCTGCATCAATGCGTCGAGCTCGTGCAGGATCTGCTTGAACCACAGCTCGTAGACCTGATGGATCAGGATGAACAGGTGCTCGTCGTGATGCTCGGGGTCCGAAAGCGGCTGCTGCAGGGTCAGCAGCTCCTCCACCTTGAGATACGTCGAGTAGCTCACCTTGGAGTGCTTGGGCGGATCCGGCGGGAAGCTGGGAGACTCGGGATCGAAGGGCTCGCCGTGCTTGGTGCTCTGCGTCATGACCGGACAGACTCGAGGCGTTCGGCCTCTTTGATGATGTGGTCGCTGATGGTCTGGATCTGCTCGGACGCGAAGGCACGCTCGAACAGGAACGGCACCTCGATGGAGGGAATGTCCATGCGCCGCAACTCTTCCAGGTAGACGTCCTGCATCGTCCGCCGCTTGGTCATCCACTCGGCGCAGGACAAGGCCCCGTCGACCCGCTCGTCGGCCCGGTGGGCATCGTGCAGGGTCTTGATGATGGAGGTCTCCCGGTCGGTGAACAGGTCGGGCCACACCTGGTTGATGAGCAGATAGCCCTTGGGGATCGACAACAGCTCGTCGACCTGACCGATGAGCTCCTGCGTCTCGCGCACCGGCATCTCCTCGGGTAGCGCGACGATGTTGATCTGGGTCCGCTTCGGGTCCAGCAGCAGGTCCCGCATGAGGCCGACCTCATCGGCCATGGGGCCGGTCTTGGCCACCTGCAGGATGGTCTCGGGCAGTCGGAGCAGGCTGATTCCGTGGCCGGTCGCAGGCGCGTCGACCACGATCATGTCCCAGGCGGGCTGCCCGTCACTGCGTCGCTCGCGCTCCATGTTGAACGCCTTGCCCAGCAGAATCAGCTCCTGCATCCCAGGCACCATGCGCAGCAAACGCTTCATGGCTGTGTTGTCGAACAACACCTTGTAGGCGCGTTCGAACTTCAGCTTCATCAGGGCGTATTCTTTGAGCGCCGGGTCCGGCTGGATGTTGATGCTGTAGAGGTTGTCCGCCAGACGCTGCGGCGTGTAGCCGCTGGGCGGCTTGCCGAAGAACAGCGACGCCTTCTCGCGGGTGTTGAGCTCGGCGATGATGGTGCGCTTGCCTCGTCGGGCTGCTGCGAGGCCCAGGGCCGTGCACATGGTGCTCTTGCCCACCCCGCCCTTGCCCGCGACGATGATGAAGCGCTTATCGAAGAAGCTGGCCTCCATGGGAGGCGGACCATAGTCCGAACTTCCCCCTGTGTCACTCGGCGAATGTCGGGCCCGTGCATACACAGGAAGGTCACTCGCATCTTGCGTTCGCGGGGCTGTCGCGATAGTGAGCCCGACGCCCTGTTCGAGCCCGAAGAAGTTCCGTGAATCCGGGACACTGCCTCGAACGAACGGATGACAAGGAGATCGGCCCCGTGAATCTGCGACGTGTCACGCTGCTTCTAACCACCGTAATGATGTGCGCCATGCTCGTGGCCACCGGCTGCAACAAGCCGCGCAAGCGCGTGCTGACCAAGGAGCAGGCGGGCGCCATCGAGAGCGCCATCCTCAAGGCCGAGCCGAAGCCCCAGAAGGCCATCGGCGCCATCCTCGACAACAAGCTCGAGCTCATTGGCGTCGACATCTCGGCCGCCGAGGTCAAGGTGGGCGGCTCGTTCAAGGCAACGTACTACTGGCGTGTGCTGGAGAACCTGCCGCCGGGTAACTGGATGATCTTCGTCCACATGGACGGCAGCAAGCGGACCAACCACGACCACCAGGGCGTCAACGAACTGCTGCCGCTGAACAAGTGGAAGAAGGGTCAGATCATCAAGGATGAACAGACGATCTCCGTCGCCAACGACTTCCAGAACGGCACGGCGCGTCTCTTCATCGGAGTGTTCGACGAAGCCGCCTGGCGCGAGCGAAAGGCCAATGTTCGCCTGAAGGTCGTCAACCGCGACAAGGTGAAGGTCCCGGTGGATCCCGACGATCGTATCGAGGTGGCGCGGATCCGCTTCACCGGCAGCACCGCCAAGCCGGGCAAGCGCAACCCCCGCGGTGCCAACAGGAACAAGGCGCGCCGCTACGCTGCGGTGCACACCGCCGGTGCTCAGCTCACCGTGGATGGCCAGCTCAACGACGCGGCATGGCGCAAGGCCCGGCCCACCCCACCGTTCGTGACCCCGGGCGGCGCTCGCTCCAACGTGAAGATGCTGACCCAGGCCCGTCTGACCTGGGACGACACCAACCTCTACGTCGGCTTCACGGCGCGCGACGAGGACATCTTCGCCGACCTCAAGGGACGTGACGCCAAGCTGTGGGAGCGGGATGTGGTGGAGATCTACCTGGACCCCGGTGCCGACGGCCGCGACTACGTGGAGCTGCAGATTTCCCCCAACGGCGACATCTTTGACGCTCACTTCAGCACCCAGCGGAAGCCCGACTGGCCGACGGCGGCCAAGAAGCTGACCCTCGGCGGCATGGTGGCCAAGGTGTCGGTCAACGGTACGGTGAACAAGCAGGACGACAAGGACCGGCAGTGGACGGTCGAGGCGTCGATCCCCTGGAAGGAACTCCCCGGCGTGAAGGCCCCCCCGAAGGAGGGAGAGACCTGGTCGGTGAACATGTACCGCATCGACGGAAACAAGAAGGAGAACCGGACCTTCCTCGCCTGGACCCCGGCCGGCGGTGATTTCCACAACCTCCGCAACTTCGGCAAGGTGACCTTCACCCGCAAGCAGCCGAGCGCTGCTCGTGGTCCGCGGGCGTTGCCGACGAAGCGTGCCCCGACCGCAAATCCAGCCGCGCGCCGGATGCTGAAGCCGGGTGCCGCACTTGCCCCTCGTACGGGCCCTGGAGCCGTGGCGCCCAAGAAGGTTGCTCCCGTCAAGCCCGGCGCTGCCGCTCCTTCCAAGGCTGTTCCCACCAAGCCCGGCGCTGCTGTTCCTGCCAAAAAGGCGCCTGCCAAGGCCGCCCCGGCGCCTGCCAAGAAGGCAGCCCCGGCTCCGGCGAAGAAGGCCGCCCCGGCCAAGCCCGCCTCGAAGTAGGGCGACATGACCGGGCAGAAGCGTCCCGCGGACATCCAGCGCCTGCGCCGCATTATGCAGCGGCTGCGGGCGCCGGACGGATGTCCCTGGGACCGGCGGCAGACGCTGGCGTCGCTCCGGGGATTTCTGCTCGAAGAGACTTACGAGACGCTGGAGGCGCTGGACGCCGACCACCCTGATGCGCATCGGGAAGAGCTTGGCGACCTGCTCTTCCAGATCGTGTTCCAGGCCCATATTCGCGAGGAAGAAGGACACTTCGACCTGGCGGACGTGATCGACGGCATCAGCGACAAGCTCGAGCAGCGTCATCCCCACGTCTTCGGGGACGAACAAGGCCTGGACGAAGATCAGGTCGCCGAGCGTTGGCACGCTGCGAAACGTGCTGAAGGCAAGGGTGGCGTGGCCGATGTCCCGCGAACATTGCCCGCCTTGATGCGGGCCCAGAAGCTGGGACGACGGGCCGCGCGGGTCGGATTCGACTGGCCCGACGAGGTGGGCCCCCTGTCGAAGCTGCGCGAGGAAGTCGCCGAACTGGAGGCCGCGGTGGCGGCTCGAGACAAGGATGAAGTCGAGCGAGAGCTGGGCGACGTCTTGTTCTCGGTGGTCAACATCGCACGGCACTTCGAGGTGGACGCCGAGCACGCTCTGACCGGCACCATCGGACGCTTCATGGAGCGTTTTGGGTACATCACCCAGGAGCTCGAGCGCCGCGGTCAGACGACAGAAACCGCCAGTCTGGACGAGATGGACGCGCTCTGGGACGAGGCCAAGAGCCGGTCGTGAGCAGCGACAAGGCGCAGTCCACGCGACGCTCTCTGCTCCGGTCGGCGGGCGTCATGACCGCGATGACGCTGTTGAGCCGGGTGCTTGGCCTGGTCCGTGAGCAGGTGCGGGCGCACTACCTGGGGACGGGGTCGGCTTCCGATGCCTTTGGCCTGGCAAGCATGCTCCCGAACCTGTTCCGGCGCCTGTTCGCCGAGGGGGCGATGACAGCGGCCTTCATCCCGGTCCTCGTGGAGACCATGGAGAAGGGGAAGGCTGCGGTTACCAAGGAGTTCCTCAGCAAGTTCGTGACGTTCCTCAGCTGCGTGGCGATCCTGTTCTCGATCGCCGGACTGCTGGCGACGCCGTGGATCATCGACACCTTCTTCTCGTCCGAGTTTCGGAAGGTGGAGGGCAAGGTCGAGCTGACTGTCGCCCTGACGGAGCTGATGTGGCCCTACCTGGCCTTCATCTCCATCGCCGCCCTGTTCCAGGCCATCCTCAACGCGCACAAGATCTTTGGTCCGTCCGCGTTCACGCCGGTGCTGCTGAACCTGTCGATCATTGGTTGTGGGGTGGCCTTCGCCGATGCGTTCTCCGACCCGGCCTATGGTCTGGTCATCGGGTTCCTGGTCGGCGGCGTGGTGCAGGCCGCGTTTCAGCTCCCGTACATATGGCGCTGGACGACCTCCCGGTTCTCCCTCGACTTCCGCTTTCGGCACCCACAGGTGCGCCGCGTCCTCATCATTATGGGTCCCGGGATCTTCGCGGCCGGTATCTACCAGATCAACGTGTTCGTCAGTCAGCTCATCGCCAGCGGGCTCGAGGGCGGCTCCATCGCGTCGCTGCAGTACGGCATCCGCCTTCAGGAACTCGTGTTGGGCCTGTTCGTGGTGAGCATCGCGCAGGTGATTCTGCCCACGTTGTCGCAGCAAACCGCGCAGAATGACGAGGCGGCCGTCAAGGACACCCTGCGCTACGCGACCGGCCTGATGGGCTACGTCACCCTGCCGGCCACCGCGGGGCTCATTCTGGTAGGCCCCGAGGTCGTGCGGTTGCTGTTCCAGTTCGGCGAGTTCGACGACCGGTCGGTGAACATGACGGTCACCGCGCTGAACTTCTACGCGGCAGGGCTGCTGGTCATTGCGCTGGGGCGGGTCTACCAGCAGGTGTTCTACGCATACAAAGACCTCAAGACGCCAACCTACGTGGCATTCGCAACGATGGTGGCCAACATCGTCCTGTGCATCGTGCTCAGCGAGCCCCTGGCGCACGGTGGCATCGCCCTGGCGGGGAGCCTGTCGGCGGGCCTGGGCGCGTTCCTGCTGCTGTGGCTGCTACGCCGCAAGATGGGCGCGCTCGGTGGTCCGGAGATGACCTCCCGACTCCTGCGCATGGGCATCGCCACGGCGCTGATGACGGGCGCCGTGCTGGGCTTCGAGCAGCTCTGGGCGGCCCCGCCGGGGCGCCTCATGCTGCTCGTCTGGCTGGGCGTCGTCGTGACGCTGGCCGCCGCCGTGTTCGTTATCGCGTGCCGCGTGATGGGCGTCGACGAGCTGGCCGGCCTGTGGCGCTCGGTCGCCAGGAAGCTCGGCCGCTCAAAGAAGTAACGTCTTGGCGATTCCAATCGGTCCAGTGCGTCCGCAGAGCGCTCCGCACCGTGACGTGGAGACCGTCGCCCTCGTAGAACGGCGAAGAAATCGCAGAGAACGCAGAGGACGCAAAGGACGCAAAGAAAGAAGGGAAGCGCTTCTCTTCTTGCAGGCGCGAGGGTCCAGTGTTGCGGTCCTGCGAAGATCCGATGCCAACGACAAATCCCTTCGCGCTCTTGGCGTCCTTTGCGTCCTTTGCGATTTCAAAGACGTTCGGGCTGCCGCTGGATTGCCGAGTCATCAGCTGTTTGGGCGAGGAGCCCTGCAGCAGAAAAAGCAACGCTCCTCGAATCGCCTCGTCCCTGACGATTCGAGGAGCGTCAAGCACCCTCATCACAAGCCGTCGGATGCGCCCGTGCAGCAGCACCCGACATCATGACGAAACTGGTCTAGTCGTCCCCCCCGCTCTTCTTGAGCGCGTAGGGGTTCGGCCGCGTCGAGTACTGCACGCGGCGCGTGGGACGGTCGTCGTCCCCGGGTTCGGTCGGCTGGCGCAAACGGCGGCGCCGGGTACGGAGCGCATCGAGCTCACGGCGGCAGACCGAAGCACGCATGTTCCGAATGGTCTCGGTTTTGTTCAGCGCCATGCTGGGGAGCTCCTGCGCGTCATCCGTTTCGTTGTCGTTGGGTTTGTAACCCCAGCCCGACTCCGAACCGGACCATCACTCGAGTGTTCCCCCGGGGTTATCTGCAGCAAGCTGCGTCCACCCCACATTCGCTGATGCCCCGGCTCGAAGTCGAGCCATTGGGTTACTGACAGGTTAAGACTCTCTGAAACTGTAATCAAGCCCAAAAGTGAAACGGCCCGCCAGCGATGGCGAGCCGTTTCGGAAAATCATATTGATAACCGGAGCTTTCCGGCCATCCGCGAACGAGTTTCAGGGGATATGAATGATGAAACTCAGCTGAGCGGAGTGATAGAAGCTGGTGTCGAAGACAGCGGCGTTCACGGGGATACCCGGGTACTTACCCTGGGTCGCTTCGTCCCAACCATCCGGCGGCTGGGGATCGGAGATGGGCCGCTGCATGGCGATACCGGCGTCCCCAGGCGAGACCGTCCGCCCGGGCTGGCCGATGAACTGGTAGGCCAGGGAGAGCTCCAGCTCCGGGATGGGTTTCAGCGTGAAACCGAGGCTGCCGCCCGCGCGCATGAACGACAGGAAGTCGATGTTGGAGAACTCCAGGGGCGAGGTCTCGCTCTCCCAGAAGGCACCCAGGTGCAGGGTGAACATATCGGGTATGATGTTCACATCCGAACCGAGACGGATCGCCACCGAGTCTTGGAACCCCTTGGGCAGCGAGAACTGCTCGAGAGGGACCAGAGAGTTGAAGAACTTGAGCTGGCCCTCGAAGGCAATGTCGTACTGCTGCAGAACGCTCCAGAACTCGACCACGACGTCCAGCTCGATGTCGAACAGCTCCTGGTTCTTCTCGTCCAGATGAACGTAACGGGCGCCCACCCGCAGCCAGGGCGGCAGCTTCAGTGACAGGCGAACATCGGAGTTCAAAGTGCAACCAGGCGCATTGGCGTCGAACGTGGTGGGATCTCCCGCCGAAGCGCACTTGCCGTCGACAAAGTCCGCCGTTGCGAAGGTCTCACCCGCGTTCGGGGTGAACAGCGACGACGTGGACGAATCGAGGAACTGGATGTCGGATGGTCCCGTTCCCTCGATCTCGATGGGCGTCACCCGGCTGGAGATCCCGATCTCGACGTTGGGATGAGGCCGGATATGTACCCCGATGATGGCGGCGAACCGGGCCCAGTCGCTGACATCCAGCTCGGCCTGGCTGTGAAACGCGTCAGGGGAGCAGGGATCGCCGTTGTCGGGACAGTTCCCATACACCTGAGGACTCTCCACGGCGCTTCCGTCGATGGTGAGGCCGAACTTCGCGTACGGCATCGTCACCCACTGAAGGGTCACACCGATGGACAGCTCGGGGATGATCTCGAAGGCCGCGCTGCCACTGACGTAGGCCAGCAGCATGTCGGTGTTGGCCAGCAGGAACTGCTGCGGGCCATTCTTGCCCCAGTCGCGCGTTCCATAGGCGCCGGGTCCGTAGATGGCAAAGCCCACCGACCAGAAGTCCTCGGAGTAACCGTAGGCCAGCGCAGGGGCAAAGAACGGCGGCGACGAGTTCTCTGTGGTGGCACTGTCCCACAGCTTCCCGTCACCGATGACGTCATCCATGCCGAGCATCGTCAGCGACGCATCGAGATAGGTGATGCCGCCGTTGATGAGGATCTTGTGACCCTTCCAGTTCTTCAGTCCGGCGGGGTTGTAGTGGATGGCGATGGGGTCATCGGCCTTGGCCACCCAGGCCCCCGAGCGGCCAAGGACCTTGGCGCCATTCTCGTTGTACTCGAAACCGCCTGCGAGCACTGACGTTCCCGTCAGGCACAGCACAGCCAGTCCGCCGATCGCCCTGCGCAGCATCAGCCACCTCTCCACTGAAGATGAACGTCGTCCCAAGCCCCGCGCGCGAAGTGCAACGGGTTCTAGCAGATGTATCACTCGCTCGACGGTTCGGCCACCGGCACTTGGACGTCCTCCGTGGCATGGAGACGTCCAGCGAGGAACTCCGCCATGGGCCGAGTGGTGGGATCGCGCTGAAGGATGATCTTCACCACCGCCGTCAGAGGCGCGCTGAGGAACATGCCGACGATGCCAAAGATGAGGCCCCACAAGCCCAAGCTCACCAGGATGGTCACCGGATGCAGGTCCAGGCCACGCCCCATCATCCGGGGCTCCAGGACGTTGCCCACGGTCTGTTGAACCACCGCCAACAGAACCAGCATCACCAACGCGAGCGTCGGGTCGAGGGTGACCAGCGCGAACGGCACGGGAAGCACCGTCGCAATGATGGAGCCTACCGTGGGGATGAAGTTGAGCAGGAACGTCAGCACGCCGATGGCGAGCGCCAGGTCGACTCCGAACAAGGCCAGGATCGCCCACGACAGGACCGCGGTGAGGCCCGACGTCGCCAGCTTGGTCGCCATGTAGGACCGCATGGTGGTCTCGATATCACCCCACAGCCCCACCAGCTGACGTTCCGGACTGCGGGCGGCGATCAGGTACAGCGCCAGGATCATCACCAGGATGAGATTGCCCGCCGCCCCAACCATCTCACCGGCGGCCTGCTGGGCCATCTGCAGCAGCGGTCCCTTGCCCTGTTGTCCAACCTCGCCCAGGTCAATGCCCAGGCCGGCCAACCACTCGGTGACCGAGGCGCCCAGCTCGGCAAACTTCTGGCCGTAGAAGTCAGCCCGCGACGCAAACCCCCTGATGGACGCAGACACGGCGCCAGCAAGCACCATGAACCCACCGATGACGACGGCAAAAGCCACCGTCACCGCCACGACTCGGGGCACCTTCAACCGCACCTGGAAGTGGTCGACGATGGGGTTGACGACGAAAGCCACGAAGGCCGCCACGATGATCGGCAGCATGACCGTCGAGGTCACCGCGAGCGCAAATCCCAGGGCCACGAACGCGATGGTCAGCAGGGAGACCGTTCGCAGGCGGCGCCAGTGGCGCTCGTTGTCGCCGGCCTCACGAGGTCTGGTGGACCGCTCGTTCACTTCTTCTTGGTGCGCGGGGACTCTGGCTCCAGATAGCGCCCCTGGTGCACCTCGATCTCGGGCTGCCGACGCTTGATATCGAGCTTCACGTTGGGCCCGCCCACCGTGACGACCAGACCTCCGGGCTCGGTGCCGGGGTCGGTACCCACCGGCTCTGGGGGTGGCGTCCCAAGCATCGTCCCCGGGGTTGGAGCGGCGGTGGCATCAGGCTGCGTCACCTCGGGCTCGGGCTCAGGCTTCGGCTCGGGCCGTCGCGAGTTGTTGGTCACCACTTCGCCGGTGGGAACCCCACCTCGCTGTTTGAGCTGCTCGAGGAAGTAGGGCGTCAGCGCTCCGATGGCGCCCAGCAGCGCAATGACCACCACCCAGCTCCACAAGCCACTGCGGCGGCGCTTGGTTCCCCCGGTGGTCCGCGGCGAGTCGGCCAGGCCGGCGTCTCGCTGGTTCTTCATTACCTCGAGCTGGAGCGTGGCGCGCTTGAGGATCTCCTGGCGCCGCTTCTCGGCCACCGACCCGGGAGGCCCGGGAGCGTCCTCCGGCGCCAGCTGGTCGAAGCTGTCGGCGTAGTTGCCCGGCTCGCCGGCTTGATCCACCAGCGGCTTGAGCCCGATCCCGGCGAAGGGACGTAGAGCGGTTACCAGCTCGGCAGCCTGTGGACGGTTGTCCGGCTCTGGGTCGAGGGCTCGCTCGAGGACGCGGATCGCCGCCAGGTTCAGGTTCGCCGGGAGCTTGGGAAACGGTTCCCGGCGCCCGTCGCGGAGGGCGGCGTACACGTCCATGACGCGCTCTCCCTGATGCGCGTAGACCCCCGTCATCCAGCGGTACACCAAAGCCGCAATGAGGAAGATGTCGCTGGCCGGTGTCAGCGGCTTCCAGTTGAAGACCTCGGGGGGAATGAGCGCCGGTATCGGGAACAGCTCGGCGAAGCCCGGTACCGACGGGGCCAGCCGTCGATCGGAGTCTGCCTCGGTGAGGTAGGCCATGCCCAGGTCCATCACCGTGGGGCTCCCATCGGACGACAAGAGGATGCGCCCGGGTGTCAGCGCCGCATGGTAGAGGCCTGTCTCGTGGATGGGCACAAGACCCTGCAGAAGGCGCGAGGCCAGTCCCAACGCCATGACGGGCGGCAACGGGTCTTTGAGCCCCACTACCGAGGCGGCCTCGACCCCCTCGGTGACCAGGACCAGCTCCTCGTTGTCACCCACCTGCATCTCCGCACCATGCGGGACGGTGGCGCCAGGCTGATTGAGCGCCTTGGCGACCCGCTCGACCATGCCCCGGGCCTGGCGTCGGATGTCCTGGCTCGCGGTGGGCAGAATGCGGTACGCCAGGCGCCCGTCGTCGGAGCGGAACAATTGGTGGGCGGGGCCCCGGTCGAGCCACGCGGTGACCTCGAGAGTGGCCAGCTCCATCAGTCGGCGCCTACCACTTCTTCTTCTCTTTCTTCCAGAAGTCGGCCAGCTCTCGCATGTCGATGCGCCACTTGTCCTCTTCTTTGATCATGAGGATCTTGCGCTTCTTCTTGTTGGTCCTGACCTTGAGCACGGCGCACGGGGTGCGGCACACGTACTTTTTGCCGACGGTCTGCCCCTTCTCGAAGAGAAGCTCCTCATCGACCGCGTCGAACACCAGCAACCGGAACGGGTTGAACTCGTTCATCGCGTACGCTTCGGTGAGCGTGATGTTGGCGTCGACGAGCGCCTTGGAGTCCTTGCTGAAGCCCTCCAGGAAGCCTTTCTTGTCACCCATCTGGGCGGCTGTGGTCATCTCGATGTAGGCCGCCGTGGGGCTGGTGTCGCAGCCTGTGAAGAGACCCAACATCATCACCGTGGCGAGGATACGGCGGGCGCCAAGCATCAGAGCTCCACCTTCTGCAGCCGGGTCCAGAACCGTTGAAGCGCGAGACCATCGATGACCCACAGGCCACCCTCGTTGATCATCCGAACCTCGAACTTCTTGCCCTTCTCGTTCTCCACCGTCAGCAAGCGCATGTCGCCGTCGTCTTTGACCTCGGCCACGGTCCCCTCGATGAGGAGCTTCTGGACATTGGTCCAACCATAGCGGCTGGCGCGCTTGCCCGCCTGCCATGCGCCGCGGAAAACGTCGGCCGAACGCGCGTCGAAAAAGTGGAGCAGGTCATCAAGCGCTTTGGGCTTCTCTTCCTTGGGCGCGTCTCGCAGCGCCGCTGAGGCCTGTAGAGCCTTCATGTACCGCTCGTCCGGTCCATCGGCGCAGCCGCTCATCGCGCTCCATGCGATGACCGCGAGCAGCAACCGCAACACACGACGGGAACGGTGATGGGTGACCTTGGAATTCACAGGGAGCGAGGCTAATGCCAATCGCCGGTTTTGGAAACCTCGTGGCCGCGCTGGGCACCTTGGGCCGAGTCAACTCCCTGGCGTTGTTGTAGAGTCGCGCCGTGGAGGACGCTCGACGCGAGATCCTTCGCCAGGCGCTGACCGACCCGACGAACACGCGCCTGGACGAAGTTCGTGACAAGGATGCCCGTCTGGGGGCGCAGATCCGCCGCGCGGAGCGCACGGCCGGCGCCGGCACGACCGGGGCGGTGCTGGGCGCGCTCGGAGCTGTGGGCCTGGGCGTCGCGACCCTGCTGGGCGCCCCGCTCGCCCTCGGCATCGCCGCAGCTGGGGGAGTCGGCCTGCTGGGGCTGGGAGTCCGGGCCGCTGCCCGTTCCCGCATCCCCCGGCTGGAGAAAGCACGCCGACGCCTCGAGCTGGACTACGAAGGGCAGTACCTCGCGGCAGAGCGGATACTGGTGAAGATCGAGACGGTCCGGGGGCAGCTCGCGGTGCGCTATGACCACTACGAGCGCGGGCTGGAGCGTCGACTGGGAGCCAACGCCCCGGAACGAAAGGCACCGGTACTGGCCAAGGCGCGCAGCCGCCACTTGGCCGCGGTGCGACGCCTGGACGCCATGAAAGCGCGGTGCAACGAGCTTCTGCGGAGTCTCGACAAGGCCAGCCGTGTCGTCCAGGCCAAGGAGCGGTTCGAGGAGTTCGAGCTCGCCGAGCTCAACTACGAACACCTGTCGGTCAAGCAGAGCTTCAAGACCCAGGACCTGCACACCGAACTCGACACCATGGTGCTCGAGTTCGAGTCCTTCACCGAACTGGAGCATCTCCGTCTGTGACGGTGCGAACCTCGTCCCAGCGGGCCAGAACCGTCCCGTAGGCCGCAATCGCCGCAACGACTTCGGCCTCCATGGCCGATTGCAGCGCCGCCTGGTCGAGCCCGAAGCGGCTGGCCATCGACGATGCGTCACGCCCATTGGCCCGACGCGCCTCTACGAAGCCAGCTGCGACGTCGAGGGTACGCTTGAGCCGTGGCGCCCACAGCTGGCCGATGGTCTCCGTGTCCCACTCGGCGACCTTCGCGAGGGCCTCACCGACGGTTTGAAGTGTCGCCGGTGCCGACACCTGAGATAGCGCGGCGCGAATCAGACGCCATCCCAATTGGGACCGTGTCGTCACCCACAGCAGCTGGTCCGGCGCCGCCCGGCTCCCGGCCTCAGCGCGTTGATGGATCGCCGTGGTGATGCGCGCCGGCTCGGTCCCGAGGGCCTCCATGACGCTGACGTACGCCTCGTCCCCATCGCGGATCGGCGGCTGCAGCGGCATCAACTCGGGCACGTTCGGGAAGAACGCCGGTCCCTTGACCACCTCGAGGCCCCGCGGAACGTCCAGACACATCGCCAGGAACTTGTACGGCGTGTCGTCCGTCGCCTTGCCCGCCGCCGCCACCACGTCGTCGACGGCGACGTCATCCGCCCCGGAGCACACCGGTGAACCCAGGGCGCCCACCGCTGAGTCCGCGTAGGCCCCAAGCACATCCAGGGGGCACACGTCGATGGATTTGGGCAGGCCCGCGGCTCCCTGACCGTGACCGCCGGCCATGTAGCGCGCCTGCAGCGTCTCGTGGGAGGCGGTCACCACTTCGGGGGTGATGTCGTCGTCCAGCTGCAGGCAGGGTCGCTCTAGATTCAGCAGCGCCCAGTTTCGGTTGGGACATGGCCCGGTCCCACCGACGACCACGTCAAGTGCAGCCCTCAGCGTCGGGTCTGCGTGGCCATTGATCCACGCGTGACGGGGCGTGCGGCTGGTGTACCTGATGGTCAGCCCGCTAACCGTCTGGAGCTCGGCCAGCGCGTCACGGACCCTCTCCCGCCACTGGGGCGGCGAGTCGTCCGAAACGGTCAGGCGCAGGCCGCGCCGGCCGAACATGGCCAGCGACTCGTCCCACTCCTCGATCGTTCCGACGAGCCCAGCAAGGGCGTCCTCGTCGCTGCACATGGTCAGCATGCCAAGGTGGCGGACATCGGTCGGGCGCGGTTGCGGAGGCGGAATCGGCGCCGTCGACCAAAGGAGTTCATGAAGCTCCTCGGCTCTGGCACGCCCCTCGTCGTTGGCGGCCGCCGCCGCGATGCGGGCGGGCGATTCAGCGGTGTATCCCTGTCCGCACCACACGTCGCGGAAGCGACCCAATGGGCGGAGCGTTCCGCGTCCGTTCTCGAGACGGTCCAGAACCGTCACGTTGCTGAACAGGATGGTCGGGCGCTGGTCGGGCACCAGGGTGCAAGCAAAGCCGAAGCCGGTAAGCAGCCGCACCCGCTGGCCGAGGAACGCCAAGTCGGTCTCTACCGGGGTCGGGTCGGGCGCGACGAAGGGGATGGGCAGATCATAGAACGCCATGACCCCCGCCAGCGTGCCCACGATGGCCGGGTCCCGCTGAAGCAGGGCCAGAGTCTCCGGTGCCAGGTGCTGCTGGTGCTTGCCGATGAGCACGCGCAGCAAGCGCAGCACATGGTGCTGACGGTCCACATGAGACGGCGGCGCGAGCGTCTCTGACGTGGGAAACTGGGCGAGTGCACGCGTGATGGTCTGCGCCTCGGGGTCCAGGGCGACCACCTCGATGGGCAGGGTCTGCCCGACGACGAACGCCTGCGCCGGATGGGTCAGAAAGGCGCCGCGAATATCGGAGAGGTGCACCGACGCCTCGACGCCCCCCACGTCCAGGCGCACGCGATACGGCTCCAGCGCGAAGATCGTCCCCTCGACCGTGGCACCTGCGACGAGGCCAGGCCACGTGACCGCCGCCCGCTGGGCCCGCTCTTCCTCGGCGATGGCACGCTGCGAGACGATGGGCGGCCGGTCTGCGGCCCCCGAGTCATCCACGGCGAGCACCTTGACGGTCACATGCTTGGCCAGCTCGGCGCTGGGATGGGTTCGACCATAGGGGCCGATCTGGTCGGTCGGCATGGCGGTCGCCACGCCATCGACCTCGACGATCAGCCCCCCTGGGAACTCATCGGTCGCGAGCCCCGTCACCACGTCCCCAACCGATAGCGTCAAAACACGCCCCCGCTCATGAGGGCGTCGACTCCACCGCTGCCGATCCGCTCGGTGTCGATCAGGTCGATCCGCCATTGGCTCCCCACGCGGTGGAGGATCAACGGCAGCGCTCGAGTACCCTCGGCCACCACGGTCAGAGCCCGCTCCACGCCCTTACGATCGGCGGGAATGGCGTGGGTCTCCACGATCTGGATCGCATCGCCGCCCTGGCCCCTCAGCTCGAAGGGCTTCGGGTTCTTCTCGTCCGAGATCTGCCACAGGGCTCGCAGCATCGCCTGGCTCCGTTCCGTGAAGCAGGCCAGATAGGCCTCCCGATCGCCGTCAGTGGCCGCCTGGGCCGCCTCGCGCACGATGCTCTCGGGTTTGGAACAGCCCGCGCTCGACGCAAGACATCCAAGCAACAGAGCCACAAACACGAGACGGCCTCGGCGTGTCCGCCGAGACCGTCGTCGGGAGTCTGGTGCGAAAGGGGGGACTCGAACCCCCACGAGCGCAGTGCTCACTAGGCCCTCAACCTAGCGCGTCTACCAATTCCGCCACTTTCGCAAACCATGTCGTTCCCGTATCGCTACGAGAGCCCAGCGCAGGTAACACCGCGCTGAGCCTCAGTCAAGAGGGCTACTTGTCTTTCGCCTTCTTGTCGTCCGCCTTTTTGGCATCCGCCTTCTTGGCGTCAGCCTTCGGCTCCGCCTTCTTGGCGTCGTCCGCCTTCTTAGCATCGCCCTTCTTGGCGTCGTCCGCCTTCGGCTCGGCCTTCTTGGCGTCGTCTGCCTTCGGCTCGGCCTTCTTGGCGTCGTCCGCCTTCTTCGCGTCGTCC
>JGI12316J15310_10000016_pt9 | contig 211398 bp, 169 predicted proteins | sample MarCyaLeptolynsp_FD_15310 | JGI IMG/M metagenome (IMG submission 15310)
CGTCGTCTCGAACAGCGACGCCGTGCTGACCCATCGCGAGCTGCTGCCGGAGGAGTTGGCAAAACCGTTCGAGAGCCGGCGCGAGTACGAGCCCGCCTGCTCGGGCGTCGTACTCTACCTCGGCTTGAAGGAGCGCTACGAGCATCTGCTCCACCACAACTTCGTCTTCTCAGCCGACGCCGAGGAGGAGTTCGAAGCGATCTACCGCCAGGGCAAGCCGGCGCCCGACCCGACCTGCTACGTCTGCGCACCGTCGTTGAGCGAGCCGGAGGTCGCGCCGGAGGGCGGCGAAGCGCTCTACATCCTCGTCCACACGCCCTACCTGCGGCCCGACCATGACTGGAAGAAGATGCTGCCCGAGTACCGCCAGGTGATCCTCGACAAGCTCAAGAAGACGGCCGGGATGGAAGACGTCGAGGACCGCATCGTCTACGAGAACGCGCTGACGCCGGAAGGCATTCGCGACCGCTATCACGTACTGGACGGAGCGATCTACGGATTGGCCAGCCACGGTCGCTTCATGGGCGCGTTCAAGCCGGCCAACCGCAGCCCGGATCTGCCGGGACTCTACTTGGCGGGCGGCGCGGCGCATCCCGGGCCGGGCATGCCGATGGTGATGATGTCGGGCTGGATCGCGGCCGATACGCTCGACCAAGACGGCGTCGTGCCGAAGATTGCCACCCGAGTGCGGACCGAGGAGATCGCATGGTCGCCCGCGGCGAGCTAAGCGGGAGTTCGAAGGACCAGAAGGACCGCCTGCCCACTTCGTCGCAGCGGCTGCAACGGCTGTTTGCGATCTACATTCGGCGGATGATGCGCCGGTCGTTTCGAGCGGTGCGGATCGCCCGGGAAGACCGGCCGCTCGGCGTCGAAGGCGTTCCGCTGATGGTCGTCTCGAACCATCCGTCGTGGTGGGATCCGCTGCTCTATCTGCTGACGGCGACCACGCTTTTCAGCGAGCGCCGGCACTATGCGCCGATCGACGCGGACGCGCTCAAGAAGTACCAGTTCTTCGAGAAGCTGGGATTCTTCGGCGTCGAGCGGGACACCCGCCGAGGGGCCGCCACGTTCTTGCGGACGGGGGAGCGCATTCTCTCCGCGCCCGAATCGATGTTGTGGATCACGCCGCAAGGCGCGTTCACCGACGTTCGCGTGCGGCCGGTCGAGTTCAAGAGCGGCGTCGGACATTTGGCGCGACGGGCGCCGCAGGCGAAGACGGTTCCGTTCGTCTTCGAGTACGTCTTTGGGCAGGAGAAGCTGCCGGAGATCTGGGCGCGCTTCGGGCCGCCGGTCGAAGCCGACGCGCAAGGAGATGCCGACGAGCACACGGCGCGGATGGCGGCAGCGTTGGAGGCGGCGCAGGATCGGCTGGCCGCAGACGTGATCGCGCGGCGCATCGAAGGCTACGAGGTGCTGGTTTCAGGAGCTGCTGGAGTGGGCGGCATCTACGATATTTGGCGGCGACTGAAGGCTTGGTCGCGCGGGACTCGGTTCGAGCCCGAACACGCGACGCCGGAACACGGGCCGCCAAGACACGGTGAACCGCAATGAGCTTCCCGTGGGAATCCGTCGCGCTCGTCCTGGCCGCCATCCCGGCGGCGTTGTTCGTCTGGAATCTCCTGTACTTTCGGCGGCTGCCGGAGGCGGAGCAAGCAGACGAGGCGGTCTCTGTCCTGATCCCGGCGCGCAACGAGGAGGCGTCGATCGCCGCGGCTCTTGAGTGCGTCTTGGCGAGCGAGGGCGTCGAGCTCGAAGTCGTAGTCTGCGACGACGGCTCGGAAGACCGGACGGCCGCGATCGTCGAGGAGCTAGCCGAGCGCGACCAGCGCGTCCGGCTGATCCGCGGATCGGCGCTGCCGAGCGGTTGGTGCGGGAAGCAGTTCGCTTGTCACACGTTGGGCGCGGCGGCGAAGCATCCGGTGTTGTGTTTTCTCGACGCGGACGTGCGGCTCGCGCCGGACGCGTTGCGCAAGATGACCCAGGCGCTCGGGACCCGGCGGCTCTCGTTGCTGAGCGGATTCCCGCACCAAGTAACCGAGACCTTCGCCGAAAGACTGCTGATCCCACTGATCCACTTCGTGCTGCTCGGCTACTTGCCGATGGCGTTCGCGAGCTGGACCGGTTCGCCTGCGTTCGCCTCCGGCTGCGGACAGTTGATGATGGTCCGCGCCGACGACTACCGCTCGGTCGGCGGGCACGGCGCCATCCGCGAGTCGCTGCACGACGGGATTCGGCTGCCCCGCGCCTTCCGCGCCAACGGCCTCCAGACCGACGTGTTTGACGCGACGGATCTGGCCGAGTGCCGCATGTACCGCGACGCGCGGGAAGTCTGGTTCGGGCTCGCCAAGAACGCCGTCGAGGGCATGGCGGCGCCGGTCGCGATCTTCGTCTTCACGACGCTGTTGGCGGGCGGTCAGTTGCTGCCGTGGGCGCTGGCCGCGGCCAGCGGATGGAACGCGACCTTGGCCGCGGCCGTCGGATTGAACTACCTGCCTCGGGTGCTGGGCGCGCTGCGCTTCCGGCAGTCGTGGTCGGGGGCGGCGCTGCATCCGGCCGGGATTCTTGGGCTGTTAGCGATCCAGTGGTACGCGCGGGTGCGGGCCTGGGCCGGCCGTCCGGCGACTTGGAAGGCGCGCAACTACTCGCCGGCGACGGACGCATAAGGAAGGAACTGGATGACGCTTCGTTTTCGTCTCATGGCTCTCGTGCTGAGCTTGGCCGCGGCTGGACTATTCGCCGGCGAACGCTCGGTTGTGCCGGAGGTTCGCGGCGAGCTGCTGACGGACAAGTCGGAGGCGACGCTCGACCGGATCGAGGCCGGGCGCGCGCGCCTGTTGCTGGTGGCGTTTTCGGGCAAAGGCGGCGAGCGTGTGCGGGCGCTGGCGCTCGAGGTCCGCAAGAGATACTCGGCGGAGAAGCTGCCGCTGGTCCACGTAGCGGCTTTGGCGCGGGTGCCTCCGATGTTTCGAGCCGTGGCGCGCAAATCGTTGCGCAAAGACATCCCCGAGCAACGCCACGCCCAGGTGCTCATCATCTCGGACCGCGACCAGGAAGAGTTGCTGCGGGACACGATCGGTCTTCCGGAGAAGGGTTCGGCGTTCGTGGTCGGAGTCGACGCCGAGGGCCGGATGACGGACGTGCTGGCGGCGCCGGAAATCGGCGAGACGGAAGAGCTGGAAGCCCTCATCTCCCGCCTGCTGTGAAAACGCGGGGCCGCCGTCCATGGCGCTATGCCAATCCGCTAAGGTGTTGTTTCACTTCCGCGGAGTCTAGGGGGGGCGAGAAAACGTGTCTGTCGTGTTGATCGGGTTTGGTCTGATTTGTTTACTCATTGGCGTGGCGAGCATGCGCAAAGCCCGCGAGTTCTACGCCAACGGGCAGGAAGTCGAGGCGGTCGTCACGGAGATCAGCGAGATCACCTGGTATGGGACGGACGGGCGCCAAGCCAGGGGCTTTCGCGCCGTCTACAGCTACAAAGACGCGGACGGCAAAGAGCATCAAGTACCCGGCAATTCGAGATCGACGCTGAAGAGCCAGTTCTCGCTAGGCGAGCGCAAGACGGTCGTCATCAACCCGGACGCGCCGACCGAGGTGCTCGACGAGCAGGCGAAGGTCAACGCCACGGGAACGGTCTACATCGCCGGGTCGTTGGTGATGATCGCCGCCGGGGTGGCCTGGTTCATCTACGGCGATTAGCCTCGACCTATACTGTCTTCAGTCTTGGTTCGTCGGAGAAAACCTCGATGGCCGTCGGCCGTGCTGGCGTTGGCGCTCGCCGCCCAGACCGTCGCCGCGACGGCCGAGCTGGACCCCGAGTCCGCGCAGTTCCTTGAGGCCAACTGCATCGCCTGCCACAGCGGCGAGAGCGCGCAAGCCGGCCTGAATCTACGCCAAGCCGACGCCGACCTCAGCGACCTCGATTCGCGCAACCTGTGGGTCCGGATCCATGACCGCGTACGCGACGGCGAGATGCCGCCCGCGGGCCTTCCGCGTCCGGAACCGACCGCCCAAGGCGCGTTCCTACGCTCCGTCGCCGACGCCGTGATCGCCTACGAGCAGGACGACGCGGCGACGCGCGGACGCTCAGTCTTGCGCCGACTCAATCGCTACGAGTACGAGAACACCGTTCGCGACTTGCTCTCGGCGCCGTGGCTGACCCTACGCGACGGACTGCCCGAGGACGGCATCGTTCGGCGCTTCAACAAGTCCGGTCGCGCGCTCGACGTTTCGCACATCCAGATGGCCCGCTACATGGCGTCGGCCGAAGAGGCGATGCGGCTCGTGCTCGATGCGGCCGGTCGTAAGCCGACGACCGGGCGCTACTACGCCCGCGAGCAGGAACGATTCATCCGCCGGATGGGCTACACGCCGTTCAACCGGCACCCCGAGCGCGCGACCATTCCGATCTTCGGTCTCCGCGCGCAACCCGACGTGCTCTCCGGTGCGGTCCCGATCAGCGTGGGAGCGAGCGACCCGGCCGCACGTGAGTTGGAAGGGTTCGCCGTCACGAACGGCACCTACACGGGCAATCAGTATCACTTTGACGAGTTCGAGGCGAAAGTCGGCGGCCGCTATCGGCTGCGCTTCAACGTCTTCTCGCTCTGGGTCAATACCCGCTGGGACTATCCGGGCACGAACAAGAAGCGTCCGCAGTGGTGGCATCCGAATCGCGAAAGCACGGAGCGCGGGCGGACCATCGAACCGTTGAGCATCTACGCGTTGAGCGACGGCGGCCAACGGCTGCTGGGAACTTTCGACGTGGACCCGACGCCGAGCGTCTATGAGATCGAAGTCGACCTGTTGCCCGGCGAGAAGATCCTGCCCGACGCGGCGCGTCTGTTCCGTTCGCGACCAGGCTTCATCGGGAGTCCGCACGCAAGCGAAGAAGGCGTACCGGCCCTCGCCTATCGCTGGATGGAAGTGACCGGGCCCGTCGGCGGCGATCAAGCGCGCGAGAGCTACCGCCGCCTCTTCGGCGACCTGCCCTACGAACGCGACGCCGACGGCCGAATTCAGGTACGGTCGTCAGACGCGGGCGACGCCGAACGCCTCCTGCGAGCGTTCATGGGCCGAGCCTATCGGCGACCGCCGACCGAGCCGGAGGTCGCGCGCTACCTCGAAATCGTAGAGTCGCGGCTCGAGACCATCAGTTTCACGGAAGCGATGCTCTCCGGCTACACCGCCGTGTTGTGTTCGCCGGGCTTCCTCTACATGGAGGAGCAACCCGGCCCGCTCGACGGCTACGCCCTGGCCTCGCGACTGTCCTACTTCTTGTGGAACACGGCCCCGGACGAGCGTCTCCGCGCACTCGCCGCCAGAAGTACTTTGAGTGATCGCGCGACGCTTCGCAGGGAGACCGAGCGACTGCTCGACAGCACGCGTTCGTCGGACTTCGTGACGGCGTTTCTAGACTACTGGCTGGACCTGCGCAAGCTGGGCGACACGACGCCCGACCAGACCCTGTACCCGGACTACTACCTCGACGACCTGTTGACCGAATCCGCGCTCAAAGAGACGCAGCTCTTCGTTTCGCGGCTGATCCAGGAAGACCTGCCCGCGGCGAACCTGATCGATTCCGACTTCACCTATCTCAACTCGCATCTGGCCCGACACTACGATCTGCCCCCCGTCTCAGGCGTCGCGATGCGCGCCGTCCAACTGCCCGAGGACAGTCTGCGCGGCGGGCTTCTGACGCAGGCGTCGATCTTGAAGATCACCGCCAACGGCACGACGACTTCGCCCGTCATCCGAGGCGCCTGGATCATGGAGCGTCTGCTCGGACAGCCGCCTCCGCCCCCGCCCCCGGCCGTTCCGGCGGTCGAGCCCGATACGCGCGGGGCCACGACGATCCGCGAGCAACTCGAAAAGCATCGCTCGGTCGAATCCTGCGCGGTCTGCCATCGCAAGATCGATCCGCCCGGCTTCGCGCTCGAGAGCTTCGACGTGTTGGGCGGCCTGCGCAGCCGCTACCGCTCGACCGAAGAAGGCGAGCCGGCCGAGGGCATCGGCAAGAACGGCCACGTGTTTACCTTCCGGCTCTCGCAGCCGGTCGACGCCGCCGGGGAGACGGCCGACGGGCGCGCGTTCGACGACGTCGGCGACTTCAAGAAACTCCTACTGGCCGACGAGCGACAGATCGCGCGCAATCTCGCCGAGCAACTGATCGTCTATGCCACCGGAACGCCGGTGCGCTTCGCCGACCGGGCGGAGGTCGAGCGGATTCTCGATCGCGCCGAGCCGCGTCGCTACGGGGTGCGAACGCTGATCCATGAGATCATCGAGAGCGATTTGATGCAGCGGAAGTGAGAGGCGCGCGACTGAGATGAGCACCAAAGCAAAGCCGCTAAACGCGCCGTCCGTCGGCTTGAAGAGAGCGCTGCCGCGCCGAGACTTTCTGCGCGGCGCGGGCGTCGCCTTGGGCCTGCCGTTTCTGACGGCGATGCAGCCGGCCTTCGCCTCAAGCGCCGAGTCCGCGGATCCCCCAAGGCGCATGCTGGCGGTCTGCAACAACCTCGGTCTGCTCGCCGACGGCTTCTTCCCCTCGAGCGACGGCGCCGGATACGAGCTGTCTCCCTACCTCAACGAGCTGGCCGCTTTTCGCGACCAGTTCACCGTGTTCAGCGGAGTCTCGCATCCGGACGTGGACGGCAGCCACGCGTCGGAGATCTGCTTCCTGACGGCGGCGCCGCACCCTGCGAACGGCGGTTTCCGCAACACCATCTCGCTCGACCAAGAGATGGCCGAGCACATCGGCGTCCAGACCCGCTACCACTCGCTCACCCTCGGCGTGAACGTCAGCAAGGGACGCGGCAGCCTGTCCTTCACCGGTTCCGGCGTGATGATTCCGTGCGAGGAGAGCGCGGCAGCGGTCTACCGCAAGCTGTTCTTGCAAGGCAGCGAGGCGGAGATCGATCGACAGATCGAGCGCCTGCGATTGGGCGAGAGCATCATGGACTCGATCGCCGGACACGCCGGGTCGCTCAAGAGTTCGCTCGGCCCGACGGATCAAGCACGCCTCGATCAGTACATGACCGGCGTACGCGAACTCGAGCGCCGCATGGTGCTCGCGCGCGAGTGGGAGCGTCGCCCCAAGCCGACCACCGACGAAGCCGAGCCGGTCGACCCGCAAAGCAAAGCCGCCTACATAGAGCGCACGCGGCTGATGTACGACATGGCGCGCATGGCCTTCGAGACCGACTCGACCCGGCTCGTGACCGTGTACCTCGACAGCGCCTCGTCGCCGGCCATCGCGGTCGACGGAATCGAGATCACCGACGGCTATCACAACCTTTCGCATCACGGGAAGAACGAGAGCAAGCTCGCGCAGCTCCAGGCGATCGACCTCGAACACATGCGCCTGCTGAACGAACTGTTGACCAAGCTGCAAGGCGTCGAGGAGCAAGGCGAGACGCTGCTCGACCGCACGATGACGCTCTACGGCAGCAACTTCGGGGACGCCAACAAACACACGACGACCAACATGCCCGTCATCTTGGCCGGCGGCGGTTTCCGGCACGGAAGTCACCTGGCCTTCGATCAAGAGAAGAACTATCCGCTGCCGAACCTCTTCGTCAGCATGTTGCAGCGGATGGGCATCGAGTCCGACCGCTTCGCCTCGTCGACCGGAACGATGCGCGGACTAGAGTTGGCCTAGGCGGGAAGACTGTGCGCGAGGACTTCCCGCGAAACTAGTTCCCCGAAGCCGCTTCCGCAACCGGTTCCGCCAGGAAGCCCGTCATCAGAGCGGCGACGGTCTCCGGCTGGTCCTTGTACGGCGCGTGACCGGCTTGGTCGATGATCTCCAACCGCGCGTTGGGGATGATCTCAGCCAAGCGACGTCCTTGCTCCAGCGGAATCCAAGGATCGTCCGAGCCCCAGACGACCAGCGTCTCGGCGCCGACTTGCGACAGGTCCGCGGGAATGCGCGCGTCGAGCGAGCTGGCCGAGATCGCGCGAAAGGCTTGCGACGTGCCCCGAATTCTTCGCATGGCCCACTCGCTCTCGGCCTGGGATCGCTCCGGGCACGGACCGTCGGACGCGCACGCCTTTTCATAGTCGGCATGGGCACGCTCAACCGAGCCGCCGCCTTGGCCGAGATAGGAAAGCGACGTCCCGAGTCCGAGCGGGAGCGAGCCGAGCCATTGGAACACGCCGCCGCCGAGCTCCATCGCTTGCGCGTCAACCAGAACCAGCCGCTTCACCCGTTGCGGGTGATCGAGCGCAAGTTGGAGAGCGACGGCGCCGCCGAAAGACGTTCCCATGACCGCCGCGGGTCCGTCGACGTTCAGTTCGTTGAGGACGCGCGGCATGCGCGCCGCCCGCTGCCGGATGCCGTACCAGGCGCCGGGTTCGACGACGCGTTCCGAGCGCCCCATGCCCAGCATGTCGGGCGCGATCACGTGGAAGCGTTCGCCCATGCGGGCGCCGAGATTGGCGAGCTCGGTCCCCGCGGCGGCCCCGAATCCGTGCAGCAACAGAAGCGGCGGAGACGACGGATCTCCCCACTCCCGAACATGCATCTCGTAACCGCCGACGGAGACGAACCGTCCGGGGGCGCCGTCGCGCGGGTCGAGCGTCTCCAGCTCGGCGATACCCTGATGGGCTTTCCACACGCCGAAGACCGCTAGGCCCAAAACGACCACGACGGCGAGCTTGAGAAGCGCAAAGAGGATTCGAAACATAGCTAGTCTCTAGTTACTCGCCGCCGGCCAACTTCGACGCGGCCGTTTGGAAGGAGACGTTCGAGGCGTGCTCACGATAGCGAGCGACGTTCAGGCGGGCGAGCAGCGGCCAGGCCGCGATCAGCGCGACGACCTCCAGAGCGAACACCGACCAGTACCCGGCGAGCCCGGCGCCGAAGACCATCGCGCTCAAGTCGCGCCAAACGCCTCCGAGCAGCGTGCCTCCGCCGACTCCGACGGCTTGAGCGAGTCCCCAAGCGCCCAACGAGGCCCCTGCGTGCTCCTCAGCCGTCATGTCCATCATGAGCGAGAGATTGGCGACGGCGATCTGGCCCGCCCCCAACCCAAGCAAAAAGACTCCTCCGCGAAAAGCGCCGGCGGCCTCCACCGCGCCCGTTGCGGCGATGATCGCAAGCCCGGCGGCGGCGAGCAGCATACCGAGGCGCGCGCCGGCCCCCCGTCCACGCCGCGACGCCACCTGGACCCCGGCGACGAGCATGATGAGAAAACCGGTCCGAAAAACGGCGGTCAGACGCGTCGTGTCGCCGGCCGACATGTCGAAGGCCGCCGCGGCGTAGGGCTCGAGGACGACCTCCTGAGCATCGACGGCAATGAAGGTGAGCAGCAGGTACCCGAAGAAGAGTCGCGCCTGCCGATTGTCGAGCAACAGACGCTTGATGACCGACCAGTCGCTCGTCGGCGCATCGTCTCGGGCGGTTGGCTTGCCCGGTTTTTCGAGACCGACCAGACCCAGCGCGGAGAGTCCGAGAACGATCAGCGACAAGACCCCGACCGCCGCGACGAGCTTCTCGGGCGAATACGGATCGACCGCGGAGCCCAGCAGCCCGGCGCCGATCACCACCGCGACCCCGAGAGCGACGAACATGACGGCGACGATTCGCGGACGTTCCGCCTCCGTGCTCTGGTCGGAGACGGCGGCGAAGTAGAGCGGCGTGGTCATATTCACGCCGAATCCGAACAGGCCGAAAGCGAGCACGGCGAAGAGCAGCGCCCCCGCTCCCCCTTCCGCGGCGGCGAAGGCGGCGTGAGGCGTCATCGCCAGCCCGACGGCGGTCAACAGCATCCCGAGCGCGATGTACGGCGCTCGACGGCGACCCAGCAACGGATGGCGATCCGATACGCGTCCGAACCACACCCGCAACGGCGACGTGAGAAAGCGCAGCGAAACAAGCAACGCCGTCAAGGTCGCCGAGAAGCCCAGCTCGGTGATCATGACCCGATTCAGCGTGCTCTCGAGCGGCAGCACGGCAAGCCCGACCGCCACGTTGAGCAGCGCGACTTGCGCGACGGCGATCTTTCTCATTCGCGTTCCCGTTCCTTCCGGGCGGAGTCCGCCGGTTCGTCCTTGATCAGGCCGTACTTGCGCATGTACTTGAGCCCCCTTCCCATATCCGTCTGCTCGACCATCGCCATCATGTCGGCCGAAGTGTATTCGCCCGAAAAGCGGAGGCGGAAGTACTGTCGGAAGTCGTTCCAGCTCGCCAGCAGGAAGAGGACAAAGAGCCCCGCCGCGAACCAGACCAGCGCGGCCTCTCCGAACCGCCACCAGAACCAGGGCATCAGCAAAGGAATCCAGAGATTGTAGGCGGTGAAGGGATCGCGCAGCAGACCGAGTCCGATCAGATTCCCGGCCGTCAGAGTGACCGGCAGGGCGAGCCAATCGACGGCGAGCAGAGCGCCCATGATCGGCGAGAGGCCGCGTCCTCCGGCAAAGCGATGGTAGAGCGGAAAGTTGTGGCCGAGCACGCAGCCGAGCGCGTAGATCAGGTAGAGCGGTTCGCCAGGATAGGCGAGCTTCAGCCAGAGCGTCGGACCGAACGCCTTGGCCATGTCCAGCAGGCTGACCAGGCAGCCGTAGCGCGGACCGAGGCGCATGGATACCGAGGTCGCGCTCACCGATCGGAGCCGGAAACGCTCCTCGCTGTTGGGGAGATCGAAGCTGGTCTCGCGCAGCTCGTCGGCGTCGATCCGTCCGCGCGCGACCAGTCGGGCGAACGAAAGCGAGCCGACCAAATATCCGCCGGCAGCGGCCAGAGCGTACGCGGTTGGCGTCACGGCGCGGCCGCCTCATCGTCGGAGACCAGCCGCACCTTGCCCTGGTAGCCGTCCACGGCCACTCGCATGCCGTCGCTGAGGCGGGTACAGGCGCCGGTTACGGAGACGACCGCCGGAACGCCGTACTCCCGAGCGACGATGGAGCTATGCGAAAGCATGCCCCCGGACTCGGCCACGATCGCTCCCGCCTGAGCGAAAAGCGGCGTCCAACTGACGTCGGAGTAGGGAATCACAAGGACCGAACCGCGCTCGATTTTGGGGAACTCGGCGACGCTGTGGACGATGCAAACGGAGCCTTCGAAATACCCTCGCGAGGTCGGCGTCCCGTCCATGGAATTCGGATCGTCGACGGTGATCGAGAGCGGGGGCGGATTGTCCCCGAAGATGACCGGCGGCAAGGACGCATCGGCGGCGGCGTGGTACTCCCGGCGGCGGCGGCGAATGCGCTCGGACGCCTCGGAGGGCTCAAGCGACCGGTCGACCAGCGCACGGACTTCATCGAGGCTCAAGAAGAAGACGTCGTCGCGTTCGGCTAGGACGCCGGTCTGGGTCCACAGTTCGGCGATCCGCAGGAAGCGTCGCCGGAAGAGCCCGTAGCCCAGCGTGTACAAGGAACCGGCGGCTTCGCGGTGGGCGCGGAACCGGCGGGCCTTCTCGTACAGCGGCGTGAGCCGTTTCCGGACGTCCGCCGCCAAGTCGAGATCCTCCCAACCGCGACCGCCCCGTCCGGGCGAATCCGTCGGAGGGCCCGCCAGCAGAGCGAGGACGGTCTGCGGCTCCTCTCGCCAGCAGGGCTTCGAGAAGTCGTTGCCGCTGTCGCTCAGGTGGCCGAATTCGGTTAGAAACGCAACGAGACTCGCGCGGAAGAGGGCGACCTGTTCGGAGTCGTCCGACTTCCCCGCCTCCTGCCGGAGAGCCGCCTGATCGTGAGGGTCGAGCGCATGGTAGGCGGAGCGCAGCTCGTTGAGGCGAGCGTTGGGGTCGTACCGATCGATCTCATTGAAGCCTTTGGCGACGTCGAACTCGGCGTAGTCGACGCCCTGTTGTTTGAGCTTCGCTTCGAGCCGGTAGTTGTACACGCTCATCAAGATGGGCGTCACGATGTTGACGTAGGCGGCTCGCTGGGCCACGGGGAACAGGCGGTCGACGTCGGCCAGCGCCTCGGCCGCGGTCATCTGATCGACGGGCGCGTCGGCGAACGGCGCAAACCGCTCACGCAGCTCGGGCAACAGACGCCGCAGTTCGGATTCGAAGCGCAGCTTGGTCCAGGCGAAACGCAGCATGCGCGGAACGTGTCGCAACGCCCGCGGCCCCGGGCGGAATCGCGGACGCTTGACGCCGCCTTCGAGGCCCATCATGATCTCGAGCGTTTCGCGCGGCATGCCCAGCTCGTCGAGAATGCGCCCGATGGTCCCCATGTTGAAGTAAGCGCGGAAGGCGAACGGCCTGGCAAGGTCGTCGGGCCGAAGGTCGTTCTTGCCGATCAGCTCCGTGAAGATGGAGATCCAAGCCCCGTTCACCAGGGGCACGTTGACGGACCAGACCAGCGGTTGGATCCTGCCCGGCAGAACCTCGCGAGCGATTCGATTGGAGTAGACGTTCTCGCTGTCAAAGGCGGTGATCGGGCGCACCTGTAGCCAAGAGAGTCGTTCGCCGTCCCAAGCCCACTCCAGATCGACGGGGCTGCCGTAGGCCTCGGCCGCTCGACGGGTCCCCTCGACGACTTCCCGGACGACCGCCTCGCGGCTTCGGTCGCGAGGCGCCTGCACCCACTCGCCCCACTTTTCGATCCAGCGCTCCGGCGTCACCCCGCCTTGCACGAGCGATTCCCCAAGCCCCTCCACGGCCTCCACGACGACTTCGTCGAATCCGGTCAGCGGATTGCGGCTAAAGCTGACGCCCGACAACTTCGCGTCGACCATCGGCTGGAGCACGACGGTCATGCGGATCGAACTCGGGTCGATTCCATTCCGTCGGCAGTAGTCGGCGACTCGATCCGAGCGCACCGATCGAAAGACGTCGAGAGCGGCTTGCGCGACGGCTTCAGGACCCCGGACGTTCAGCGCCGAACGGAACTGTCCCGCGAAGGCTTGATCCGCTTGGTCCTCAACGCTCGCCGACGAACGGACGGCTAGGTCGGCGCCGGAGGCCAGATCCGAAGGGAGTCGCTGTTCCAAGACCGCCGCGATGGAAGCCGGCGCCGCGTCCTCGAACCGCTCGTCGCTCGCGGTCAACAGCCAAGCATCAGGCGCAGCGAAGCCGTGCCGCGCTAGAAACCGCAGCCCTTTCGCCTTTCCCCCGATCTCGCTGTTCTTGGGCGCGTCCGTGAGGTGAATGATCTGGAACTGCGGCATCGCCCTCGGGCGTCTCCATTATGGAAACTGTTCGGGCCCAAAGGGGGGCTGGAGGGGGCGGATGCCGCGGGAGAGCGGCGGAGGCGGTTGGTGGGCCCTGCTGGATTCGAACCAGCGACCAACGGATTATGAGTCCGCAGCTCTAACCGCTGAGCTAAGGGCCCGCTCGGGAGGCGTTCGCCGTCTTCCTCGTATCCTAACCCGCTCGACAAGGGACATAAGCCCGAATTATAGAAATGGAAAGAAGTATTAATTTGCGTTATAGCTTTCGGGCCGTCTATCCTACGGGTTCGAGAGGTGGTTTCTACCGTGAGTCAACCGCGTACGTTGTTTGAAAAGATCTGGGACGAGCACGTCGTCGCCCATGAGCCGGGCGCTCCGGCCGTCCTCTATATCGACCTGCACTTGGTCCACGAGGTGACGTCGCCGCAAGCCTTCCAGGGGCTGCGCGACCGCGGCATCCGCGTCCGCCGTCCCGACCATACGCTGGCGACGATGGACCACTCGGTCCCCACGACGGCGAACCGCCTTCAGGTCATCTCGGACCAGATCGCCAAGAAGCAAGTCGAGCAGTTGCGGATCAACTGCCGCGAGTTCGGCGTCCCGCTGGCCGACCTGGGGCAAGAAACGCAAGGCATCGTCCACGTCATCGGCCCCGAGTTGGGCGTCACGCAGCCTGGCTTCACGGTCGTTTGCGGCGACTCGCACACCTCGACGCACGGGGCGTTCGGAGCGCTGGCTTTCGGCATCGGCACGACCGAGGTCGAGCACGTGCTCGCCACGCAGACTCTGTTGCAGAACAAGCCGCGGACGGCGCTCGTGAACTTCGAGGGCAGCCCGGTAAAGGGCGTCACGGCCAAGGATCTGATCCTCGGGCTGATCGCGCAGATCGGCGTCGGCGGCGGTACCGGCCTGGTACTCGAATACACCGGCGAGGCGATCCGCGCGCTCTCGATGGAAGGCCGTATGACGGTCTGCAACATGTCGATCGAAGGCGGCGCCCGCGCGGGCATGATCGCGCCCGACGATACGACGTTTGAGTTCCTGGCCGGACGGCCCAAGGCGCCGCAGGGCGCGGACTGGGACGCCGCCGTCGAGCGTTGGCGGCAACTGCCGTCCGACGAAGGCGCGACCTACGACGAGACGTTCTCGGTCGACGTCGCCTCGCTCGAACCGATGCTGACCTACGGCACGAACCCGGGCCAAGGCGTCGGCGTCTCGCAGCCGGTTCCCGACCCGGCCGCGCTGGGCGACGCGAACGAGCAAGCGTCGTTGCGCAAGGCGCTCGACTACATGCAGCTCGAGGCAGGCAAGCCGCTGCTCGGCAAACCGATCGACGTGGTGTTTATCGGAAGCTGCACGAATTCGCGGATCTCCGACCTGCGAGCGGCGGCCGAAGTTTTGAAGGGCCGCAAAGTCGCCGACAACGTGCGGGCGATGGTCGTGCCGGGTTCGGAGAAGATCAAGAAGCAGGCGACCGAAGAAGGTTTGCCGGAGATCTTCAAGGCCGCCGGCGCGGAGTGGCGCGAGGCCGGCTGTTCGATGTGCATCGCGATGAACGGCGACCAGTTGACGCCGGGACAGTACTGCGTTTCCACCTCGAACCGCAACTTTGAAGGTCGCCAGGGCAAGGGCGGACGGACGTTCCTGGCCAGCCCGCTGACGGCCGCCGCCTCGGCGGTGGAAGGCAAAGTCGCCGACGCGCGGAGGTATGTGAGCTAATGGCAACCGTCAAAAAATTCACCGGCAAGGTCGTGCCTCTCAACGTGCGCGACGTCGATACCGACCAGATCATCCCGGCCCGGTTCTTGAAGACGATCGACAAGCTCGGTCTCGGCAAGAACCTGTTCAACGACTGGCGCTACTTGGAGTCGGGCGAGGACAACCCGGACTTCATCCTCAACCAGCCGCGGGCCGAAGGCGCGACGGTGCTGGTGGCGGGCGACAACTTTGGTTGCGGCAGCTCGCGCGAGCACGCTCCCTGGGCGCTGATGGGCTGGGGACTCAAGGCGGTCGTCTCGACCTCGTTCGCCGACATCTTCAAAGGCAACTGCCTCAAGAACGGCCTCCTCCCGATCGTAGTCGACGAGGCGACGCTCGAAGAGCTGTTCGCAGCCGCCGAGGCCGACGAGAACCTGCACGTCGAGATCGACCTAGAAACGCAGTCGATCATCCTTCCCTCAGGCAAATCGGTCGAGTTCCCTGTCGACGAGTTCTCAAAGAAGTGCCTGCTGGCCGGAGTGGACCAGTTGGGCTACTTGCAGCAGCAACTCCCGGCGGTCGAGGCCTACGAGCAGCGCCGCGGCGACTTGGTGAATACGCTCTAGCGGCCAGTCGCTCTCTACGAACCTGCGGACGAGCCGACGCGGCGGACGATGCCGAAGACGCAGTGGACGCCGCCGTTGTGGACCAGGCCGGATCGTGCGGGCACGCCGATCACTTCATAGTCGCGGGTCAAGCGCAGCCGTAGTTGCGCCAGGACGCGTTCTTCGTATTCGCCGAGGCCAAGCAGCGGAACAAACAGCCGCTGTTCCACGAGCAACGAGTTCACGTAGCTGACTCCGGCCCATCCGTCCTTGCGTGTGGGGGTCGTGAGGTACGGTACGCGAATGACTCGAAATCCAAGCTCCTCGAGTCGCTCAGCCGTCGCCGCGAAGTCGTCCGCGCGCCAGGCCGACGCCCCCGGAAGGTGAGACCGGATCAGTTCGATCAGCTTGGGCGTGATCGCTTGCTCCAGGGCATAGTTGGCGGAGGCGTCGCTTGCGCTGCGCAGCAGCTCCGGATCCACGGCCTGCATGCGGATCTTGCCCTCGTTCAGGAAGCAGCCGTCCGGGTCCGACGGGCAATGCTCGCGCTCGTACTCGTCAAGCGCCGCCGCAAGACTCGGATCGATCGCGGGTTCGAGGCTCGGCAGTTCGCGCTCAAGCAGTTCGAGCACGGTCAACACGCGGTTCGGGTCGTCGAACTCGGCGCCGTCCCAGTCGGCCAGGAAGGCGGCCAGACGGCGCAGCGTCGGCGGGGCTCGTTTTCCGAAGACGTCGCGCAAAGCGAGCGCGGCGGCGCGAACCAAGTCGGGATCAGCCCCGACGGGTTCAGCCAGCAGCACGGTTCCGGCGCGCGGAAGAAAGGCGACCAGAAAGTCGGCGTGCGGACCGAAGCCGCTCAGGTCAAAGCTTTCGTCGGCCCCGAACTCGGTGCGCAGGACCCAAGCGAACTCTTCGCGGGTGAGCGCGCCGCCCCAATAGTCTATGGCGGCGCGGCCGAAGAACAGGATGAGCTTGGAAGGATCGGAGGGCCTTCGGACAAACTGCAGGTCGCCTCCTTCCCACGAGAGTTTGGAGCGGACGTACCCGGCGCCGTCCATCTGATCCAGCATCGGTTGGAAGAGCGGCCCGTCTTGCCGTCGCCCTTCAAACAGCCGCCGGGGAACAAGGACGCGAGCGCCGCTCGGCGACGAACCGGACTTGAAGTGATCCTGAGCCCAAGGATGCGCCGCGTCACCGCCCAGCGGGCGAACGAGAATCTCGTGGGACGAGCCGGCGAAGTGGAACTCGCGGGCGGCGTCCAACTCAGAAGCCGAGAACCCGCCGGAGACGGTCAGACGAACCTTCGCGGGTCGCGGCAGCCGTCCGAGCACCATCTTGGCCTGGTCCAGGCTGTCGCCGATCGGCTTGCGACGGACGACGAAGCTCAAGGGGTCCACCGACACGTGGAGCTCTTCAATAGGATCATCGTCGGGAGAGGCCCGGAAGCCGGGGACGGTCGGTTCGTAGAAGATGTGACAGAGTTCACCGGCGACGGTCTGGATCAGCCCGGGTTCGAGGCGCAGGCCTCGGGCGCGGAAGAGGGCGTGCAGCTCCTCGGACGTGTCGGCGCAAGCCGCTCGGATCGCATCAGGGGCGACGGCGTCGGGGAATCGGTTGAGATCCTTGAGGCCCCGCAGGCGGACAGCGGCATGGAGGCCGTCGAAGCCCGCCGTCAGCGCTGCGCTCGCGAGGAGCACACAGAGGATTCGCCGCATGCAGTTTTGAGGCGCGGGCGGCCGAACCCCGTTACGGTACAAGCGGCGCCCCTTGAGTGATCACCGGGTGGTCGGCGCGGGGGCAACGAGGTGAACTGTGTTATCGGCAGGGCGCAAGTGTGGACACGCCCTAACCGTCGAAGCCCAAGGGAACCGTATCGTACTGATCAGAAGGGATTTGCACCCTTTGGCCCTTCGGTGACAAGCCCGACTCCGCAGGTCCGATCCCGAGGTCATACCACCATCGGTTGCCCGCTTCCCAGTACCTAAGTTTTTCCCCTCAATTGAAACCTCAGGACTATTGAGGTTCTAGGGGAAACACCTCACTATTGGGGCATGTCGGACGAAACGCCGGTCGCGCAGATCCACCAAATCGGAAAACAGATGGTCCACCTCGTGCGGGAGAGACTCGAAGAGACCGAGGAATACCTCGGCTTGATCGAGGGAGGCGGCATCTGTCTGGCGAACTCGTTCAAGACGCCCGGAGAGGCCGACCGCTGGCTTGAAAGCATGTTCTCCAAGCTCTACAGCAGCCACCGCTGCTCGTTGGGCTGCATGCGCATGCCCGGTTCGGAGTTCCTCTGCGACGACGTCGAGCTCGCTCGTCTTATGGACGTCGAGGACACGCGATCGGCCTGAGGCCTGGAAACCTCAACCCACCTTCATACGCTAACCCTTCTACCCCGGACGGCTCGGAGCGCGCAGGCTTCGAGCCGTCTTTCGTTTTGGGCACGGCCTGAGGTGGTAGGATCTGGCGATGCCGGACGCCGACGCTCCCGACGTTCGCCGGAAAGCCGGCCGGTTCATGACGCCGTGGGAGACCGACGAACTCCCCGAGGCGCCCAAACTCTCGCTGCGTAGTTGGACCCTGCTGATCGGCCCCGGACTCTTGCTCGCCGGGTCGAACATCGGCGGCGGCGAGTGGCTCTTCGGGCCCATCGTCACCGCGCGCTACGGCGGCCAGTTGATGTGGCTGGCGACCCTCTCGATCGCCTTCCAAGTCTTCTACAACCTGTCGGTGATGCGCTACACGCTCTACACGGGCGAGCCCATCTTCGTCGGCTTTTTCCGCACGGCGCCGGGACCGAAGTTCTGGGTCTTCTTCTATTTGTTGGTCGATCTGGGAGGAATTTGGCCTTACTTGGCCTCGAACGCGGCGGTCCCGCTGACAGCGGCGTTCCTGGGCCGACTGCCCGGGCCGGAAGAGGCCGGACTGCTGCGCACGGTCAGCTACGGCATCTTCTGTCTGGCCTTCGTTCCGCTGATCTTTGGCGGCAAGATCTACAACGCGGTCGAGCGGGTCATGGTCGCCAAGATCGTCTTGGTCTTGGGCTACCTGACCGTCGTCGGAGTATTCATGGTCAGCCGCGAGACCTGGGTCGAGATCTTCTCCGGCTTCGTCAAGTTCGGCTCGATTCCTGAAGGCGAGATCGACTGGGCGACGATGGCGGCGTTCGCAGCGATCGCCGGCGCCGGAGGCCTGTCCAACCTCAACTTCTCCAACTACTCCCGCGACAAGGGTTGGGGCATGGGCGCGAAAACCGGAGCGATCCCGTCCATGGTCGGCGGCCGCACCATCAAGCTCTCGCACGTAGGCAAGGCGTTCGCGATCACCGAAGAGAACCTCAAGAGATGGCGCGGCTGGACCAAGCACATCTTGCGCGACCAGCTAGCCGTGTGGGCGGTCGGCTGCATCTTGGGGATGGCGCTTCCGTCGCTGCTTTCGCTCGAATTCATTCCCGGCGCCGAGGTCGAGGGGCAGGCCGCCGCCGCCATGACCGCACGAGGCATGGCCGACCGCGCCGGCGAGATTTTTTGGTTCCTGACGCTGCTTTGCGGATTCCTGGTGCTCGCGCCCGGACAGCTTTCCGACATCGACGGCATCATCCGCCGCTGGACGGACGTCATCTGGACCGGCAGCCGACACGTGCAGCACATGGAGGGCGGACAAGTCCGCTACGTCTACTACGGCATCATGGCCGCCTACGCCGCCTGGGGGCTGATCGCCCTGCGGCTGACGCCCGACCCGCTCGTCCTGGCCGTAGTGACGGGGACGCTGCGCAACATCGGCCTGGGCGCAACCGCCCTGCACGCACTCTACGTCAACCGCGAACTCTTGCCCCGGGAGTTGCGCCCGCCCTGGTACATGCAGCTCGGGCTGGTCGGCTGCTTCCTGTTCTTCCTAGGCATCTCAGCCATCGCCTTCAACCAGAAACTGGACCAACTCATGGGCTGGTAGCGCTAGCTTCTCTGTAGACTAGTCGCCGTATCGAATGACGACCCCCTCCTCGACTCGACGCCGTTTCCTCCTCACCACAGCCGCAGCCGCCGCCGCGGCCCAAGCCTTGCCCGCACAGACCACGCGCACCGCAGCCGGCCGCGTAGCCGAAAACACGCTGCGCTCCTCACGCGACTACGACGACCCCTTCCACGACGTCGAAGTCGACGTCCTCGTCGAAGGCCCCGACGGCGAGACGCAGCGCGTACCGGCATTTTGGTCCGGCGGCCAGACATGGCGTTGGCGCTATTCGTCGCGAACGCCGGGGCGCTACCGCTACCGCACCGTCGCCTCCAATCAGAGCGATTCCGGCCTCCACGACGTCCAAGGCGAGATCGAAATCACGCCGTACCAGGGGACCAACCCGCTCTACCGCGGCGGAACGCTGCAAGTCTCTGAGAACCGGCGCTACCTCGAGCAAGCCGACGGAACGCCGTTCTTCTGGCTCGGCGACACCTGGTGGATGGGCCTGACCGAACGGCTGCGCTGGCCCGAGGACTTTGACGAGCTAGCGGCGGACCGCGCGGCGAAAGGCTACAACGTCGTGCAACTCGTCGCGGGGCTCTATCCCGACCAGGCGTCGTTCGATCCGCGCGCCGCCAACGAAGCCGGTTTCCCCTGGGAAGAAGGCTACGCGACGATCAACCCGGCCTGGTGGGATCTCGCCGATCTGCGCATTCGGCGGCTCGTCGACGTGGGCCTGCTGCCCTGCATCCTCGGCTGCTGGGGCTACTACTTGAACGCCCTGGGTCCCGAGAAGATGCGCGCGCACTGGCGTTATCTGATCGCCCGCTGGGGCGCCTATCCCGTGGTCTGGTGCCTGGCCGGCGAGGGCTCTATGCCTTGGTATCTCTCCGACCGCCGGGACGCCGAGCGGGCCGAACTCGAGCAGGGCTGGACCGAGATGGCGCGCTACGTCCGCGCAACCGATCCCTTCGGCCGCCTCATCACGATCCATCCCTCGCGCTCGGGGCGACAAGTCGTCACCGACGACTCCGTACTCGACTTCGACATGCTCCAAACCGGGCACGGCGATTACCGCACGATTCCCCGCACCATCCAGCAGGTGACCGCCGGCTACGCGCTCGAACCGACCATGCCCGTCATCGAAAGCGAAGTCTGCTACGAGGGCATCATGGAGTCCTGCCGCCAAGACATCCAGCGCTTCATGTTCTGGACGACCGTGCTGAACGGCTGCTGCGGCTTCACCTACGGCGCCAACGGCATCTGGCAGGTCAACCTTCCCGGAAAGCCGTTCGGCGCGTCGCCCAGCGGAAGGACGTGGGGCAATACGCCTTGGCGCGAGGCGATGCAGGCGCCGGGCGGCGCGCAGGTCGGGGTCGGCGCGCAACTGCTGCGGGAGCTCCCATGGCATGAGATGACCCCGCACCGCGAGTGGATCGACCCGCACTGGAACGACGACGAATACCACGCGCCCTCGGCCGCTGGAATCCCCGGCCGTCTACGCGTCCATTACCTGCCGATCCCGCGGGGGACGCCGACGCTCAAACAGCTCGAGCCGGGAGTACGCTACGAGGCGACGCTGGTCGACCCAAGCAGCGGCGAACGCAGGCGCCTCGGAGAGATCGTCGCCGCGGCCGACGGCGACTACCGCCTGCCGATCTTCCCTCAGGAGCGCGACTGGGTGCTGATTTTGGAGCGAGGTTAGCGGTCGTCTTTCGCCGCGCCCGAGATCATCTCCTGCAACCGTCCGCGCAGGCCGGTGAACGACTCTTCGAGCTGGTTGCAGTAGACGGCGGACTCTTCGGCCTTCATCGCGTTTTCGTTGGCGGCGCCGGCGAGTTTCCCCAGTGAAGTTCGGATGCCCTCTTGCGAGACCTGCTCCGCTTCCAGATCGGAGAGGGCTTCCTTGCAGGCGCGCCCTTGCGAGTCGGCGCTGATCACCAAGTCGCGGCTGCAGCCGACCACCGAGTCGACGTCTTTCGCAAACCCTTCCACGTCGCGGACCGAGTTCTCCACCGGACGGATCACCGTGCGTTGGATCAAGCCGAACAGCAACACGAATCCGCCCGCAAAGACGCCTCCCAGCGAGGCGAGCATCACGTTGCGCGCATGACTCGCCGCGGCGGCGACTTCATTCACCGGCACGTCGACCCGCAGGCCGCCCATCAGCTCATGGAGTTCCCATTGCTTGCCCGGGGCGACGCCGGCCTTCTCGCGGACGGCCATCATCTCGGGCTTGAGCTCCCATTTGTTGTGGCACGTGACGCAGGCTTCGGCGGAAGCCGGATCGGCGCTCATGTAGCGCAGCACCGGACCGCCGTTGATCGTTTCAAAGCGATAGACCGATTTCCAGGGGTATCCGCCTTCCGGCGGGGGCCCTTGCGCGCGAAAGGCTTCGTCTTGCTCCAGCAGACGTTCCCATGCCCACTGCTCAAAGTCGTCGTCCATTCCTTGTTCTGGGTTGATATTCCAACCGCTCAACAACGAATAGGAATAGAGATCGCCCGCCTTTTCCGCGACGCGGTTCGATACGTTGAGAACGAATTGCGCCGGCAGTTGAATAAATCCCTCTTCTTCGGCCGAGTGGACGGAAGCGCCCGTACCCTCAGCCTTCAACTTGCCTACGATATCGGCGGTATAGGCGGCTCGATCCGCCGCGACCTGCGAGGAGACGATGTCGGCGATGCGAACCGCATTCATCTCCAACAGCTCCTCGTTTGATTTCTCGAGAATATAGAAACTGGATCCGCCGACCGCGAGTGCGATCAGGATCGTTACGAGTACGAAGCGTCCGCGAATGCCCATGGGTTTTGTGATCCTCTCGCTTAAGTCAAGGCCTTGATCTTGGCCGTGAGTTCCGCTTGCTTCGTCTTGTCGGGATGGAGGTAGAGCGTCGTGCTGCCCAGTAAGAAATTGAGAATCTCTTTGACGTTGGCCTTGGTCAGAGTATCGGGCGTGGCATTGCAGCGTTCGAGCTGACGGTGCAGCGCGTGATCGGCATGTTCGTGTCCGATATAGTCGGTGACTAAAGTCTCAAGTTCTTGATAAAGCTGATTCGCCACGATTCGGGCCTCCCGAGTTACGGCCGTGCTATCGGGTTTATCGGACATTGGCGGCGGACCTTTACGGCGCGGCCGGAAGGAGGCGTGGGCAAAAAGAAAGGGGCCCCGTCTCCGGGACCCCCATTGGAAGGATGAACGCCTACGCGTCCACCTTCGCCGTGTCGATACGGACCGTGCGCTCAAGCAGCTCCTGCGCGCCGCCGACCACGGTGAACTTGTCCACCTTGTCGGCGATCTTTTCGAGCGACTCCAGCTCCTTGAGGCGGACCAGCAGCGGGTGCTCGCCCATCAGCTTGGCCGTGTTCAGCAACGAACGGGTCGAAGCCACCTCCTCGCGGCGACGGATCAGGTTGGCCTGGGCCTCCTTCTCCGCCGTCACGACGCGGTTGAGGATCTCGCGAACCTCGCCCGGCAGGACGATGTCCTTGACCGCGATCGCGCCGACGCGCACGCCGAACGGCGCCAGCTCCGCACGAACCGTCTCGGCGACGGCCGCGTCCAGATCGGTCTTCTCGGCCAGCACCTGCTCAAGCGTACGCTTGCCCAGGTACTGACGGACGGCGATCTGGACCGTACGGTAGAGATGCGCCTCCACGTCGACCACGCCCGCCTGCGCCGCGGCCGCGTCGACGATCTCATAGACCGCCGAAACGTTCACGCGCACGCCGATCTTGTCGGCCGTCAGGATCTCCTGACCGCTCACCTCGAGCGTCTGGCGACGCAGCTCGGCGATCTCGACGCGCGGCGTCTCGACCGCGCGCCAGAAGGCGTAGGAGCCGGCCTCCAGCTCGCGCAGGAGACGGCCGTTCAGGTAGACCAAGCCGCGACGGCCCTGCTCGACCACCGCGAACATCGCCTGCGAACGCAGACCGATGCGCGACAGCGGGCCGATCAGACGCGCCGGGACTTCCGGCTCGGCGACCACGTCGATGCGCTCATAGCTCACCTCGACGCCGCCCTTCCAGAACAGTACGCGCTTGGCCGGACCGATGACGCGAGCGACCTTGCCGTCCAACGAGACGACCGCGACTTTCGCGTCGCCGGTCTCGACGACGGTGAAGTAGCGCTCAGCGATCTCCTTGCGCTCGGTCGCGATAAAGTCGGCCCAAACGCTCTCGAACTCCGGCGAGACGAGAGCAAAGGTCTGGACCTCCCAACCGAAACCGAACAGACGGTGCGTGCCCGGCTCCAGGATGCGCTCAAAACGACGACGGCGGACAACCAGCGCGCGCTCGACGTCGCCGACAGTAACTCGACGGTACATGACGACTTCCCCCCTTGCTTCTAACTGCGGCTTCTAACTGCCGCTTCTTACTTGCGACTTCTTAGTTACGACTTCTTATGAACAAACGAAAGAAAAGATGGATTTTTGCGCACGAGATCCCCGGGCCGCGTCTCACGCGACCGACAGGCGGGCGACCGTTAGGAGCCGACGATTTCTATGGAGGACAAACTTCGCCTCAAGAGAAATACGAACGGCAGTTTCAACAGAAGCGCATGGCCTCGATCCCGCCGCCTCCATCTCCGCCGCCCGAAGGTTTTGGGAAAGGGAGGCCGAGACGCGGCCCGGTTCACTCTATTGGCAGTAAGGAGCTGACACCTAAAGTCAGTGGATATCGGGATTCGAACCCGAGACTTCCGAAGTGATAGTTCGGTGCTCTACCCATTGAGCTATATCCGTGGGTGGGCCAAGGACGCCGTCGCAGCCGGCATACGGTAACTCAGCGAGCCCGCACCAGAGAGGCATTCGGAACCTCTTTTCTTTGGCTGTAAACGACATGGTGTTTCCCTCGATCCTTGAGCAGAGTAACACCACTGCGCCGTGGTGGTCAACAGAAAAGTTCAAATTCTTCGCCTAGTTAGAAAACGGCTGCAAGGCGGATGCGAATCGATTTATTGGAATTGCGCTACGGTCCTTAGGCCTCGGCTGTACCCAGACGAACGAGAAGGTCTTTGTCAGACAGAATCTCGATACCGCGCCGTTGTGCCGCCGCAAGCACGTCGGGCGTCCGAAAGTGTCCGTCCAAGGTGCATAGGAAGTCAGCTTGTCCGGCCACGGCGGTGTAGAAAACCGCATCGTCCTCGGCGTCGCGACCAACGATCGGAGGTCCAACGGCAGGTTCGATCACCTCGGACACGCGATGTAGCTGAAGCCGATACTCGGCAATCGCTTCGCTGGACAGCCCCCAGCGACTAGAGAGCCTGGGGCGAGACAAAACGTCCTCGACCTCGTCGAGAATGTACGGAGACGTCTGTAGAGTACAGTTCGGGCGATCGAGGATCTCACGTAATAACCGCGCTGCGGGTCCGCCAGGGCTTCCGGCGGCCCGGACGAGAACATTGGCGTCGAGAACGATCTTCAAGAACGTTCGCGCCGCACGTCGTCCTGAGCCTCGTCGATCAACCGCTCCATCTCTTGGTCAGGGATATGAGCCGCCTTCTCCCCCATGCGCTTCATCGTCTGGCGCAGCGCGTCGGCCGCCCGCGCACGCTCCTCGCCCACCGGCGCGTCATGTAGGCGCTGGGTCCGGATCGTAAGCGTCTCATTCAAGCCCAAAGGACGCCCGAGAAGCACTTCGGCGGCCGCCCTTTCGTCGGGACCAATGCGGTCGCTGCTGAGGATCCGGTGCACGTGGAGTCTCCGCCATTGATGGTACATGCGCGTCCCGCGCTCGTCCAGGTTGCCGCTACAGCATCGGCCCAATCCGCCAAACAATAAACTCCCGGTGCCCCAGTCGCTCACTGAAAGTCTTCTTCCCCGAAGCTACGTCCAAAACGAAGTTATACATCCGTTCGCCCAACTCCGGAATCGTCTCTTCCCCGTCGGCCACCGTGCCGGCGTTGATGTCCATGTCCTCATCCATGAACTTGCCCATGGTCGAGTTCGAGGCGATCTTGATCACCGGCGCCGTCGGAAATCCAAAGCAGCTCCCGCGCCCCGTCGTAAACAGACAGACGTTCGCGCCCCCCGCCACCATGCCCGCCACCGACGGCGGATCATATCCCGGCGTATTCATAAAGACAAACCCGCGCTCGTTGATCCGCTCGGCGTAGTCATAGACGGCCGTCAAATTCGACGTACCGCCTTTCGCCACCGCGCCGAGTGATTTTTCGGCGATGTTCGTCAGACCGCCCGCCTTGTTGCCCGGCGAAGGATTGTTATCGAACGTCGGAGCCCCGTCAAAGCCCGCCACATAGCGCTTGTACCACTCGATCATCTCCAGCAAACGCTCGCCGACTTCACGACTCGTCGAGCGGCGGGTCAGCAAGTGCTCGGCGCCGTAAATCTCAGTCGTCTCCGCCAGACAAACCGTCCCGCCCTGCTTGACCATCAAGTCGGAAAAATACCCGACGCCCGGATTCGACGTAATCCCCGAAAACGCGTCCGAGCCGCCGCACTCAAGCGCCGCCACAATCTCCGACGCCGGACATTCGACGCGCTCCGTCTTGCCGACTTCCGCAATCAGCTCATGGACGGCCTTGATCGAGTCCTCCACCGCATTGCGCGTCCCGCCGCTGTCTTGCAACGTCAATCCCCGACGCGGCGCCTTGCCCTCGTTCGCCTCCGGCCGCATGTAGTAGCTGACCTGGTTGACCTCGCAACCGAGCCCGACCATCACCGCCGCCGCAACGTTCGGGTGGTCGGCGACGCCTTCGAGCGTGCGCCGGAGTTGGCGCGAATCCGGCCCCTCGGCCTGACCGCACCCGTCGGCGTGCGGAAAGCACACCACGCCGTCGATGCCCGTACCTGAAAAATCCTCGTTCTCAAACGCCGCCTGCACCTGTTGCGTGGCGTAAGCCGAACAGTTGCTCGTCCCGACGATCGCAATATAGTTGCGCGTGCCGGTCCGCCCGTCGGCCCGCGGGTAGCCCATAAACGTGTTGCGCGCGAGCTTGGGAATACTCGGCAGGTCAGTCAACGCAGTCGAAAACTCGTAGTTCTTCTCGCCGATATCAAACAGCAGGTTGTGCACGTGGACCAGGTCGCCCGGCGCAACCGGCTCTTTGGCGACGCCGATATTCTCGCCGTACTTGTAGACGATCTCCCCGGCGCCGATCGGCTTGACCGCAACCTTGTGCCCCGCCCCGACCGCCTGGCTTGTACGCACCGAGGCGCCTTCAAACTCGATCTCGGCGTCGGCCGGCAGCGGCGCCCGCGCGACGACCACGTTGTCGTCCGGGTTCAGCCGGATGAAGGGATTTTCAGGGACCGTTTCCGGCCCCAAGGTGACGAGTTGCGACATGCCGAGTTCCCTATTCTGCCAGCTTTATCCCGCGAGGATTCTTCCCACAGCGAGCAGCTCCGCCGTTTCCTCCGGCGTAAAGGCGCGTTCTTCCGCCGTCGCCACCCCAAGCGCCCCGAGCGCCCGACCGTCGCGCTGCACCGGAACACACAACGAGCCGCGCGCCCCGGTCGCCTTCGCGCCGGGCCGAGCCTGCCCCGACTGATCGGTCTGCAAGTTGCACAAGTCGACCGGCTCGTTGCGCTCAACCGCCAACCCCGCGATCCCTTTCCCGACCGGAATTTTTTGGATCACCGGCAGAAGCTGTTCGGGGATGCCGCCCGCGTACGCCACCAGATGCAGAAGACCGTCGCCTTCGAGCCGATGCCAAGTTCCGGTATCGGCTCGAAAGTGCTCAAGGGTCGCCGCCAGCGCGGCTTCAGGATCGTCGCGTAAGTCTCGGAGGCGAGCGAGAAAGTCCGACATGCCTTAGAGCATAGCGGCGCCGATCCGACACAAAAAAGGCCGGGCGGATAGGGGGCCGCCCGGCCAAGTAGGGTTGTGTGCTTACTCAGTCCAACCAAGAACGCCAATCTGAGACAGCGCCCAATGGGAAATGCATCCAGTGGAGAAACTCGTTCGCCGGCCTCAGAGAGCCCAAACACGGACATGCGCATCCGGCTCGGACACCTCGACCAGTTGCCCTCCCGGCAAATCCGTGACCGCGCGGATCACTCGGTCGACCTCCAGCGTGTCGCCCTCAAAATCGATCGCCTCGATCACGTTGCGAGCCACCGAGAGCGGCGCCCGCACGCGCACCTCCTCACGCTCGCTCTGGACGTGCACCGTGATCCAATCGCCCTCCTTGGCGACCACCACCGACTCGCGCGAACTCTCGACCCGCACCATCTCAAAATCGTCCTGCGCACGAATCTCGTCGATCACTTCCAGCAGCGCCGGACCCAAGTTCTCGCGGACCTCCTCCGGCAGCTTCAGCTCAACCACGCGCTCTTCCCTCGGGATGAACGGCGCCGCGAACGCGGCCACCCCGACCGGCGCCGGCACATACAGGTGCGGTCCGTCCTTCGCGTCCACCTCGACCAGCACCCAGCTCGACCCGACCAGCAGCCCGGCCACCAGTGCAAACGGCGCCAACAGGACCAGTCCGAAAATCTTCAACATGATTCTCTAGCTCCGCTCGTCGATCCAGACGCGCACGCGGCTCTCGCCGTCTTTGACGTTGACGATCTCGCCGCGCTGTTCGCCCAAGCGCGCCACCGCCGCCTCAAGGTTCAGCTCTTCTCCCTCGCCCGAGAGCAGCGCGTCGACCACCTCAATGGGGATCTCCACCTGGACCGTCTCCTTGGCTTCGTCGCCCTGATCCTCGCCGAACTCTTGCACAAACACCTTGATGCGATCGCCGTCACGCGCCACCTTGACCGTCTCGTCGTCCGATTCCACGGTGACGAACTCCGCGTCGCCGGTCCGCTTCAGTTCGTTCCAGAGCAAACGGAGATCCGCCATCGAGATCTCGTTCTCCGACATCTTCTCGGTGAACTTCTGCGTCATCTCCTTCGGCGCGATCTGGAGCGCCACGCGAGCCAACGACAGCGGGAGATTGACGTGCACCGATTCGGCCTTCTCGCCGTCCTCGGTGACTTGAACGTGAATCCAAGGCGCGCCCGACTGGGCCGCAACTTGGAAGGGCGCCGCCAGCGCCAGTGCGAAGAGGGCCGCCGCGGCGGCAAATTTTCGTGCGTGCATGTCCGTTCTGATTCCTCCTGGTATGGAATGCAGTACGGAGATCGGCCAGGCAGGTTCCCTAAGAAATTTTGCCCTTTCGCACGGCGTCGTCAATGAACGCCAGTTTCCGGCGCACCACCGGCGAGATCGAAAATGGATAGAGGTCCGGCTGACCAAGGCTACGGTTGAGGCTGTTGACCGCAAACGCAACCGGCGTCAACGCGTCGAGAACCTCATCAAAGCGGTCTTCAACATACGGGTCGAAGTCGATCGACGGAGCCTGCCCGGCGCCGCGTTCGCGCGACTGCGGCGCCAGCCCAAAAGCGAACGCCGTCTCCATCGCATCGATGATGTGCAAATAGTGCGCCCAAGTCTCCGCCCAGTCCTCCCACGGATGCGCGCTGGCATACGCGCTGACGAAGTCCGCTTCCCAACCAGCCGGCGCGCCGTCGCGATGATGGCGTTCCAGCGCCTCGCCGTAGTCGACGCGGTGGTCGCCGAAGCAGTCGCGAAAGGCTTCGGTCTGGGCATAGCGGTGGACATCGCCGTGAGCATCGCCGGGCGCGATCAGCCGATCCCAAAAGTAGTGCCCAACCTCATGCCGCAGATGCCCGACCAGCGTCCGGAACGGTTCGCCCATCGCCGCCCGAACCTGTTCGCGCGCGGCGTCGTCGGCCTCCTTGACGTTGAGCGTAACGACGCCCTCTAAGTGCCCGGTCATCACCGAGCCCGGCGACTCATCGTCAGAGAGAAAGTCGAAAGCCAACCCCGATTCGGGATCTTCACGCCGGTTATGAAACCGCAGCCCGAGACGCAGTAGCCCATAGACCATGCGACGCTTAGCGTCCTCGATCTTCCGCCACCGTTGCCGATTGGTCCCCGAGTCGAGCGGAGGAATCGTGCGGTTCAGCCGGCAGGCGATGCAGTAATGCGCGCCCTGCACATGCGGCGTGACCCAGTTGCAGCCGGCCTCTCCGGCGTTCGAGCAGCCGCGATAGACCGGCGCCGACTCCCCGGCGGACGTCCACAGATCCGGCCCGGCCGATCCCATCCGACGCAACCCGCCCTCGTTGGGCAAGTAGCGATACTCCGCCCCGCAACGAAGACAGCCAAAAGTCGAAAAGGTCAGCCACTGACCACACCGGTCACAGGCAAAAGCACGCACGTCCCTATTGGATACGATTCGCGCGCTACACGTAACGCCGCAATCCGCTTGGCCTAACCCAGCGTCACCCGCCTACCTTCCCGCGCCGCCTCATAGACGCCCAGCACGATCTCGAGCGCCGCCAAACCTTCCTCGCCGGTAATCAACGGCGGCTTCCCCGCCTCGACCGCCTTCGCAAAATCGGCAAAGCCCCGTTTCAGATTCTCGATCGGAATCGCCATCGGATCCGACGCCCCCGAGTCGTCGTCCGCGCTCTGGATCGGCGCGTCGTCGCCCGGGTCGCCCTCGACGTCCCACGTCGTCAGTTTGTCGCCGACGATCACCGCCGAGCCCTTGGTCCCGTGGACCTCGATCCGCTCGGTGTAGCCCGGCCAAAACGCCGTCGAAGCTTGGATCACTCCGGTCGCGCCGTTGTCGTAGCGCAGCAGCGCGTTGACCACGTCCTCGGCTTCCATCTCATGCGCCGAGGCCAGCTGCCAGTCAGCCTGCACGGTCTTCACCCGCCCGGCCAGGTACATCAGCACGTCGACGGTGTGGATGCCCTGGTTGATCAACGCGCCGCCGCCTTCCACCTCCCACGTGCCCTTGCCCGGGCGATCGTAGTACGGCTGCGGACGGTGCCACTTGACGTAGCCGTCGGCCTGCAACAGCTTGCCCAGCCGCCCCGCCGCCAAAGCCTTCTTGAGGAAGATCGTCGAGTCGTCGAAGCGGTGCTGACTCACGACGCCCAACCGAATATCGGCGTCCTTGGCCAAGCGGATCATCTCGCGGCAGTTGTCGAGCGTCAGGTCCATCGGCTTCTGGAGCAGAACCGCCTTGCCCTTGGCCGCGCACTCTCTCACGATCTCCAAGTGCGAATCGGGGAACGTGCAAACGTCCACGTAATCCACGTCCGAGCGGCCGACCAACTCGCGCCAATCGGCGACGAACTCCGCACCGTACTTCTCGGCGAACTCTTGGCCCTTCTCGGCGCTGCGGTTCGAGCAGGCGGTGATCCGGTAGCCGAGCTCGTTGTACGCGTCGCCGTGCTTGTGAGAGATCGCTCCCGTGCCGATTAATCCGATATTCATATCTTTTTATCCTTTTTTGTCTCTTCGGCCGATGTCGCGGCGGAAGTGGGCGCCCTCGAAGGCGATCTTCTCGACCCCGGCGTAGGCGGCGTCCAGCGCGGCCTCCAAGTCGGCGCCCCCGGCCGTCACCGCCAGGACGCGCCCGCCGGAGGTCGCGAGCAGGCCGTCGCGCAGCATCGTGCCGGCGTGGAAGACCTTCGCTCCGGTCGCCTCCGCTTCGGCGATTCCGGTAATCGCCTTGCCCTTCTCATACGAGCCCGGATAGCCGCCCGAGGCCATCACCACGCCCGCCGTCGCGCCGTCCTTCCATCCCGCCACGGACGCATCGAGCGACCCGCGCGCCGCCGAGTAGAGCAGCTCGCCGAAGTCGCCCGTCAGCCGGTACAGCAGCGGCTGCGTCTCCGGGTCGCCCAGGCGGACGTTGAACTCGAGCACCTTCGGCCCGTCGGCGGTGATCATCAGCCCGGCGTAGAGGAAGCCGCGAAAACCCTTCATGCCGGCGAGCGTCGGTTCGATCACCTCGGCCAGAATCCGTTGGCGCAAAGCCTCGTCGAGAATCCCGTCGTCGCAATAGGCGCCCATGCCGCCCGTGTTCGGCCCTTCGTCGCCGTCGTACGCCGCCTTGTGGTCCTGGGTCGGGCGGAACTCAAAAGTCGACTTGCCGTCGGCCAGCAGGATAAAGCTGACCTCGCGCCCGACCAGAAACTCCTCAACCAGCAGGCGACTCCCGGCGGCGCCGACCACGTCCCCGGCCAGCATCTCGCGGCCGACCTTCTTGGCTTCGTCGAGCGTTTGGCAGAGCACCACGCCCTTTCCGGCCGCCAGCCCGTCGGCCTTGAGCGCGACCGGGGCCCCGATGCGATCGAGCGCCGCGTCAAGGTCCGAGATCGCTTCGACCGTCTCGGCCTTCGCCGTCGGAATCTTGTGATCGAAAAGAAACTGCTTCGAGAAGACTTTCGAGCCCTCAAGCTGCGCATTCGCCGCCGGCGGTCCGACGATCGGCAGCCCCGCGGCGTCAAAGGCGTCCACGATGCCGTCGACCAGCGGAACTTCGGGTCCCACCACCGTGAAGTCGACGCCCAACGTGGAGGCGAGCGCCGTCATCTCCGAGGCCGATCCGACGTCGGCCGGAATGCAGGAGACGTCCATCGCCATCCCGGCATTGCCTGGGGTCGCGTAGACGGCGTCGATCGATTCCGAGCGGGACAGCCGCCAGGCGAGGGCGTGCTCGCGGCCTCCGCCGCCAATAACCAGTGCTTTCATTCGTGAGGTCGTTCGCGCGCACCCGAGCGGCCTAACTACGACCAACGTAGTAGCCGCAAAGGGCGGAGCGAGCCGTGACGGCCCCTCCGGCGAAGGCCTAGAATAGCAGGTGAACGACGTGGGTTTCGAGACGACAGAACGCTACGACGTAGTGGTGATCGGCGCCGGGCACGCAGGCTGCGAAGCGGCAGCCGCGGCGGCCCGAATGGGGCTGCGCACGGCGCTCTGCACCCTGAACGCGGACCTGGTCGCGCAGATGTCCTGCAACCCGGCCGTCGGCGGAATCGCCAAGGGCCACCTGGTACGCGAGATCGACGCCATGGGCGGCGTCATGGGCCTGGTCGCCGACGCCGTCGGCATCCAATTCCGCCTGCTCAATACCAGCCGCGGACCCGCCGTCTGGTCCCCGCGCGCCCAAGCCGACAAGAAGCAGTACCGCGTCGAGATGAAGCGCCGGCTCGAAGCCGAACCCAATATCGTCCTCAAGCAGGCCGAGGTCGTCGACTTCGTCCTCGAAGACCTGTGCGGCCGCAACGAACAGCGCCTGCGCGGTCTACGCCTGCTCGACGGGCGCACGATCCGCACCGACGCCGTCGTCGTAACCACCGGCACGTTCCTCAACGGCCTCGTCCACATCGGCGAAACCCAGTATCCGGCCGGCCGCTCGGGCGAGCCGTCGTCGATCCCGCTCGGCGAGCGCCTGCGGGCGATCGGTTTCCGCTGCGGACGCCTGAAGACCGGCACGCCGCCTCGTCTCGACGGGCGCACGATCGACTGGGACCGCTTCGAGCCGCAGCCCGGAGACGCCGATCCGACGCCGTTCTCCTTCCGTACCGACAAGATCGATCGCGACCAGATCGACTGCCATATCGCCTACACCACGGAACAGACCCTGCAGATCTTGCGGGAGAGCGTAGAGCGCTCCCCTCTATATAGCGGTCAGATTGAAGGCGTCGGCCCGCGCTACTGTCCTTCGATCGAAGACAAGGTGGTCAAATTCCCCGATAAGGAGCGCCATCAGCTCTTCCTAGAGCCCGAAGGTCTCGATACGAACGAGGTCTACCTCAACGGCATGTCGACCTCGATGCCGATCGACGTCCAGGCCGCCATGGTCGCCTCCATCCCAGGCCTCGACCGCGCCGAGATGATCCGCCCCGGCTACGCGATCGAGTACGATTCGGTCGATGCGACCGAGCTGAAGCACTCGCTGGAGACCAAGCGCATCCGCGGCCTCTACCTCGCCGGTCAGATCAACGGCACCACCGGCTACGAAGAAGCGGCCGCCCAGGGCCTGATGGCCGGAATCAACGCCGCGCTGGCGGTCCAGGGCAAGTCGCCGGTCGTTCTCGATCGTACCGACGGCTACATCGGCATCCTGATCGACGACTTGGTCACGAAGGGCACCGACGAGCCCTACCGGATGTTCACCTCACGCGCCGAGTACCGCCTGCACCTTCGAATCGACAACGCCGACCGCCGACTCACCCCGATCGCACGCGACGCCGGTATGATCCCGGACGACGAATGGGCCCGTTTCGCCTCGCACCGGGCCGATCTGGAGGCGATCTCCGAGTTCGTCGGCCAATTCCGCCCTCAACCGGGTACGGATCTGGCCGATCGCTTCTTCCAAGCCCTAGGCGGCGTCCCCGAAAACCGACAGACGCTCGCGCAGTATCTACGGCGTCCCGAGCTCAAGATCGAGTCGATGCGGCCGCTTATTGAGGCGGAAACCGGCCTACAGCTCTCCAAGGCCGGCTGGACGTCGGTCGAGACCGACTGTAAGTACGCGGGCTACCTCGAGCAGCAGCAGCGCCACGTCGACCGCCTCAAGAAGGTCGAAGAGCGCCGCATTCCCGATGATTTCGGCTTTGCGGGGCTGCCCGGACTATCGCGCGAGGTCGTCGAGAAGCTCGAACGCGTACGCCCGCGCAGCCTGGCACAGGCCGGACGCATCCCCGGTATCACCCCGGCGGCCGTCTCGATCCTCAACATGCACCTTGAGAGCCCGGCTCGTGGCGTCTAGCGCGTCGTTCGAGCAGGCGCTGAGAGCAGTCCTCTCGGAGACCGGCCTGGACGCGACCCCCGAAGCCTTCGAGCGGATGGTCTCCCACTTCCGTCTACTTGAAAAGTGGAACCGCGGCCTGAACCTCACCCGCGTCGTCGCCCCCGAAGAAGCCGCCCGCCGCCACTTCGGCGAATCGCTTCTCCTGGCGCAAGCGATCGGCGATTTCGGCACGCTGGCCGATATCGGCTCTGGAGGTGGATTTCCGGGCCTTCCCATCGCCGCCGGATCCCCGCAAAGCCAGGTCACGCTGATCGAATCCGTCGGCAAGAAGGCAGCCTTTCTACGCGAGGTAAGCCGCGACTGGGGCAACGTCCGCGTCGAGGCCAAACGCGCCGAGCAGATCTCCCGCCCATTCGACTGGGTCACGATGCGCGCGGTGAAGGCCTCTCCACTGCTAACCCACGTCGCCCAACTCGCCCCAAATCTCGGACTGCTAGCCGGCGAAGAGACCGTCGAGGAGCTCCAAACAACCACTGGCTGGGCCTGGCAATCGCCTGTAGCCCTCCCCTGGGGCGACCGTCGCTTCATTCTCACCGGGAAACGTTCCACGTGAAACATTCGCGGCGCCAGATCGCGGATCTTTAGGAACGTTTCACGTGGAACATGCTCCCGAAGGGTCGGTTTCACGCGGCCCTGTGATAACCTGAGCCCGTTTAGGCCTCTCTGAAGGAGGCCCCTTCGGAGGCTCCTGTTGGCCCGAATTATCGCTATCGCCAATCAAAAAGGCGGCGTCGGCAAGACGACCACCTCGATCAATCTCTCAGCATCTCTCGCCGCCGCCGACTGCCGCGTCCTCGTCGTCGATTGCGACCCCCAGGCTAATTCGACCAGCGGACTCGGATTCGGTCAGGACGACGAGCGCCCCACGGTCTACCACTTCCTCACCGGACAGAACGAACTCCGCGACGTCTTCGTGGATACGACCGTCTCGAGCCTCAAACTGGCCCCGTCCAGCCGCCACCTCGCAGCCGCCAACGTCGAATTGGTGGACGTAGAAGGTCGCGAGACCAAACTCCGCGACGCGCTCGCCGAGGTCCAGGGCGACTTCGACTACATCCTGCTCGACTGTCCGCCGGCCCTCGACCTGCTGACCATCAACGCGCTGACCGCCGCCGACTCGGTCCTGATCCCGATCCAATGCGAGTACTTCGCGCTGGAAGGCATCTCGGCGCTCATGGATACGGTCGATCGCATCCGCGAGCAGCTCAATCCGGGTCTCGCCATCGAGGGCGTATTGCTCACCATGTTCGACGAGCGCACCACGCTGGCCAAACAAGTCGCCGCCGACCTCCGCGAGTTCTTCGGCAACGACGTCTTCCGCACCGTCATCCCGCGCAACATCCGCCTAGCCGAGGCCCCAAGCCACGGCAAACCCGTTCTCGAATACGATCTGCGCTCCAAAGGCGCCGACAGCTACCTGCAACTCGCACGAGAGATTCTTGGCCGCGGAGAAAATCGCGGCGCCGCCGGTACCGCCGGCACGATCCACTAACCTTGTAGTAGGTCGCCGAATGAGCAAGTCATCCTCCCCCGCACCCCGCCGCAAAGCTCTTGGCCGAGGCCTCAACGCGCTCCTCGCCAACAAGCCCGCTCCGACCTCCGTACCCGCCGAGGCCCAACCCGCCCCAGCCGCCGGTCCCGGCGAAGCCGTCCAAAGTCTCGACCCCCGCCTGATCGACCCCAACCCCGATCAACCCCGCACCCGCTTCGACGACGCGGCCATCGAGGAACTCGCCCAATCGATCCGCACCGACGGCGTCATCCAGCCGATCCTGGTCCGGCCGTCAGGCGCGCGTTATCTCATCATCGCCGGCGAACGCAGGTGGCGCGCCGCACAGGTCGCCGGCCTCGACCGCGTCCCCGCCATCATCCGCGAGATCGAAGACGAGAAGGTCCTCGAAATCGCGCTGATTGAAAACATCCAGCGCGAGGACCTCAACCCGATCGAAATCGCCCAAGCGCTCCTGCGGCTCGGACAAGAACTCGAGCTCAGCCACGAAGAACTCGCCCAGCGCACCGGCAAAGACCGCACCACCGTCACCAACCTCCTCCGCCTCCTGCGCCTCCCGATCGAGGTCCAGCAGCTACTAGTCGAGAACAAGATCGCCATGGGCCACGCCCGCGCCCTCCTGGCGCTCGACGAGGAGCAGGACCGCATCTCCGTCGCCGAGCAGGTCGTGCGCAAGGGCCTCTCGGTCCGCGCCGTCGAGCAGCTCATCAAGCAGATGCTCCAGCCGGAAGCGCCCAAGCCGGTCAAGACCGTCGACCCGAACGTCGCCGCCGCCGTCGAAAGCCTAGAGCAAGCGCTCGGCGCCCCGGTCCGCCTCATCCAGCGCAACGCCAAGCGCGGACGGATCGAAATCGAGTACTCCTCGCCCGAGGAACTCGACCGCATCTACACCCTCATCACAGGCGAAGAATAGCCGTATATTATTGATATAAAACGACTTAAAACGTCAGCCGCAGCCCAAGCTGCACCTGGCGCGCCGGTCCCGCCGCCGTAATCCGTCCAAAGGTCGGCTGATCGGCAAAGCGGCGCGGCAACCCAAAATTCGCACGATTGAGGATATTGAACGCCTCGGCCCGTAGATCGAGCGCGGCCCCCTCCGTCACCTCGATCCGCCGACTCAACGCCAGATCGACCGAAGCAAAGCCGGGGCCGGTCAAGATGTTGCGCCCTGCGTTGCCAAAAGTCTCGGGCGCGGGCAGGCCGAACGCCGCCGTGTTGAAGAACCGCTCCGGAGTCGACGCGCCGGACCGCGGATCGCCCACGAGGTCCGGACGATCCTGACCAAAAATCGAATCCCCCGAGTTCCCCGTATTGGAATTGTCTCCCGTCAGCGCCGGCGTAAACGGTCGCCCCGATCCGAAACTGCCGATCGCAAACACGCTCCAGTCGCGCAGCACGACGTGACGAAAGGGGAGGTCGTAGGAGCCGGTGAATACGAAGCGGTGTCGCTGATCGAAGCTCGAAAGCCCGCGCTCAGCCGCGAAGTCCTGCGAGTTCTGCGGAAAGCCTTGGTCCCCGTCCGAATCGAGAAAAGCCGACGCATCGTCGATCGACTTCGCCCACGTATAAGCCGCCGTGAAACTCAGCCGATCGGCAAACCGACGCTCCGCCGAAAACACCCCCGAGTGATACGACGACGCAGCCCCCGACTCAAAGATCGCCACATTCGCAAATCCCGGGATCGGCCGCCGCGAATCGACCTCACCCGGACCCGGCGCCGGTTGGTTGAGATCCCTCCGACGCAGCAGCTTCGCCCCCTTCGTCCCCACATACGAAGCGCGCACCACCAACTTCGAAGCGACCTCGCGCTCGACCCCAAAGTTCCAGTGCTGTAGGTATCCGGTACGGAAGTTCGGATCGATCGCGTTCACGCTCGGCTGCGGCGTAAACCCCGCCCCGGTCGGGAACGGCTCGGCCAGCGTCAGCAAACTCGTCTGCGAAGGGAAGAAGATCCGAAGGTCAAAGTACGGCGGATTGAAGTAGAGCCCCGAATTCGCTTGCAACTCGGCCAAGTCATAGAAGACGCCGTAAGCCGCACGCACGACCGTCTCGCCGTTTGGGCTCCAGCTCACGCCCACGCGCGGCGCGAAGTTGTTCCGGTCCGCCGAGTAGCCGGCCCTCCCCAGCTCGTTCGTACCCGGGTCAATCAACCGCGCGGCGTCGAGATCGAACAGCGCGAAGCGATCGTCGGCGTCCACGGGCGGGCGATTCCACTCATAACGCAGCCCAAGATTCAGCGTGAGCTTCGGCGTCACCCGCCAGTCGTCCTGCACGAATCCGTTGAGCGAATGTGTACGCTGCCGGAACGGATTGTCGACCGTCGTTTGGATCGCGAAAGTCGGCAGACCCAACACGAAATCCGACAGCGGGTTTTGCGAGATCGCGCCGAGGAAGTTGAGCTGCCCGCGCCCAAACAATCCTTGCAGCCCGTCGATCCGCACGAACCGCGCCTCCCCGCCGAATTTCCAGGCATGCCGGCCGCGCAGCAGCGTCATATTCGAGACGAAATGGAAGACGTCGTCCTCGCGCAGGATCGGCAGCGCCGTCTCGTCCCCAAGCGATTCAAAGCCGCCCACGTTTACGGCCGGAAACCCGATCTGCCGCGGGTCGGAAGAGACGCCCTGGATGCCCAGTTCGGCCGCCACGTCGTTGCCCGCGTTCTGGTGGACGACATCGCGCCGCAGACGGTTGTACCCGAACCGCGCCTCAAGCACCGCCCGCGGGTTGAAGACGTGCGTCTCCGAAAGGACAAAGTTCTGAGCCCGGTCGAGCGTCGACGAGCCGAACCCAGGGACCCCGGTATCCCCGTCGCCGAACGGCGCGAAGTTGCGCACGTGCCCCAGGTTGTAGCGAGCGAAAAGCGCATCCTTGTCCGAGCCATAGAGATCCACGCGGCCGTAGAACTGGTTCGTCAGCCCGTCTCCTACAGGCGTAGTAACCAGATTCTGGTTCGGATCAGCACGGTTCGGCGCCGGCCAGCCTCGGGCCAGACTCTGGGCGATCGGATCCAGTCGCTCGGCCGGGATGACGTTGTTCGGGAACGGCGCCTGCGTGAAGGGATCGATGATGCTACTACCCATGTCGGAGAAGTCCCCCGCAAGCTGCCCGGCGGTCGGAACACGACCCGTGCGCGTGACCGCGTCCTTGATCCGCGTCCCCTCGTAACCGGCGAAAAAGAAAGCCTTTTGCTTGACCACCGGCCCGCCCAACGAAGCCCCGAACTGGTTGCGCCGAAACGCCGGTTTTGCCTGGTCGAAGAAGTTCCGCGCATCGAGCGCATCATTCCGCAGGTACTCATAAAACGACGCATGTAGTAGATTCGAACCCGCCCGCGAGACCACGTTCACCTGCGCCCCGCCCGAGCGCCCAAACTCGGCCCGATAGTCGGCCGAATGCAGCCGAAACTCGCGCACCGCGTCCAGCGGCGGACTCACGACGACGCGGTTGATATAGAGGTCGTTGTTGTCGACCCCGTCGAGTAGGTAGTTGTTCGCGGACTCCCGGGCGCCGTGGGCGGAAAACCCCGAATTGTTCTGCTGCTCCAACTCCGAACCCGGCGCCGAAGGCTGCACCCCTCCCGCCAGCAACGCCAACCGAAAAAACTCGCGCTGGTTCAGCGGCAGATTCTCAACCGCCTCCCGCGGAACCGAATACCCGACGTCGGACGACAGCGGATCAAGCTGCGGCGCCTCGCCGACCACGGTGATCGTCTCGGTTCGCTCCACCATCACCAGCTCGACGTGCCTCGTCCGACCGACCTGGACCGCCAGCTCTTGCTCGATGACCGCTCTCCCTTCCGCCCGCACCCGAACCTGATACCGTCCGGCCGGCAAAGCCGGAAACAGAAAGCCCCCGCTCTCATCCGACCGCGCGTCCCACTCTCGGTCGGTAGCCAGGTCGGTCGCCGTCACAGCCGCATCCGCGACCGGACCAGCCCCGCCGTCAAGCACCCGCCCAGCGACGCTCCCGGTCGGCGACTGCGCAACCAGCGACGCAACCGCCAACGCCGACAAGACGAACCAGCGCAAGCAATACCAACTATTCAGGGCCATCTGCCCCAGTATAGGGAGCGAGGACTGGCCGCCCGCTTGCAAGGAGCACGGCATGCGATTCGCTCTCTTCCTAGTCATCGCCGCGCTGCCGTGCGCGGCGCAGTTCCAGGATCTAGCGACCACGCACGACGGCTCCGACCTCTACTTCTCCTCCGCCTTCACGCAAACCGGCGAGGAGCGGCAGGTTCCTCATCGCAAGCTCTTCCGCTGGACCCAGGAGGGCTTCGAGCTTGTCGCCCAGCGCGAGCAAACCGGCTCGGGACGCTTCGCCAACTTCTATGAGTTCGTACTGCCCGACGTCAGCGCAGACGGCTCCGTGGTGACAGCGACCGCATCGCGGCGTTGCTCCGGCGGGAGCTCGTGCCTCTTCGTCGCTCTCGAAAGCCCGGAACTCATCACCGACGACAATCCGTTCCCCTTGCGCTTCGGCAAGCTCCAAGTCAGCGACAACGGGCGCTTCCTGCTGCTGCACGGCCCGGAGATCGAACGGCTTGACCAGGAGACCGACGAGCGACTACTCTTCCCAGGGCGTACGCGCCGGGTCGCCGCCGACCGTCAAGCGATCACTTCCGACGGCCGCATCCTGCTCATCGGCGCCGCCCTGCTCGGCCTCTGGGACGGAGATTCGATCGCCGACGTCCGCCTGGAGTCGCAACCGCTCCAGGCGGTCGTCAGCGACGACGGATCGCGCGTTCTGTTCGTAGCCCGTGAGTCCGAGACCGCCTCGTCCCTCTGGGCGATGCGCGCCGACGGAAGCGAACGGAGTCGCCTCGAAGAGTCGGGCCGGGAGCCGTTTCACCCCGCGCTCTCCGCGGACGGCAACGTCGCCGTGCATGTGGCGGATCGACGCATCGTCGTGACCGATCTCACGCTCCAGACCGACCGTCGGCTCGACCAGCCCGCTTCCGTCGTCGAGGCGACGATCTCGGGCAACGGCGAAATCGTCTTCGCCGCGACGTCTCTCAACGAGCTATGGCGAATCGATCTGCTGTCCGGAGCCGCCGAGCGGATCGTCGACCGCGTACCCGCTCCGTCGCACTACGTCCGCGGGGCGCCCGTCCCCGGATCGCTGCGTTGGTTCCGCGGCTCCGGCCTCGCCCCCGCCCTCGCTCTTGCCGATGCGCCCTACCCCCGATCGTTCGAAGGCGTCACGGTCGAAGTCGGCGGAACGCAAGCCGCGATCGTGGCCGTCGCGCCGGAGCAGATCGTCTACCAGATCCCTTGGGAAGCCACGCTGGGCCCTACCGAGCTCCGTCTCACGAGACCCGAGGCGCCGTTCGAGGCGACGCAGGCTGAGGCGACTCTCGTCGAGCGTCAGTTCGAGATCGTTCGCTTCGGACGCGAAGCCTACTCGCCCGAAGTCGCGGCAGGCGCCGTCGTGGTGGACCAGGACTTCCAACGCCTAATCACCCAAGAGGACGGCGCTCGCCCCGGTGAGATCGTGCACGTCTACGCAACCGGTCTAGGAGAGACCGTCGGCGCCCCGGCCACCGGAGAGCCGACGCCCTCTGAACCGCTGCCGTGGCTGCTGGAACCGCTCGCCTGCGTCTACGAGCCGCAAGGAGACGCAACAGAAACCAAACCCTTGGATCTCCTCTACGCCGGCTTGGCGCCCGGACTCGTCGGGCTCTATCAAGTCACATTCCGAATCCCAAGCGACGTCGAGCCGATCGATACCGAACCCAGGCGCTTCCTCTTGATCGCCCGTTGCGACGGTCAGAGCAGCTTCGCCGTCTGGCTAAAGCCGGACTAGCGGGGCCGGACGAGCGGGGCCGGACGAGCCGAGCCTACTTCTTCACTTCTTCCACGACCACGCCCGCCGGACGCATCCGCCCATTAACGCTCTGCTCATAAATGTTCGTCCGGACCGTCTCACCGTCGCCCGACGGCGTCGAGACCTTCTGCGTCACCTTAGCCGGCGCAAACTCGCTCGGATTCGCCACGTCGCGCACACGAACGCTCGTCCTCTCCCGCGTCTCGCCCGTAGCCGTCTTGGTCGTTCGGCGCTCGACGACTTCCTGAAGCTGCATCCTTTGCGCGTTGAGGTTCGTACCCCCACCCTGGAGCCGGAACCCGTACGTCTCGATCTTCTCGCTGGACGAGCCGTCGGCGCGCTCCTGGAGGACGCCGACCGTACGCTCGGAAAGTCCCATCTCGCCGGTCGCGACGTTGCGCGCGAACACTTCGGTCTCGGTCGTCGACGTCGAGCCCTGTTTCTTCATCGTCGTCTGCTCGCGCTCGGCCACCTGCAGCCGGCCCGAGCCGTCCCCAATCGAGCGAACCGTCTCGATCGTCGAGGCGCTGTCCCCTTGCTTGCGCTCCGTCGACTCTTCCCTCTTGATCGCGCCGAAGCTCCCATTGACGGTCGGACGCTCGACGGTCTTTGAAGTCGTCGTCACCGCCCCCTTCTCCTTCACCCGCTCGACTTCCCGCTCGACCGGCTGCATCCGACCGTTCAGGTCGCTGCGGTACGTAGTCGAAGTCGTCACCACCGTCCCGTCGGCCAGCCGACGCTCCTCGGTCCGGACCAGCTCCTGTTGCGTCGGGTTGCCGGCCGTGTCATAGAGCTGCGTGCGCTTCTCGCGCGTCTCGGCGGCCTTGCCTTTCGAGACGACCGTCTCCTTCTCGCGAATGTAGGGGACGCGGCGACCGTTCGAGTTCTCGTAGGTCGTGACCGCGGCGCCTTCCTTCCCTTCCTTCTCAGACGCCGTCGATTCGCGAACGGCGCGACGGCGGCCGCTCGCGTCGTACTGGAACGTCCGACTGGAGCGGGTCACGCGCTCCGGCCGCTTGACCTCAGTCTGCCCGCCTTCGGCCTTCGCTTCGCCCTCCTCTCCCTGTTCCGCCGAACCGGCGTCCGAAGCGGCGGGCTCAGCCGGCTTCGGTTTGGAGGAGGAACCTCGGATGATCGTCACGCCGCCCGTCGTCGTCACCGTCTGTGCCCAAGAGGTCACGGGCAGCAGGGAAGCCAGGAGAAGCAGGGACAACGTCAAGACGGCGGTACGCATAAAGAGGAACCCGTTTGAGTGTATCGGCCGCCCGAACGCCTTTCCAGCAGGGGGAAACGCCGAGATCCCCGAGGAAAAGGCCTGGGACGGACGAGTCTGGTAGGGTGGGCGGCGATGTCAAATCGATCCTTCAAGAAGGCCGCAGTCCTGGGCACCGGCATGATGGGCCCCGGAATCGCGGTCTCGCTCGCCCTCGGAGGACTGGAGACGACCATCGTCAGCCGCTCGCCGGACGGCGCCGCGGCCGGCCTGGAAAAGGCCCGAGAGCAGATCGCCGTGCTGGCCGACAACGGACTCGTCACGAACCAAGAGGCGGCGCAAGCGCGGACGCGCCTCAGCACGGCGACCGATCTCGAAGCGGCCGTCGCCGACGTCGACGTCGTCGTCGAATCCGCGCCCGAAGAGATGGCGCTCAAGCAAGAGCTCTTCGCCAGGCTCGACGCAGCGACCAAGCCGGACGCCCTTCTGCTCACCAACACCTCGGGTCTTTCGATCAACGAGGTCGCCTCAAAGTGCTCTCGGCCGGAGCGAACCCTGACGGCCCACTTCTGGAATCCGCCCCATCTCATGCGGCTGGTCGAGCTGGTCCCAAGCGACCACACGGCCCCGGAAGCCCTCGCGGACACAAAGGCTTTGCTGGAGCGCTGCCGCAAGGTCTCCGTCGTCGTCCGCAAGGATCGGCCCGGCCAACTCGGCAACCGCTTACAACACGCCATGGTCCGCGAAGCCGTCCATATCGTCGCCGAGGGGATCGCTTCAGCCGAAGACGTCGACCTGGCCGCCAAGGCCGGATTCGGACTCCGCCTCCCGGTCTACGGCATCTTCGAACACCAGGACGCCTGCGGGTACGACCTGGTCAAGTCGATCCAAGACTACGTCAATCAGGACCTGGCGACCAACCGCGAAGCGCATCCGATCTTGGGCGAAATGCTCGAGCGCGGCGAGCTGGGCGTCAAGTCGGGCAAAGGCTTCTACGACTGGTCCAAGAAGGATTGGGACGAGGTCCGCGACCGCCGCGACCGCTTCATCCTCGAGTTCCTCAAATCGGACTTCGCCTAGGGCTACAACGCCTCGAACGCGCCGCCCAAGGCCGTCAGCGTCTCCTCCACGTCGTCCAGCTGGTGTGCGGTCGAGGTATACATCCGCCCGTCCGGCAAGATGTTCACCCCGCGGTCAAGAGCCAGACGCAAGAACCGCCGCAACCGCCCCTGGTCGTCGTCGAGCGTATCGCGATACGTCCTAAGCTCCTCCCTCTCGGTGAAGTGCAGCGCGAAGGCGAGCCCAAACCCTTCCACCCGCAACGGAACGCCGTGCTTGCTCGCAAGCAACTGCAGGCCGGCCTTCAGCAAGCTCCCCAACGCGTTCGCTTGGACCAGCGGCTCTCCCTCATCGCGCGCCAACTCCTCCAGCGTCGCCCGCGCCGCCGCCATCGAGACCGGGTTGCCGTTGAACGTCCCACCGAACGAGACCCCGGCGCCGATCTGCTCCATCACGTCGGCCCGGCCCGCAACCGCGCTCAGCGGAAGGCCCCCGCCGACCGCCTTGCCGAACGTCGCCAGATCCGGCACGACCCCCAACGCCGCCTGCGCGCCCCCCAGCGACATCCGAAACCCGGTGATCACTTCATCAAAGATCAGCAGCGCGCCGTGTTCGTCGCAGATCCGCCGCAGCGCTTCGAGGTAACCGGGCCGTGCCGTCAGGCAACCGCTGTTGCACAAGACCGGCTCGACGATCACGGCGGCGATCTCGTCCGCACACCCTTCGAACGCCCGCTCGACGGCCTCCGGGTCGTTCCACTGCCGCACCAAGAAGTTCTCCGCCGCGTTGGCGACCTGACCGCGCGACTCGAGCACGGGACGGATCTCGTCCCCCTCTTCCAGCCCGTCTTCCTCCAGCGCGTCGAGCGAAGGGTGATGCGAGACCAGCGCCGTATCGACCCAGCCGTGATAGTGCCCCTCGAACTTGAGGATCTTCTCCCGCCCGCTGAAGGCCCGGGCCAGCCGCATCGCCAACTGCACGGCCTCGGTTCCCGCGCAAGTAAACGCGACGCGTTCGGCGCAAGGCACGGCCTCGCAAAACCGTTCGGCCGTCAGATACTCCAACTCATGCTGCGCCCCGTAGATATGCGGTCGATCGGCCTGCGAGCGAACCGCCTCGACGATGCGCGGATGCCGATGACCCAGAATCAGCGGCCCCCAAGCCAACGTGTAGTCGATGTATTCGTTGCCGTCGACGTCGGTCAGGCGGCAGCCCTCCGCGCCCTCGAAGTAGAGCGGCACCGGCGCCTTCGCGCGGAACGGACTCGTCGTCCCTCCCGCAATCGATCGCTTGGCGCGGTCGAGGCGGAACCGAGAACGTGGATATCGATCTTGAAAACCGGATTCGTCGTCAGGAGGCAAAATCATTCGAGCGACCGACGGTAGCATACGCAGGCCGGCCCGGAGCTAGGATAAGAGGCATGTCTCCCGCCAACGCGACCCTGACGTTCGCCGTCGTCTTGATCCTACTTGGAGTCGGCGGCTGGGTCGGCACGGGCATGGCTTCGCCGACGGCGCTGATCCCGGCCGGGTTCGGTCTGGTTTTCGGAATCCTCGGCTTCTTGGCGGGCAACGAGAATATCCGCAAACACGTGATGCACGCGGCGGCCGTCCTGGCGTTGCTCGGCACTCTGGGATCGCTGCGAGGCCTGCTGGCGTTGCCCGAGGTCTTCGCGGGCACGGCCGAGCGCCCCGCCGCCGTGATCTCGCAAAGCGTGATGGTCGTGGTCTGCGTGACCCTGCTGGTGATCTACGTCCGCAGCTTCATCGCCGCCCGCAAGGCTCGCGAAGCCGGCGCCTAGGAAGCGGTTCTGAACTTCTTGAGATCTTCCCAGACCGGCGGGCGGACGTCGTCGACAAACAGTTGCAGGTGCGGATAGGGGATCTCGATTCCCGCTTCGTCGAGGGCGATCTTGGCCGCTTCGGTGACGGCTGAGATGATCGGCTCTTCGAGATCCGGCGTCTCCGTCCACAGCCGCGCTTCGAGGTTCACCGACGATCCCGCCAGCTCCGTCACCACCACGAACGGCGGCGGATCGGGCAAGACGCGCTCGTCGTTCATCGCATCAATCGCGGCCAAGATCACCTTGCGCGCTTCGCGAATATCTTCCTTGTAGGCGATGCCGAGCGGGGTATCGATACGGGTCGCGCCGTGTTTGGAGTGGTTGATCAAGACCTCGTCGATGATCTTCTTGTTGGGGATGACGACGTAGGTGTTGTTGCGGGTGCGCATGCGGGTCGTGCGCATCGTGATGGTGGTGACCAGTCCCGATTCGCCGGCGACGTCCACCCAGTCGTCGACCTCGAACGGCTTGTCGATGAAGATCAGGAACCCCGCGATGATGTTCGAGAGCGTGTCCTGCGCCGCGAAACCGACGGCGATGCCGGCCACGCCGATACCGGCCAGCGCGGCGGCGACATTGACGCCCAACTGGTCGGCGGCCATCACGATCCCGAAGATGTAGAGCGAGTAGCGGTAGACGTTGTCGACCAGCATGTGCGTCAACGTCTCGTGGACGCCGGAGGTCTCGAGCAGCTTGCGGAAGGCGACTCCGGTGACGCTGTAGAGCACCCGGAAAAGGATCAAGATTCCGATGGCGGCGAAGACGTCCGGGATGTAATGGATGACGTCGCTGGTGAGCGTCTGAAGGTCGAGAAGTTCGATGAACTGTTCCACGGCGGTTGAGTCTCCTTGTCGGGCGGAGCCTCATGGTACAGCGCTTGGAAGGACCTCGGAAAGGCGGTCTCTCGGCCCCGTCCTTCGGGCTCGAAGGCATCGAGCCAGGGGCGGTGTGACGGCGGTACTGGGATCTTCGTTTGCGGCGGGCGCCGTTGGTACCAAATCGCGAAATGTCATGGGACTGACATTTTTGGCTTGTAACTGATTGGTTCTTCGTTGACCAATGTCAGTAACTTGTCAGAAAATGACACGTTTTTGACAGGTTTTGACATTTTTTCTGGCGTAAGTTCTTTGGAATCAACAAAAGTACTTCGGTTTTGGAAATTTTCAATTTCTGTAAGCGCTTCCATCGCACTTAAGTTGCTTGTTTTGTATAGTTTGCGGTGCTTCCGAAAATGTCATGGTACTGACATGAGATTTGGGCGGCTTGCTGGGACTCCTGGACTAGGACTTTTCGGCGTTGATTTGGCGTTGGGTTCAAGTCTGTTTTTAGAGTAGCGCGGAGGGGCAAATTTTCCGCGATTGCGCCGGTTGCCGCGGACTGGAAGCGGCTGCGTTCCGCGGGGCGCTCAAGCTGGAGAAGCGGTATGAACCCGTCCATCGCCCTCGGCAGGGGAGCTACGCGACCGAACCGAACCCGTTCGCCCGCTCAAAGAGACCGTATACGAGGGCGATGATCGGCTGACGCTGAACGATCTACAGCGCCGTCGTCGTAGCCCTCGGCTGCAGCGAACCCGGGGCGAGTCGCCCGACGGCTCGGAATGGATTCATCAGACGGAAACGGCTGCGTTTGGTCTTCCGTAACGATTCTGCCAACGGCGGGTTCAGTGCATTCAACGCACGTCACCCTTGGCAGGTCACCTCCGGCCTGGATCGCGTGCCGGCCCATACCCGCCGGGGAACCAGACGCCTCTGGCGCAGACGAGGCCCATGTTCGGCAGGACGTGACCGGGGTCCAGAGTGGAGACGTCAACGTCTTCGATCACCCGCTCTATTGCCGGGAGGGGCTCCCCCTCGAAGACGAGTTGTTCGAGAATCGTCAAGGCGTCCGCGTGGTCTAGCGCCGTTACGCCGCAACCTCGCCCGACGCCCAGGGACGTCTCTCGCCCTTGGGCGTTCCGAAATTCGAACCAGTATCGTCGGAGCGTCACGTTGCCTAGCCACAGCATAGCTGTGACCTACCCCCAACCCCCGATCGATCCGCCAAAATTCTAGCGAAGCGGAGCTGTAGATGGTGCAGCGTCAGCCGGTCATCGCCCTCGTATACGGTCTCTTTGAGCGGCCGAACGGGTTCAGTCAAGGGCGCGGTCGAAGACCGCGGCGAAGCGAACCCTTGACGGGTTCCGATCGGTCGCGTATCTCCTATGTCGAGGGCGATGGACGGGGTCGTCTCGCCTCCTCCACTCGCCGATCCGCTTGAACTTCCCATCGCGTCCAACCAACGACCGATAGACTGGGCGTGGGATGTTCGTCTTACTCGACGCGCTTCGGAAAATCATGGGCGGGCTGGTTAGTCTTCTGGGCGCGCTCGGCCTTTTCTTGACGGGCGCGATCGACGTCCGTGCGAGCCCCGGCGAAACCTGCTTGGACTGGCTTGTTGAGCAGGGAACGGCCGGCTACAGCGACTTCGACGCAGAGCGTGACCGTAATTCCAGAGGACGTTCCTTTTCTTGTGATGCGGCGATCAAGGCGTCTGACGCGCTACGACTGATCGAGGATTTTCGATACGGTTTTCTCTACGACAGCCCGGCTCACATCGAACGATCTGTCGGCTTTCCGCTCAATGTTCGAGTCTGGGACGGAAACTCCCCGCCCCAGATTCAGAGACTATCGATCGCATCCGCGGATGAGTGGATCGAGTTCAAGAAGGGCCGCTTTAGTAAAACGGAGCGAGCGCTGATTGCGTGTTCCAACCTAGATAACCTTCAGGTCAATAGGCCCTGGAGCGGATTCGCCATCGGGTTGGGTCGGATCTGGTTCCTGCCTTCCGAGGACGGCGAACACCGCGTCCAAGAGATCAACGTGAAGCCTCTGGATTCGGAGTTGCTTCTTAGAATGTGCCTCGGAGGTCAGGCGCGGACAAAAGAAGTCGAAGAACAAGACCCGGGGGTGCGATCGAAACAGATCGGCCAAAGATAGAAACCCTCGGATGTGCTATCTCTTCGAGTCTGGGTTGAGAAGTTGTTTCCTCTGGCAATTGCGTGCCGGCGGAGACAGGCGGCGCCGCGCCCGCGGACAGACCCACGACTGACGCCTAGGCGGCGCTATGAACAATAAAAAAGGCCAAGTCTCCTTTGAGGATCTTCTCGATCATCAGCTCTCTTTGTGGCCCGCGGAGATTGACGTGACTGAGCGGATCCAGTCCGGCGAAGACGGGGTTAGATACCCCGAGCTTGTTCGTGTCCACGACCGGATAGAACCACAACTCGTTTCGCTCGGAGATCCGTTGCGTGAGGTGATGTGTTGGACCATTTACAAGGCAGTGCACAGGTTGGCCGCCTACCAGACGGTCGTTCGGCCTGCGGAGTTGCTAAGAGACGACTTGAGGAAGACCTTCGAGCACGACCTTTCGATTACTCCGGAGTTACGCGAGTCCATGTCGCGATACAGGAGATCCGGGGCCAGAGGACCGGCCGGAGAGAGACGTCCCTGACCGCCTAGTCGGGGACCCGAGACGGGCGTCGTCTCCACATCCGACCTGCACCCCAGGTGCTGCCGGAAGCCGCCGAATTCGACGCTAACGAGGCGGTATGGAACCGTCCATCGCCCTCGACAGAGCGACTACGCGACCGAACGGAACCCCCTCGGCCGCCCAAAGAGACCTCATACGAGGACGATGACCGGCTGACGCTGGACCATCTGTAGCCCCGTTTCGCTAACACTTTGGCGGACCGATCTGCGGGAACGTCGGGCCATACCGTGAAACGCCCCCTAATGCCGTCTATTGTCCCTTTCCAACCTCTCTATTCGTGTGTATAAGAAGACGCACGAGTCGTACGGACTTTGGTTGTAGGGAGGACACGCTAGCTCCACCGATCTTCTAGCCGCGGGTCCTTCTGCTGTCAGGTCTAAGAACGACTTCCAGAACCGCCCACCGGCTCACTGCAAGCGGGGAAACTAGCGGGGGAAACTATGGATTACTCTTCGAAACCAGTCCTCTTCGCGCTGCTCGCGCTGTGCGCTTGCCAAGAGGCGCCGCGGCCCGCCTCCGCTCCCAAGAGCCTATTGCTCTCATCCCTGACCGCGTGTGAGACCACGCCGCTGTTTGATGCCGTCACGGAAATCAAGGCCGACGAGCTGAACAGCCTCATCGAAGGAGAGTCGCCCGCGCTCGTGCGTCGGACGCCGCTTTGGTGGGCGATTACGCGCGGCTGTGATCCGGGCGTCCATCTCCTACTCAGCGCCGGAGCGGACCCGAACCAACCGACCGATTCGGAGCCGGCATCCCGCGAAGCCCCGCTCAGTTGGGCGGCCATGCAAGGACGAGCGGCCGCCGTGAAGTCACTGCTCGAGTTCGGAGCTGATCCGACAACGACTGACCGCTGGAGCAAGACGGCCCTATTCCACGCCGCCGCCAGCGGAAATACGGAGGCCGTGCGGTTGCTCGTGGCTGCGGGATTGAAGGCTACCGACCGCGATCACTCCGGCGCCACGCCGCTCCACTCCGGCGCCCGCTACGCCGAGGTTGCACGGATCCTGATCGAAGAGGGGGCCGATGCGAGCGCCCCAACCAACGAGCCGCGGGGGACCACTCCCATCTTTCGCGTGAGGACGGCTCATGCGGATCGCTCGGTCGATCTGGACGCCGCCCTCCGTGTCCTGCTGGACGCCGGAGTCTCGATCGACCAACGCAGCAAGCACGGCGACACGCCGCTGGTCGCGGCGAGCCGGGAGGGGGACCTGGCAGCGGTCCAGGCCCTGCTCCGAGCCGGGGCGGATACGACGGTACTGGGCTACGGCGACCAAACGGCGCTGGCCGCAGCCCAAGATGGGCGCCGAACGACAGAAGAGTCGCTACGGGAGGGCTGGCTGCGCTCTTTGTTGTGGGCGGCATGGCCCACCTTCCGAAAGAGCGGAGAGCGAGAGTTGCAAAGCTACTCCGAGATCGAGGCTCTGCTTGAAGAGCATGTGCGTGAGGACGCAGTCCCGTAGTGACGAGCCCGTCTCCCAATCTCTGGAGTAGTTGATGAGTCTCCACGACCGCGGGCTTGGTCGGTCCGAGCGCACTCGAGGAGGCGGCATGAACCCGTCCATCGCCCTCGACGGATCAACTACGCGACCGAACGGAACCCGTCAAGGGTTCGCTTCGCCGCGCTCTTCGACCGCGCCCTGGACTGAACCCGTCCGGCCGCTCAAAGAAACCTTATACGAGGGCGATGACCGGCTGACGCTGGACCATCTGCAGCCCCGTTCGGCTAACATCTTGGTGGACCAAGCTGGGGGGCAGGTCAGGCTCCGTCCGCTATGAACCCCATGAATGGTCCCCCATGAAGTCGGGGGCTGAGGGGACGGAGCCCTTTACAATTCGGTGGCTTCGTTCAGAAAGTATTGGGCCAATGAGACTTGTGGGGCCTTGGCCTGCGGTCGGCGGGGCGCTTGAGTTGCGAATTCGGGGCCGCGCTAGCGTGTTTTGGGGGTTCCGTAAGCTGTTGGAAAGGCGATTGTTAAGTCCATCCAAGGCTCTCTTGAAAATAGCCCGCTGCTGGAGTCAAGCCACGGGGTTGAGATGGACCTGATGGCCGAGCTTTTCGAGGCGTTTGACGAGGTGACGGGTGAGGCGTTCTTGGTTTCGGTTGTCGAAGTAGTCAGGGCCGAGATCGCGATAGGGGATACGCTTGGCGAGTATGTGCCAGGCGGCTTGCAGATGTGAGTTCGCCGTCGCGACGATGGCGCGCTTGGCGCCGCAGCGCGGCGCAAGCTTGTTGTATTGCGCGCAGATGTAGGTGTTCTTGGTACGCGCGGCGGCCCAGGCCACTTCCGTCATCAAGCCCTTGATCCAACGGTTACCGCGGTGAGACTTGGCGCCCTTTCGTTTGCCCGCACTCTCGTTCTTGCCCGGACACAAGCCGGCCCAAGAAACAAGATGACGCGCCGACGGAAAGCGGTTCATCTCGACGCCGATCTCGGCGATCATGGCGCAGGCGGCGACGCGTCGGACTCCCGGCATCGTCTCCAACAGAGCCGCCGCCCACTCAAAAGGCTCCATCTGCTCGTCGATGCGCGACTCTAGGCGAGCGATCTGTTCTTCGAGCCGTTCGAAGTTCCACATCCACTCGCGCAGAAGGAAACGGTGATGATCGCTCATGCGGCCCTCGAGCGCGGCGACGAGCTTCGGCATCTTGTCGCGCAGTCGGCCGCGGGCGAGTTCGGCCAGGACGACCGGATCCTCCTCTCCGCCAATCAGCGCGACGATCATCGAGCGGCCGGAGACGCCGAGCGTGTTTGAGGCGACCGAATCGAGCTTGATGTTGGCGTCTTCAAGCACCTTGCGCAAACGGTTGCCGCAGCGCACGGCGTCGCGGACGAGCGAGGTGCGCATGCGACACAAGTCGCGCAGTTCGCGCACGTGACGGGGCGGAACGAAGCTCGCTTCGAGCAGCCCGTGACGAAGCAACGAGGCCAGCCACTGGCAGTCGGCGACGTCGCTCTTGCGGCCCGGCACGTTGCGTACGTGGCGGGCGTTGACGAGGATGATTTCGCATTGCGATTCGAGCAGGTTGAAGACCGGCTTCCAGTAGACGCCGGTCGATTCCATGGCGGCGTGCGTGATGCGGTGTTTGCGTAGAAACTCCGCCAGCGCCCGCAACTCGAACGTCGCCGTTCCGAACTCGCGGATGCGACGACGAGGTTCGCCCGCTTCGCCGGGCGTCAACAGACAAACAGCCACGGTCTTCTTGTGCACGTCGAGACCGGCGCAGCGGGAATAAAGTACGTCCATCGCGAACCTCCTGGCGCCGGGGACGGATGAACGCCGTAGGGTTCGACTCTCTCTTGCGTGCTGTCCAAAACTGCGGACGCGACAATCGTGGCTTCGTCAGGCGTTCACGGCCATGCTGTCCCTCGGGCTCGGTAGCTCCACAGCCTTCACCGGCCTCAGCCCGTCCTCGGCCCACGTACTCTAGCCCATTTTCATCGGCTTGGCTGGCTTAACCAGACATCCCTCTCTGCTGTCCCCCCTGCGCTCCCCCTGCGCTGTCCCCCCTGCGCGTCCCCCCTGCGCGTTGATCTCGCCTCGGCGGCTGATGTCAGCCAGGTAAGGGATCACTCCCGCGCACTCGGGCTCGCGCCCGTTCGCGCTGCCTATTCTTGGGCGGACGCCTTGAGTAGAGCGGGAGTGGGAGCCGACATCGGCTGGCAGAAGAACAACGAGGTCAAACGAAGAGCAATGCTTCAACCGGTTCAGGTTCGTGCACTTCGGGATGTTATTGACCTAACATCTGACGTTGAGATCGACGAGAACGAGATGGATGGAGTGATGCTCGGATACGACGACAAGACGAAAGCCTTTAGGTTTCAGTCAAACGACGACGATCGGGCAATCAGGGGCCTTGTATCCGACCAAGCGGATGTGCCAATGCCGGTGCAGATACCCGGACACTACAGGGCGAACATACGGACGACATCACAAGTTCACTACGCAACAGAGAGATCGAGCATCACCAACGAACTTATCGGTCTTTCCAGGCTCTAGCTAGCCGATCAGCCGTCCTCTTGGACCCCGGGCACGGCCCCGGAACACCAACTACCGACCTTCACCCGGGAAACTGACCCATACGCGATGAGAGTCACATCTAGCATCGAGGCGCCTGCAACGTCTCGTAGACTGAACGCCTCCCGCTAGATATCGAGGTTGGTGACGTTGAGGGCGTTGTCGCCGATGAATTTGCGGCGGGCTTCGACGCTTTCGCCCATGAGGGTCGAGAAGATCTCTTCCGTCTCGATGGCGTCGTCGATGCGGACGCGCAATAGGCGCCTGGTGTCGGCGTTCATGGTCGTGTCCCACAACTGGTCGGCGTTCATTTCGCCCAAACCCTTGTAGCGCTGGATTGAGGCGCCTTCCATGGCCGTCTCTTTGACGTGCGTCAACAGAGAGATCGGGTCTTGGAGGGTTTCGGTCGACTTCTTGCCGACGACGATGAAGGGGGGCTTGTTGTATTCGGCCAGGCTCTTGGTGGCTTGGCGGAGGCGCCGGTACTCGGGGTGTTGGGTCTGTTGGAGGTCGATGATGCGTTCGCCTTCGGTTCCCTCGCGGAAGGAGATCGCGTGCGTCGACTCTTCGTCTTCGGCGTCGAGCAACTTCGCGTCGAGGCCGAGCGAGGAGAGCTGCTTGACGATGCCTTGCAGATGCTTGCGGTCTTCGAAGTGGTCCTTCGAGTCGAGCTCGACGTTTGAATCGGAGAGGAATTTGACGACCTTGGGGTTGCGCAGGCGGCGTTCGACCTTGTTGAACATGGCCGCGTAGTCGCTCAGGTTGCCGAGGAAGCTGCGCAGGGCCTTGTCTTCGAGCACGTGACCGGGCGCGCCGTTGCGGCCGACTTCGACCGTGACGCCGGCCGCGGCCATGTTGAGGACTTCGGCGTTGAACTCCGACTCGTCCTTGATGTAGCTCTCTTTCTTGCCGCGCTTGATGCGATAGAGCGGCGGCTGGGCGATGTAGACGTGGCCGCGGTCGATCAGTTCGCGCATCTGACGGAAGAAGAAGGTCAGAAGGAGCGTGCGGATGTGCGAGCCGTCGACGTCGGCGTCGGTCATCAGGATGACCTTGTGGTAGCGCAGCTTCGAGATGTCGAAGTCGTTGACGCCGATGCCGGTGCCGAGTGCGGTGATCATCGCGCGAATCTCTTCGTGCGAGAGCATCTTGTCGTAGCGGGCCTTTTCTACGTTGAGGATCTTGCCTTTGAGCGGCAGGATGGCTTGGTTCTTGCGGTCGCGGCCTTGCTTGGCCGTGCCGCCGGCCGACTCGCCCTCAACGATGAACAGTTCGGCGCGCTCGGGGTCGCGCTCTTGGCAGTCGGCTAGTTTGCCGGGCAGACCGGCGGTATCGAGCGCGCCTTTGCGGCGGGTGAGATCGCGCGCTTTGCGGGCCGCTTCACGAGCGCGTGAAGCTTCCACAGCTTTTTGCACAATCGTCTTGGCGACGTTCGGGTTCTGCTCGAAGTAGACGCCGAGCTGATCGTTGACGAAGGACGTGACCGAGCCCTGGATGTCGCTGTTGAGCTTGCCCTTGGTCTGGCCTTCAAACTGCGGCTGGGGCAGTTTGACGCTGACGACCGCGGTGAGGCCTTCGCGGACGTCGTCGCCCGAGAGCGAGTCCTTGGCCGACTTGAACAGCTTGGCCTCTTGGGCGTAGGCGTTGATGGTGCGGGTGAGCGCGGAACGGAAGCCGGCGAGGTGCGTACCGCCGTCGATCGTGTTGATCGTGTTGGCGAAGCTGAAGAGGTTTTCCTGGTAGGCGTCGTTGTACTGGAGAGCGATCTCCATCGACAGCGTTCCGGCGTCCTTGTCGAGTTGGCGCTCGCCGGTGAAGTGGATGGGGTCGGGGTGGAGCGGCGTTTTGCCTCGGTTGAGGTAGCTGACGAATTCGGCGATGCCGCCTTCGAAGTGGAAGGTTTGGGGCTCGCGGCCTTCGCCGCGCTCGTCGGAGAGTACGATCTTCAGCCCGGCGTTGAGGAAGGCCATCTCGCGCAAGCGCGTGGCTAGGGTTTCGTACTTGAACTCGGTGGTGGTGAAGATCTGGTTGTCGGCCTTGAAGGTGACCTTGGTGCCGGTTTTGCGACCCGCTTTGCCGCTCTCCTTGAGCGGGCCGAGCGGCAGACCGCGGGAGTAGTCTTGCTCCCAGACGGAGCCGTCGCGCTTGATCTCGAGGTGAAGACTTTCGGCCAGCGCGTTGACGCAGCTTACGCCGACGCCGTGCAGGCCGCCGGAGACTTTGTAGGAATTCGCGTCGAACTTGCCGCCGGCGTGCAGCTTGGTCATGACGACCTCGGCGGCGGAGACGCCGGACTCGTGCTTGGCGACGGGGATGCCGCGGCCGTCGTCGCTGATGGAGATCGTATTGCCTTCGTGGATGACGATCTCGATGGCGGTGGCGTGGCCGGCCATCGCTTCATCGACGGAGTTGTCGACGACCTCGTAGACGAGGTGATGCAGGCCTTGCTCGCCGGTCGAACCGATGTACATGGCCGGGCGTTTGCGTACGCCTTCGAGGCCTTCGAGGACGCGGATCGATCCCGCGTCGTAAGTGCCTGCGTCGCCGCCTTTCTTGGTTTCGTTATCCGCCATAGAGTTCAACCTTTGCCGTCGCTACGCCTCGTCGTTCGTCGTGGAATGCGTGGGGCGCATCAGATGCGCATCGGCATGACGACGTAGCGGTATTGGTAACCGTCTTGGCCGGAGAGGCCCAGCTCGCCGGCGCTCTCTTCGTCCTTGAGTTGCAGCTCGACCGTTTCGGTTTCAGCGACGGCCAAGAAATCGAGCACGTATTGCGAGTTGAAGCCGACTTTGAGCTTTTTGCCGTCGTACTCGATCGGGATCGACTCTTCACTTTCGCCCGCTTCGGATCCGGAGGCGGCCAGCTTGAGTTCGCCGTCGCCGGCTTCAAAGCGAACCGCTCGGGAACGGTCGTCGGCGAACTGGGCGACACGGCGCAGGGCCAGGGTCGCTTCGTCTTTGTTGAGCGAGACGGCGGCGCCGGGCTCGGACGGCAGGACACGCTGGTAGTCGGGGAATTGGCCGGTCAGCTTGCGCGTGATGAGCAGGCGCGGGCCGCAGCGGAAGAAGAGGTGGTTGTCGTCGGCGGCGAAGTCGATCATGAGCGAGTCGCCGCCCTCGGTCGCGAGCTTGAGAAGCTCGTTCATCGCCTTGCGCGGAACCAGGCCGCGTACTTCGCCGCTGAGGCCTTCGTGTTGCTGTGCGGCTTCGAAGTAGGCCAAGCGGTGGCCGTCGGTGGCGACCATCTTGAGGGCGTCGGGTTCGACGATCATCAAGGCGCCGATCAGGGTGTAGCGCGACTCCTCATTGGCGACGGCGAAGACGGTCTTTTGGATCGCTGAGACGAGCGCTTTGGCCGGAATCTTGGTCAAGACCGGCGGCATCTTGGGGAGCTCGGGGAAGTTCTCGCGGCTCATGCCGGCGAGGCGGGTCCGCGAACGGCCGCAGACGATGCCGGCGGAGTCGTTGTCGCCGACCTTGACGGCCATCTCGGCGTCGGGAAGCAGACGGACGTAGTCGAGGAGCTTTTTGGCCGGGAGCGTGGTCGATCCGGCCTTGCCGACGGTCGCGGGACAGGAGACCTGGATTCCCAGCTCGAGGTCGGTGGCGGTGAGCGTCAGGGCGTCTCCGTCGGCCTCGATGAGCACATTCGAGAGCACGGGGATGGTCGTCTTTTTTTCGACCACGCCTTGGCTCAGGGCCAACTCTTTGACCAGTTCCGACGTCTTGACGGTGATTTCCATTCTGCCCTCTGCCCTCGCTGCGCGTAGAAGATCCGGAGAGATATTTTCTAAGACTCTTTATAGAATCGTCATAGTAGGTCCTGTGGATATGTGGAAAACCGACTTAACCTACTTTTTATCAACCCTTTAGGTCGGTGGAAAACTGTGGAAAACCGAGGCGCCGAGCGTTGACCGTCCGGCGCGATGACCGACTTGGCGAGCGTCCACCAGGCATCCACAGGCCCGATTTAGGGAATCCCTCATTATATCTAATTGAATGTGTCAGTTAGCTTGTGAATCGTGCTGTTGAGCTCGCTGTCGGTCTGACGCTTTCCCTCGATCTTGTTGACGGCGTGTAGGACCGTGGTGTGGTGCTTGCCGCCGAAGGCTTTTCCGATCTCGGGGAGGGACGATCCGAGGACCTCTTTGCAGAGGTACATGGCGATTTGGCGCGGGTAGGCGATGGCCTTGGCGTTGCTCTTCTCGCGGAGCTGATCGGGGCGCATGCCGAACTCTTCGGCGACGGCTCGCTGGATGGCTGAGATGGTGCGTTTGGTCTCGCTGGTTCCGACGACGGAGAAGAGGGCCTGCTTGGCCATGCCCATGGTGATGACGTCGCTTGAGGAGACGGAGGCGATGGCGATGAGGCGGATGAGGACGCCTTCGAGCTCGCGGATGTTGGTCTTGAGGCGCTGTGCGAGGTAGGCGCGGACGTCGTCGGGGAGTTGGACGTCGGACTCGGCGGCTTTGCGGGCGAGGATGGCCTCTTTGGTTTCGAGGTCGGGCGGTTGGATGTCGGCCATGAGGCCCCAGGCGAAGCGGGAGCGGAGGCGATCGACGAGGCCGGGAACTTGTTTGGGCGGCAGGTCGGAGGAGATGACGATCTGCTTTTGGAGATTGTGGAGGGCGTTGAAGGTGTGGAAAAACTCCTCTTGCGTGCGTTCGCGGGAGCCGAGGATCTGAATGTCGTCGACGAGCAGGGCGTCGGCGGAGCGGAAGCGCTGGTGGAAGGAGGTCATGCGGTCATAGCGGATGGAGTTAATCATGTCGTTCATGAACTCTTCCGCCGAGACGTAGACGACGCGCATGCCGGGGTTGTGGATCTCCAGTTGTTGCGCGATGGCGTGCATCAGGTGGGTCTTGCCCATGCCGACGCCGCCGTAGATGTAAAGAGGGTTGTAGGCTTTGGCGGGGCTGTCGCCGACGGCTCGGGCGGCTGCGTGGGCGAACTCGTTGCAGGAACCGACGACGAAGGAGTCGAAGGTGTACTTCTCATTGAAGACGGCCGAGCGCGGTTTGAAGTCGAAGTGCTGCTGAGAGGGGGCTAGTCCGTTGCCGTTGAGCGCGTTGCCGTTGAGTCCGTTGGGGTGAGATTCAGCCGCCGAGGTCGCGCCGTCGGCGTGCGCGAACTGGACGTCGCGGAACTGCATGCCGAGTTCAATGGCGGCGTCGAGGATCTTCTGTCGAAAATCCTTCTCCAGTAGATCTTGGACGCTGCGGTTGGGCGCGACGAGGTGGAGTACGCCGTCGTCGATCCGGCTGCACTTCACCGGCTCCAACCAGTTCTCAAAGTTCTCCGGGCTTGCTCCCAGCCGGAGTTGGTCTAGAATCTGCCGCCAAGCTTCCATCCGTGTTGCGTACCTGCGTTTTCGGGCCGCGCAAAGCCGTAGAACGTCCCGAAGGAACGTCCCTGGGCGCTGCGCGCCTCTGGGTCTAAATTTTCGAAGGAGAAGCGTGAGTCGAGGCGGCTTGAAGACCCTGGGGGGGAACCGCTGAACTGACGTGTCGCTCCATCGGAAGGATTCCGAGTGTAGCACAGGCCAAAGTCGAGTAGAGGGGCAAAATCGTCCCCGTAACACCTTGTTTCAAAAGGGGTTACAAGATACGGAAGGAATGTTGCTTGGGTTGCAAAAGCGGTCTGAATTATGCCCTATCTACTGCAATATCGGGAACGCCGTATCGCGTTGTTCGGCCGTCAAAACCTCGTTCAAGGAACCTTGACGGTAGCCTTCAAGATCGAGCGTTACGTACTTGAAACCGAGGCTCTTGAAGACCTCGGTGAAGCGTCGGGCCATGTGCGGTTGGAGCGCCTTTTCGAGCTCGTCGGCGCCGACTTCAATGCGTACTAACTCGTCGTGAAAACGGACGCGAAATACGCGAAATCCGAGACCCTTTAACGCCTCTTCGCCGGCCTCGATCTGGTGGATGCGTTCGGCGGTCACCTCGAGGCCATACGGGATGCGGGAGGAGAGACAGGCCGCGGCGGGTCGATCCCAGGTGGGCAGACCCTCGCGTCGGGACAGCTCGCGGATCTCGGCTTTGGTCATGCCGGCTTCGAGCAGGGGCGCGCGGACGCCGTGCTCGCGGGCGGCGCGATGGCCGGGGCGGTAGTCGCCTTGGTCGTCGGAATTGACGCCGTAGAGGATTTCCGAGATGCCGAGTTGCTTGCCGAAGGCGTCGAGCTGCGTGAAGAGCTCGTCCTTGCAGTGGAAACAACGGTTCTGGTCGTTCTTGATGTAGTCGGGATTGGTGAACTCAGTCGTCTCGATGTATTCGTGGCGGAGGCCGAAACGGGCGACGAAGTCTTCGGCGTCGCGGAGATGCGAGCGCGGGATGGAGGCGGAATCGGCGGTGACGGCTACGGCTTGATCGCCGACGGCTTGGTGGGCGGCCCAGGCGAGATAAGCGGAGTCGGTTCCGCCGGAGAAGGCGACGATGACGGGGCCCATCTCGCGGATGAGGGCGAAGAGCTTCTCCTGTTTTTGTTCGAGCGTGAGATCGCTGGAATCTGGCACGAAATCCGACACGAGGGTTAGTATAGCTGCGCTTGTGGGCGTCGGGAAGCGTCCGGGTGAGCGGGTGTGGAGGTCATTTGTCCGGCTGAGCACCGGGCTCTTGCTTCGCAAATCGCCTTGGGGCGGGGCACTCAGGGGCTGTGAAAGAATTCGAACCGGGCGGTCGTGAATGGATCGTCGAGGTCTTCGTAGCTCTTGCCGTTGAGGGATTGGCAAAGGGCGCCGTGCGCGAGACGGGCGTCCAGATGAACGACGGAAACGGACGTGAGTATCGAGGCAAGATCGACGCGGGCGAGGCTGCACGTGCGACCGTGGTCACGGGCTCACGCCCGCGGCACTGTTGTTCGTTCGCCGGCGGTCGTGGAGAGTTGGATGGTCGTTGTTCGTTGAGAGTTCGGAGGGGTGAGGAAGGCGGGCGCCTTGAATGGTACGGGTCCAAAGGCAGAATAGTGCCCGGTTGTATCCTAGGAGTTACGTGCCCGATTCTTGCTTTCGCCGCTTGACGGTCGCCGTCTTGCTCACTGCCGGTCTTGCCGCGGCTCAAGCTCCGCCGGAAGCGGGGCCGGTCGAGATCCTGCCGCTGAGCGAAGTTGAGGCGGGCATGAAGGCGACGGCTTGGACGACGTTCAAGGGCACGGCGGCCGAGCCGATGCCGGTCGAAATCCTGGGCGTGATGCAGAACGCCTGGGGTCCGCGGCAGGACATTATCCTCGCTAAGGTCACCGGCAAGGGCGATCGGACGAACGTCGCCGGGGGTATGAGCGGTAGTCCGGTCTATTACGACGGCAAGCTGCTGGGTGCGATCTCGTTGCGCTTCAGCGTGTTTTCGCCGGACTCGATTGCGGGGATCACGCCGATCGAGTTGATGCTTGAGATCGACGAGATGGATCGGTCGCTTCCGCGGGAGTCGTCAAACGGCGCGGCGAGCGGAGCGGCTTCGTCGATGGCCGAGGAAGTCTGGGCCGCGGTCGGCGCGGGGCTTCCGGCGCGTCTCCAGACCCGCGATGGACGGTTGCAGGCGATCGAGACGCCGCTGGCGGTGTCGGGCCTCTACCCGGAAGCCTTCGACGTGTTGTCGGGCTACTTTGCTCAGCAGGGTTATCGGCTGGCGCAAGCGGGCGCGGCGGCTCGCGAGCTGCCGCAGGGCGACCCGGAAGGGGCTCTGAAACCGGGCGAGCCGATAGCGGCCGTGCTGCTTTCGGGCGACATGTCGGCGACGGCGCTTGGGACGGTCAGTTACAACGACGGCCGGCGCGTGCTGGGATTCGGCCATGCGATGTTCAATTCCGGGCCGATTGAGGCGCCGATTGCGACGGGCGAAGTGGTGCACGTGTTGGCGTCGGAGTTTTCGCCGGTCAAGATCGCAAACGCCTCGGCCGTGGTCGGGGCGCTTCGCCAGGATCGCCACTCGGGAATTATGGGCGTGCTGGGCGAGACGGTGGAGACGGCGCCGATGTCCGTCCGTATCCGCACGTTGGGCGACGGCGACGCGGTGACGGACGAGAAGGAGTTTCGCTTCCAGGTTTTTCGGAACGAGAAGTGGACGCCGCAGCTCGTGATGATGGCGCTGTTTAACTCTTTGTTCGGCGTGAACGATTTTGCGGAAGAGACGACGTATCGGCTCAACGCGAAGATCGGTTTCGACGGCGGGCACGAGCTGGCGGTCTCGACGTTGCAGTCGACGCCTGATCAGCCGATTCCGGCGCCGCTGCTGTTGGCGGCCTCGGTGGCGGGGCGGATGCGGCAGGTGTTTGCGAATACGTCGGAGACGGCGCGGATCTCGGGGTTGGACGTCGAGATCGACCTGTTGCCGGAGCGGCGGACGGCGGTGCTCGAACAGATTTGGGTCGACCGTCGGCGCGCTCGGCCGGGCGACCTGATTCGCGGTCGGGCGACGATCGTGCCGTTTCGCGGGGAACGGTTTGAAAAAGAGTTTCAGATCCGAATACCTGAAACCGCTTCCAAGGGCCGTCTGAACTTGGTGGTCTCGGACTCGTCGTTGCCGAACCGGAAACGGCAGCTCGCAGCGCAACGGTTGAAGACGATGAGCTTGCCGCTGGCCGTTTCGTTGCTGAACCAGGAGCGGCGCAACGACCGCATCTACGTCTCGCTCAACGACCGCAGCCCGACGGCGCACGTGGGCGACCGATCGATGCCGAATCTGCCGCTGACGTCGTTGGCCGTGATGCGCCCGGCGACTTCGGGCCGGCTCGCGCTGGAACTCGGCTCGCCGCTTGAAGAGACCTCGATCGACGTCGGCGCGCTGGTGACTGGTACGCGTACGCTCTCGATCACGATTGAATAGCGCCTTCCCGCGACGACGCTGAAAGAACTCCCCATGAAAAAGACACTGTTGTTGATCGCGCTGGTCGCGACAGGAGCGTTTGCCGAAGAGACGCGCCATTGGCGCCAATCGGACGCCGCCGATTTTGAGAAGGGCACGGCGGAACGCGTCAGCGTATCGAGCGACGGCCGGCTGACGTTGGCGCCGAAGCTTCGCGAACTGTTTGACGCGGGCGCGTCGTACTTGTGGGACGTGGCGGTGACCGAAGACGGAACGGTCTATGCGGCGGCGGGTCCTGAGGCGAAGGTGTTCAAGCTGACCGGCGACGGCGAGGCGGAGACGGTCTTTGAAGACGACGCGGTGGAGGTGCATACGCTGACCGTGGGACCGGACGGCGCGGTCTATGCGGCGACTTCGCCTGAGGCGAAGGTTTACCGGATCGATTCGGACGGCGAGTCGACGCTGTTCTATGACCCGGAACAGACGTACGCCTGGGATATGGCGTTTGGGCCGGACGGCGCGCTCTATCTCGCGACGGGGGACCAGGGCGAGATCCATCGGGTGGAGGCGTCGGGCGACGGGGCGTTGTTTTTTGAGACGGGCGAGACGCACGTGCGGTCGCTGGCGTTCGACCGCAACGGCGATCTGGTGTGCGGGACTGATCCGGGCGGGTTGATCCTGCGCGTGGATCGGTCGGCCGAACCGCCGACGGCTTTCGTGCTGCACCAGTCGTCGAAGAAAGAGATCACGGCGGTCGCGGTCGATTCGGAGGGTCGCATCTTCGCCTCGGGCGTCGGGCTGCGTACGGCGGCGCCGGCTTCACGGACGACGGTAACTCGGACGGCGGCGCCGAAGCCGGCCGCGACGCCCGCCCAAGCGGTCCCCGGAGCGGCCGCTCCGAAGCCGGCGCCGACTCCCGCGGTTCCGACGAGCCTGACGCAGGTGCGCGGCGGCAGTGCGATTGTCCGGATCGGCTTAGACGGCGAACCGCGCGAGATTTGGGAGCATGCGAGCGACGTGGTCTACGCGTTGGGCTTTGACGCCGACGGGCGTTTGCTGGCGGCGACCGGCAGCCGCGGCCGGATCGTCCGAATCGATTCCGAAGACGTCTCGACCGTGGTGACGTCGCTGCTCTCGAATGAGGCGACGGCGCTGGCGCTTGGGAAGGACGGAGCGGTGTACGTCGCGACCGGCAATATCGGCCAGGTGGTTTCGCTCGGGCCGGGGTTGGAGGACGAGGGGACGTTTACTTCCGAGGTTTTGGATGCGCGTCTGTTCGCGCGGTTCGGGAAGCTCGAGTTTGAAGGCGCGGGCGAGGTGGAAGTGAGCGCGCGTTCGGGGAACCTGAATCGTCCGGTGCGCAACTGGAGCGATTGGTCGGACGGCGAGCTTCCGGGAGCGCGTTACGCTCAGTGGCGCGCGGTGTTGCGGGCGGGCGCGGAAGAGCCGACGCTCGATTCGGCGACGCTTTACTATGCGCCGAAGAATCTCGCGCCGCGCGTCGAGATCGCCGAGACGACTCCGGCAGGGTATCGCTTTCCGCCGCGGGCGACGCGGACGGGGCCGCGGACGTTGACGTTGCCGGCGCTTGGTTCGCGGACGAGCACGCGGGCGGGATCTTCGCAGTCGCCGCCGCAGACGATGACCGCGGCGCAGGGCTTTCAGGGCGTGCGTTGGAGGGCGGAGGATCGCAATCGCGATCGGCTGGAGTATCGGGTAGAGATCCAGGCGGTCGGCGCGTCGGACTGGATCGAGCTGGCCGACGAGTTGACTGTGGCGCAGCTCAGTTTCGACACGACCGGGTTTGCCGACGGGCGCTATCGGTTGCGGGTGACGGCGTCGGACGGGCCCGCGAATCCGCCCGCGGCGGCGCTTGAAGGCGTACGCGAAACCCAGCCGTTCTTGATCGACAATACGCAGCCTATGATTGCTGGTCTCTCGGCGACGGCGGAAGGCGATCGGTTGCGGGTGCGCTTTGAGGCGAGGGATGCGGCCTCGAAGATCGTCCGCGCGCAGGTCTCGGTCGACGGCGGCGAGTGGCGCGAGGTGCTGCCGGCGTCGGGCCTGTTTGATTCGCGGGAAGCGAGCTTTGACGTGGAGCTGGAAGAGGGCTCGACGGTTGCGGCCCGGGTTTGGGACGAGCGGGAGAACTCGGCTGTGGCGAGTACGGCTGTCGTGCGGTAGAGTGCGCCGATAGGATGACGATTCGCAAAACGTTTACGGTTACCGAGAAGCAGGATCAGTGGATCAAGGCGCGGATCGCGAGCGGCGACTACGCGAGCGAGGGCGAGTATCTTCGAGACCTGATCCGTCGTGATCAACACCGCGGGGCGGCCGCGCTGCGGGCTGCGATCCAGGAAGGGCTCGACAGCGGACTCAGCGAGCGGACCGTAGCGGAGATCTGGTCTGAAGCTGAGGCTCGCTGAAATGACCCGCCTGCGCCCGGTGATCGATGAGCGGGAGGCGAAGAGACTTCGGGGGCTCATGGAGCCGATGGTGCTGGAGGAACACTTGCTTTCGCCTCGTTGGCTGCGTGAGCAGGGGTGGGTTGCCGTCCCCGTGGAGCAAAAACCGTATGAAGACGGGATCGCTGATATGTGCCAAGCGCTCCGCGCGCTCAACATCAACCGTTGCGTCGTAGCCGTCAACGAAAGCTTGACTTCCACGCAAGGCTTCGAGGCGGCGGGTATCCCGTTGGCGTATGAACTGGAGGTCAGCGAGAAAGCGTTTTGGGAAGTGAACGCGATGCCGGAGCTGTGCCACTTTGTGATTTTTCCCGAAGACCGATCCTTTGCCGTCCTCCAGGGTCGACTCTGCTACATCGTGGCGGGACCTTGGAGCTTTGTCGAGACTGCGGTGGGCGGATCGATTGAGCGGGCTTGGGATGAGATCGATGCTGTTTGCCAGGTGGAGTTGGATGCAGGTCAGGTGGAAGGCCAGATCTTGCGTCGCGTGATCCGCGAGTTCCGACCGTAGGGCGGTGTCGCAGAGCACAGGCGCGGCTTCGGGCCGTAGAAGTCGTCCTAGCGGTCGTGGCTCGGGTTTGGGACGAGCGGGAGAACTCGGCTGTGGCGAGTACGGCCGTGCGCTAACTGTTGCTCGCCTGAGCCGGTTGGTCTACTGCACTCGTCTCCAGTTCCAACGCGGTCGCTTCGATTTCGCCGAAGAGCGCCCCCACGTCCACGCCACGCCTCCCAAGGGCGTGCAAGAGCCCGTCGGCGTTTGGGCTCTCAGCCAGTTGGCTGTCCTCACGCACATCGCTGTACGGGGAGTCTTCCTCCCACTCCACGCGTTCGCCGCCGAAGAAGACGGTTTGCTCGCGCAGCCCGTCGGCGGCGAAATCCCGCAGCACCACCGAGGCGGTCAGACGATCCCAACGCGCGACCGTCGCCATCGTCGAATGCTCCTTGCAGAATCCCGCTAGCCAATCATCGGCGAACGCCAAGCCCGTGGTCAGAGTCTCCGGGCCCTGCGAGTAGTAGGCCTCAAGTTCGTCCATCGAGGGAGCGCGTCCGACGTGCGGCACGTCCATCAAAACTGCATGGTCTCCGGCGTGGAGCGTCGCCATCCAGAACACCTTGGGTCGGTGATAGGAGTGAGCGTAGGCCAGCGCTCCGGCGACCTCCTGGTAAGGTCCCGAGCGCTTCTCTGCGCGAAGAATCGCGAAGCCGACCGACTCGAGCCACGCCGCTACTGATTCGGTAGAAGCCCCGTGAAACAGAATGACCGAGAACGACGGGGGGCTCGCCTCCAGCGCCTTCAGTAAGTCTTCCTTCGGTATCTGAACGAACCAGCGACGGATGAGTGCGGCCCAGGCGAATAGGTATAGAACGCCTGCCAAGCCGGGGATGATGTAGTAGCTCCAGCCAGCCCGTCCCAGTCCTGGGCTTATCCAAGCGAACCAAAAATAGGCGACGCCGGCGAGCGTGGCCAGAAAAGCAACCCCAAGTTTGAGACGTTCCGACAAAGAGGCAATACCCGACCGCGATGTCCATTTTCCCCCACTAGAAGAACGGCCGATTCGTGACGTGTCGGAGCTCGTGAAAGGGCGGGGAGATTAAGGGCAGGGTACCTAGCCGGGAGGAGGCTCACCGTTCGATGCGGTCGCCCGGGAGAAGCGGGATCGCCAGCGCTTGACGGTCGATCGGGTCGAGTTTGACTCGCTGCAGTCGGCCTTGGTGGGGTCGAAACAGCTTCGCGTTCTCCCCGCGTCGGACTAGTTTGCCGAGGCGGGTTCCCCACAAGACCGTGCGCGGTTGGTCGTCGACCGTGATCTCGATCTCCACGGAGACGGCGGAGTCTTTGGGGAAGATGGTGCAGGCGCCACATTGGCCGTCGGCGAGCAGCTCCCGGGCGGATTCGTCGAGTCGTTCGGCGTCGCTCGCGCTGACCAGTACCGCTCTGCGCTCGGTATCGGTCGGGTTGAGAAGCATCTGATAGAAGAGACGATGGCGTGGCCGGTCGCGTCGTGACTGCGGCAGGATCTGATCCGGTCTGGGCTGGTCGGCGGGGCGGTTCGGCAGCGGGGCGGATGGTTCCGTCTCGACGAGACGGCCGCCGGTGGCGATGCGGTAGCGGGCGCTTTCGGTCCCGAGGTAGTCCGAGAGCTTGCGGCTGCCGGGACGGAAGACCGCCGACTCGATCCGCAGGCGCATGCCGGGTTGGAGGTCGACCCAGCCGTCTCCGCTGGGAGCGAAGTCGCTCAGGACGTCGCGGAAAGGGATGCGGCGAGCATCGGGTCGTTCGAGGACGTACTCAGGCTGAGCCGGCCTCACCTGGAAGCGGCCGGGTCCATGGAGTGTGCACGAGACTGCCGCCGACAGACAGACGATTGTGACCACTCGCGGCACCCTAGTCGGCTCGCAGAACTTCGAGCGGGTCGGAGCCCGCGGCGCGCAAAGCCGGACCGAGGCCCGCGCCCGCGCCGACGGTCAGCAGGACGCCTCCGGCGCCGAGGTAGGCGGTCGGATCGACTCCCTGGGTTTCATAGAGCACCGCCGAGAGAAACCCCGACAGCAGGTAGGCGGCGAGAGCGCCCGCCGCTAGCCCGACGGCGAGAGGACGCAACGCGTCGGCCAAGACGAGCCGGACCACGTCGGCCGGGCGCGCGCCTACCGCCATGCGGATTCCGGCTTCTCGCATACGCATGGCGGTTGTGAAGGCGACCACGGCGTAGACGCCGCATGCGCTGAGCAGGAGCGCCAACGCTCCCAAGGCGGTGAACAGCCAGGCGGCGAAGCGCGGCCTCCAGATCGCGCTCCAGAGGACTTCGTCCATCGTTTCGATCTTCACGATGGGTTGCTCGGGGTCGAAGCTCCAAACCGCCGCGCGTAGTTCGTCGGCGATCTCGGCGGTTGGTCGAGAAGTGCGTAGTACGAAGGTGGAGACGAATTCGAAGCGGAGCGATTGTCGATAGGGGACGTACATCTCCGCAATGATCGGGCGATCGAAACGGTACTGCCAGGAGTTCTTGGCGACGCCGACGACGCGAATGCTTTGTTCGCGGTTCCACGGAACCACTCGGCCCACGGCGTCCTCGGTTCCAAAGAGTTCCCGCGCCAGGAACTCGTTGATGATGGCGACTCGCGGCGCACCCTCTCGATCGCTTTCGTCGAATCCCCTGCCGGAGAGCAGCGGGATACGCATCACGTCCAGGTATGCAGGACTGATGCTTCGGACGGACGCGCCCCACCTCGCGCCGTCTTCCCCTGGAAAGATCAACGTCGTGCGTAGGCCGGAAAGCGGCAGGTTGCTGACGTAGGCGGCGGACTCGACTCCAGGCACGCGCTCGACGCCCTCCAGGAGCGCCTGGTAATGGGCTGCCAGCTGCTCCTGGGTCCTCGCTTCCGGGCGGGGCGAACGTGCCGTACCGACGGGCGTGCGCATGGTCACGATGTTTTCGGTCTGGAAACCCTTGTCCGACTCCACTAGCCGCAGGAGGCTTTGGAGCATCAGGCCCGAGCCGACCAACAAGAGAAAGGCGAAGGCGGCTTGCGATCCGGCCAGCAGCGAGAATAGTCGTCCGGCGCCTTTCCGACCGGCGCGGTCGCCCGACGCCAGGGCCGCGCGGGCCGGCGTGCGCCCGGCGAAGAGGATCGGCGCGATGCTCGCGAGCGTCCCTGTGACCAGGCAGACCGCTACGGCCGCGACTAGGGAGCGCCCGTCGAGTTCCAGGTGTTGGATGCGCGGAAGGATGATCGGAAGGCTGGAGAGCCCGCCGGTCAACCAGCGCAAGAGAAGGTGCGCGAAGGAGACGCCCGCCAGACTGCCGGCCGAGGTCAACAGCAAGCTCTCCGCGAGGAGTCCGCGGGCCGTCCGCCAGCGACCCGCGCCCAAGGAGGACCGGATCGCGATCTCGCGTCGGCGGCGCGCCGTACGGCCGAGCAGTAGGCCGGAGACGTTCGCGCAGGCGATCAGCAGCAGACAGCCGACGCCCGCGAGTACGAGCGCCATGGTTCGCTCGTAGGGTTCGTCGACGCGGTCTTGCCAGAGGTTCGTTTTGAGGCGGAGCTCGGCGTTCCGCTCCGGGTCGAGCTCGCGAATGCGCTGCTCAACGACGACGAGGGCTTGTTGCGTTTGCTCCAACGTGACGCCCTGGCGCAGTCGCGCGACGACCTTGGCGTTGACCCGTGCGTCCTGTTCCGGCCGGAGGGGCATCCACAGATCGACGTTCGGAACCGGGAACTCGAACTCGTGCGGGGTGATCCCGACGATCCGGTACGGCTCTCCGGAGAGCGTCAGCCGCCGACCCAAGACGTCCGACGAGCCGCGGTAGCGACGATGCCACAGCCGATGGCTGATGACGACGGCGTCGCCGCCTTGCGCCTCCAACGTCGCGCCCAAACCGACTCCGACGCCGAGCACCTCGAACAGACCCGGCGATACCCGCGCGCTCCAGACTTGATCGGGCGGTTCCTGCGCTGGATCCACGGCCGGGTCGGCGCCGGTGACGGTGACCATGTCCCAGGAGTAGGCGGCCGATGCTTGGAAGAGATCCGTGCGCTCGGCGAGCAACTCGTGCTCGGCCCAACGGAAACTGCCGCCCCTCGATCCCTCTCCGGTGATGCGGACCAGTTCCTCGGGCGCGCGGAAACTGGGCGGCTGGAACAAGACGGTGTCGACGACGCTGAACGCCGCCGTCGCGGCGCCGATTCCGAGGGCGAGGATCCCGCCTACCGAGAGAGCGAAGGCGGGGCTGCGGGACCACAGTCGAACGGCTTGGCGCGCGTCTTGAAAGAGCCCGTCGGCGAGCCGGACGCCGTGGGATGCGCGGGCTTCTTCGCGATAGAACGAGGCGCCGCCGAACTCGACGCGGGCTTGCCGTAGCGCTTGGGCGCGCGTGAGGCCTTCGCGCTCCAGGTCGTCGGCACGCGCTTCGATGTGGAACTGGAACTCGTCGTCGAGTTCTTCGCTCGCTTGCTTGCGACCGAAGAGGGTGCGCAGGAAGGAACTGACGCGGGCGCGCATCTTAGACCTCGCCCGGACGCGTTTCGAGCGCGGCGCCGACGGCGGAGACGAGCCGGGCCCAGCTCTTGCTTTCGGTACGCAGACGTCCGCGACCGGCTGGAGTTAGGCGGTAGAACTTGGCGCGGCGGTTGTTGTCGGAGAGGCCCCACTCGGCGGCGAGGAGTCCCTGGTGCTCCAGGCGATGGAGAGCGGGGTAAAGGGAGCCTTGTTCGACCTTGAGAGCCTCGCCGGTGATCTGCTCGATGCGCAAGAGCACGCCGTAGCCGTGCAACTTGCCTAGCGAGACGGCCTTGAGGATCAGGAGGTCCAAGGTTCCCGGCGGCATCTCTCCTAGCATGTCTAGGAAAGGGTAGCATGTTCTCCTAGCGAGACTAGGAGAGCGTCCGAGCTAGAGGATTTCCTGCGGGTAGGGCTCGAAGCTCTTGAGGGCTTCGGCGTATTCGACGCCGCAGGCTTCGCCGCGGTAGCGGGCGAGGGCGGTCTTGGCGTCTTCCGCGCTGGACGGCTTTTGGAGATCGTAGGGCTCGTTGCGGACGAGGGCCATGAAGCGGCCGAGCCAGGCGACGGCCGGCTTCCATTCGGCGCTGACGTCGACGTAGGTATCGGGCTCGAAGCCGCGGGTGTGGCGGGGGCCGTTGTCGAACTGATAGATGCGCGAGGGACGTTTGGCTTGGGAGGCGAGTTCGGTTCCGGCGAGGACGGTCCCGGCCCAGCGGAGGGCGGTCTTGCTGAGGGCGGAGGCGGCTTCGTGATCGGGGTGCGTATCGTTCGGCCAGAGCATGAGGGCGAGGTCGGGTCGGACGTCGGCGACGGCCTCGGAGACGCGCCGCTTGGAGTCGTCGTCGAGCGCGAATCCCATGGAGGCGTAGTCGAGGTAGCGCATCTCGACGCCGTACTCCTTGGAGATCGCCGTCGTGCCGTCGAGCAGCGCTTGGGAGCGTCGCGGGCCGACGGGGCGCCAGCGGGAGTAGTCGCCGATCAGCGAGAGGATGACGACGCGGTAGTCCTTGCGCACGGCTTGGAGGAGGATGCCGGGTACGCCGAAGACGCAATCGTCGTAGTGGGCGCCGACGGCGAGTAGGGTCTTGTGCACGGACGATAGTTTAGCTGCGCTATGTTCTGGCCGTGCGATGACCGTCGTCGTTTCGGGAGCGGGGTCTGTGTCGTCCTATAAGGGAGCGGTCGGCATGTATCGCGTGGATTTCCCTAAGGCTTGCGCGCTGGGCCAAGCAACGGGCTCTTGCTTTGCAAATCGCCTTGGACCCGCTCCATTAGGGACTGTGAAGAAATTGATTGGGCGTGGTTGGAGGCGAAGTTGGCGTTTCGGAAGCGGAGTCTCCATCGTCTCGGCAAGCCGCGACGATGGAGACTCCGCAAGAAAAGAATGGGTTTGTATCGCGTTGAACTCCCAGGGCTTGCGCCCTGGGCTAACGAAATGCCGCCCTGCGGGCTCAGCAACGGGCTCTTGCTTCGCAAATCGCCCGATACCCGCTCCATGACTGTCGCGGCTCTGCTGGATCTAGCCGCCGTTGATTTGTTCACAGCCCCTCACTGTCGCGGCTCTGCCGGATCAGGCTGGCGGGTCAACGTTTGGGCCAGACTACGCCTTGGTCTTTGGTCTTGACCGGTTCGATGCCGCGGTAGGTGAATTTTTGTAGGCGGCGGCCGTGGTAGGTCTCGGTGGTGTAGACGTTGCCGGCTGAATCGGTGGCGATGCTGTGGACGGCGTAGAACTGGCCTGGTTGGCGGCCGCCGTCGCCGAAGGTCGTTAGGATTTCGAGCGATTCGCGGTCGAGGACGTGGATCTTTTGGTTCGAGCCGTCGGCGACGTAAAGGTATTTCTGTTCGGGGTCGCGTGAGAGCGCCGCGTCGAAGGTCGATCCGTCGCCTAGGGTTTCGGGGGCGATCCAGGCCTCCTTCACGAAGGTCCCGTCGGTCTTGAAGACCTGGATGCGGTCGTTGGTGCGATCGCAGACGTAGAGCAGGCCGTCGTCGGAGAGCGTGACGGCGTGGACCGGGGTGCGGAACTGCTTGGGCGCGGGCTCGCCGGGGCGGTAGGCGGGGAGCTGCGTGTCGTCGGGCTCGTTGCCGTAGGCGCCCCAGTGGCGCTTGTACTCGCCGGTGTCGGCGTCGAGGACGATGACGCGGCGGTTGCCGTAGCCGTCGGCGACGTAGAGCTCGTTGGTTTCCGGATCGACGAGGGTCTTGGCGGGGAGTTTGAAGTTCTTGAGGTCGTGGCTGCCGGCGCCTTCGAACGGTTTGCCGATCTGCATGAGGAGCTTGCCGGTCTGGGTGAACTTGAGCACCATCGAGTCGTGGACGCGGCCTTCGCCCATGCGGCTCTCGTCGTGTGCGAGGGTCGCTTCGCCGGGGCGCTTGCGGCCGTTGCCGCCGATCCAGACGTTGCCTTTGTGGTCGACGTCGATGCCGTGGTTGGAGCCCGGCCAGTCGTAGCCCTCGGCGGGTCCGCCCCAGTGGCGGATGAGGTCGCCTTCGGGGTTGAAGACGAGGACCGGCGGGGCGGGCAGGCAGCACTCCGAAGCCGGCGGGTCCCAGGTGGGGTAGATTTCCTTGGCGTCGAGCGAGGCGGGGCGATGGACGATCCAGACGTTGTCTTCGTCGTCCACGTCGACTCCGATGACCGGGCCCATGATCCAGTGATTCGGGAGCGGCTTGGGCCACATCGGATCGACCTCGAAGCGCGGAGCGAGGACGGCGTCGGCGTCGACGACGGCTTGTTGGGCGCAGGAGGTCAGGAGCAGGCAAGCGAGGACCGAGGCGAAGGCGAGGAGGGCGAGGCGTCTCATGGGGGGAACCGGCGACATGATACACCCGGCGAGTCGTTCGGGTCCGCGAGTCCGCTATTCTCTCGGTCGGCTTGTTGCGATGGATTCTAGCGCTGGTGTACGCCGCGGTCTCGCTTGCGCATGAGGTTCCGCCTCAGGCGACGGTTCGGCTGTTGATCGAGCCCGCGGGGGATCAGTTGACGGCGGCGGTGCGCGTGCCGTTGGCTTCGATGCGTGACGTCGAGTTTCCGGTGACCGAGGCGGGCTATCTCGATCTGGTTGCTTTGGAGCCGCGGTTGGCGGACCTGGCGGCGACTTGGATTTTGCCGTTCGTCGAGTTGAGCGAAGACGGGCGGCGGCTTCCGGAGGCGACGGTTGCGGCGGTGCAGGTCTCGTTGCCGTCGGATAGGAGCTTCGGCTCGATGGAAGCGGCGGTCGCGCGGATTCGGCGGGAGCTGCCGGCGAACGAGGAGAATCTGGTCGCCGAGCAGGTCTACTTTGATCTGCTGCTCGAATGCCCGATCCGTTCGGCGTCGTCTGATTTCGTGTTGCGTGCGCGACTCGATCACTTGGCTGATCGGGTGCGGACCGTCGTCTCGTTCTACTCGCCGGGAGGCGAAGTTCGCGTCTATCAACTTGACGGCGACCCAGGGCCGGTCGCGCTCGACCCTGGCTGGAGCGACGCCGCGTTGCGCTTTGTGCGGTTGGGGTTCGAGCACATCGTGTCGGGCCGGGACCACCTGCTGTTTCTGTTTTGCTTGGTGGTTCCGTTCGGTCGGGTGCGCGAGCTGGTCTGGATTGTGACGGCGTTTACCGCGGCGCACTCGCTGACGCTGGCCGCGGCGGTCGCGGGCTGGACGCCTCAAGCGCTGTGGTTTCCGCCGCTGGTGGAGACGCTGATCGCCGGGTCAATCCTGTGGACGGCGCTTGAAAACATCGTCGCGCCGCCGACTGTGGTGCGCCGATGGATCTTCGCGTGTTTGTTCGGGCTGATCCATGGGCTGGGGCTTTCGTTCGGGTTGAGCGAGTCGTTGCAGTTTGCGGGCGGGCGGATGTGGACGTCGCTGTTGGCGTTCAACCTGGGTGTTGAGTTGGGACAGCTGGCGGTGTTGTTGTTGCTGGTTCCGCTGTTGACGGCGTTTCTGCGGGTGATCCCGAACGCGCGCACGGGCGCGATCGTGCTGTCCGCGCTGGCGGCGCATTCGGCTTGGCACTGGACTGAGGAACGGTTGGGCGCGCTGGGCGCGTACGACGGTCAGAAGCCGCTCTTGCTCGCGGCGGCGGGCGCCGGTCTGGCGTGGCTCGCCCTTGCGGTTCTCAAAAAAAAGAGGCCGCTCCCCCGGGAGGGAGCGGCCTGATAAGGGGTTATAGGGTTAACGGTGAATCAGAACTGGATGCGCAGACCCACGTTGATGCGGCGTTGACCGACTTGAGGGCTGCCCGCGCGACCAAAGTTCGCGCTGAGGACGGAGCCGTTGACGCGGAAGTTGGTGCGGTTGAAGATGTTGAACGCGTCGGCGCGCGCGATGAAGCGGACCGGGTTGTCGGTACGGTTCCACAACGTGAAGTTCTTGACCAGCGACAGGTTTTCTTGGAAGACCGGAGGCTGACGGAAGTTCCGCTGACGCTCGGAGGCGTAGCCGAGTTCAAACTGTCCCGGCGCGACGAAAGCGCCCGGATTGAAGTAACGGATGTCCGGGTTGTTCGGATCGAGATCGCCGCGGTTGACGCCGGTCTCCAAGGGAACGTTGCCGGGGTTGGCCGATTTGCGCCCGTTGAACAGAATGTTCGAGAGCGTGTTCGGTGCGCCGATGGTGAGAGGCACGCCCGAGCGGTACTGCATGATCAGGCCGATCTGCCAGCCGCCCAAGGCCAAGTCCGTGGCTCGGTTTGCGCCCGAGAAGTAGCGCTTGCCGCGACCGAAGGGCATGTCGAAGAAGCCCAGCATGTTGAACTGGTGCGGCAGATCGTAGGGCGAGATCGACTTCTCCGGTTCCAGGCTGTAGGAGTTCTGCGGCCGGGTCTGGGAGAAGATCTGGCGCAGGTGCATCTTGGCCAGCGACTTCGAGTAGGTGTAGTTGCCGTTGATCTGCATGCCGCCGAAGCGCCGCTCGACCTTGGCTTGGAAGGCGTCGTACCAAACTTGTCCGTCGCCGGTGTTGCGGCTGCGGACTTCGTTCATGTGCGGGAACGGACGCAGCGACTGCGCCAGGGTGCCCGAGAAGCCTTCGTAGGGAGCGCTGAAACCGGCCGCGACGACTTCCGGATCGTTGATGTCCTGCGTCAGCAGCGAGCCGAGCGTTAGGTGCCTCGGATCCAACTGGTTGATCAGAGTGGTCGAGTTCAGACCGTCGCCGCGGTTGCCGAGGTAGGACAGGTCGACGAGGAACTTCTTGACCTGGTGTTGGACCGAGAAGCTCCAGTTGTAGTAGCGCGGCGCTTGGCCGAAGTTGGGGCCTTGGTGCTCGACGAACTGGCCGTTGCCGATGGTCGGATCGATGAACGGCGGGGCCGTGAAGCCCGGAGGCGTCGGGATGCCGCCGTCCCATTGGATGGCCGGGTTGAGGCCGTCGGAGATGGCCTGCGCCGGTTGGCCGGAGAAGCCGAGGGTGCAGCCGCAACCGCCGTTGCCCAGCGTCTGGTAGTACATGCCGAAGCCGCCGCGCACGACGGTGTTCTGGGCGGCGCGCCAGGAGAAGCCGGCGCGCGGTCCGACGTTGCTGAAGTCGGTCGGGTACAGACGACGCGTACCGGTGCGTCCGGCGCCCGGACCGGGGAAGATCATCGCGCCCGGCAGTCCGCCCGCGCCCGGGTTGGGGACGGTCGGGTCGAAGCTCGACGACTGGAAGTTGGCCATGTGCCATCCGATGGGAACCTCGTAGCGCATGCCCAGGTTCAGCGTCAGGTTCGGGCGAATCTTCCAGTTGTCCTGGAAGTAGGCCGCCTGATAGCCGTAGCGGATCTGCACGTCGGGAATCGGCAAGGCCGTCGTCTCGGCGCGATCGGGCGTGCCGAGCAGGAAGCTGGCGAAGGAGTGTCCGGTGCCGCTCAAGTCGGTCGGCAGGGCCGTCTGTGCGCGAGCGAAGTTGAACAGGCCGTTGGTGCCCGCGGCGTCTTGCGCGTTGGTCTGCAGGCGGCGAATGTCGTAGCCCATTTTGAACTCGTGGTTGCCCTTGACGATCGAGAGCGACTGCGAGAAGTGGAAGGTCCGGTTCTTCTGGAACCCGTTGTCGACCTTGCCGTCTTGGATGCCCCAAGGGGTCAACTGATCGACGGTGTCGAAGCGGACGCGCGGCGTGGCGTCGGTGCTGACCGGCAGGCCGATCGTCGAAGCGAAGCCGCGTTGGTTGGCGTTGTCCCACGACTGATCGCGGCGCGAGTAGCTGAAGGTGGTGTGCAGCAGCATCGACGGGCTGATGATCCAGTCGACGTTCCAGCGCGGATGCCAGGTCTTGACGCCGCTGTCGGTGAGGCCTTGGCTGAGCGGTCCCGGAAGGGCCGTGATCGCGTCGCGCGTATTGTTCTCGTTGGTCTGGAAGTAGGAGACCTTCAAGTTGTCGCTGAGGTTGTGATCGAGCTTCATGCTCCAGATGTAGTTCGAGAGAACGTTCTGGTTGAGGAAGCCGAAGTTGTTGCCGATGATGTTGAGACTCGGATCGGGGATGAAGGGGATGATGGCGCGCGAGACGTTGCTGAAGCGGCTCGACGGAATCGTGTTGTTGGGGAATGGATCGCGGACGTCGCCGGCGGTCGTCATGGGATCGTAGACCACCTGACCGGAGCCCTCGAAGCTGCCCTGCTTCATGCCCGCCAAGGGCACCGAGCTGTTGACGGCGGAGGGGTTGCTCGGCCGCTCGTCGCTCGAGTAGGTGGTGTACCAGAAGGTCTTGTTGCGTCCGTTGTAGATGCCCGGAAGCAAGACCGGACCGCCCAAGGCGCCGCCGGCTTCAGTGAAGCGCTCTTTGGCGCGGAAACCGGGCTCGCGTCCGACGACGGAGTTGCTGTTCCAACCGGCCGCGTTGAAGATGTCGCGACGCAGGTTCAAGAAGGCCGCGCCGTGCAGCGCGTTGGCGCCCGACTTGGCGTTATAGACTTCGACGCCGCCGCCGAAACGGCCGTGCTCGGCCGAGTAGGTGGACGTGATCATCTTGACCTCGGAGAACATCTCCGCGGCCGGGAAGCTGAAGTCGATGCCGCCCGATTCAGGGATGGTCAGCGAGCCGCCTTCGACGAGGATCTCTTTGGCGCGACCGCCCGATCCGTTGACCGAGACTAAGTCGCCGCGAATGGTGTTGACGCCGGGCATGTAGCGCGTGAAGGCGTTGCCGCGACGGATGCCGCCGGTGAACAGCGGGAGGGTGTTCATCATCTCGACGGAGATGTTGTCGCCGCGTTGGCTCTCGATGGTTTCGAGCAAGGGGGCGGCGCCGGTGACTTCGACGGTCTCGGTGATTTCGCCGATCTCCATGGTGAGGTCGAGCGCGAGACGGGTGGCGGTACGGATGACGATCTCGTCGAGCGAGAGTTTCTTGAAGCCCGGCGTTTCGGCCGAGACTTCATACTCGCCGGTGATCATGCTGGGGAAGACGTACAAGCCGGCTTCGGTGGAAGTCGTTTGGTAGACCTGGCCGGTGGCTGCTTGCCGGGCCGTGATGTTGACGCCGGGGATGGCTGCTCCGCCGGGATCGAGTACGAGTCCGCCGAGGGACCCGGTGGCGCCTTGACCGAAGGCGGTCGGCGCCAGAGTCAGCGACAAAACAAGCGCCAACGCAGCCGGGATCGCTGCGCGCGCTGAAAAGCTCCGCATGAAAACTACCCTCCTCTTAAACCCCTGGGACGCTCGTACCCTACGTTCGCGCGTCCTCGCGTTATCACGGTGAAACGTTTCACCGCCTATATAAGACCTCGTTATCGATAGCCATGTCAACCGGCGAGGTAGAGGGGATCTAGATCGGGTAGGGCCCGGCTTGGTGCGGGGCGGCGGAGCTTTCGCGCGGGATGAGGCGGCAGGCGAGTTCGATGGCCGGGATGGGCTTGGTCGGCGCCTGCGTTTTTCGGACGGCCATGTCGGCCAGTTGCCGACCGACCTCCTCGGCGTCCATGTGGACGGTGGTCAGACCGGGGTCGCGCGAGCCGCGGTACTGGTCGCCGAAGCCGGCCACGCTGACGTCTTCTGGAACCCGGAGGCCGCGTGCTCGCAGTGCGGTGATGGCGCCGTAGGCGACGGCGTCGAGACCGCCGAAGACGGCGGTGAACTCGCAACCGGACTCGAGCGCACGCGCGACGGACTGCTGGCCGTGGCCGTAGAGGTCGGAGGTGGCCGGGCTGGTATCGGCGCAGGGTTCGAGGCCCGAATCGGCGAGCGCCCGCAGGTAGCCGCGATGCCGGGCGGCGAACCAGGGCAGGCGGGTGTCGCCGATGTAGAGGATGCGACGGTGGCCGAGCGAGACGAGGTGTTGGACCAGCGCGACGGCGCCCGACTCGTCGTCGATGCCGACGGCGTCGAACTCGCGTCGCGGAACCGATTCCTCGAAGCTGTTTTGAAAGACGACGTGCGGGGTATGAATCGCCTCGAGACCCTCGATCAAGTTGGGGTAGTTGAAGCCGGCCAAGATGACGCAGTCGGAGGCGCCGTGACTGGCCAAGACGGCGGGGAGCTGCAATTCCTCGGGCGTATCGTCGGGTTCGTAGTGGATGCGCGAGAAGAGGACGAGGTAGCCGGCTTGCTCGCAGTAGTCGGACGCGCCTTGCAGGATGCGGGGATGAACGGGGCTGACGAAGGAGCGATTGGACAGGACGAAGGAGATGATCTTCGAGGATGCCGTGACGAGCTGACGCGCGCGCAGGTTGGGGCGATAGCCGAGTTCGGCGACCGCTTGTTCGACGCGCAGGCGGTAGGCTTCCCCGACGTTCTGGCGGCCGTTGACGACGCGCGAAACGGTGCCGATCGAGACGTCGGCGAGGCGGGCGACGTCTTTGATGGTGGCGCCGCGGGGCGGCCTAGGCTGGGCGCTCATGCCGGATCTCGCTCCGGCACGATCACAGCGCAGCCGGTTGCACTCCGTCAAGCGGGGCGTGCCGAGCGGGCGGCCGCGCCTCGACTCTGCGAGGGATCACACGCTCGCCGCCGGGCGGGTTCAGCTCGTCCGGACGCTGCCCGGGTTCGACCGCCTCGAAGGGCGTGAAATCGGGCTCGGATTGGAAGAGCTTCCACATGGGCACGGCGGCGGCGTCGAACTGCGTCATGGGAGCCAGGCCTAGAATCATCTCAATGGTGCGCAGCACCGAAAGCGTCGAATAGAAGGTCTTGTCGCGGATCTTTCGGCGGGCGTAAGGCGAGGCGACGAAGGCGATCGAGCGGTGCGCGCCGATGTGGTCGGCGCCGTCCTGGGCGTCGTCCTCGACGATGAACACCGCGGTCCGCTTCCACGATTCGCGGCGGCTGAGGGTCTCGACCAAGGCGCCCAAGGCGGCGTCGTGCTCGGCCATCATCGCTCGGGCGGTCGGCAGGCCGGGGGCGCGTCCGGCGGTGTGGTCGTTGGGCAGATAGAGGATCTGGAGATTGGGCAAGGCGCCCTCTTGCTCGAGCCGCAGCGAATCGGCCAGGTAGCGCTCGACTCGCGAGCGGGCGGTGACGGTGAGATCGAAGGAGGGATAGCCGCCGTCGACGTGGGGCGTGAGGCCGGGGTCCATGACGAGCGGTTCGGCGTCGGTGCCGGGGCGGGTCCAGATACCGTAGGCGCGGACGGAGAGTTTCTTGGAGAGAGCGTTCGACCAGAGGTAGCCGGCCGGAGGGGCGGCGGTCGATTCGAATTTTTCGAGCAGGAAGCGGTCGAGCCGTTTGGCGTAGCGGGCGGGCCAGAGTTTTTCGATGAAGTCGTTGGTGGCGGCTGACGTGGCCCAGCTCATGCCGTCGGCGCTGACGGAGCCGGCGGCGTAGAAGTTGTCGAGCAGGGCGAATTCGCGGGCGAGCTTGCGATGGTTGGGCGCGACGTTTTCGCCGAAGACGACGAGCTCCGGGTCGCCTTCCGCACCGGGAAGGTCGCCGAGAACTTGGTCGTAGGAGCGGTTCTCCTTGATGACGTAGACGACGTGCTTGATCGGCGAGTTCGGCCCGACGGGGTTGCCTTCCGGAACGCCGGGATCGGCGGCGAAGGCGCCTTCGTACATCACGTTCTCGGCGGCTCGCTGAGTCATCTGGGCCAGCGAGTCGCCGTCGAGGCCGGGCAGGATTCCGATGGAGCCGATCTCTTGGGCGGCGACGTAGTCCGAGGCGCGATCGCGGCGGGTCGGGTCGGGGCCTTGGAGCGCGGCGCGGGGTCCGGCGCCTTTGCCGTTGAGGTAGAGGAGTTGTCCCTGCGACGTTTCGGCGACGGCGGTCGGGCGCCAGCCGGTCGGGATGGCGCCGAGGAACTGGGTGCGGGGTCCGGAGATATCGGCGACGGCGACGAGATTGTTGCCGGAACAAGCGATGTAGAGGCGTTGGCCGTCGGGGCTGCCGGAGAGCGCGGTGGGCTCGGTTCCGGCGGGCGCGTCGATCTCGGGTCCGACGGGGATCCGCTCCAGCAAGCGGGCGCGGTTGGAGTCGGTGAGTCCGAAGACGGTCACGGTGTTGGTGTTGGACGATGCGACGAACAGCCGGGCGGTGACGGGGAAGACGTCGGCTTGATCGTCGTCCGCTTCGACCTCGCCCGGCACGATGAGCAGGTCTCCGGCCATCGCGCCGACGGGGACGGATTCGAGCAGACGGCCCTCGTCGAGCCGGTAGAGTCCGACCGAGGATTCGCCCCAGTGGGAGATCCAGGCGTGGCGTCCGTCGGGCGCGAGTTGCATGCGGTAGGGGCGGGCGCGCGTCTCAAAACGGGAGAGGCGGACGCCGGATTTCGCGTTGAGGACCTCGATGCGATTGCGAAATAGATTGGCCGCGTAGAGCAGGCCTTCATCGGCGGAGAGCATGACGTCGCCGATGAAGTCGTCGACGGTGCGGGCGTCGGAGGGGACGGCGGCGAACTGGCGTGCGAGCTTCAATCGGCCGTCGGCGTAGGAGGCCTCGAGTATGGTTGCGCGGGCGCCGCCTCCGATGATGAGTTTGTCTCCGGCGCGGTTGAAGCGTAGGCCGAGCCAGGCGTCGGGCAGGCGGACGGTTTGGACGAGGTCGGCGGTTTCGAGGTCGATGACCGAGAGCGACGGCTCGCGATAGCCGGCGTTGAGAGCGACGGCGACGCGTCCGTCGGGCGAGAGCGCGAGCGACATGGGGAGCGTGCTGAGCGGGATCTGCTTTCCGGCGGGAGTGAGCGGCCAGCCGTGCGGCAAGACGGCGGCGCCGTTCGGCAGAATTCCGGCTCGCTGCTGAGCTCCAAGCGAAACGACGGCCAGCACGGCGACGAGGAATACGCGCACCTGCTTGAGGGGCGTAAGAGAACCAAGCCGCGATTGGGAGTGATTGAAGGCGGACTCGGCATGCCGAGTCCCTACAGGCTGAGCAACGGGCTCTCGCTTCGCGAATCGCCCGATGCCCGCTCCATTACTGTCGCGGCTCTGCCGGATCTGACCGCCGTACATCTTTTCGCAGCCCTTCACAGTTCCTCAGTGTACCGGCGCGGGGGCGCTGAGGGCCGATCGACAAAGGGCTTCGCGATTTTCGGGAACTCGGTTACGCTTGTACTTTCTAGCCGAAATACCCGCGACATTTTTTCTTCGTCGCCAAGAAACATGAGTTCTCTTTCGCCTCGGATTGGCGGCGCCTGTACAGGCGCCGCGCTGGTCCTGCTTCTCTTCCTACTCGCCGGTCCCGCCCTGTTCGCTCAGGGCCGCACCGCCGCTCTCGCCGGTTCCGTCTTGGACGCCGCCGGCGCCGCCGTACCGGGAGCCGTCGTCTCCGTCGAGGATCTTGCGACCGGCCTCGAACGGACGACCGAGACCGATAGTCTCGGCGGGTACCGCGTTCCGTTGCTCGATCCGGGCGCGTACCGCATCGAAGCACGCAGCGACGGCTTCAAGGTCGCCGTCGTGGAATCGGTCGAGCTGGCCGTGGACCATGCCACGGTGGTGGATATCCGGCTTGAGATCGGTCAAGTGGTCGAGAGCACGACGGTGCGGGCGGCGCCGGCGCTGGTCTCGGTTTCGCCCGGGGCGGTCGCGTCGTTGGTGGACCGTGAGACGACGGATGCGCTGCCGCTCAACGGGCGGGACTACGTCCAGTTGGCGGCGTTGCAGCTCGGCGCGGTCCAGGCGACGGCTCAGATCAGCAACTCGAACAACGGTCGCGGGCTCCATCTCTCGATCGCGGGATCGCGCCCGCAGCAGAACAACTTTCGCTTGGACGGCGTTTCGATCTCCGACTACACGGGCTCGACGCCGGGCAGCGCCTCGGGCCTGAATTTAGGCGTCGAGGCGATTGAGGAGTTTTCGGTGCTCTCGAACGCCTACTCGGCGCAGTACGGTCGCGCGGCCGGCGGCGTGATCAACGCGGTCACGCGCTCGGGGTCGAACGATTTCCACGGGAGCGGCTACTGGTTCCACCGCAACGACAATCTGGATGCGCGCAACTTCTTCGATCGCGAGAAGCCGGAGTTCCGGCGGAACCAATACGGCGCGGCGCTGGGCGGACCGATCCGCGAGAACCGGACTTTCTTCTTTGCGAACTATGAGGGCCTGCGCGAGGAGCGCGGCCGGACGACGATCAACACGACGTTCTCCGATGCGGCTCGGCGCGGAGAGCTGACTTCGGGAACCGTGCCGGTCGACCCGGCGGCGGCGCAGGTCGTCGACCTCTACCCCCGCGCGAACGGCGAGACGCTTGGAGACACGGCGCTGTTCATCTTTCCGAACAACGTGGTCGGCGACGAGGACTTCTTCGTCACGCGCATCGACGAGAACCTCAGCGACGACGACCGGCTGTTTTTCCGCTACACGCTGGGCGATTCGGAGCTGGCCGACCAGTCGGCGTTTGCGATCAGCGATCGGGAGAACGGCAACCGCAATCAATCAGCGTCGCTGGAGCACACGCATATCTTTTCGCCGACGCTGTTCAACTCGATGCGGCTGGGCTTCAACCGGTCGTTCACGGTCAGCGGTCTGACTGAGGCGCGCGTTTCTGGGGCGGACGATCCGGCGTTGCGCTTCGTGCCTGGCGCGCGCGGCATGGGCATCTTGAACATCAGCGGTCTGACGAACTTTCCGGGCGGTTCGGGAGGCGAAGACGTCGACGTGCACGCCTTCAACTCGTTCCAGCTCTATGACGACGCGACTTGGAATCGGGGGCGTCACCTGCTCCGTTTCGGGTTCGCGTTGGAGCGCACGCACCTGAACATCGACAGTCAGAATTCGGGAAGCGGCGAGTATCGTTTCCGCGGTGTCAGCCAGTTCTTGCAGAACATCCCAGACCGGTTCCGAGCGCAGCTGCCTTCGTCCGATACGATCCGCGGTTTCCGCCAGTGGATTGTTTCGGGCTACGCGGAAGACAGCTATCGGGTGACGCAGCGGCTGGTGCTTGACCTGGGCGTGCGCTATGAGTTCACCACCGTTCCTACTGAGGTGAACGGCAAGATTTCGAACCTGGACGAGATCACGAGTCCGGTCCATCGCGTGGGCGATCCGCTGTTCGACAATCCGGCGAAGAAGAACTTCGCGCCGCGGATCGGGCTGGCCTGGGACGCGACGGGCGACGGCTCGACGACGGTTCGGGCCGGGTACGGCATCTTCCACGACTTGTTGCTCTCGCCTTATCTGCTGCTGCAGGGTACGCGCAATCCGCCGTTCTTCATCCGCGCCAATCTGCGCGCGCTCGACCCCGGCGACTTCCCTAATCAAGGGTTTCCCAAGCTGGGCAACACGGGCGTCGCCGACACGCGCGCCGAGCGCATCCCGCGCGACATCGGCCAACCGTACGTTCAGCAGTGGAACCTGATGCTGACGCAGCGACTGCCCGGCGAGACGGTGTTCGAGACCGGCTATCTAGGCTCGCGCGGCGTGCGGCTGTCGCTGATTGTGGAGGATGCGAATCTGGTTCCGGCGGAGGTGCAACCGGACGGGCGTCTCTTCTTTCCGGCCGACGGCGAGAAGATCAATCCCAACTTCGCTTTTGTCCGCGACCGGATTTTTGAGGGCAGCTCGTTCTATCACGCTTGGCAGTCGCGCTTGCGTAAACGCTTCTCGCACGGGCTTCAGTTTCAGGGGACGTACACGTTTGCGAAGAGCATCGACGACGGCTCGAACACGTTCGCCGCGACCGAGGCGGTGAACGCGATGAACTTGCCGGTGGCGGGAAACGCGCGCTTCAACCGCGGCCTCTCGAATCATGACGTTCGCCACTCGGCGAACCTGTACGCCTTTTGGGACGTGCCCTACCGCAGCGACGCGCCGCTTTCCGCGTTGTTGGCGAACTGGCGGATCTCGCCGATCTTGACGTATGCTTCCGGGGCGCCGTTTTCGGCCGCGATCGACTACGATGCGGCTCGGACGCAGACGGCGCGCCCGGACCGTCGCGGCGGATTGCGTCCGGACGCGAACCCGAATTTTTCGGGCGATGCGACGACCGGCGATCCGCGCGGGTGGATGAACCTCGATGCGTTCTCGCGGCCGACGCCGGGTTTTCTAGGCACGCTTGGGCGCAACACGCTGACCGGTCCCAATCTGATCAACTTCGATCTTTCGCTGGCGAAGTCCGTGCCGACGGGATGGTTGGGCGAGGGCGGCGCGCTGGAGTTCCGCGCGGAGTTCTTCAATCTGTTCAACCGTACGAACTTCGATTTGCCGATCGGTCGGACGGAGGTTTTCTCAGAAGACGGGCTGATTGAAGACGCGGGGCGGATTACGAGTTCGCGTGAGAGTCGCGAGATTCAACTCGGACTCAAGCTACGCTTTTAGGCGCACTGGAGATGCTCGACGACGCCCGCATGTTCCTGCGCTTCGCGGGGGGACTCCACCGCTTTCTGAGCACGCCGATGTCGTGGGACGACTGTCGGCGCTTGCTGGACGAGCAGCGGCGCGATCGCGAGAAGATCTTCCTGCGCGTTCTGGAACAGGCGGTCTACCGGCGTGCTGAGAGCCCTTACCGCAAGCTGCTCGCGTGGGCGGGCGTCGAGCTGGGCGACGTGCGCAAGATGGTCGATGAGGACGGGATCGAAGGGGCGTTGAGCCGGCTGCTCGACGCGGGCGTGTACGTCCACTTCGAGGAGTTCAAGGGTAAGCGTCCGATCCGCCGTTCGGGGCTTGAGATCGCGGTCACCGCTGAAGACTTTGACAATCCTCTGTTGGCTCGCGAGTTCGAACTCGCCACCGGAGGTTCAGGCGGGAAGCGGCGGCGCCTGAATATCGACTTCGATCAGGTGCTGATCGATACTGCCGGACAGCAGGCGATGATTCGCGCGCACGGCGTCGAGGAGTTCCCGGAGACGATCTGGCGTCCCGTACCGCCCGGCGGCTCCGGTATTCGCAACGCGCTGATGCGATCGAAGGTCGGACGCCCGGCGCGGCATTGGTTTACGCCGAACTCGCCTGACTGGGGCGCGGAGGCTTGGAAGTCGGTCGTCTTCCAGAAGTACGCCGTATTTGCGAGTCGATTCTCTCGGCATCCCCTGCCTCGGCCGGTGCACGCTCCGGTGAGCGAGCCCGGGCCGGTAGCGGAAGCGCTGGCGCGCTTCAAGGCGGCCGGGACGCCGGGGAGGCTCGACGCGCCGGTTTCCAGCGGCGTGCGCGCCGCGAGCCACGCACTTGACCGCGGGCTCGATATCTCCGGCTCCTGGTTCCGCCTGGGCGGGGAGCCGTTGACGGCGGCCAAGGCGGAGATCTTCGCTCGGGCGGGAGTTCGGACTTGCGTCGGCTGGACGCTGTCGGAGTCCGGCCGCATCGGACTTGGTTGTGCCCAGCCGGAGACGCCGGACGAGGTGCATTTGTTCGACGCCAAGATGGCGGTGCTTCCGCGCACCGTAGACCTCGGCTCTGAGACCGTTGAAGCCCTCTATCTTTCGACGCTCTTCTTCGCCGCGCCGAAGCTGATGCTGAACTTGGAATCGGGCGACTACGGCACGTTTGTCGAGCGGCGTTGCGGCTGCTTGTTGGAGGAGCTGGGCATGACGACCCGCCTGCAGACGATCCGCAGCTACGAGAAGTTGACCGCGGGCGGCATGCAGTTTTTGGGTTCCGATCTGCTTGCCCTGGTCGACGGGCGTCTTCCCGAGCGCTTCGGCGGCGGCCCCACCGACTACCAGTTCATTGAGGAGGAGGCCGAAGGACGCACGGTCGTCCGGCTGCGCATCCATCCTGACCGGGGACCGATCGACGAGGGGGCCGCGGTCGAGCTGGCGCTCGATTCGTTGGGAGGGGGCTCGCGCGGGCACTCGATGATGGCCGAACATTGGAAGTCGAGCGAGATGATTCGTGTTCAGCGGGCGGTCCCCGAGACCACGAATGCCGGTAAGACGCCTCCCTTGATCGTTCGCAAGAAATAGCCCGCGATGTTCAAGGAGCTCTCGCGCCGGTACGGCCCCGGCATCGTACTTGCACTGACGATCACGGGATCGAACGACCTGGTCTCGAACGCGGCTTCGGGAGCGCAGTACCGCTACTCGCTGCTGTGGGCGTTGGCTCTGGGGCTGGCGGTGCGGTGGACTCTGCTCTCGGCCGCGGCCAAGTATTGCCTGGTCCGCGAAGAGACGATTATGGAAGGCTACCGGCGGGTGGGCAAGCCGGTGGTCTGGTTCATCTTCGTCTCGGCGATCCTGCGCCGGCACCTCTCGAACTTGCCGCACTCGCTGTTGATCGGGGGCGCGGCGCAGTTTCTGTTTCCTTTGGGCGAATCGGGCGCCGTGGTTTGGTCGCTGCTGTTTATCGCGGCGGGCTTCGTGATGATGTTTTTCGGCGGGTACCGCGCGATCGAGGCGTTCTTCAAGCCGCTGATCGCGGTGATGGGCGGCGGGCTGTTGCTGGCGGCTCTGCTGGTGCGGCCGGATCCGATCGAGCTGCTGCGGGGCGCCTTTTCGCCGGTGTTGCCGGAGGCGGGTCCGGAGTACGGACGCTTCTTGATCGTCGTCGCGATCATCGGCGGGGCGGCGGGGACGCTCTCGAATCTGACCTACACGTACTTTATCCGCGAGAAGGGTTGGAAGGACGTCTCGTTCCTGCCGGCGCAACGACGCGACTTGCTGGTGAGCGCGTTGTTGGCGTTTGGGATGACGGCGGTAGTTCAGGTGGCGGCGGCGGGCATGGGCGAACCGCGTCCGATCGAATCGGCGGCGGACCTGATCAACGCCTTCAGCGTGACGTTGGGCGACGTCGGGCGGGTGATCTTTGCGTTCGGCCTATGGGCGGCGGTGTACTCGACTTATCTGGGAACGAACACGGGCTACGCGCTGATGGCGACGGACATCTATCGCCGCTACTTGGCGCCCGAGCCGTCGAGCGAAGACCGGGGCGTAAAGGATCCGGTGTATCGGTTCTTGATTGTTTTCTTTGTCGTGTCGCCGCTGTACATCTTTGCTTTGGATGCGCGGCCGGTTTGGTTGGTGCTGATTGTGACGAGCTTGTTCGTGTTTATCCTGCCGATTCTGGCGCTGGTGATCCTACGGCTGACGGCGGATAGGCGGTTGATGGGGGAACACGCGAACGGTTGGGCGATGAATGCGGCGTTGGCGGCGGTATCGATCGTCAGTCTGATCTTGACGTGGCAGAACGCGGTCGAGCTTTGGGTGCGGTTGTAGCTTGCGCCACAAGGAGGGCCGCCGTGCACGGATCCGCGGCCCGCTAGGTGTCCGTGCCGTTCCAGGTCTCGTGGAGGGCGTCCATTAGGCGGCCTTGTACGTCCGAAGGCAGCGGGTGGCAGTCGTAGTCTTGGAAGACTTGGACCGTCTTCTGCGTCTCGTCGAACACCAGCCAGCAGTTGGGACATTTTGCGAGGTGCGCTTCGAGCGACACGCGGAGCTCGACGTCCAGCTCGCCGTCCATGTAGTTCGACATGTCGTCCAAGAAGGACTGGCAGGTGATCTTCTTCTTAACTCCCATCGCGTACTCCGCGTCGGCCTAGGCGCCGTTGTAGTCTGTCTCGCAGTTGCAGTCGCGCGCGCAGCAGCCGCGACTTGACGGCCGAAATCGAGAGGTCGAGCATGTCGGCCGTCTCTTCGGTAGAAAATCCTTCGACGTCACGTAGGACGAAGACGGTGCGATAGCCCTCGGCCAGCGAATCGACGGATTGTTCGAGCAGGGCGCGGGTCTCCTCGCGGCTGAGTGCGTCTTCGGGCGTCTCGCGATCGTCGGGCACTTCGCGCGAGACGGCGCCGTCTTCGGTCTGTAGATCTTCGTCGAGAGAGACCGTCTTTGAGTTGCGCTTTTTGCGTAGTCGCATGAGCGCTTCGTTGACGGCGATGCGGGTCAGCCAGGTCGAGAACTTGGCGTCGCCTTGGAACTGATCGAGTTTTTGGTAGGCCTTGATGAAGGCGTCTTGCAGGACGTCTTCGGCGTCGGCGTCGTTCTTGGTCATGTGGCGCGCGGTGCGGTAGATGCGGCGCGCGTGACGGTTGACGAGTTCGGAGAACGAGCTGCGATCGCCGGAGCGGGCCGCTTCGACCAGGACCTGGTCGTCGGGAGGGACGACGGCTGCTACGGCTTCACTCATCAGCGACGGCTTCGCTCATTGTACGTGCGCCGGAACCGTGCGTCTCGGCAGGCGGCCAACTCAGGAGAAATCGGAGAGCACGCGGCTCCGCGCTATCTCGGTCGGGTCTAAGGTAAACAGGCGCGTCGACCGACCGACCGTCTCGCTTACACTGGCTTTGTCCGGTGACCGCGCCCGCTCATTCCTCCTTTGTGACGAAGTCGGGACTCGCCGCGCTCTTCCCCGGTGATCCGTTCCGAGGCGAGCTGCTTGGCGAGCGGGTCGCCGCGTTGGCGGTTGCCGAGGCCGCCGAGTACGACAGCTACTGTCTCTCCCCTGCGTACTATCTGCTTACGGGCCGCGAAGGGCTGCGGATGCGAGACGACGGGCGGCGGTCGATCGTTTACTGCGCGCACCCGAACGGCGAGAACGAGTTGCTGGTCTTCCCGCCGGTCGGGCCGGGCGGCAGGGATCACAAGTTGCTGCTCGACTTGGTGCGGGAGCTGAGCGAAGCCGGTTGCGAACCGAGGTTGGCCCGCTTCACGAGCGTCCAGGCGCGGCGGCTCGCCAACGCTTGCGGCGATCACTGGAGTCTGAGCGAGATCGACGAGGATTTGCTCGACTGGCGGTATCCGGTGCGGATCCTTTCAACCGATGAAGTCCTCGCGCGAAAGGGCGGGCGCTTTGAACGCTTACGGCAGCGGTTGCGCAAGATCGATCGAGAAGGCGTGCTGGTTTCTGAACTCGATGCGAGGAGCCGACGGGACGAGATCGAGGAGCTGGCGATGAAGTGGGCGTCGCGGGGGCGCGGCCAGGCGCTGACTCCAGATCAGTTTCTGGCGCCGGTCGGTCGGCTCTTGGACCTTGCCTCTGACGACCTTGCATCGGAGGCGCCGGCCGTCACCGGGCAGCTGCTCTTCGATAAGTCGACCGGCGCCCTACTCGGTTACGGCATTTGGGAGCTGCCGGTGCGGTCTGGTCTTCCGGCGAATCAGTTCGCGGGGGTGTGCGACCACTCGGTTGCGGGGCTATCGGAGTTGCAGATTGTTCTGATGTGCGAGCGGTTGCGGGCCGCCGGCGTCGGCGAGGTCAGTTTGGGAGGGTCGGAGACGCGCAGCCTGGACCGGTTCAAACGGAAGTTCGGCCCGAGCCGATCGTTGGAGGTGTTTTCGTTGCGGGTGAACCCGCGTGAGGGAGCGACGAGCTAGCCCGGCGTCAGCCCTCGGCGGCGACGATTTGGATGCGGTGGCGGTTGGGGTCCCAGGCGAAGAACTTGTCGTAGTTGTTGCCCTTGGGGTAGCCGGCGGCGCGCATCGCTTTGCTGACGGCGCGGCGCTCGTAGGGTTCGACTTCGAGCGTGTATTGCGACAGGCCGGGGGCGCCGCCGGAGAAGAGGCCGAGTTGGTTGGGCCCGACGGTGTACCAGGCGCCGTTGGCGCCCTCGGTCGCTTCCCGGACGCCGAAGAGGGCTTGGTAGAACTCGACCGAACGCTCTAGTTCGCCGATCTGCAGCGAGACCTGCCGCAGGCCCTTGCCCTGAAGGATCGGGTCGGCGGGCGCGTCGCGGACGACCGGTGAAGCCATCTCATGTTCGGCGTGGGCGATCTGGACCTCGATGCCGTCCGGATCGTGGACGTAGACGAAGTCCGAGGAGCGGCGCGTCTCGTAGCCGCGGTCCTTGAGTTTGGCCTCGACTTGGTCGGCGTCGTAGTTCTCGATGGAGACGGCGAAGTGGTCCATCGCCGGCTCTTCGTTTTGGAACAGAGCGACGAAGTTCTTGCCCATGCGCATGTAGCGTTGGCCGGGTTTTTCGAAGATGATTCCCGGGGCGCCGAAGAGCTTTTGGTAGTACGCGGCCGATTGCTCGACGTCGAGGACGCGCAGGGCGATGTGGTTGAGCTCGACTGGCTTGAATAGCGGCTCTTCGGCGGCGCGGGCGTGGCGCGCGAGCGAGGCGGCGGCGGAGAAGGCGAAGAACGAACGTCGGGTGAGCATGGGCTGATATGGGGGAATCTACCAGTCGGTCTTGGCGTACGCGGCGGGAGGCGTGCGGATCTCCAGGCAGCCTTTGCCGGTCGGCAGGATCTTTCCGGGGTTGAGGCGGCGGTCGGGGTTGAAGACGCCGATGAGGGTCTCCATCATCTCCAGGCTTTCGGGCGTGAAGACGGCGGGCATCAAGTCGTTCTTCTCCATGCCGACGCCGTGCTCGCCGGTGATCGAGCCGCCGGCTTCGACGCAGTAGCTGAGGATGTCGGCGCCGGCCTGCTTGGTGCGCTCGAGCTCGTCGTCCTTGCGCGGGTCGAAGAGGATGATCGGGTGCATGTTGCCGTCGCCGGCGTGGAAGATGTTCGAGATGGTGAGGCCGTAGCGGTCGGCGGTCTCGTGGATGTACTTGAGGGTGTCGGCGATGCGGGTGCGCGGCACGACGCCGTCTTGGACGTAGTAGGTCGGGCTGACGCGGCCGATGGCGCCGAAGGCGTTCTTGCGTCCCTTCCACAATAGGGCTCGCTCTTCGTCGGACTTGGCGACGCGGACCTCGCGGGCGCGGTTCTCTTTGCAGACGTCGAGCACTTGCTGCATCTGCTCCTCGACGCCTTCCTTGAGGCCTTCGAGCTCGATCAGCAAGACGGCGTCGGCGTCCATCGGGTAACCGGCGTGCGTCGCCTCTTCGACCATGCGCAGCATGACGCCGTCGAGCATCTCGACCGCGGCCGGGGTGATGGCGCGGGCGGTCAATCCGGCGACGGTATCGGCCGCGTCGGAGGGCGAATCGTAGACGGCCAGCAGCGTCTTGACCATCTCGGGCGAGCGCATCAGGCGGACGATGATCTTGGTGATCAGCACCATCGTTCCTTCCGAACCGGTGAGCAGGCCGCGGAGGTCGTAGCCCGGTAGGTCGGCCTCTTTGCCGCCGACCTCGATCACCGTGCCGTCGGGCAAGACGGCCTCGACGCCGAGTACGTGGTTGGTGGTGACGCCGTAGACGAGGGTGTGCGGGCCGCCGGCGTTCTCGGCCACGTTGCCGCCGATGGTGCAGGCCTTTTGGCTCGACGGATCGGGGGCGTAGTAGTAGCCGTTTCCTTGGACGGCCATGGTCACGTCGAGATTGACGACGCCGGGCTGCAGAACGGCGCACTCGTTGTCGTAGTCGATCTCAAGGATCTTGTTCATACGGGCGAAGCCGATCATCAGCCCGCCTTGGGTCGGGATTACGCCGCCCGAGAGCCCGGTGCCGGCGCCGCGGCCGACGAGCGGGAGGTCGTTCTCGGCGGCGATTTGGACCAGGCGTACGACCTCGTCGGTCGAGCGCGGGAAGGCGACGACGTCGGGGCGGCCTTTCTCGATCGAGCCGTCGTATTCATAGAGCGTCAGGTCGCGGTCGGAAGAGAGCACGGCGCGCTCTCCGACGACTTGTTGAAGCTGACGGACGACGTTCGGATCGATCACGACTCGAATGATATCCTACGGGATTCTTCCGCCCCTTTCCCCGCGCCGAATATGGAAAAAATCGCCGTTTTAGATTCCGGGGGACAGTATTGTCACCTGATCGCCCGCAAGGTGCGCGAACTCGGCGTTTATGCCGAGATTCTGCCGATCGGCGTCCGCCCGTCGCGGCTCAAGGCGTACAAGGGCGTGATCCTTTCGGGCGGTCCGAGTTCGGTTTTTGACGCGGACTCGCCGCAGCCTTCGAAGAAGCTGTTTGCGCTCGACAAGCCGATGCTGGGGATCTGCTACGGGCACCAGTTGATGGCGATGGGCCTGGGCGGCGAGGTGGCGCCGGGCGAGACGCAAGAGTTCGGGCGCGCCGACCTGACGGTTGCGAAAGCGGGCGATCTGTTTGCCGGGCTGCCCAAGAAGCAGCGCGTTTGGATGAGCCACGGCGATCACGTGACGCGGCTGCCGGAAGGTTTCGCGGTGCTGGGGAAATCGCCGGGCAGTCCGGCGGCGGCGATGGGGGACGTGGAGCGCGGGCTGTTCGGGATCCAGTTCCATCCGGAAGTGATCCATACCAAGTACGGGTCGGAGATTCTCGACAACTTCATCACGCGGGTCTGTCGGTGCTCGAAGGACTGGCATCCCGGCGATCGGGTGGAGCAGGTCAAGGCGCAGGTTCGGCGCGACGCGAAAAAGCACCGCGTACTGTTCTTCTTGAGCGGCGGCGTCGATTCGACGGTCGCCTATGCGCTGACGGTGAGTGCGTTGGGGGCCGAGCAGGTCCACGGCATCTACGTCGACACGGGCTTCATGCGCTCGGGCGAGACGGGGCAGATCGAGAAGGCGTTCGACAAGCTGGGGCTTGGCGCGTTTGAGACCTTTGACGCGAAGAAGATCTTCTTCTCCGGCCTGAAGGGCGTGACGGATCCGGAAGAGAAGCGAGCGATCATCGGCAAAGCGTTCGTCGACATTCAGCAGTCGATCATCGAGCGCGAAGAGCACAGCAGCCACGACTGGTTGCTGGGGCAGGGCACGATCTACCCGGACACGATCGAGTCCGGCGGGACGGCTTCGGCGGCGTTGATCAAGACGCACCACAACCGCGTCGAAGGCATCCAGGAATTGATTCGGCAAGGCCGCATCTTGGAGCCGCTGTCGGAGTTCTACAAGGACGAAGTGCGCGTGCTCGGGCGCAGTTTGGGGCTGCCGCGGCGGTTGGTCGAACGGCATCCCTTCCCGGGGCCTGGGCTGGCGATCCGGGTGATGTGCTCGGCGAAGACGGAACGTCCGGAAGAGGATCGAGAGATCGACCAGATGGCCAAGGCGGCCGGGTATCGAGCCTTCCTACTGCCGCTGCGCAGCGTGGGCGTGCAGGGCGACTACCGCAGTTACGCCAAGCTGACCGTGCTGCATGCGGGGGACCTTGAGTACAAGTCGGCGTTGAAGTTGGCGACTGAGGTGACGAACCGCCACCGCCGGACCAACCGGGTGGTGCTGTCGCTGACGCCCAAGCGGCTGAAGCCTGCCGAGTGGAAGATCCACCGGGCGACGCTGACTCGAAAGCGCGTCCAACTTCTCCAAGAAGCCGACCGGTTGCTGCGGGACTTCCTGCGCGAGGAGAAGATGTACGACCGCGTCTGGCAATGCCCGGTGGTGCTGCTGCCGTTTAGCCGCGGCGCCGGGGAGACGGTGGCTTTGCGGCCGATCACTTCGGTCGACGGCATGACCGCCGAGGTGGCGCGGCTGAATCCGGAGAAGATCTACCGACTCGCCAGGAAGATCGCTCGCCTCGACGGGGTTGATGCGGTGATGTACGACCTGTCGCACAAGCCGCCCTCGACGATTGAGTGGGAGTAGCGCTCCCGTAGCGCTCCCGTCCGCGCGCAGGCTGGACCCTTTCACCCCGCCCGTGCGTAGAGGGGTGCAGACTTTTTTGCAAGGGGGGAGTGATGACGACGAGTCTACGTTTGGCGGTTTGGATTGGATGCGGCGCGGCGGCGGCCCTTGGGGGCGTTGACAGCCTGTTGGCGCGAGACGACCTGCGGGTCGAGGGAAAGGCCGAGGTTCAAGTACGCCCGGACCACGTCGTGCTGGAACTCGGGGTCGAGACTTGGAATCGCGAGTTGTCCGCGGCCAGGGAAGAGAACGACCGCAAGGTGGCGGCGGTCCAAGAACAGGCGCGCCAGTTCGGCATCGTCGACGAGGACATGGCCGTCGACTTCGCGCACGTCGAGATCCAGCGGAACGAGGAGCTGCGAACGGCGATCGACCACTACACGGTGCGTCGGACGGTCGTGTTGACGCTGCGGGACGTGGACCGCTTTGAGGACGTCTTGATGGGCGAATTGCAGGCCGGCGCGAACTACGTCCACGATGTGGACTTCCGCACCTCCGAGCTACGCAAGTACGCCGATCAGGCGCGAGCGGAGGCGTTGACGGCCGCACGGGAGAAGGCCCTCGACATGGCCGCCGTCGGGGGATTCAACGTATCGGAACGGCCGACGGACGTTTTCTCGGTCGATACCGAAGTCAGTACCTGGTACCGCGTCGCGCCGGTTCCGCAGTATCGGGCGCGCTCGTTCACGCCGATGCAGAACGTCTCGACCGTCGTCGATCTCGGCGGCTCGGACCGGGCCTCATCGAGCGGGGGAATCGGGTATCTGTCCGTGAGAGCAAGCGTCGACGTCGAGTACGAGATCGAGCGCTGAAGGACGCGAGTCGTAAAGCTTTCCGCCGAGGTCGCGCGACAGCGCCCGCGAGAAGGGTTACGGACCAGCGAAGAGGATCGCGCGCCTCGACGGGTATCGAGAGGGGGTTGTCTCTCGAAGCAGAGGCGACGGAGCCAAACTTCGACTCGGCGCCGGAGCGCGCGGCGTCGCCTCTGCTTTCAATAACCGAAGCGAGGCCTGAGACGCGCCGCCGTCGCGGTTTTTTTTCCGGTCCCGCTACCTAGCCGAAGCTTGGGGGGCTGCCGGCCACCGCGCTGAGGTACAACGTTTGAGCCTTCGGTTTGGCGCCGGTTGCGAGCGTTCGGAGGGTGGCGGCCAATACGTCGCGGCGGCTGACGATGCCGGCGAGCAGGTCGCCGTCCAGTACCGGCAATCGGCGATAGGGCGATTGCTGGAAGATCGTGGCGATGCTGAGCAGGTCGGCGGTGGGCGCGATCGTCCGCGCGGAACAGTCCATCGCCTCGCCCACTTTGCGGCCGTGCACGGGCGCGTCATCGAGCCGTCGGGCTAGGCCCATGGCCGCCTCCAGGGCGTCGCGGCGGCTGATCTGGCCCATCAAGCGGTCGCCGTCGAGTACGTCAAGGCGGCGGTAGTGGCTGTCTGAAAACAGTCGGCAGATCGACAACAGATCGAGATCCGCGGGGACGATGCGACCGTGGTCGGAGTCCATTGTGGCTCTCACGGTCGTCTTCGGGTGCTGGTCGTAGGCCGAGCCGAGCACGACGGACATGCTGGTCTTCTCGGAGAAGACGCCGAGGAAGCGGCCGGCGCGGTCGACGACCGGAGCGCCGGAGATCTTATTCGACAACAGGACGGCGATCGCCTCGATGGCGTCGAGGTCAGGGTCGAGGCGGACCAACGACGTCTCCATGACGTCGGCCGCGCGCGGGGCGCGCGATCCGCGCAGGAAGCCGGGAAAACCCTCGGCGGCTTCGACCAGCGCTTCAAGCGAGCATTTCTCTGAGAAGACTCCGAGGTAGGTCCCCTCCCTGTCGACCACCGGGGCGCCGGTGATGCGTTTCTCAACGAGACGGGAGATTGAGGGCAGGATCTCCGCTTCCGGACTCAGCGTCGTGAGTCGGGTGACCATGATGTCGGCGGCGGCTCGGAGCCTTTCCATTGGCGTTCCCCCTGTAGTCGGTGTAATCGTTTTCGGCGTTATCGATATCTGTCGATAGGCTTTTCGTCTACGGCGTCGCGAATTGTACGACCCTTTTGGTCGAAAAGCAATCCCTCGGACGAGATTGGCTCGCTATGATCGTCGGCATGAAGCGCTGCGCCTGGGCCCAAAAGGATCTCGACGTCCGGTATCACGACGAGGAGTGGGGCGTGCCGCTGCACGACGATCGTCTGCTGTTCGAGTTCCTGATCTTGGAGGGGGCGCAGGCGGGGTTGAGCTGGTCGACGATTCTGGCGAAACGCGAGAACTACCGGCGGCTGTTTGACGGCTTTGAGATCGCGAAAGTCGCGCGCTATAGCGACAAAAAGAAGGGAAAGCTGCTTGAAGATGCGGGCATCGTACGCAATCGTCTGAAGATCGAATCGGCGGTGCGGAACGCGAAGGCGGCGCTCGCGATTCAAAAAGAGTTTCAGACCTTAGACTCTTATTTGTGGAGCTTCGTCGACGGCAAGCCGATCCAGAACCGCTGGAAGTCGATGGCCGAGGTCCCGGTCAAGACGGCCGAATCGGATGCGATGAGCAAGGACCTGAAGAAGCGGGGAATGAACTTTGTGGGCTCGACGATCTGTTATGCGTTCATGCAGGCGACGGGCATGGTGAATGACCACGAGGTCGGCTGTTTTCGACACAAAGAGCTGCGTTAGCCCTTCTCGAGCGCGACGGCGATGAACATCGCTTCGTCGAGCGGGGCTTGTTGCTCGGTGGTGTAGCGTTGGCGGCCGAGGGCGATCTCTTCGCAGGCGAGCCAGACGGGCGTCGCCAGGATTCGCTTGGAGCGATCGACGGCTTCGGCGATCTCGCGGTCGAGGTGGACGTACTCGTTGTCGAACCACTTGACCCAGAGGCGCGGATGGAGATTGCGCGCTTCCATTTTTTCGACGTAGAGCGGTTGGAGGCCGTTCTGCCGGAAGCGCTCGAGGGCTTGGGAAGCGGGCTCAAGGCCGACGTGGCCGTCGGGGGCGAGGATGCGTCGTCGATAGAGCTCGGGGTGTTTTTTGGCGTCTCGGATGAGCGGGCGGGAGCTGTCGGTCTCGATGACGTGGACGCTGCGGCCGCCGGGTTTGAGGACGCGGGCGATCTCGGCGAAGACGGCCGGCTTCTCGTCCGGTGGAACGTGTCCGATCACGTGCGAGGTGACGACGCAATCGAACGACTCGGTCGGGAACGGCAGCGCCGTCATCGAGGCCAACGCGGCGCCGTCGTAGCGGCGGTTGCAGTCGGCCAGCGCTTTCTGGGACAGGTCGACGCCGATGGCGCGTTGCGCCTTCTCGCGGAAGACTTCTCGGCCGCGCGCGCAACCTAGGTCGAGCAGGCGGTTGCAGGCCGGGACCCACTTCTCCCAGAAACGCCACTCGCAGTAGGACCAGTAGGGCAGGCGGGAAAGGATCGCGCGCTTGAGCCCGTGGGGACTGCGGTGATAGGGGACGTGTTCTTCAACGTAGTCGTCGTAGAACGACCGAGCCTGCGCAACTCCGATGGGCGGGCCGGGCATGAGCGCGAGCTATAGACTACCGCGAGTTATCGACTTCGCGATTCCCACTCCCAAGCGTCGCGGACGGCGTCGTCGAGAGAACGCGTCGCGCGCCAGCCGAAGGTTTCCTGCGCCTTGGAGGGGTCGCCGACGAGTTCGGGCGGATCGCCGGGGCGGCGCTCGGTCTCAACGACCTTGAAGTCGCGGCCGGTGATCTTCTTGGCCGAATCGATGACCTCGCGCACCGACGAGCCCTGACCGACGCCGAGGTTGTAGGCGCCGGCTTGCTCGGGGGTCGCATCGAGCGCGCGGATGTGGGCGTCGGCGAGATCGAGGACGTGGACGTAGTCGCGGACGGCGGTGCCGTCGGGCGTGGGGTAGTCGGTCCCCATGATCTTGATGGAGTCGCGTTTGCCGGCGGCGGCCGCGAGGACGAGCGGAATCAGATGCGTCTCCATCTCGCCGCGCCGCTCGCCGCGCTCGAGCGTCGCGCCGCAGGCGTTGAAGTAGCGCAGGACGACGTCGGTGGTGCCGTGAATGCGGCGGCTCCATTCGAGCGCTTTCTCGAAGGCGAGCTTCGATTCGCCGTAGGGATTGACTGGATTCTTGGGCGCGTCGACCGGGATGGGCGGCTTAACTTGGTCGCCGAAGACGGCACAGGTCGAGGAGAAGATGAAGCGCGGGACCTGGGCCTTCTCGGCGGCTTCGAGAAGATTCAGACCGCAGATGAAGTTCTTGCGGTAGTAGAGGGCGGGCTCGCGCATCGACTCGCCGACGAGCGCGTAGGCGGCGAAGTGCATGATCGCTTCGATCGAGTAGTCGTCGAAGACGCGTGCGACGCCTTCGCGGTCTTCGAGGTCGACTTGGGCGAAGGCGGCCTTGGCGGGAACGGCGTCGCGGTGGCCGCGGCTGAGGTCGTCGAGCACGACGACTTCGCGACCGGTGTTGAGGACTTCCTGGGCGACGATGCCGCCGATGTATCCGGCGCCGCCGGTGACGAGAATCATGGTCCTGGCTCGATGGTAGCGTTCTGGGCGAGCGCGGGGGTGAGGACTTCAGCGACGGCTCGATGCCCGGCGGGCGTCAGATGGGCGTCGGGCGAAAAGAACATCCCGTCGGCGTCGGGCGTCGGCGTGAGCACGCGAACGTTTTGGCGCGCGCCCCACTCGGCGAGGAACCGTTGGGGTCGCAGCATCTCGAGATCGCTTTCGGCGTAGCCGAGGCCGCGGCGCATCTCGGCTGCTTCGGCCTCGTCGATCTGCCAACTGCGCGGGACGGCCAGGACGAGCAGTCGGGCGCCGAGACGGTTGCAGGACGCATGGAGCGCGTCGAGCGCGCGTTCGGTTTCGGCGTAGGCTCGGGCAGAGCGATCGACGTCTTGGGCCAGGTGGATCTCTGCGTACTCGCGCATGGCGTCGTCCCAGATGCGGCCGCGGCCGGTGCCGGCGCCGTTTGAGCGGGCTCGGTTGAACTGCCAGGCGCGCAGGACTTGCACCAGGTGCGAGCGGCGGGCGAGGACGTCGCGCCAGGATGAGGCGCCTCTGCGGATGAGCAGACCGCGGTCGACGGCTAGGCGCTCGGAAGCTTGGCCGTAAGCGGCGTCAGTGAAATCGTTGCCGACGAAGATCGACGCGACGACCAGACGCGGGCGCAGCTCAGCTCCGACGAGTTGGAGCATCTCGACGTAGTCCCACGGCCCCGTGCCCGGGACCGCGGCCTTGACGATGCGCAGGCCGGATTCGCGCTCGGCGATCGAGTAGAAGCTGTCTTCGAGCGGGACGCCCCAGCCGAAGGCTTGCGAGTCGCCGAGCCCGAGAATGACGGCGGCATCGCCCGAGTCGCGCGCGTCCTCGTGGTCGCGGCGGCCTTGGGCGTTGGTGCGGATCTCGACGTCCCAGTGCGGCGAAACTTGTCGGCGGACGAGGTTCGGCCGCAAGAGCAGGCGGCCTCCTGAGTCCATGCGATAGATATCGACGTGGAGTTGGGGCGCGGCGCGGAAGACGTAGCGGACGACGGACTCGGCGAGCAGCGCACAGAGTGCGAGGGTCGCGGCGAGCAACAGCGCCTGGGCCGAGCGGCGGCGCACGGGAGTCTAGGGCTCCTCGGTCGAGCTGACCCGGCAGAGCGTGCAACTGGGGAACGGGGCCGGGAGACCGCCGCGCCAGCCGTCGAAGGTATTGCGGGCGGCGGGCGGGTCGTCGCTCTTACAGCGAGGGCCGCCGCACCCGGACTCGCCGATGCGGACCCGATAGAGCTCTTCTCCGACGCGGACCGTCGCGGCGAGCAGGATCTCGGGGTTGACCGCGGGCATGCCGGTCGGAATGACCATGTTGACCTTAGCGTCGCTGCGGAAACTTCCCGAGCGCAGCAGTCCGCCGGAGGCCTCGACGAGCGCTACGGTCAACTCTCTGCGCTTGTCGCGGATGGGAGGGCTTTCGCTTTCGACGGCGGCCAGGTGCTCAAGTTGGCGCAATTGGATCCGCGCGATCTCGAGCGGCGCGCGTTTGTCTTGGACGTCGGGTCCGAGGTCGGAGTTCGTGTCGGAGATGGTGAGCGACTCGCCGGCGCCGATCTTGGCGAGCTGCTTGCCGAGCTGGCCGAGTGCGGTGATCTCGCCGCTCTCGACCCAGACGGAGACGCGGTCGCGCTGGTCGGTGTAGACCGCTCCGCGGCTTCCGGGCGCGGTGGTGATCAAGGCGAGGCCGGCGACTTCAATCCGCTGCGGTTGAGGACCCGAGGACGCGATCTCCAGCGAGACCCCGTCGAGGCGGATACGATCCTGTGCGAAACGGGCTTGTGAGCCGATCCCGAGGATGTAGCGAGCGCCGTCAGCGAGATCGACGAGGACGGGCGAGTAGCTGCTGGTGACGGCCTCGGCTTCGAGCAGCGTGCCGTTGCCGGGCACGGTCTTGCCTTGGATCAGGAACGGGTAGTCGGACGCGGCGACGCCGATGCTCGATTGGACTTGAGCCGAGGCGGTCGCGCCCAAGGCGAGCAGCACGGCGCTCAGCGCCGCCAGAGACGCGATGGGGGACCGGCCGAACACTGGTCCGATTATACGTTCGCGTCAGCGTAGGAGCAGCACCGCCGCGGCGCCGCCGAGGGTGGCGGCGACCAGCACGGCGGCGGCGACGACTTCCCAGGCGAGTCCCGGGTTCTCGACGGGGTCGCTTGTGACGGGCGGGGTCGGCGGCTCTTGCGGCTGCTCGGCCTGCTCGGCTTGCTGGGTTTGCTTGGGCCGCTCTGTTTGCTCTTGAGGTTCGGCGTTCAAGCGGCCCGTCCGGCGGGTGATCTCTTCGATGACTCCGTCCTGGTTCCAATTGCGTAGCGCCTCGGCCGCCGGGCTCGGCAGGGGGGCGACGACGGATTCCCAGTCCGGCCCCTGGACTGATTCGGTGAGGCCGAAGCCGAGCGAGTCGGCGGCGCGCACCGCGGTTTGCACTGCCGCGAGAAGGCCCGCTTCGTCGGGCTGGGTGCGATCGTGGTGGCGTCCGGCGGCTTCGACCAGCTCTGTCGGCAGGCCCCACTGCTCGGCCAGCCAACGTCCGGCGGCGGCGTGGTCGAAGCCGAAGACGTCGGCCTCGCGGCGAAGGAAGTAGTCGGTGTCGTCGATCGGCCCGTCGGCCGTGGCTTGGTGCAGGATCTCGGCGTACTCGTCCGGGCGAGCGGTGAACAGGCTGAGGCAGCCGATGTCCTGCATCAATCCGGCTGCGTAAGCCGCCTCCTGCGAGACGCCGATCTCGACGGCGACCTTCTCGGCCAGTATGGCGACCGCGAGCGAGTTGCGCCAACAGCGTTCGAGCTCGGGCCGGCCGAGCGCGTCTTTGGCGAATCGGCGTGCGCTCATCGCCAAGGCCAGGCGGCGCACCTCGGCGAAACCGATGACGACCAGGCAGTGCTGGAGGCTGGTGATCTCGCTGACGAAGCCGTACGCGGCCGAGTTGGCGCGGCGTAGGAGGTCGGTCGAGAGGGCGGGATCGCTCTCGATCAGGCCGACGGCTTCGTCGATCGACGGATTCTCTTTGGCGAGCAGACTGCCGAGCCGAACCGCCACGGAGGGGAACGGCGGCAGGTCCGCCAAGACGGCCTCAAAGGGCGCGGCGACTTCCGGCATCTCTGGAGCGCTCTATCGGCCGAACGTGCCTGAAACTTAACGCTCAGGAGCCGGACGAGGCGCCGGAAACGCGGCAGAAACACTGCGCTACACTGAACCGTTCCCGAGAACCGGCCCAAGAACCGGCCCGAGGATCCGATCGACTCCTTTGCGCACCGAAATCATCGAAATCTCGCCTGACGATCCTTCGCCCGACAGCCTCCGACAAGCGGCCGACGCCGTGCGCGCGGGGCGCATCGTGGCCGTCCCGACCGATACGCTCTACGTGCTGGTGGCCGACCCGTTGAACCTCAACGCGATCGCCTCGGTCTTCCGCGCCAAAGGTCGCGAGCTGCACCGGGCGTTGCCGCTGCTGGTGGATTCGATCACGATGGCCGAGGAGTATGCGAAGCCTCCGCTGAGTCCGCGATTCTTCCTGCTGGCGCGACGGTTTTGGCCGGGGCCGCTGACGGTGATCGTGCCGGCGGCGAACCTGTTGCCGCTGAAGGTCACGGGCAACACGGGGCGGTTGGCGTTGCGCCAATCGGCGGCGACGGTTCCGCAGAAGTTGTTGGAACTGATCGGGCGGCCGGTGATCGCGACGAGCGCGAACCAGTCCGGGCAGCCGGCCTGCCGCAGCGGGATCGAGGTTTTCGGGACGATGGACGGCCGCGTGGATCTGATCCTCGACGCGGGCGCGACGGCGGCTTCGGCGGCGACGACGGTGGACGTGACCGAGCCGGAGTGGCGTCTGATTCGGGAGGGCGCGATCCCGAGACAGCAGATCGAAGAGTGCTTGGAGCCGTGAGCGGCGTCGCGCGCGCAAGTTGATATCATCACCGTCCTGGAGGCCTTTCCCCTTGCCTGGACGCATCCTCAACGGCAACCAAATTCGCGATCAGATTCTCGCTGAGGTGTCGGCCGACGTCGCGCAGCTCGTCGAGAGCGGCGTGCGGCCTGGACTGGCGGCGGTGCTGGTGGGCGAGAATCCCGCCTCGCAGGTCTATGTGCGGAACAAGATGCGCGCGTCGGAGAAGGTCGGCATTGCGAGCCGCACGTTGACGCCTTCGGCCGACATTACAACCGATGAGCTGCTGGCGATCGTCGAGGATCTCAACCAAGACGACGCAGTGGACGGAATTCTGGTTCAGCTCCCGTTGCCGGATCAGGTGGATGCCGCCAAGGTCTTGTTGGCGATCGATCCGGCGAAAGACGTCGACGGATTCCACCCGGTCAACATGGGCGCGTTAGCGACCGGCGCGCCGAAGCTCGTGCCGTGCACGCCCGCCGGGTTGATCGAAATCCTCGACCGCAGCGGGATTGAGATTCCGGGGAAGAACGCCGTCGTGCTCGGGCGCAGCAACATCGTGGGCAAGCCGGCGGCGCTGCTGCTGCTCGGGCGCAATGCGACGGTGACGATCTGCCACTCGCGCACGCAGGACCTGGCCGCCAAAGCGCGTGAGGCGGACATCTTGGTCGCGGCGTTGGGTCGGCCGGCGATGATCACTCGGGAGTACATCAAGCCGGGCGCGGTGGTTTTGGACGTGGGCATCAATCGCGTCACCGATCCAACCGAGGCCGAGCGGCTGTTCTCTTACAAGCCGCAGAAGCTGGAGCGCTTCCAGGAGAAGGGCTCGGCGCTGGTGGGCGACGTGAGTCCGGCCGACATGGAAGAGTCGGCCTCCGCCTATACGCCGGTTCCGGGCGGGGTCGGGCCGTTGACCATCGCCATGCTGATGAAGAACACGGTGACGGCCTGCCGGGCTCGACGGGGGTAGTCGGGCGATGTTGAAGGTCGGGCTGACGGGCGGCCTCGCCAGCGGCAAGAGCTTCGTCGGGGCCTGTCTGGCGGAACTCGGCGCGCACGTGATTCAGGCTGACCGCTTGGGGCATGAGGCGCTTGAGCGAGACGGCGAGGGGTTCGAGGCGGTCGTCGAGCGCTTCGGCGAGGAGATCCTCGACGCCGACGGCGCGATCGATCGGAAAGCGCTGGGGGCGATCGTCTTTCCGGCGCCCGAAGAGCTTGAGGCGCTGAACGCGATCATCCACCCGATCGTCTGGCGGCGGCAGCAGGAGTTTTTTGCGCAAGTCGAGGCGGACGATCCGCGGGCGGTCGCCGTGGTGGAAGCGGCGATCTTGATCGAGACCGGCGGGTACAAGCGCTACGACCGGTTGATCGTCGCGGCCTGTCCGCCGGAGGTTCAGATCGCGCGGTTCCGAGCACGCGAAGGCGCGACCGAGGAACAGGCGCGGGCGCGCATGGACCGTCAGATGCCTTTGGCCGAGAAGCTGCCCTTCGCCGATTATGTGATCGATACGACCGGGACGAAAGACGACACGCGTCGCCGCACGGCCGACGTATACGCCAAACTAAAGGCGGAAGCCGAGAGATGAGACGTTGGACTTTTCGCCTGGCCTGGATGGCGCTGCTCTTCCTGATCGCGTTTACCGTGGGGACGGTTTCGACCGATTGGTTCCAGCGCCCGTCGGACCCGTTTTGGACCGAAGCCGCCGGCAGCGACCTGACCGACGACGAGCGCACGAACATCGACGTCTACGAACGCGCGTCGAAGGCGGTGGTCAACATCACCTCGACCGTGTTGCAGCAGGGCTGGTTTTTCCAGGTGATTCCGAACCGCGGCACGGGATCGGGGTTCATTGTCGACCCCGAGGGGCGCATCCTCACGAACTATCACGTGATCCAGGGCAACTCGGCACAGATTGAGGTCAACCTGCTGGGCAGCGAGCGCGACGAGAGCTACGAAGCGCGCGTCTTGGCCGTCGACGAGTTGAACGATCTGGCACTGATCCAGATCGACCCCGACGAGGAGTTGCCGTGGCTGCCGCTGGGCGATTCGGAGTCGTTGCAAGTCGGCCGCAAGGTCTTGGCGATCGGCAATCCGTTCGGGCTTGAGGGAACGCTGACGACCGGGATCATCAGCTCGCTGGGGCGCTCGATTCAGTCGGAGAACGGCGTTCTGCCGGAGATGATCCAGACCGACGCGGCGATCAACCCGGGCAATTCGGGCGGGCCGCTGCTCGACAACTCAGGCGCGGTGATCGGCGTCAACACGGCGATCTACGGGCCTGGGGGCAATATCGGGATCGGGTTCGCGATGCCGATCTCGCGGGCGAAGCCGTTGCTTGAGTTTGTGCGGTCGGGGGGCGAATCGACCAAGGCGAAAGACCCGGGGTTCCGCACGATCTACGTGAGCGGGCGCTATGCGGCGCGACTACGGCTGCCGCCTTCGGGGCTGCTGGTGGTCGAACTCGATCCCGACGGCGCCGCCGCGCAGGCCGGGCTGCGCGGACCCGAGCGGGAGATCGTCCTGGGCAACTATCGCGTGCCTTGGGGCGGCGACTTCATCGTCGAGATCGACGGGCGGCCGGTGACGAACAGTCGGTTGTTGCAGCAATCGCTGGCGCTCAAGAGGGGCGGGGACGAGTTGGCGTTGAAGGTCTTTCGCGACGGCGAAGAGGTCGAAGTGATCGTGAAGCTCGGTTCGCAGTCGATGCGGCTATGAAGCTGGACCCGCATACGGGGCTTTGTTCGAGCTGCGCGCACGTTAGAGCGATCACGTCCGATCGCGGCTCGGTTTTCTACTTGTGCGGGAAGGCGAAGACGGACCCGCGTTTCCCTAAGTACCCTCGCTTGCCGGTGGTTTCGTGCTCGGGGTGGCAGGCGGCTGAAGCTTAGCGCCGGCACGTTGGTTCCCCGCTAAACTCAGAAACTCCATGTCGCCTCGTCGGCTGCTGTTCCAGTCTCTGCTCTATCACCGCGGCGTGCATGTCGCGGTGGCGCTCGGCGTCGCTGTGGGCGCGGCGGTGCTTTCAGGCGCGTTGATTGTGGGCGATTCGGTGCGCGGCAGTCTGCGCGATCTGACGCTCGATCGGCTGGGAAAGATCGACTCGGCGCTGGTGGCGGACCGGTACGTGCGCGAGGCGTTGGCTGACGAGTTACCCGAGACGGCGCCGGCGATCTTGATCCGCGCTTCGGCTGAGTCGCCTGAGTCCGGGGCTCGCGCGTCGAAAGTCAATTTGCACGGCGCGGGCGAGGCGTTCTGGGCGATGTTTGACCGCGCGGCGCCCGAACTCGGCGCGCGCGACGTTGCTCTGAATGCGGCGCTGGCGCGGGAGATCGGCGTCGAAGAAGGCGGCGCGGTGCTGCTGCGCTTCCAGACCGATACGCTCGTTCCGTCCGAGTCGGTGATGGGTCGCAAGACCGACAACGTGCGCACGCTGCGGCTGACGGTGAAGGAGGTTCTGCCGGACAAAGGCGCCGGGCGCTTCGGACTCTCGCCCTCGCAACAGCTTCCGTTGAACGCCTTCCTCGACCTTGCGACGCTGCAACGAGCGCTTGACCAAGAGGGGCGGGTCAACGCTTTGCTCGCGTCCGGCGAACCGGACTTGGCGGTCGATCTTGCCGACTTGGAACTGGACGTCGAACTGCTCGGCGGTCAGGGGTTGCTTTCGGCCGAGACGCGGCGGATCGTCTTGGAGCCGGCCGCGGCCGATGCGGTCATGGCGGCCGCTGAGCAGACCGGACTTGCGGCGACGCCGGTGCTGACCTATCTCGCGAACTCGATCGAGGTCGGCGGCCGGTCCGTGCCGTACTCGACGGTGACCGCGATGGATCCCCTGCCTGATTCGTTGCGGCTGACGGACGGCAGTCCGGCGCCCGCGCTCCAGGGCGATCAGATCCTGCTCAACGAGTGGGCGGCGCGGGAGCTCGGCGTGCAGGCGGGCGCGAAGGCGGGCGTGAAGGTCGGCGACGTGGTCCAACTCGACTACTACCAGGTCGGACCGCGCGGCGAGCTGATCACCGAGAGCGCCCGGTTCGAGCTGGCGGGCGTAGTTGCGATGGAGGGCGTCGCGCTCGATCGCAACTTGGCGCCGGATTTCGACGGGATGTCCGACGTCGACCGCATGACCGATTGGGACCCGCCGTTCCCGGTCGACCTCTCGCTGATCCGCGACCAAGACGAGGACTACTGGGAGCGCTACCGCACGGCGCCGAAGGCCTTCGTGGCGCTCGGGAAGGCGAAGGAGCTTTGGACCAACCGTTTTGGTCAACTGACGGCCGTGCGGATTGCAGCCGGTGAAGGCGAGGCGCTCGACGATACGCGCGAACGCTTCGTCGCGGCGCTCAAAGAGAAGGCGGACCCGGCCCGGTTCGGGCTGACGTTCCAACCGGTCAAGGCGCAAGGGCTTGAGGCGTCGAGCGGCGCCACCGATTTTTCGGGGCTGTTTATCGGCTTCAGTATGTTCTTGATTGCCTCGGCGGCGATGCTGGTGACGTTGTTGTTCCGGCTGGGCGTGGAGCGGCGTTCGCGCGAGGTCGGACTGTTGCTTGCGTCCGGTCATCCGGTCGCGCGGGTGCGTAGGCTGCTGCTTGAGGAAGGCGGATTGCTGGCGCTGGTCGGGTGCGTGGTCGGCATCCCCGGTGCGGTCGCCTACGGTTGGCTGATGGTTTATGGGCTGAGCACTTGGTGGTCGGCGGCGGTCGGCGGTTCGTTTCTCGAGCTGCACGTGACGCCCGCGAGTTTGGCCGCGGGGGTGGTCGGTAGTTTCTTGTTGATGCTGTTCGCGGTTTGGACGGCGGTGCGCAGGCTGGGGCGGTTGAGTCCGCGCGCGATGCTGGCGGGACAGCTTGAGACGGACCGCAATGCGCCGCCGAGTTCCTGGCCGGCGCGGGTCGCATGGGGCTCGGCGTTCGTTGCGCTTGCGCTGTTGGCCGCCTCGTTTGCGGTCGACGCGGCGACGCAGGCGGGATTGTTCTTCGGCGTCGGGGCGTTGTTGTTGATTGCGGCGCTGGCCGCGTTCCGCGCTCGCTTGCTCCGGCCGAAGACGGACAGTTTGGTGGGGGGCTCGTCGCCGTTGTGGCGGCTCGGTTCGCGCAACAGCGGACGGTTCCCGGCGCGCTCGACGCTCTCGGCGGCGCTGATCGCGGGCGCGGCGTTCGTCATCGTGACCGTTGCGCTGATGCGTCACGACGTTTCGAGCCAAGAGCCGGAGTTCCGTTCGGGCGACGGCGGCTTCCGCTACGCGGCGCAGTCCGATCTGCCGCTCTACCCCGAGCAGCTTGAGGAGTCGCGCGATCTCTTTGAAGGCGAGCTTTTCGCTCTGCGGGCCAAGCTGGGCGAGGACGCCTCGTGCCTGAACCTCTACCGTCCGTCGCAGCCGACGTTGCTCGGGGCCGGGCCGGACTTGATCGAGCGGGGCGGGTTCGCCTTCCAATCGACGCTGGCCGAGACGGACGCCGAGCGCGAGAATCCGTGGCTGATTCTGGACCGCGAGTTCCCGGAAAACGCCGTGCCGGTTTTTGGGGATTTGAACTCGGTGATGTGGATTCTGCACCTCGGGCTCGGCGATACGCTTGAGATCGAGGACGGGCTCGGACGGCGGCGAACGCTGTTGATCGCCGGGCTGATGTCGCGGTCGATCTTCCAGTCGGAGTTGCTGATGGCCGACGGGCGGTTCCTTGAACTGTTTCCTGATCACTCGGGGTATCAGCAGTTTTTGGTCGAGACGGACGACCTCGAAGCCGGTACGGAGCTTGAGGGCCGCTGGTCGGACCAAGGGCTTGACGTCGAAACGTCGGCCGACCGGTTGGCGGGGTTTTTGGTCGTCGAGAATACCTACCTGAGTACGTTCCAGACGTTGGGCGGATTGGGTCTGTTGCTGGGGACGTTCGGGTTGGCGGTGGTGATGGTGCGCAACGTCTTGGAGCGGCGGCGCGAGTTGGCGTTGCTCCAGGCGGTGGGTTTCGCCAAGCCTTCGGTGTCGCGCGTCGTGCTGGCGGAGAACGCCTATCTGCTTGTCTTCGGGTTGTTGGCGGGAACGGGTGCGGCGTTGCTGGCGACGGCGCCGCATCTGCTCTCCGGCCTCGCCGAACCGCCTTGGGCGTCGCTGGTGATGACGCTGGCGTTGATTCTGGCTTGCGGGCTGGCGGCCGGGGCGTTGGCGGTGAGGGTCAGTCTGGGGCAGCCGTTGTTGCCTAGTTTGCGGCGCGACTAGTCGCGATAGACGTAGACCCAGGCCTCGGCGCGGGGTTCGAGTAGGACCGTGCGGCGACGCTCGTATTCCTCGCCTTCGTACTCGTCGAGGATCGGCCATGCGGTTGGGTCGAGGACTTGGAACAGTTCGCCGGGTACGCGCCCCTCTGCTTCGATGAGGCCGGGATAGGCGCCCAAGTCGATCAGGCGTCCGGGAATCACGCATGCGCGTTCGAAGCGTAAGAGTGCGGCGACGCCGAGTTTCTCTTGCATGCCGTCTGCGCGGCGCAGCGTTCCGTAGACGGCTAGGCGTTGGGTCACGGGGCGTGTTCGGGTCGGGAGTTTTCGGAAGCGATGGCCAAACAGTCTGAGGGACATCCGACTAGACGGCGGAAAGGGATATGCTTCACCGGCTGCAACAAGCGCAGCCTCACGGCTGCGGCACCGTTGTTCGTAGACCATCGGTTGTGGAGTCGGCGCGTGTGGTGAACTTCTTCGCGGGCCGTCATGGTCGCGGCTGATAGGTCTTGGAGAAGCCGTTGCGTGAATTGGTGATGGTGAACTCGCCGGAGGGAGCGACCGAGGCTTTGATCCAGTGGCCTTCGTCGCCGTCGTCGGTCGCCTTCAAGTTGGCGATCATTTGCTCGTCGGTGTTCAGCGCGCCGTCTTCGGGGACCAGCGCCTTGTGGACTTGCCAGAGGTCTTCGAGGCTCTCTTGCGCGGTCAGAGTCTCGTAAGTTTCCGGGCGTCCGCCTTTCTTATGTCCGTTATTCATGACGGCGACCTTCGGTTTGATCGCTTCAATGTGCGGTGGAGCGCCGGACATATGCATGCCGTGATGGGTGACTTGATATAGATCCACTTCTCCGAATAGATTCTTCGGGCAGGCGGTTTCTAATTCAAAGTTCCAGCTAAGATCGCCCAGGTCTAGGAATTCAAAGTCGCCGACGCGGACCATGAAGCCGATGGATTTGCCGTTTTCGCCTTCGTCGACTTCCTTAGTTTCGGAGGCCTCGCAGGCCGGGTTGTCCTCTACCGGCGAGACGGGCTGCTCGATAAACTTGCTGCGGGCGGCGACGAATTGGAAATCGGCGCCTTTCAGCGGCAAGCGATCACCGGGGCCGACGGTCATCCTTTTTCCTTCGGCGACCGAAAGGTAACCGTCCCAGAGCTGGCGGGCTCGGTCGCCGCGTTCGCCTTCCCAAGCGATCTCGACCGAGTCGCCGTGATCGACAAACTCTTCGATCTCGACCAGCTTGGCGAGCCCCGGTATCCCGCCGACGTGGTCAAGGTGGAAATGCGAGGTGATGAAGTAATCCAAGCGCTCGGCGCCGACGACTTCCTTTAGGACGTGGGCGACGCGTTTGGGATCGCGATCGTCGAATCCCGGCCAGCCGGTATCCATCAAGGCCGTCTCGCCCTCGGGAGTGACGATCAGCGTAGCGGCCCCGCCCTCGACGTCGATCCAGTAGATTTCGAGGTTGGAAGTCTCCACAGCGTCGGCCTCGGTTTCGGCTTCAGGAGCAGCACCGCAAGAGGCTAAGATCGTGACCACGGCGAAGGCGATTAGACGTTTCATACTGGCCGCCTAGTATAGCCGCAAGGCGCCGGTTAGCTGGTGTGGTCGTGGACGACTTTCCAGCCTTGATCGGTCTTGAGAAAAACGACGGTGAAGATGCCTGATGCGTCGCCGCCGCCCTCCTCGCTGCGCGTTAGATGGAAGCGGCCGATGACGACGGCCGTCTCGTCGGTCAGCAAGCGGACCTCGAAGTCCGAGAACTGAAGCGTGCCCATCTTGGCGTGGTCGCCGTACTTGCGGTGGTAACGCGCCTTGACCGCGTCATAGCCGTGGAGGACCTCGGTTCCGACGAAGGCGATCTTGTCCGAGCGCTCGTAGCCTTGCATGAAGGCGTCGATGTCGCCGCGGTTCCAGGCGGCTTGTTGGGCGCGCATGACGTCGAGGATCTTCTCCTGCTCGGAAGATTGTGCCCAGAGCATCAAGGGGACGAACAGGAGGAGGAACGTGCGCAGCGGCATAGCTCGTATTGTCGGGTATCCGGGCTACAATCCGAGCGATGTTTCTCGGCGCCGATCGGCCGCATGGACGGGCCGGCTCAGGCCGCTCGGCGGTGCTTGCGCGTAAGGGGATGGTCGCGACGAGTCAGCCGCTGGCGGCTCAGGCCGGACTCGACGTGCTCAAGCAGGGCGGGAACGCTTTCGACGCGGCGGTGGCGACGGCGGCCGTGCTGGCCGTGGTCGAGCCGATGATGACGGGACCGGGCGGCGACCTTTTCGTGCTCGCCTACGTTGCGGAGGAGGACAGGCTAGTCGCGCTGAACGCGAGCGGCTTTTCGCCCGAGGGCGTGAGCGCGGAGTTCTTCGCCGAGCGCGGTCTGGGGACGATCCCGACGACGGGCCCGTTCTCGGTGAGCGTGCCGGGCGCGGTCGACGGTTGGGCGACGCTGCTCGAAGCTCACGGTTCGATGACGCTCGCCGAAGTGCTGGCGCCGGCGATCGGCTATGCCGAGGAAGGGTTTCCGGTTTCCCAGATCATCGCCGGCGACTGGAGCGACGGCGTCGGGAAGTTCTCCGACCGGGCTGAGTTCAATCGGGTCTACCTGAAGGGGCGCGGCGAGGCGTTCGGGCACGGGGAAGTTTTTCGTAATCCTGACCTGGCGAAGACGCTTCGGCAGATCGGCGACGGCGGACGGGATGCGTTCTACAAGGGCGAGTTTGCGCGGGCGATGGTCGAGGCGTTGAATGGGCAGGGTTGGCCGGTGACGATGGAGGACGCAGCTTTCCAGCGTTCGCATTGGGTCGAGCCGATCTCGACGGCTTACAAGGGTTACGAGTTGTTCGAGTTGCCGCCGAACGGGCAGGGGATCGCCGCGCTTGAGATGCTGAACATCCTGGAAGGGTTCGACCTGCAGGCGATGGGGCGCAACTCGGCTGATTATCTGCACGTGCTGATCGAGGCGAAGAAGCTGGCTTTCGCCGATCTCGACCGTTGGTTGGCGGACCCCGACAAATCGGACCTTCCTGTCCGAAAATGGATCTCGAAGGATTATGGGCGCGCGCAACGGGAGCGGATCGATTCAGGGAAGGCGGCCGAAGGGGTTCGCACGGGCATGCCGGTCGAGGGGGATACGGTCTACCTCACGGTCGTCGACGAGAAGCGCAATGCGGTGTCGTTCATCAACAGCCTGTACCACGGTTTCGGCTCGGGCGAGGTTCCGCCGGGGACGGGGGTGATCCTCCAGAACCGGGGCGCGCTGTTCACTTTGGAAGAGGGCCATCCGAACCGATTGGAAGGGCGTAAGCGGCCGTATCACACGATCATTCCGGCTATGGTGATGAAGGACGGCAAGCCGTGGATGAGTTTCGGCGTGATGGGCGGCGATATGCAGCCGCAGGGGCATGTGCAGGTGTTGCTGAACATGCTGGAGTTCGGGATGAACGTGCAGGACGCGGGCGAGGCGGCGCGTTTTCGGCATTTTCCGGACGGCGTGGCGCTGGAGTCGGGCGTGGATCGGGAGGTGGTGGAAGAACTCGCTCGGCGGGGCCATCCGATCGTCCGGGAGCGGGGAAGCTTTGGCGGTTATCAGGCGATCCGGATCGACTGGGAGAACGGGGTGCTGATGGGCGGCACGGACCCGCGGAAAGACGGGCAAGTTGCGGGTTGGTAGCTTAGTCTCGAAGCTGTAAGAGCATTTGTCTCTCGGAATTTTCCATGTTAATGTTCCGATACGTTCGTAATTAGGATGTGCTTTAGGGGGTTTGTGATGAGAATACAGGTTCTTTTGGCTGCGGCCGTGTTTTCACTTGCGTCTGGAGCGACGGCTCAGTTTCCGGTGATGGTAGACAGTAGCCCGGTGGTGCAGCCTGGCTGTCCCATCCAGGTCATGTTGCGCTATCAAGAGGTCGAAGACCGATACGGGAGGCTGATCGTCGGGAACACCGGCCGGTCTCGGGCCACGGCGATTCGGTTTGGCTGGGCAGTCAACAACCTGGCGGAAACCGGAGAATGGTCGTTCCTCCCAGGGCCGACAAAGCCGGTCTCCGTCAAGCCTGGGGAAGTCGGCTGGGTCGGCCCGTTCGGTTTTTCGACCGAAGACATGCGAGCGGTACAGGCGGCTTTGGAACTCGATACGATGCGGTTCGCATTGGGCGTCGTGGAGGTCTATTTTGAGGACGGTTCGGTCTGGCGGACTCCCCCCGATGTCCACGGTGTTTTCGAAGCGGCTCGTAGCACCGAAGAGCAGTTCGCGACGTGGGCGCCCGTGCAGAAGCCTTTCGCGGATTTTCACAAGGAGCATGTCTATAACGGTGTAGGACCCTGGAGACTCGGATGTCCTCCCAACGATCCGGCGTGTGTAATTGACGAGGTTGCAGCCGAGAAAGGGGAGCGCCTCACGCCTGAACAGGCGCGGTCATTGCTGCAGTCGGCGCCCGCGAAGAGTTCCGGCAACACTCCGCCAAGCGCAGGTCAGAGTTGTCCAGTTGTGAATATCTGCAATCCTGGCGGTTGGAATACGGTGTGTCACGCTGTCGGGTTGGGTTGCCACGTATCACACCCTGTCCCAATTCCCAGCAGTGTCAGCACATGAAGTGCTGCTTGCTGATACTTGCACCGGTACCTGCGGCAACTAGTATCGGCTTCATTGACATTCCACACGTTTGGCCCTTCAGCGTCTGAAGCGGAGCGGTTAATCCTACTCGCCTTGCGCTTGCGTGTAGCCGGGCTTCCCGTCGAACTCGTATAGGTGTTCGGTCTTGATGAAGTCGAACCCGCGGTCGGCTAGTCGCGCCAGCAGATCGACGACGTCGAAGTGGGTCAGTTTCCGTCCGTCGATGCCCAGGAAGCGGCAGCGGCAGTGGTCGGTCTGGATGGTTTCGGGCGCTCCGTCCGGCCAAATCTTGAGCCCCTTGCTGGTGATGACGCGCAGCTCGAACGGCCAAGCCGCGGCGTCGAGCAGGTCGTTTGCGAGGGCGCGCGGGTCGTCGGTCCAGCGGATGTGGAGGAAGACGTCGACGCCGACCAGCGACTTGCGTGCTGTCTTGCGCGGCGATGCTTTGGTCTTGGCCATGTCGACGACCGGGTAGTGCGCCGGACGCAGCTCTTGCGGTTCTTGGCCTAGGCGCTCGATGACGGCCGCCGCGAAATCGTCGGTGCCGACGCGCGTGGAGCTGACGCCTTCGCGATAGACGTCGCCGGTGTGGACGCCGTCTTCGATCGTCTTCAGCCAGGCGTTCTGGACCTTGAGAGCCGTCTCGCGTTGGCCGATGTGTTCCAGCATCTTGACCGAGCCGAGCAACAGCCCCGAAGGATTGGCGACGCCTTTGCCGGCGATGTCCGGCGCCGAGCCGTGGATCGCCTCGAACATGGCGGCGTCGCGGCCGATGTTCGCCGATCCTCCCGCTCCGACCGAGCCGCAGACTTGGGCGGCGATATCGGAGACGACGTCGCCGTAGAGGTTGAGCGTGACGATGACGTCGAAGCGCTCAGGCGTGTCGGCCACGCGGGCCATACCGATGTCGATGATCAGGTGATCGGTCTCGACGTCGGGGTATTCTTCGGCGAGTTCATTGAAGATGCGATGGAACATGCCGTCGGTCATCTTCATGATGTTGTCTTTGCTCATCGCCGTGAGCTTTTTGCGTTTGCGCTTGCGGGCGTATTCGAAGGCGTAGCGCAGGATGCGTTCGCAACCGGGCCGCGAGATCAGTTTGAGGGCTTGGACGACGTCGTCGGTCTGGCGGTGCTCGATGCCGGTGTAGAGATCCTCTTCGTTTTCGCGCACGATGACGAGGTCGACGCCGGAGCGGTTGGTGCGGATGTAGGGCTCGAAGGAGCGCGTCGGGCGGACGTTGGCGAACAGGCCGAGGGTCTTGCGGATGGTGACGTTGAGGCTCTTGTAGCCGCCGCCTTGGGGGGTGGTGATCGGGGCCTTGAGCAGGACGCCGGTTCGGCGGATCGATTCCCACGAAGCGGGCTCGATGCCGGTGGAGTGGCCGCGCTCGTAGACTTCGCGGCCGACCTCGATCTCTTCGACGTCGAGGCGCGCCCCGGCGGCATCCAGGATGTGGAGCACGGCGGCCATGATCTCGGGGCCGATGCCGTCGCCGCGCGCTACGGTGATCGGGGTTTTCTCGGTCGCGGTGCTGGAGGCCATGTTCGACCAGCCTAGCAGCGGACCGAGCGACAGACCGGGCGACGGAAGCCGCTACTGGCGGAACTCCAGCGTCAAGGTCGTGCGCACGCGGCGCGTTTCGCCGCTGATGCGGAAGGGGCGAAAGCTCCACTTGCGGACCGCCTTGACGGCGGCGTTGGCGAGCACCGGATGACCGGACGAGCGTTCCGCCAGCACGACTTTTCCGTCAAGACCGACGACGACGTCGATCTCGACGTCTCCGGCCACGCCCATCCGCTTGGCCATCAGCGGGTACTTGGGCTCGGGGCGCTCGATCGCTTGCGAGAGGACGCGCTCGGACTTGAGCACGACGGCTTCCGCGACGGGCGAATCGGCGCGGATCGCCAAGGCCGAGAGAATCGCCGCCAGAACACAAACCAGGGCGGAGCGGAGGGGGTAATGCAATGACAAGGGAAACTGCATGGTCGATATTCCAGGCGGTCCGTTCCCCTTAGAAGCGCAGCCGCACGGCGAGTTGCACCGACCTCGGCGTGCCGACGGCGTGCAGCGGATTCTGCCCGCCCAGCAGACCGCCCGAGCCTAGTCCGCGGCCGTAGTTGCGCGTAGACTCGCCGAAGGGCCGCTGGGCAAGATTTGCGGGCGGCGCCGCGAACCCGGCGCGGTTGGGCAGGTTGAACACCTCCGCCCCGACCTCGAGGTTCAAGCCTTCCGTGACCTGGAATCGACGGCGCAGGGCGACGTCGAGTTGGAAGAGCGAAAAGGCGCGCAGGGCGTTTCTCGGCAGCGAGCCGTGGGCGCCGGGAACTTCGCTCGGTAGAAAGGCCGCTTCGTTGAGCCGTCGGCCGCCGGGCGAGTCGGCGTCGGCGATCCAGGGAGACTCTCCGGGAACCATGTCGGGACGCGTTGCGAACGGGACTCCGGCCGGGCGCGAGTGGACGTCGATCGGGAGCGCGGACTGGGTCCGCCAGAGCGCGTCGACTTCCCAGCCGCGGGACAGTCGGCCCCAGCCTCGACGCGAGCCCGGCAAGAGGTAGGTCAAGGCTCCGGCAAAGGCGTGTCGCGCGTCGAAATCAGACGAGGCGCGACGGGGCTGTCCCGGAAGCTCGGGGTAGGCGGTCCCGGACGAGTCGTCGATCGAGTGGGACCAGGTGTGCGAGGCCTCCAAGCGCAGGCCCCGGCGCCACTGCTGCGCGAAGCGCCATTGGAGCGCGTGGTAGCTTGAGCGGCCGTCGGAGCGGATCAGGTCGAGCGACTGCGCCGCGGGAGCGGCGTCGAGGCGCAGCTCGCGTCGGGCAAGGTTCTCGCCGGTGGAGGTGAGGTAGCTTGCGCTCCAGCGGCGACCTCCGCCCAGCGAGCCTTCCAGACTCAGCGAGCCTTGGTAGGCGTAGGTCGGACGATAGCCGGGCGCGTAGCCGTAGAGCGCTCCGAACGGCGCCTCCATCGTCGGCGGGTCGGCCGATCGCAGATCCGTAGGCAGCGGAACCGGCAGTCCGAATCGGAGGGTCGTTCGCGCGGTCGGTTGGCCTTGCTGCAGAATCGCCGCCATGCCGCGGGGGATGTCGTTGAAGACGCCGCCGCCCGCTCGCAAGACGAGGCCGCGTCCGAGATGGTAGGCCAGCCCCGCCCGGGGAGCGAACTGGTCCCGCTGCGTCTCAAACAGGCGCGTTCCTTGGGGCGCTAGGGCCGGTTGGTCGTAGCCGCCGGAGAGATCCAAGGCTACAAACTCGGCGCCTCCTCGGGCGCGCGGGGCGGGGTTGAAGTCCCAGCGCAGACCGATGGTCAGCGTCGCTTTGGAGCTCACGCGCCAGGCGTCCTGGACGAACGCTGAGGCCATACGCTGATGCCAAGCGATCGGATCGGTCTCCGTGATCTGAGCTCCGGCCGCTATGCCGGAGGCTACGCCGAGCGGCTGATCGAACGATCGAAAGAACAGGGTCTGGCGGTAGGCTGGTCCGGGAAAGTTCGGGAGCAGTTCGCGTAAGTTGCCGCCGATGCGGATCTCGTGGCTGCCGGCCAGCAGGTCCAGCGTGTCGGAGAACTCCCACTGCGTCTGGCGGTTGTCGGCCAGCATCCCCACGATGGAGGACGGGACGTCGGGGAAGCTGAAGATGAGGTTGGAGTCGCGGGCCGAACGCCCTTCGGGCAGGAACTGCGCCAGGTCAGGGGACTCGGCGCCGCCCGTGGCGCGCAGGTTCGCGTGGACGTGCGCTTCGGCTTGCGACCAACTGATCCGCGCTTCGTGCGTCGCTATCGGTCCGAGGGTTTGAATCATCCCGAAAGCCGCGGAAGCGACGTCGAATCGGCTGTCGCTGACGTTGTTGGCGAAGCCCTCGAAGATCGACTCCGGTCCGTACTGGTTCAGCAGCGACGGCGAGCGAGCGGCTCGACCGAATAGGAGGATCGATCCGTTGGCGGCGTGATCCAGGCGCACGCTGTAGGCGTCGAGTTCCGACGGGCTGGAGAAGCTGGTGCGGTACCAGGCGAGTCCGCCGCCGGCTTCAGGACCGTTGGGCAGCGGCATCGCGTCGACGATGGCGCGGGTCCCAGGGGCGACCGTCCGACGCGCCTCGGCGGTTGGGAAGAGCTGTGACGCCGACTGCGGCTGACGTACGCGAAACGCCTCGTAGGCGCCGAAGAAGAAGGTTCGATCGCGACGGATCGGGCCGCCGAAGACGAAGCCGAAATCGTTGAGTCGGGTGGCGGGCTTTTCGACGCCGTTGCGGTTGGGAAAGAAGCCCGCCGCATCGAGCACGTCGTTGCGGAAGTAGTGGAACAGCGATCCGTGCAAGTCGTTCGAGCCCGAGCGGGTGACGATCGAGATCTGCGCGCCCGGCGTACGACCCATGGCCGCCCCGTAGGCTCCGGGCCGAACCTCGAACTCGCGCATCGCGTCCACGGCGACCAAGCTGTTGGTACCGCCGTTGGCGCTCAGCGCCGCCAGATTCTCCGCTGCCAGCGGCATGGGCGTTTGGAAAGCGGCGGAGACTCCGAACGTCGCGCTGACTCCGTCGATCGTCTGATAGGCCGACCCGGGTCGCATCCCGTACGACGACCATTGGCCGCGCTCCTGCACCGTCGCCGGAGTCAAGACGATGCCCGATTCGAGCAACGCCAGCGATTGGAAGCTCCGACCGTTGATCGGAAGCGACTCGATCAGACCGGGGTCGACGGCCGCTACTTTGGCCGTTTCCGAGAGATCCGCGTCCGACCGGACGACCAGATCGGCTTCCTCGGCCTCCTTCGACTCGGGCTCGGTCAGTTGCACGTTGAGCACGAGACGCTGGTTCACTGCCAGCGTCACCGTCTCTTCCGAGGCCAGGTTCCCAGCCGAGACGCGCACGCGGTAGCGGCCCGGTCTCAGGCCCGAAAGAAGGTATACGCCGCGATCGTTGGTCAGCGCCTCGCGCGTCAGTCCGGTGTCCACCCGCTCCGCGGTCACGCCGGCCCCGGCCACGGGACCGCCCGACCAGAAGACCGCTTGACCGGTGATCCTCCCGGTGGAGGTCTGCGCGTGGAGAGCTCCGGCTAGGGTTAGAACGGCGATAACCGCATCGAGGCGGCAAGAACGGCCCATAGGGCGCTTATCGGTCTAGAGACGGGCTGATTTGAATCTAGAGCTTAGAGCGACAACGCCAGATCGACCAGCGTGGGCACCGCTACGCCGGTCGGGCCCTTGGGGATATCCGGCTTCTTCGAGTCGTGCCAGGCCGTGCCCGCGATGTCGAGATGGATCCACGGCGTCGGGTCCGCGAACTGTTTGAGGAAGATCGCCGCCGTGATCGAACCGCCCCAGCGCGTGCCGATGTTGGGCAGGTCGGCGATGGGGCTCTTGAGCTGATCCTTGTACTCGTCGTCCATCGGCATCGGCCACATCTTCTCGCCGGTGCGGTCGGCGGATTCGAGCAGACGGGCCTGCCAGGCTTCGTCGTTGGTATAGACCCCGCCGCGCTCGTGGCCGAGGGCGACGACGACCGAGCCGGTCAAGGTGGCGGCGTCGACCAAGTGCGTGCAGCCGAGACGGTGCGAGTAGGTGAGCGCGTCCGCCAAGATCAGACGCCCCTCAGCGTCGGTGTTGAGGACTTCGACCGTCTTGCCGGAGAGCGAGGTGACGACGTCGCCGGGGCGTTGCGCGGCCGCGCCAGGCATGTTTTCGACCGAGGGGACGATGGCCGTCACCGGGACCGAGGGTTTCAGGGCGGCGATCGCCTTCATCGCTCCGAGCATCGCGGCGCCGCCGGCCATGTCGTACTTCATCTCGTCCATCGAAGCGGAAGGCTTGATCGAGATGCCGCCGGTGTCGAAGGTGACGGCCTTGCCGACGAGGCCGAGATGCACGTCGGACTCAGACGGCGTCTCCGGTTCGTAGCGGACGATGATCATCACCGGCGGCTCGACGCTGCCTTGGGCGACGCCCAGCAAGGCGCCGCAGCCGAGCGCTTCGAGCTGCTCTTCTTCGATGACCTCGCAGTCCAGTCCGCTCTCTTCGGCCATCGCGCGGGCGCGCGCGGCGAGTTCGGTCGGGGTGAGGATGTTGCCCGGTTCGTTCGCCAGGGAACGCGCGAAGTTGCGTCCGTCGGCGACGGCGGCGCCGCGCGCGAGGCCTTCTTCTCCCGCCGATGCGACGACGGCGAGTCGCTCGATCGCTCCCTCGGGCCGGTCTTCGGTCTTGTAAACGTCAGGCTCCCAAGCGGTGAGGCCGACGCCCTCGACGATCGCTTGCGCGACCACGTCGGCGGGCAGATCACCGGCCGGGACGACGGCGAGACTACTGACGCCCTTGTTCTTCAGGGCGCGAGCGGCGACGGCTGAGGCGCGGCGCAGCTTGGGGCCGTCGAGGTCGGCTGCGGGGCCGACACCGACCAGCAGGAGCCGCGGTACGGCAGCTCCTGAGGGGCGATGGACGACCGCCCTCTCCAGCGGCTTGCCGGAGAACTCCTTGCGCTCGACGAGGTCTGCGAACAGGCCGCCGGTCCAAGCGTTCAGCTCCGTGTTGGAGTCGCCCGTCCCTTCGACTTTGGCTACGAAGATGACGGCCGCGTCGAAGTCGGCGGCTGCGTCGAGGTTGGGGATCAGGCTGGTCTTCATGGGAAGTCCCATTGTAGAAGGCGTGTAGATGTGCTCCGAGCGACGCCGACCTTGGGCGCCTCGTCTACTTGGCTCGCGCCTACTCGGCCCGTGCCTACTCGACGCGTGCCGCGCCGACCGAGCTGCGCCAGATCAGTCCGACGACGAGCGCAAGCGCGCCGAGACCGACGAGGTTGCCGAGGTCGTCCCACAGCGGATAGCTTTCGCCGGTCGAGTAGATCAGCAGCGCAATCAAGATGCCGGCCATCGCTTCGCCGGCGATCAGACCGGAGCCGATCAGGATGCCGCGGTTGCGCGCCGCCTCGCCGCGGCGGCCGAGCGCGTGAGCCAGCAGGCCGCCTAGGAAGATCGGCGCGCTCAAGCCCAAGGGCAGGTAGATGCCGACCGCAACCGGCATCACCGGCGTGCGAAAACGGCTGCCCGAAGAGCGCAGGTAGGCGTCGAGCGCGAGCAGTCCGACGGCGATCGCCATACCGATCGAGACCATGTTCCAGGGCAGCTCGCTGTCGCCGAACAGCGCCTCGGCGATCGAGGCGAAGAGCGTCGCCTGGGGGGCGCGGAGAGCGTTCTCGCCTCCGGTTCCAATTCCGTAGGCCTGGTGCAGGACGGTTAGAACCGGAGCGATCAACAGAGTCGGCAACAGGACTCCGAGGAACTGGGCGGTCTGCTGGCGCCAAGGCGTGGCGCCGACCAGCGCGCCGGTCTTCAAGTCTTGCGACGTATCGCCCGCCGTCGCCGCCGCGCAGCAGACGACGCCGGCCACTCCGAGCGCGGCCAGGATGCCTTTCGGACCGCTCATGCCGAGCAGCAACAAGACCACCGCCGAGAACAGCAGCGCGCAGATCGTCATGCCCGAGACGGGGTTGTTTGAACTGCCCACCAGACCGACGATGTAGCTCGAGACGGCGACGAAGAAGAACGATGCGACGACCATCACGGCACCCGCTGTCGCCGCCACGGCGAAGTCTTCGGTGAGCGCCCAGTACAGAACGATCGTCGAGACCGCCGCCAGACCCAGAATCGGCAGCGTCCAGCGAGTCGAAAGATCCTCGTCCGTCCGCTCAAGCGACTGCGTGCGGTCCCGTCCGCCCAGCGTTTGGCGGAGCCCGCGACCGATCCCTTTGCGCACGCCCCACATCGACGACAACCCGCCGACGATCATCGAGCCGACTCCGATGTAGCGGATCTGCCCGCTCCAAGCCGTCCAAGCTGCGTCGACGACTTCGCCGGGAGGCATCGGCGCGAATTGGTAGTAGAGCGGAATGCCGACCACCCAGCCGATCAGGCCGCCGATGAACACTAGCGAAGCGACGTCGAGACCGACGATGACGCCCACGCCGACGAGCGCCACCGAGACGTCCGTGCCGAAGTAGAGCAGCGAGCGACCCACGCCGACCGCGCCCTCGACGACCGGCTTCACGAATCCAAAAAGTCCGCTCAACGCCTTGAAGACGAGGCCGCCGCCGAGCGCCATGAAGATCGCCGTCAGATCTCTGCCGCCGGACTCGCCGGCCTCCAAGACGCGCGCGCAGGCGACGCCTTCGGGGTAGATCAGTTCCTTGTCTTCAATGATCAGCGTGCGGCGCAGCGGGATCATGAACAGGACGCCCAACACGCCGCCCAGCAGACCGATCGCCGAAACCTTCCAGAAAGGAAACTCCTGCCAGACGCCGGCGATGACCAGCGCCGGGACGGTGAAGATCACGCCCGCCGCGACCGACTCGCCCGCCGACGCCATCGTCTGCACGATGTTGTTCTCGAGGATTGAACTCTGCTTGAACAGCCCGCGCAGGACGCCCATCGAGACGATCGCCGCCGGGATCGAGGCCGAAACCGTCATCCCGGCGTATAGCCCTAGGTAGGTGTTGGCGGCCGTCATGACGGCGCCGATCAGCAGACCGAGAATGACGGCGCGTCCGCTGAGTTCGGCGAGATTACGGCCCGTGGGAACGGGAGCAGGTGAGGCGGGCATTGAGAAGTCGCCATTATAGACGCCGTCGCTCGCTGATCCGGTACCGTCTTCTCGCCGGCAACCGATCGCTACCCACCTGCGGCGAGGGGCGCTAGGATGACTTCCATCATGCTTCGTGTTCTCTTGGCTCTCTCCATAGCCGTGGCGGCCTCCGCCCAAGACTGGCCGCAGTGGCGCGGACCGTTAGGCAACGGCGTCAATCCGGAGGCGCGCGGCCTGCCGGTGACCTGGAGCGAAACCGAGAACGTCCAGTGGAAGCTCGCCCTGCCGAGCTGGGCAGCGGCTACGCCGATCGTCTCGGGCGATACGGTCTTCGTGACGTCCGCGGAAGCCGGGTCGGTGGGTCACGCCGGGTCGGGCGGCGGCGCGGCGGACAAAGAGCGTCTGTTGCTGTTGGCGGTCGACCGGGAGACCGGCAAGATTCGCTGGAGTCGAGTGATGGGCGTCGGGAATCGGCTGGGCCGCAAGCAGAACATGGCGTCGCCCTCGCCGGTGACCGACGGGACGACGGTTTGGACGACGACGGGCAACGGCGAGTTGGCGGCCTGGGACTTCTCCGGCAAGGAGTTGTGGCGGCGCGATTTGCAGAAGGACTACGGCAAGTTCGGTATCCAGTTCGGCTACGGGTCGTCGCCGTTGCTGATCGAAGGGAAATTGTACATGCAAGTTCTTCATGGGATGTACACTGACGACCCCTCGTATGTGTTGGCGCTGGACGGGAAGACCGGAAAGACGCTGTGGCGGACCGAGCGGCCGACCGACGCACAGCGCGAGACGCCGGATTCGTATTCGACGCCGACCCGAATCGAAGTGGGCGGCCGGAGGGTGATTCTGACCGCCGGGGCCGGGTATTTGACCGGCCACGACGCCGAGACGGGGCGGGAGCTTTGGCGAGCCGGGGGCTTGAATCCACAGAACGCCGGCAACTACCGAACGATCGCCTCCGCGCTCGTGGTCGACGATCTGGTGCTGACGCCCAGCCGGCGCCGACCGTTCATCGCCTTCCGGGTGGACGAGAAGGCCGAGCGGGTCTGGTCGACCGAATACGGCCCCGACGTTCCCACGCCGGTTTCGGACGGCGAACGGCTCTACATCATTGACGACAAAGGCATCGTGCTCTGCCTACGGGTCAAAGACGGGTCGGTGGTCTACGACCGGACGCGCATCGAGCCGGGGACCTACAGCGCGTCGCCGATCCTGGCCGACGGCAAGATCTACGCGATCAGCGAGGACGGATCGACGACCGTCCTGGCGGCGGGCGGCGAGTTCCGCACGCTGGCCGTCAACAAGCTGGACGGCTATACCCTGGCCAGCCCGGCGGCGGCCGGGGACCAGTTGTTCATCCGCACGGCGGAGACGCTCTACTGCCTCTCGACGCGGGGCGGTCGGGCGGACTAGATTCCCGGAAACCGGGATACAATCAGAAGGTCGGCCAGAGGGTCGGCGCGAAGTGTCGGCAAAGAGTCGGGGCCGATCGCCCGCCGCGCCCACGTCCCGACCGTTTTCCCGTTCGTTATGCTCCGCAAGCTGTTCCGATTTCGGACGCTCGCCGTCCTTGCCGTGGTCTGCGCCGTGCTCTTCGCAACGAGCGGCCTGTGGCTGCCTATCTCGGCGCGCTACCTGACGCGGGTCGACGGCCCGCCGACTCCCCCGGCCGACGTGGTCGTGGCGCTGGCAGGCGACATGACCGGCGGTCGGGTGATGCGCGCGGCCGAATTGGTGCGTGAAGGCGCCGCGCCGCTGGCTCTAGCCAACGGCGCCGCCGGCATGTTCGGTGAAGAGGAGTGCCGGTTGGCGGCTCGCTTCGCCTGGGAGCGCGGCGCCGAGCGGGCCGAAGTGGAGCCTTTCTGCTTTGAGGCCGATTCGACTCTGGAGGAGTCGCAGATCGTGGACGCCGAGCTGAAGCGACGCGGCTTCCGCCGAGCGTTCGTGGTGACGTCGGAGTTTCACACGCGGCGAGCGAGATACATCTTCAACCGCCACACGTCGGGAGACGTCGAGTATCACTTCTTGGCCTCGCAGACGCGGGGCTTCGATCCCGACGCCTGGTGGCGATCGCGCGGAGGGCAGAAGCTGCTCTTCCTCGAATACGTGAAGTTCGCGCACAGCTTGCTGGAGAACGCCTCCTAGATGCGCGAGGCTTTCCGCACTCTGGCGCCGTACGTCGCGCGCTACCGCTGGAAGTATGCGGTGGGCCTGACGTTCTTGTTCATCAAGGTGGCGCTGACGGCGGCGCTGCCGCTGCTGGTGAAGGCGGCGGTCGACCGGCTGACGGCCGGCGAACCCATTGAAAGCATCACGTTCGTCGTCGGCGTGCTGTTGGCGGTGGCGCTTGTGAAGGGCGCGTTCCAGTACTACATGCGCTGGTTCATACTCGGCGCCGCCCGCCGGATCGAGTACGAACTACGCCGCGATTTGGCCGACGCGCTCTTGGCGCAATCGCAGAACTTCTACGGCCAGAACCGCACGGGCGATCTGATGTCGCGGGTCGCCAACGACGTGAACTCGGTCCGGACCTTGCTCGGGCCGGCGGTCCTGAACGCATTCGAGACCGTGCTGACCTTCGTCACCGTGTTGGGCGTGATGAGCGCGGTCGACTGGCGGCTGACGTCGATGATCTTCATCCCGATCCCGCTCGTGACCCTCACCGTCAGCTACTACGGCCGCAAGACGCACACGGCCTTCAAGGAGGTGCAGCGCCGGCTCGGCGATCTCACCTCTTTAGCGCAGGAGAATCTCAGCAGCGTCCGCGTGGTGCGCGCCTACTCGCTGGCTGAGGCGGAGCAGGAGCGCTTCGTCGACGCCAACCACCGGTACGTTCAGCAGAACTACCAGCTCATTGGAATCTGGAGTCGCTTCTACCCGCAGATGGAGCTGCTGAGCGGATCGATCTACGCGGCGATGCTCGGCTTTGGCGGGATGCGGGCGCTCGAGGGATCGCTGTCGATCGGCGCCTTCGTGATGTTCATGAGCGCGCTTGGCTTGCTGACCTGGCCGATGGTCGGTCTTGGACAGGTCGTCAATACGATCGAGCGCGGCACCGCGTCCCTTAGCCGCTTGACGCGCGTGCTGACCCACCCGGTCCTGATCGAGGACAACGAGCAAACCGACCACTCGCTCAGCGCCGTGCGCGGGGATCTGCAGTTCGAGGGCGTCTCCTACACGCCGCAGGGTGCGGCCTCGCCCGCGCTGTCCCAGATCAGCCTGGACGTATCGGTCGGAGAGACCGTCGTATTCGTGGGCGCGGTGGGCAGCGGCAAGACGACCCTGCTGAATTTGGTCCCGCGCATCATCGATCCCGTCGAGGGGCGGCTGCGGCTCGATGACGAAGAGATCACTCGCTGGCCGCTAAGCGTCCTGCGCGGCGCGATGGGCTACGTCGGCCAGAGCAGCTTCCTTTTCTCGGCCACGGTGCGCGAGAATCTGCTGCTCGGACGGCCGGACGCGGAAGACTGGGAGATCGAAGAGGCCTGCGGGATCGCCCAGATCTGGGACGAGATCCAGGCCTTGCCCGACGGGCTCGACACGATCGTCGGCGAGCGCGGAACGACGCTTTCCGGGGGCCAACGGCAACGCGTCTGCTTGGCGCGCGCGCTGCTGCGCGACCCGCGCATCCTGATCTTGGACGACGCGGCCGCCAGCGTGGACGCCGTCACCGAAGCGCGCATCTTCGAGCGCCTCGGACTGTTCCTGCGCAACCGTACGACGTTGATCGCATCGCACCGGCTCTCGGCTGCGCGCATCGCCGATCGCGTGGTGGTGCTCGACGAGGGCCGCATCGTCGAGAGCGGTTCGCACGCGGAGCTGATCGCCGCCGACGGCAGCTACGCCGATCTGGTGCGTAAGATCGAGCTGGAGGAGGAGCTCTCGCGTGGCGACTGAGGCCAGGCCGAACGGGAGCGAGCCGCGGGGCATGCTGAAGCGCCTCGTGGGCTACTTGCGGCCCTATCGTCTGTGGGCGACCGTCTCGGTCTTGCTGCTCCTGTTCCATTCGACGCTGGGCGTCGCGGGGCCGTACCTGACCAAGGTCGCCGTCGATTGCTGTCTGTTGCCTGATCCGGAAGCTTCGTCGTTCCTCGACCCCTGGTTGCCGGCGGATCCGCGCGAGGCCGTGATCGGCTTGGCGCTGCTCTACGCTCTGATCCTGGCGATCGGCGCCGCCTCGCGCGCCTTGCAGATTCAGACGATGAATCGCACCGGCCAGCGCGTGATGGCCGACCTGCGCAACGAGATCTACGCGCACTTGCAGCGGATGAGCGTCAGCTTTTTCGATCGCAACCGGGTGGGCGTGCTGGTGACGAGGCTGACCTCCGACGTCGATACTCTCAACGATCTGTTTACCTCGGGCGTGGCGGCGATTGCGGGCGACCTGATCACGCTGGCCCTCATCGTCGGCGCGATGGCCTGGATGAGCCCGCACCTGACCGGCACGCTGCTGATCGTGGCGCCGCCGGCCATCGTGGCGAGCTGGATCTTCCGCAAGCACTCGCGCCAAGCGTTCCGAGCGACGCGCCAGGCGGTCGGCTCGATGAACGCGTTTCTTCAGGAGCAGATCGTGGGCATGACGGTCGTCCAAACGTCGACCTACGAAGGCCGCAGCCGCGCTCGCTTGGCTGAAGTCAACGACGAGCAGCTCGCGGCAGGTCTGCGAACCGTTCACGTCAACGCCTGGTTCCTCCCGACGGCGGAGTTCCTTTCCTCCTGCGGCGTCGTGGTGGTCTTGCTCGCCGGGGCCTGGTTCATTGAGGACGGAGTCTTGACGTTGGGGGTGATGGTCGCCTTCCTGCAGTACGGCGCGCGGGTGTTCCGTCCGCTTCAAGACCTGAGCGACAAATTCAACGTCTTGCAGAACGCGTTGTCGGGAGCGGAGAGGATCTTTGGACTGCTCGACGAACCGCCCGAGGAGCCCGACAGCCATTCGCCCGACTCGCCGAAGCGTGCAAGCCGCCCGGTACCCACGGTCGAGTTTGAGAACGTATGGTTCGCCTACAAAGACGAAGAGTGGGTCCTGCGCGACGTCAGTTTTCGGGTCGAGCCGAGCGAAGTCGTCGCCGTGGTCGGACACACCGGCGCCGGCAAGACCTCGTTGATCAGCTTGCTTCTGCGGTTTTACGAGCCGCAGAAGGGCCGGATCCTGGTCGACGGGAAGGACGTCCGCGAGTGGCCGCGGCACGAACTGCGACGGCTGTTCGGCGTCGTCCTGCAGGACCCGTACCTGTTCCATGGGTCGATTGAGGAGAACATCCGGCTGGGCGGCGAAACGGTGACCGCCGAACGCGCGGTGGAGGCCGGCAAGCAGGCCCATCTGGAGCCGCTGGTGCGCGGTCTGGAGAAGGGCTGGCAGCACCCGGTGGGCGAGGACGGCGCCTCGATGTCGGCCGGACAGAAGCAGTTGATCGCGATGGCCCGCGCGCTGGCCCACAGTCCGCAGTTCCTGATCCTCGACGAGGCGACGTCGAACATCGATCCTGAGACCGAGCGCAAGATCCGCGATACGCTCTCCAGCTTGGTGGAAGGCCACACCGCGATCGTGATCGCCCACCGGCTCTCGACGATCCGACGGGCGACGCGGATCCTGGTGATGCACCACGGCCGCCTGCGCGAATCCGGTACGCACCAGGAATTGCTGGCCGCCGAAGGCCTCTATTCGCGGCTGTATCGCTTGCAGTTCAGCGACCAGGACGCCTCGGCTGACGGCTAGAGGCCGCTGCGCCGCCCGTGGAACCGCCGCTTGGACCCTTGGTATCCTCCAGAGATATGACGCTGAGCGAGGTCTTTGCGGGGTTGGGGCGCGAGCGGTTCGATGGAATCCTGCGCGGCGTCTCGATGGGCGCGCTCAAGACGTACAAGGTCTACGAAGCGTTCAAGGTTCGGACCCGGCTGCTCAAACTCAACCGTGACAAGCTGCGCAAGGCCGCCCCGAAGCTGTGGGATCGTCTCGCCGAGGGCGACGACGATCTCGCGCGCGAGTTGGCCCAAGGCGCCCTCGTCTCCAACTTGGAGATGATCATCGAGGTGCTCGACTTCCTTGAGATTCCCCACGACGGGAACGGCTTCTTCGATCAAGACGACGACGCCAAGGAGCGGCTGACCGAGGGCTGGCAGGAGCGTGTCTTCGCCGAATTCGGCGAGCGTTACCCCGAGCCTTTGTTGCTGCTGTACGTCAATCATCTGGATTGGGAGATGAACGAGCCCGATAAGGTCTTTTTAGCGGCCTAAGCTCGGGTCCCCGCGGACAAGCGGTCCGAACGTCTATCAGAACGCCCGAGCGCGAAACTCGGTCGGCGGAGCAAAGAAGAGAATCATGGCGACGAAAAAAATCGGCATCCTTACCGGCGGAGGCGACGTACCGGGCCTCAACGCGGTCATCAAATCGGTCGTTTACGGCTCGACCGGTCACGGCTTTGAAGTCGTCGGCATCCGCCGCGGCTGGGGCGGACTCGTCTGGCCGCAGTGGGAGGACGGCAAGTCCGACCACCACTTCCTCGATCTCAACCGCGCCAATACGCGGACCATTGATCGTGACGGCGGCACCTGCCTGCACACCTCGCGCACCAAGCCGTCCAAGACGAAAGTTCAAGACGTTCCGCCGCATCTGGAGAAACGGCTCGGCGAGTTCAAAGAGGTCTCCCCCGGCGTCGTCGATCTCACGCCGGTCGTGCTCGAGAATCTGGAGAAGCTCGGCGTCGACTACCTCGTCCCCATCGGCGGCGACGATACGCTCAGCTACGCCGATCGCCTCAACTCCGAAGGTTTTCCGATGGTCGCCGTCCCCAAGACGATGGATAACGACGTGCGGAACACCGAGTACTGCATCGGCTTTTCGACCGCGCTCACCCGCGCCGTCGACGCCATCGGTCGCCAACGGACGACCATCGGCTCGCACGAGCGCGTCGGCATCTTCCGCATCTTCGGGCGCGACGCGGGGTTCACCGCGCTCTACACCTCCTACGTGACCAATACGCGCTGCTGCATTCCCGAGCACGAGTTCGATCTGGAGACTCTGATTGAGCTGCTCAAGATCGACAAGCGCAACAACGAGAGCAATTACTCGATGGTGGTCATGTCGGAAGGCGCTACCTGGAAAGGGCGCGAGGTCTCCGAGTACGGCGAGCCCGACGCCTACGGTCACCGCAAGAAGATGAACGTCGGCGAGGCGTTTTCCGACGAACTGAAGCGCGCGACCGGATTTGAGACCGTCGTGTCCGATTTGACCTACGACCTGCGCGGCGGCGAGCCGGACTTCCTCGACAAGATGGTCGCCACGACCTTCGCGACGATGGCCGTCGAGACGATCGCGGCGGGCGAGTCAGGCAAGATGACCGGCATCCAAAACGGCTGCTACGTCATGGCGCCGCTGCCGGATGCGAGCAAAGGGCCGCGCTCGGTCGACCTGAACACGATGTACAACGTGGAGCGTTTCCGCCCGGATTACCGTGCGAAAGCCGGATTGCCGATCTTCCTAACGCGGCTCGACTAGCGGGCGTCGCTTCGATCCGGCAGGGCGATCGCCGTTCGGCCGGATCGACGAATCGAGTTGGGCTGGGCCCGGGCGTTTCGCTCGGCGCGCGTACGATTTGTGGGTCGCACCGGAGAGGCTTCACGGGCTGCAACAAGCGCAGCCTGAGGGGCTGCGGCACAGTTGTTCGTTGGTCCGCCGCAGTGGGGAAAGGCGCGGGTGGCCGTCCCCCTTACATGAAGGCCTTGATGATCTGAGCTTGGATGTCCTGCAGGTTCTTCTGGACCTGCTGGACTTCCTGGATCTTGCTTTCGAGCTTCTCCATCAGGAAGCGCCGCTCCAGGCCGTTCTGGATGATCAGCTTCAGGTCGTCGTTGTCCCACGGCTTTTCGACGTATTGATAGAGGCCGACCTCGTTGATCGCCTTGATGGCGTTTTCTTTGTCGGCGTAGCCGGTCAGCAGCACCCGCGTCGCATAGGGGTGCATCTTCTTGACTTCCATCAAGAATTCGATGCCGTTCATCCCCGGCATCAGGTAGTCCGAGACCACCAAGTCGAGCGATTGATCCTTGAGCTCCTCCAGCGCCTTCTGCGGCGACTGGTAGGTCGTCACGTCGTAGTCGGTTTCCAGTTGCAGGAACGAGCGCAGGCTCGTCAGCACCATCTCTTCGTCGTCGACTACGGCAATCACCGGTGTTTTCGCCCCCTCGCTCATGCCTTCGTCTCTGACTCCTCGCCGATCGGCAACTTCAACGTAAAGGTCGACCCCTTCCCCTGCTCGCTCTCGACCTCAATCGATCCGCCGTGGTCCTCGGCGATCTTGAAGCAGATCGACAACCCGAGACCCGTGCCGACTCCGACCCCTTTGGTCGTGAAGCCTGGATCGAAGATTTTCGCGAGGTGATCGGGCGGAATTCCGGCGCCGCTGTCAGAGATTTGAACCTCCACTATATCACCGGCCCGACGGGTCGAAATGCGGATCTCGCCCTTCTCTTCGATCGCCTGCGAGGCGTTGACGAGCAGGTTCATGAAGACCTGATTGATCTGGTTCGGATGGCAGTGGATCGGCGGGATCTCGCCGTAATCCTTCACCACCTCGATGCGATTCTTTAGCTCGTGATGGACCAGCGTGAGCGTGCTGTCGATGCCTTCATGCAGGTCGGCGACTTGGAGTTCGGCCTCGTCCAGGCGGGCGAAATTGCGCAGCGAACCGACGATGCCGACGATGCGTTCGCAGGCGAGCTTGTTGATGCGGGCGATGTCTTCGAGCAGTCCGAGAACGCGATTGAGCTTCGGGTGATCGCGGATGGCCTCGGGCGCGTCGTCGCCTTGGACGATCTCTTCGACCACCTGGATCGATCGGCTGAGCGTATCGGCGTTCGAGTTGATGGTGCCGATCGGCGTGTTCATCTCGTGCGCGATGCCGGCGACCAGTTTGCCGAGCGCCGCCATCTTTTCCTGGTGGACGAGCTTGGCCTGCGAATCGCGTAGGCCGCGGGTGGCTTCCTCGACCTCGGTCTCCAACTCCTCGGCGTGGACGCGCAGGTGCGCCGCCAGCTGCTCGCGCTCGGTCACGTCGAGGCAGATCACCTGCACGACGCGATGGCCGCCGTAGGTGACCAGCGTCGCGCTCGAATCGCAGTAGCGCGTCCTCCCGTCCTCGCCCTCCAAAGAGAACGAGACGCGAACGTGCTCGCCGTCGCGCATGCGGTCGAACGTTTCCGGGTCGGCGAACTCAGCCACCGGCAGGGCTTGGCCGAGGCTGCGGCCGATCAGCCGCTCGCGCGGGAGGCCGGTCATGCGCTCGGCCTGCTCGTTGACCTCCAGGATGCGCTGGTTGGCCAGGCTTGCGATGAGGATCGCTTCCGAGGCCCCTTGCATGATGGCGCGGTACTTCTTCTCGGAGTCTTCGAGCTCGCGGCTGCGCCGCTGCAGTTCGTCGTAGAGTCGCGCGTTCTCGACGATCTGCGACGACTGTGAGGCGATGATCGAGAGCAATCGCTGGTCGTCTTCGGAGAATCCTTCCGGGTCGCGCTTATTGAAGACGTTGAGCAGACCGACCATCTGGCCCTTGGCGCGCAACGGGACGCTGAGCAGCGAGTGGATCGGGAACTCTTCCCCGGCGACGAGCTTGAACCGGTCGTCGGATTGGAGATCGTTGATCAGCAGCGGCTTGCGATTCTTCAGCATCCAGCCGGTGAGCTGTTGGCCGAAGCGGAACGGAACGGCTTCCTCGGTCGAGTGCGCCTTGCGCGCCATGGTGCGGAAGGGGTCGGCGCCCTTCTCCTGATCGAGCAGCATGACCGCCGCTTGCTCGCCGTTGAGGTTGCGCACGCTCTCTTGCACGATCAGCTCGACCACTTCGCGCAGATCCATCGTCGAACCGATGGCTGCTCCGATGGCGTTCAGGATCGAGAGTTCTTCGACCGAACGCTTGAGGCGCTGATTCTCGCTTTCGAGTCTCTTTACTTCTTCGAGCGCTTCCATACCGGCGGATTCGAGCGTGCGTAACGAGTATACGGATTGCCCGGGAAGATCGGGCGAGCGGAGGGCCTCGACCGGCCGATAAGGAACGGTAGCGCCTGCTCTCGCGGGGCGCTTGAGCCTGCCTTGTCGCCGTCGTCTCATCCACGTCGTCGTTGCCTGCGCCGTCTGGCGGGCGTGGTCGCGTGCATGTTGCTGGTTGCGGCCGTCGCTCGGGCGCAGGCGGTGCGTTCCTGGGACGCGGCCTCCGGACTGGCCGAGAACCACGTCTCCTACATCGAGTCCGACGGCGGCGAGCTGTGGCTCAGCCACGGTCGCAACTGGCCGCTCAGCGTGCTGGACGGCTTTGAGGTGCGGCAGGTCCGACTCCCGCCCGGCAGCGAGGAGGTCTTCCAAGTCGGCTTCTCGGATCTTTGGGTGCTGCACCCGCAAGGTCTGCTTTACCAGGACCGTGCACCGGGGCAGGACCGCGCCGACGGGGCGGACCAAGCCGAGCAGTGGCGTCGGATCCCGATTGCGGAAGTCGCCGCTTCGGCGGTCGACCACCGACTCGGCATGCGGATCCTAGCTGCCGCGAAAGGGCGCGCCTGGCTGCTGTTGCGCGATCGGCTGCTTCTGGTGGACGCCGCTTCGAGGACGGCGACCGTGCAGCTCGACCGAGATGCCCAGGGGCTCTCCTCGATGCACGCCCTGGCCCTGGACCAGGGTGCGCGAGCCCTGTGGATCGGCATGTCCAACGGCGTGGCGTACGTTCCCGTATCCGCTGACGGCACGCTGACGGGAGAGCCTCGGCGTACTCGCTTGCCCGCCCGTCTAGAGGGCAAGATCCGCTGGCTATCGCCTGGACGTCCCGGCGAGGTCTTTGCAACGCTCTTCGCTCCGGGAGTCCGTTCGAGAACGGTTTTGCGGTTCGACGAATTAGGGGTAGAGGAACTGGTCACAACGCGTTCCAGCTCCGCGTTCGCTTGGCGTGGTCGCGAGGGACATACGTGGACTCTGGACGGTCCGCGGTTGGAATCGACGGACGACGCGGGCCGCACGAACGCGCTCTCCCACCCTGTCGAATATGAAGTCAACGATATTCACGGCGACGGCGACGGCGCGCTCTGGCTGGCGACTACGCAAGGCCTGCTGCGCGTCGGAGGCCTGCCCTGGTCGGTCGAACGTCACCCGCTCGCCTGGGGGCGCCGATTCAGCTCCGGCGCTCCGGCCCCCGACGGCTCGACCTACTTCGCGGCCGCCCGGGCGCTGTTGAGACTCGACCAAGGCGACTGGACCGCCTTCCCGTTTCCGGCCGGCCGCGAGACCTATCCCTTGCTTTCGCGCGGAACCGTTCCGCTGCGCGACGGCAGCGTCCTGGTGCGCGTGCGGAACCCGAACTTCTTGCTTCGTCTCGATCCGCGCACCGGCACGTACCGAGAGCTGCGCCATCCGCGCGGCCGACGGTTTCGAGCTCTCCAGCCGCAGCCCGACGGGACGGCTTGGGTCAATACGTCCAGCCCCGACGATCGCTTCAGCCAGTCGTTGGAGATCTTCGACGGCAGCCGTTGGACGACCGTTCTCGACCGGCCGGGGGAGTGGGGCGTCGGCCGCATCAAGTCGTTTTGGTCGGATCCCGACGGAGCGCTGTGGATCGGCGGAACGACGGGTCTCGGGCGACTCGACGCCGGGGAGTTCGAAGTCTGGACAGGCAACGAGACCGGCTCGTTCCCCGGCGCCTTCGTCGTCTACCGCGACCGGGACGGGAGGCTGCTGGTCGGTACCCGGACCGGCCTGCGCGAGTTCCGCGACGGCGAATGGTCGCCCGTCGACGAGAACCTGGGCAAAGTTCGCTCGATCGCGGAAGATTCGGACGGCCGCCTGTGGATCGCCGGCGATACCGGCGTCCACTTCGAGCAAGAGGGACTCTGGATCGGCCTCGACGAGCCGGAGGGATTGCCTTCCAAGCTCGCCTCGGCCTTGGTCCTCGACGCCGACCGGCGGCTCTGGGCGGCCACGGCCCAAGGTCTCGCTCGCTACGACGGTCGGCAGGATCGCGTCGCCCCGCGAGTCCGCCTCGATGAGGCTTACGACGTGGCGGACTTCGCGCCCGAGCACCCTGTCCGCTTCGGCTTCACCGCCTCGGACCGTCAGCGCCAAACGCCGGCCAACCGTATCCTCTTCTCGTTCCGGTTGGACGACGAGCCGTGGACGCCGCCGCGCGCCCAGCCGAGTTTCTATCGCGAACGCCTGCCGTCCGGCCCGCATCGGCTGGAGGCGCGAGCGATCGACCGCAACGGCAACGTCGGCGTGACCGCCGCTCCGGTCGAGTTCGCCGTGGCTCTTCCCTGGTATCGAACCGGACTGTTTCTGCTGACGGCCGGGATCGGCATCGCCCTCGTGGTTGCGCTGTCGGTCGCTCTCACGCTCTCGTTCCGGCGCAAGACCCGGCTGGTGGAAGAGCTGGCCGCGCGCGACCAGGTCCTTGAGCGCCAAGTCGCCGAACGCACCCGACAACTGGCCCAGGAACGCGACCGCGCGAACGAGGCGGCTCGGCTCAAGAGCGAGTTTCTCGCCAACATGAGCCACGAGATCCGTACGCCGATGAACGTCGTCATCGGAATGACCGAGCTGATGCTCTCGGGCGACCCGAACGACAAAGACCGTCGCTACCTCCAATCGGTGCTCAGCTCGGCCGAAAGCCTGCTCACGATCATCAACGACATTCTCGACTTCTCGAAGATCGAAGCCGGCAAGCTGCATATCGAGTCGACGCCCTTCGCGCTGGGCGAGGCGCTGGTCGAAGTCCATCACGCCTTCCTCGATCGCGCTCAAGAGAAGTCGCTCGACCTAAGGCTGGACCTGTCGTCGAACGTGCTCGATACCGTCGTCGGCGACCCCACCCGGGTGCGGCAGGTGCTGATCAATCTGGTCGGCAACGCCGTCAAGTTCACCGACGCGGGCTTCGTCGAGATCGCGGCGCGTACGATCGCCGCGGACGACGAGCGTCAGGAGGTCGAGTTCCGGGTCTCGGACTCCGGCATCGGCATCCCGGAAGCGAGCCAGGCGGAGATCTTCGAGGCTTTCTCGCAAGCCGACGGCTCCACTACGCGACGCTTCGGCGGGACAGGCCTGGGGCTCGCGATCTGTCGCCAATTGGTCACGCTGATGGGCGGCTCGCTCGGCCTCAAGAGCACGCAAGGCGAGGGCAGCGTCTTCTGGTTCACGGTCCCGTTCGCGCGCAAGCCGGAAAGCGTCGGCCGGACATCGAGGGAGTCGTTGGGCGAATCGTCGCGCGAGCCCGCGGACGAATCAGCAGGAGAATCGCTAACACGGCTCGGTTCGGCCGTTGCGCCTCGGACTTCGGCCGACGGGCGCGACGTTCTGCTGGTGGAGGATCTGCCGGAGAACCAGGAATTGGTCGTCGCGATGTTGGAGCGAATCGGCTGCCGCGTGCGCATCGCCTCGAACGGGCTTGAGGGGCTCAAGGAGTGGGGGAAGCGACGCCCCGACGTGGTGCTGATGGACCTGCAGATGCCTGAGATGGGCGGGTTGGAGGCCACCCGCATCCTGCGCGAGCGCGAGGCGGCGGCGGCGGCGCACACGCCGATCATCGCGCTGACCGCGCATGCGGTGAAGGGCGACCGGGAGCGCTGCCTGGCGGCGGGGATGGACGACTTCCTCGCCAAGCCGGTGCGCATGGCCGATCTCTATGCGGCGCTGGATCGCGTGACTGAGTCCGCGACGCCGAGCGGCGGGGACGCTTAGCCTGCGCCCGGAGCGATCGTTCCGACGTCGGCGCCGGTCTGCGCCGCCATCGCCGTCGGCGTCAAACCGGCCGAAAGCAGCGAGCGCATCCGCTTGAACAGGGCTTGGAAGAGCTCGCGGCTCATCTCGCTGTGGTCGGCCAGCAGGTCGAAGAACTCCTCGCGGTCGATTGAGAGCAGCCTTGAAGGTTCCCTCGCGGCGGCGGTCACTACGCTCGGCTGCCGTTCAAACAGCGCCCAGTTGCCGATCGTTTCGCCCTCGCCCACGGTGAAGATCCCGGCGCCGCCGCGGCGCATCTCAATCCGACCTTCGAGCACCACGTAGAGCGCGTCGAGGGCGCCGCCCTCCTCGACCAGCATGTCGCCGGTCGACAGTTTGACCTCTTGGGCGATCGAGGCGATCAGGGCCAGCATCTCGGTTTCGAGATCGCTGAACAGGTCGACGCGCTGCAGCCGGATCGCGCGGTCGAGGGTCGTCAGTTCCGCCACGTCGCCTCCGCGGCGCCCGGCTGCGACGGTCCCAGGCGCGTCAGCGACGCCCGCGCCGTCTCGCGCAGCAGGGCCTCTTCGCCCATCGCCAGGGGCGCGATCCGCCCCCGCAAGGAGTTTTCGGCTTGCTCGGCCGCCGCCGCGCAGGCACAAGCTTGCAGCCACGGGTCGCCGGTATCGAGCAGATTGCGCAGCACGCCCACGTAGGATAACTGCTGAAGTCCGAACAGCTCGACCCCGGACTGCAAACGCTGTTTGCGGCCCGAGGCCTCCAACGCCGGCAGCAGCGCGTTGCGTGCTTGCAGGCCCAACAGACGGCTGTCGAGAAACTCGACCGCGTTCGCTCGCAGGTCCTCGCGCCCGCTCTCGATCCGCAATTGCGCGTCGCGGATCTCCTTGGCCGGATAGATTAGCGCGAGCAACGTGAAGGCCTCCTCCAGTCCGCGCTCGGCGCGCTCCTCGGTCGCGCGCCGGACGAAGTCGGAAGCCGGTCCTTCCGGACCCTCCAAGCCTTCACGCCAGAACGTCGCCTCATAGTGGCGGCGCAGCGAGCGCTCCAGCAGCAGCTCGACCGTCGCCGGGTCGAAGCCGGTCGAGGTCACTCTTGAAGCCTGCGCGCGGATCCGAGTCAGCGCCCGCAGTACGTCGGTCAGAGCCGTCTCGTCCGCGCGCCGCAAATAGGCCAGTAGGGCGCGTACGGCGTCCGGTCCGCCCACCGATCCCAACGCGCGCGCCGCCTGCCGACGTTGGTGCGGCGACGTCGAGTCCGAGCGCAACGCCTCGGCCAAGCGATCCGCGATCCGCGGTCCGTAGGCCGCCAGCGCCTCGCGCGCCGCGCGACCGCAACGCCTCTCGCCCATCAGCTCCAACAGGCGCGGTACGTGCTCGTCTTCCTTGCGCGCCGCCGCGCTGGCCAGGGCGGCGATGACCACCTGTTCGTCGTCGTCGCGGAGATAGGGGCCCAACTCCGCGGTCCGGCAAGCTTCGGCTTCCCCGCGGCCGATCAGCCACGCCGCTGCCGCTCGTACGTTGGCCGGTTCGTCCGGCGCTCTCTCAAAGAACCCGGCGAGGGCTTGGTCGTCGCCGAGTCGGGCGGCGACCGTCGCGGAGAGGATCACGTCGTCTTCCTCGCGCGCCAGCTCGGCCAACTCGGGTCGAGTCTGTTCTTCGCGCTCCGGGTCGAGCAGATAGTCGAGCGCCAGCCAGCGCGCTTCCATCTCGGTCTCCAGTCGCAGGTAGGCCAGCGCCTCGCGCTCGCAGCCGCTGACCTTGCGGTCGACGATCGCGCGCATCGTTTTGCGACGGATGGCGGGCGAGGGATGCGTGAGCAGTCCGGCCAGTTGCGCTTCCGCGGCGCCCGGCCCCGAGAATCGGATCCAACCCAAAGCCGCCTCGACCGCCTGCTGGTCCGAGCTGGCCAGATTGCTTTCGAGTTCCTCGGTCGGACCGGCCGCCGTCAGCCGTTCGAGCAGCGTTTCGGCCCGCACGTCGCGCCGCTCGATCGTCGAACGCAACGTGCGCAGGTACTCGCCGCGCAGCCGCCACAAGATCGCCACCCACGCGCAGCCGAACGCCAGACCGACCCAACTGATCTCGCGAATCCCCGCCCCGGCGACGTAGATCAGCCCCAGCAGCACTAGGCTCGCCAGTCCGTCGGCCGACCGGCTCACGGCCATATCGAGGAAGCTCTTGACGCGCGTGCGCAGCTTCTCGGGCACCGGCACGTAGAGCAGTTCGGTCGACGAGCGGTCGATCGAGTGGCGGAAGCCTTGGTCGGCCGCTCGCGCGAACACCGCCGCGAAGATCGTCGCCGAGAACGTCAGCGCGCCCATACCGGCCATCAGTGACAGCGGCAGCACGAACAGGCTCCAGCTCAGACCGGCCGCGCGCAGCACCCTTCCCGTAACGAACGTATGGAACAGAAACGAGAAGACTGCAATGTAGCCGTAGAAATAGCCGGAGAAGGAGGCCAGCGCATCCCGATCGCCCTCGAAGTGGATCTGGGCGATCGCCTTGAACTGGTACTTCACCAGCGTTCCGGCCAGCGTCGAGACGAAGATCGCGAGCGCAATCAGCAGCAGGTAGCGGTTCTTTCGGACGAGCTCGAAGCTCTCGAGGATCGGCGCCTTCTCTTGCTTGTGTGCGTCGCCGTCGCGCGAGTCCCTCGCCGCCCGTCGCAGGCTGCGAGCTAGAACCATACTCACCCCGACGAAGAGCGCCGCCGCAGGCAGAATCGCCTCGGCGCCGATGGTCGGCGTCAAGAAGCCCGCGAAGCTTCCCCCCAAGGCCGCGCCGAGGATGCCTCCGCTGCCGACCAGGGCGAACAGCCGCTTGGCCTGTCGGGTGGTGAAGACCAATCCGGCCAGCGACCAGACCTGGCTCGGGATCAGAACGGCGAAGATGCCGACCCACAGGTAGATCAGCACCGGCGTCAGCGGCGCATCCACCAGCAACAGGACCCAGAACGCTAGGAGGCTTGCGATCAGAAAAACCTGCGTCGCCTGAATCACCTTCGGCAGAGCCGACCTTGCCGTCCAGCGCAGGTAGTAGTTGACGACCAGGCCGACGAGTCCGGTCACGGCCAAGTCGACCCACGGCAGCCGGCTGGCGTCGAACGCGCTTAAGAAGACCGAGTCGCTGACCGCTTTCAGGCAGATGACCGAGGCCATGCCCAGGAGCAAGAATCCCGCCAGCAGCAGGGTCGGACGCAGCTCTCCCGGCTCAATTCGCAACGAGTCGAGCGCGCGAGATCCGAAGGATTTTCGGGCCGAGGAAGAGGGCATAGGGCCCGCGTCGGGAAGCCCCCGTATTATAGGGCGATCTGAGGGTGTCTCTAGGCTTGCTTAGCCGCCAGATCGCCGATCCACGGCAACTTGTATTCCTGGCCCTGATACGCCTTGATCACCAGAATGATCCACACGGCCAGCAGCAGCAAGCTGATCAACGGCGACAGCATCCAGAGGATAAATCCGACACCCACGAACGATAGGATCGTCGCTAAAATTCCCCAGACGATATTGAAGGCCAGCGACGCCACCGCAAAGAAGATGGCCTGAAAGCTGTGAAAACGGATGAAGCGGTTCTTGTTGTACGGCTCCACAACCAGAAAGATGATCGCTGGGATCAGCAGATAGGAGAGCGCCCCCATGACGTTGTCGTTGGGCGCCGCCGCGGGCACGCTGCCCGAAGAGGGATTGCCCGCTCCGCTCGCGGGCGTCGCCGCGTCCGTCGCCTGTCCACACTTGGGACAGAACTTGACTCCCGCCTCCATCTGAGCGCCGCATGAGTTGCAAAAGGCCATTGGTCGTCTCTCCCGTTCCGCCTCTGGGTCAAAAGCGGCCCCAGTATATCAACGCTTTCCCGCGATTACTCAACCCTTTCATCCGGGCATAATTGGGTCACGACCGTGTCAAGACGACGCCCCAGGTTTCCATCTACGTTTGTAACCCCTTTTGTTAGAATCAGATCAGGTTGGCGCTCTACGTGCGAACGGGAACTGGTCGATGCGCCGTATTCTCTCCATCGGGTTCGCCTTTCTCGCCGTTTCCGCCTTATTCGCGGATTCGATCGGCGCCGCCACGCTGGAAACGCTCTCCCTCGAACGGCTCGTACTTGAGTCGACCGCGATCGTTCGAGCCCGGGCCTCGGAACCCCGCGCGATGCGCCGGGGGCCGGTCATCTACACCGTCTATTCCCTCTCGCCGTCCGAACAGCTCAAAGGCGCCTCGATCGGCGCGCCCACGGCGGCTGTTCCCGGCGGAAGGATCGGCGACGCGGAGCAGCATTTCGCGGGCGCTCCGGAGCTGGTTCCAGGTCGCGAGTACCTGCTGTTCCTGTGGACCGGACCGAGCGGGCTGACTCAGATCACCGGGCTAAGCCAGGGGCTCTTTGAGCTGCAGACCGACTCCGAGGGCGAATGGATCGCCGTCCGGCTGCTCGACCCAGAGCTCCGGCCGAGCGCGCCCGCGCCGTCGGTCCAAACCGCTACAACCGCGGGGCCTGTTCGTCGTTCATACCGCGAGCTTCGCGAGGAGATCCTGGCGATCCTGTCCCGGTCCGCGTCCGAGGCGCCGGTCCGATGAACGCCGGGCGCGCCCTCTCGCGCCTTGCGGCGCTGACCCTTGTCGTCGCGTTCGCCGCGCCCGCGTACTACCACTTCGTCCGCTTCGAAAATGGAACGCGCCAGGTTGAGCGATTCGATCTAGACGCCCTGGTCGATTCGCGAGTCCTTTTCTACGCCTCGACGGACCAACAGCCGCGGCTTCAGGTGAACGACTCCGTTCCGGCCGTGCTGAGCCAGATCCGGCAAGCGCTCTCGGTGTGGGACAACGTGCCGGGTTCGGCGCTCGGGGTCGGCTTCGGCGGCGTGATCGAAGGCGAGCTCCCAGGCCAAACGCCTGCCGGGCAGATCGTCTTTGCGGAGTTGCCTCCGGGCGTGCTCGGCATGGGCGGTCCGGTGACGCGCGGCCGCGCCGCCGACGGCTCTCCGGTCATCATCCGCAGCCAAGTGCTGCTCTCGACCGACCTGGTCAACAACGCTCGTTCGCGCACCAGCTTCTCCGAGCTGTTCTTCTCGACGCTCGTCCACGAAATCGGACACGCGCTCGGTCTCCAACACACGCTGGCCAGCTCGGCGATGTCGACCGACGTGACGCGCGCCACCACCCGCGCCCGACCGCTCGCCGCCGACGACGTCGCCGGACTGGCGGCGCTCTATCCGACGGAGTCCTTCCCAGAGACCGCGGCGATCACCGGACGCGTCGTGTTCACCGACGGGCGCCCGGTGTCGTTGGCTTCGGTCGCCGCCGTCCATCCCGACGGTCAGACCGTGACGGCGCTGAGCGACCCTAACGGGGCCTACCGGATTGAGGGCCTGCGACCGGCCGAGTATCTGATCTACGTGCAGCCGCTTCCGCCTTCGAGCCAAGAGGGACTGGGGCCCGCGAACATCGTCTTGCCGACAGGTTTGCGCGATTCGCCGCATGAGTTTTTCCGCTCGACGTTCTTCGGCGCCGTATCGAACCCTCGCGATGCCGACCGCATCCGCGTCGCCGCCGGTCAGACGCTGGGGCCCGTTTCGTTCGCCGTAGAGCCCGCCGCGCAGCCGCCCGTCCGCAGCGTCACCACCTACGCTTTCCCCGGCAACAATGCGCCCGGCGTCCACCCGGCGTTTCTCGATCTCACCGAGTCGCCTGACTTCGCTCTCGCCATCGGCCCCGGTCTCGACGCCTCGGTTCAGGTCGAGACGTTCGATCCTGAACTCAGCCTGCTCCCGGCGCGGCCCTATGAGTTCGACGCCCGCTTCCTACGCCTCGACTTCAACGCGGCGCCGTTTGCGCGACTTGGTCCCGCCGACCTGCTGTTCCGATCGCCGGACAACTTCTACGTGCTGCCGAGCGCCGTTCGCCTCACCAGCTCGCCCGCCCCTTTGCTCTATTGGCTGACGCCGGACTTCGCCTCCGACGATCCTGCCGCCTGGAGACTACGGGGCGACGGCCTCGATCCCGGTTCGTCGGTCTACTTTGACGGAGAGCCGGCTCGGATTCTCGACTTCACGCCCGACGGCCGCGAGTTCTCCGTCCTGCCGCCGCCCGCCGCGCCCGGGCACGCCGCCGTCGTAACCGTCTACAACCCCGACGGCCAAAGCTCCGCCTTCACTCTGCCGGACGGCAACGTCATCTTCGAGTATCCCGACCGGCCGGACGCCCGCATCTCGGTCAGCCCGCAGCAGGTTCCGCAAGGCCGCGACGTCGTGGTCGACGTGGAGGTCGCGAACATGCCGCTCGAACCGGGCCGCGTCGAACTCGGCGTCGGGACCAGCGACGTGGTGGTTCGGCGGGTGCAAGTGCTGTCGCCGACTCGCCTGCGCGCCGTCGTCTACGCCTCCCCCGAAGCCGAACCCGGCGCGTACGATCTGACGCTGGTCAACGGGCTACACCTGGTCCGGCAGGAGGACGCTTTCCGGGTGGCCGGGCCGGCCTTGATCCTCGACAACCAGCCCGCCCTGCGGTTTCGATCTCTCGTCAACGCGGCCACCGGGCAGACGGCCGTCGCCCCCGGGAGTCTCGCAACGCTCTTCGGCGAACGTCTCGCCTCCGCGGCGGCGCGCGCGCCCGACGCCGGCGTTCGAGTCACCTTCGACGGCGTCCCGGCGCTGGTCACCGGCGTCACGTCGAGTCAGATCGACCTCGTCGTTCCCGAAGATATCGATCCGGGCTTGGTCGAGATCCGGGTCTTCAACGGCGATCAAGAGAGCGAGCCGATGCTCGCCGAGATTAGCCGGAGCGCGCCGGGCATGTTCGGCGTCTTTCGCTCGGACGGCGTGCGCGCCGACGCGACTACGCCGGTCCAAGCCGGCCGCTCGTTGACGATTCTGGCAACTGGTTTGGGGCCGGGGTCCCCGTTCGTTCAAGTCGACGTCGGAGGGCTGCGCTTCTTCCCGGATTCGACGGCGCCCGGGGCCGAGCCCGGCCTGTCGCAGATCCGGATCACGGTTCCCGCCGGGCTCTTCGGGACGGGTGAAACCGCCTCCATCTCGCTGCTGGTCAACGGTCGCCGAAGCAATCGGTTGCCGCTGGTCTTCGCCGCCGACGCTGCTGCCGGAGCGGTTCAATAGCCGCCGATTCAGGCCGTTATACTTGGGCGTAGGGCCTTGCTTACTCGTGCGCTCATCGTCGTGCTCTGCGCGCTCCCCTGCATGGTTTCGGGCGCGAAGAAAGACGACGATTTAGAGGATTCCGTCCGGCGGCTGACCGAAGTCGTTTCGTTGCTCGAAAGCCGGTCCGCCGACCCGGTCAACCTGGAAGATGCGTTGTACCGCGGCGCCCTGCCGTCGCTGGTACGCACTCTCGACCCGTTCTCCGCCTTCCTCGATCCGAGCCAGTTCGAGTCGCTCAAGGAGATGCAGCGCTCGACCGAGAAAGGCTTCGGCAGCATCCTCTCGGTCAACAACGGCCGTGTCGTCGTTCTTCAAACCTTGCCGGACAGCCCTTCGGCCCGCTCGGGCATGTCCCCGGGCGACGAGATCGTCATCGTCAACGGCTACCCGACGGCCAATCTCTCAATCGATCAACTCGTTACTCTGCTGACCCAGACCCGCCAGGGTCCGGCGGAGCTTGCCGTCAAGCGGCCGAACTTCTCCAAGCTCATCTCGCTGACGCTCACTCCGGCCGAACTCGAAGACCCCAGCGTTCAGGGAGCCTTCTTCCTCAAGCCCGGCGTCGCCTACGTCAAGGTCGCCAACTTCGAGGCCCAGACCGACGCTGACCTTCGCGAGCAGATCGAAAAAATGGGCGGCGACCAGCTCAAGGGCCTCGTGCTCGACTTCCGCGACAACCCGGGAGGCGTCGTGGAAGCGGCGGTTCGCATGGCGGCGATGTTCCTCGGCGAGAAAGACCGCATCCTCTGGATCCAAGGCCGGGACGGCCCGCAGGAAGAGGTACGCGTGCCCAAAGGCGCCGAGGGGTACGAGTTCCCGCTGGCGGTCCTCACCGACGGCCGTACCGCTTCCGCCGCCGAACTCGTCGCCGGGGCTTGGCAGGACAACGACCGCGCCCGCATCATCGGCTCGCGCAGCTTCGGCAAGGGTCTGGTGCAGAGCGTGTTTCCGCTGTCGGAGAACACCGGTCTCGCGCTGACCACCGCCCGCTACCTCTCGCCGAGCGGGAGACCGATCCAGCGTCCCTTGTCCGATTGCGCCGAACTGCAGCTCGTCGACTGTGAAGAAGAGGAACCCGGAACCTACAAGACGGTTTCCGGCCGCAAGATCCCCGGCGGAGGCGGCGTTGAGCCCGACCGTATCGTCTTCCCTCGCAACTACCCCGGCTTCGAGCGCTTCCTGCTCAGCGCGGACGCCTTCCTCGTCTTCGCACAGGCCTACCTGCGCGAGCACCCGGAAGTCGACCGCGCGTTTGAAGTCGACTCGGCGCTATTAGACGAGTTTCAGCTCTTTTTATCTGAAAGGGGCGTGCGCCCGACGCTTTCGCAGTGGACGTCTTCGGTGGATTTCATCCGAGTCAAGCTCCACCAGGAGATCCTCACCTTGGCCGTCGGCGTCGCGGCTGGAGACGAGGTCGAGCGTCGCGCCGACCCGCAAGTCCTCGCCGCGCTCCACGAGCTGGGACTCTAGACCGCTCATGGATCCGACCTTCGCCGACTACGCCGTCCACATCGTCCTCATCGGGGTCGTCGTCTGGACGATCGCCGGCAACCCGAGTCTCGAAAAGGCGCGCCAAGCAGACGGCGCGCGGATCTACCCGTGGATCTCCCGCGCCCGGATCGCGCTGCCCGTCGCGGCCGGCGCCCTCGCCTGGCGCTGGTGGGCGCGCGGCCCCGAAGGCGGCTTCACGCCGCTGGTGATCGCCTTGGCCTTGCTGACCTATTGGGTCTTTGCCCGCGAGGTGCGCGTGGACAAGAAGGGCGTCTGGAACACACGCCTCCAAGGCCGCATGCAGTCCGGCGTCAAGTGGAAGGAGATCGACCGCGCCCGCGTCACCACCCGTCGCTCCGGCGGCCGCGACCGTACGACCATCGAGCTGATGGACAAGGAAGACCGCGTCCTGCTCGTCCACGGCGGCGCGTTGATCGACTCTTCCGGCTTTGTCGAAGAGCTGGAGCAGCGCAGCGTGCGGATCGAACGCCGGCAGTAACCTACCGTCCCCGCGGCGGAAACCGTGTCCTACAGCACGGAATCGTGTCCTCCTGCCGCATCCCGCCCCGGCCCCAAGGGCCAGATCGGGCGGAAGCCCTTGATTCCAATCGCCCCCGCGTACGGTCGCACAATTGCAACGTGTTGCGGTTGATGAAAGCTCCGCCCTTTCTCGTCGCCTTCGCGCTCATCGTGCTTTCAAGTGCGGCGGCTCAAACCCCCGCGTCGCCCCAACTCGGCGCCGCCGTCAACGCCGCCAGCTACGCCGCCGCCGAACTGCCCTACGGAGAGCTGGCGCCCGGCGCCCTGGTCGTGCTCTTCGGAGAGTGCCTCGGTCCGGACGAGACGGCCCACAGCCAGGGCTTCCCGCTGCCCGAGACGCTGGCCGGAACCTCCGTCGAGGTCGCGGTCGGCGAGTTCACCGCCCAGGCGCCGCTCATCTACGTCGCGGCGGCGCAAGCGGCGATCGTGCTCCCCTCCCGGACGCCCCCCGGCTCCGGCGAGCTGACGGTTACGGTCGAGGGCGAACGCAGCGAACCGCTGCCGGTCGAGATCGCGCCCCGCCGCTTCGGCATCTTCTCGCTCGACTCCTCAGGCCAAGGCGTCGGCGTCTTCACCCACGCTTCCGGCGATCCGCCGCTCGTCAACGGCCTCGTCGCCTCGGCCAACCCCGGCGAGGTCTGGACGCTGTGGGGAACCGGACTCGGCGCCGCCGCCGGGGACGACGCTTCAGGACCGTTGCCGGGCGTGCTCGCCGGCGCCGAGCAGCTTCCTGAAGTCGAGGTCCTTGTCGGCGGCGAGCCGGTCGAGACGACCTATCAAGGCCGCTCCGGTTGTTGCGCCGGGCTCGATCAGATCTCGTTCACCGTACCCGTGGGCGCCGCCGGTTGTGCGGTCCCGGTTCAGGTCTTCGCCGACGGAGTGTTGAGCAACACCGTCACCATGTCGATCGCCCTCTCCGGGCGGACCTGCGTGGATCAAGACGGCATCTTCAGCACGGACTTGCTGGAGCGCGTCGACCACAGCTCGCTGTTTCGGCTCGGTTCGATCTATCTCAGCCGGAGCGTGACGAACTTCGAAAACGGCACGCGAGTCGAGTCCGACAATCTGAACATCCAATTCAGCGCCCAGCCGGTCAGCTCCCTGTTCGGTTCCGTGTACTACCGACCCACGTTCTTCGGCGCCTGCTACGTCCAGCAGTTTCGACTCACGCGCGATATGATCGACCGCTTCCGCGATGAGCGGGTGCAACTCGACGCCGGCCCGTCAATCGCGGTCACCGGGCCTGGCGGCTCGGTTGACGCTCCCATCGGCAGCAGCTTGCAATATGGTCTGAATTCGCGCAACGGCGAGATCCAGCTGGCCGAAGGGGACTACTCCTTCCAAGGCTTTGGGGGGCCCGACGTCGGGGCCTTCTCCGCGACCGGACGGGTCTACCCGCCTGTGCGCTGGACCAACCGAGAGGCGATCGGCAGAGTCGTCGATCGCAGCCGACCGCTCGAAGTCACTTGGGAGGCGGACGAACTGGAGGGGCTGGTGACGGTATCGGGTCGGTCGCACTCGCAACGCACGATCGACCTGTGGGTCGGAACGCTCTTCCAGTGTTTGGCGCCGGCCGACGCCGGTTCATTCACCGTACCGACGGAAGTGCTCTCGTCGCTGCCCGAGACGGTGGTCGTCTTCGACGAGCCTCGCGGCTCGTTGTCCGTGACCGTGGATCGGCTCGTGGGGACGTTCCAACCGGAGTCGGGAGTCGATCTGGGCTTCGTGCAGTACTCCCAGGGCGAACAGCAGCAAGGCGTCTCGTTCCGCTGAGGCCCCCGCTACCCGAGCGACTCGACGAACGCATCGGCTTCGGCGATCGACGCCTCGATGTCGGCGACCAACAACGCCACCTCGTCGTCGATCTCTAGGACGATCTCTGAGAGCGACTGGATCGCCTTCGCGTTCAGGTTGTGCTTGAGGAAGAGCACCTGGTCGCGGAACGCCGCCAGCACGGGCTGCATCTTCTGCTCGGCCTGCCGCATCTTTCCGATGAGGCGTTGATAACCGTCCTTCGTCTCGCCCAGAAGCCCGCGGCTCTTCGAGCGCAAGTCGCCGTCGCCGATCTCGCCGATCTCTCTCTCCCACTCCTTGAACAGATCGGACGCGACGTTCTCAATGCCGTCGATACGGTCGCTGACCTGCTTGGCGCGATTCTCCGACCGCTCGTATTCCTTATTGAGCTTGTTGTAGACCTTCTCCAGCTCGCCGCCGTCGAAGTTCGTCAGCGCCTGGAAGGCTTCGAGCGTCGTCTGGAACTGCTCCTTCGCCTCCTGCTGATCCTCGCGGCCCGCCGCGACGCGTTTGGCGAGGATGTCGCGCTTCTCTCGGCCGATCTTCTCCATCCCGGCGTAGAAGACCTTCTCCCAGATCCAGTTGCAGCCGGCGGTCGGGGCGACCAGCGAAGAGGCGAGCAGCGCGCGTCGAGTCATGGAGCGAATTTCCCCGGAAACGGACCTAGGACGGACCCCCGAATTGTAGCGCTTAACGACGCTGACATTGCCCGCAAAAATGCGTCGAGCGCGCCGCGACAATCGTCTTGCGGATCGGCTTCTCGCAGACCTTGCAAGCCTCGCCCGTCTTGCCGTAGACGAACGTCGAAAGCTGGAAATAGCCTTGCGAGCCCTCGCTGTCGACGTAGTTGTTGACCGTCGAGCCGCCCTGCCGAATCGCATCTCGAAGGACTTCTTGGATCGCCCGATAGAGCCGTTCCGCGCGCACGGGACCCAATCGCGCGACGTTCATTTTCGGATGAATACGCGCGCGAAACAGCGCCTCGTCGCAGTAGATATTGCCTAGTCCGCGCAGGAACTCTTGGTTGAGCAGAACCGCTTTGGCCTGGCCCTTGCGAGCCTTCAAGCGGGACCGAAAATCCTCCCACGAGATCTCGAGCGGTTCCGGGCCGAGCTCGGCCAGACGCGGGGGCAGTTCCCGCGACCACTCGAACCGCCCGAACTTTCGGATGTCATGGAAGACCAACGTCAGTCCGCCGTCGAGCGAGAGCACCGCACGCGCCCAAGGCCCCGGCTCGTCTTCAAAGAGGAAGTTGCCGGTCATCCGCAGATGGACGACCAAGACGGAAGTCTCGTCGCCCTTGGAGAGGTCGATGAGGATGTACTTGCCCCAGCGCCGCAGACCTTCGATGCGTTGCCCGCGCAACCCGCGCACCGTCCGGTCGACGTCGCCGACGCAGGTCCGCTCCCACAGGAATTCGACGTTCTCGATGACGCGCCCCGGCAGCCGCTTACGCAGCCCCCGAACGATCGTCTCTACCTCCGGCAACTCAGGCATCGCGAACCACTCATCATAGACAGCCGTCCGCCGTGATTCGTGGGGCCGCCTCTGCGAAATAGAAAAACCGGGCCGAAGCCCGGTTTTCCCAACGAACAAAGAGAAAGGAAAGCTCCTACTCGCCGTCCTGCAAGGCCGCCAGCCTAGCCGCGTTCAACTGCCGCAGCCGCGGCGGAACGAACGCATGCAAATCCGTCAGTACGTGCCCTTCGAGGATCGCGCGCACCTGCCACGAAGCCACCACGACGCCTGCGCCGTGGACGGCGGTAAACATCGTCGCCTGCGCGGGGCGGAACGGCGCATTCGGCCAGCGGCAGTATTCGCCGTAACGACCTTTGAAGAACATCGGGCGCCCGAAGCCCCAACGCTCGTAGAAGTTCGCCACCGCGTCAAACCCCGCCGGCTCGGCCAAGATTCCGCCGAAGTAGCGCATGTCCTGCTCATACTTCACGCGCGCCACTCGGTCGGCCAAACTCTGTCCGGTGCGCGACGGCGGCGGTCCGTACACGGCTAAGAATCCGTCCGGCATCGAGGCGGCGATCGTCGTCACCTGCTCGTCGACCGTGCCGCTTTCGACTCGCTCAAACGTCTCGCACGGGTTCGGATTGAAAGGCGACACGGCCATCACGCGGCCGTCGGCGCAGGTCTCCGTCACCGGCTGCGCAACGGCCAGTCCGGCGAACAGAAAGAAAGCGGGAAGGAAAAGGGCGGTCTTCTTAGTCATCGTCTCGGTTCTCCTCGTCAGCATGGGATCTCTTCGATTTCCCGCGGCCGTCATCGCGACACGCTCAAATAAGGTCCGGCGGGCGTCGAAACCCCTTCCGCCGTCACAATCACCGCCAGCGATCCGGCGGGCGTCCCACTCGGAATCTCCAGCGAAATCTCGATCCGTCCAGGCCGCTCCTGCGCGAAAGTGAACGTGCTCGACGGCATCTCGCGTCCGCCTAGCCGCACGCTCGGCGTCGCGCCGTCGTGGAACCCGGTCACGAAGAAGCGCACCCGCTCGCCGGCTTTCGCCGGACGGGTCAGCAGGCCGGGCAGCGTTCCCCAATAGGCGGCGATCTCGGGTCGGTCCTCAAACACGGCCGCTACACGGCTGCGCCCGGCCAGCGTTTCCACCGCGACGGTACTCGTATTCGCGGTTCCGTCGTTCAGCGCGCGCACGTAGGCCGGAACCGCCGGATGCAGCTCCGTCAGCACGCCGCCGCGCAGAATCACCTGCGTCTGCCAGGTCCCCACCACGGCGTCGGCGCGGCTCACGCCGTCGAGCACGGAAGCCTGCGCTCCGTGGAACGGCGCCTCCGGCCAGCGGATCTGTTGGCCGTCTTGATCGCTGTAGAACGTCGGTGCGCCGAAACCCCAGCGCGAGTAGACCGCGGCGACTTCGGCGTAACGCTCCGGCTCAAATCCCAGACCCACAAAGCGCATAAACTGCGCCTGGTAGGCCGCCTTCGCAACCCCGTCTTCAAAGGCGAATCCGGTCGTCTCGGGCTCAGGTCCAAAGGCCAGCAGGAAGTCGTCGGGCACGGCCGAACCGGCGACCGGCGAGGACGGCTGTGTTGGAGCGGGCGTCGTCGGCGTCGGCCCGGGAGTGGTGGGAGGCGACGGAGGCGTTGCGGTCCCGCAAGGGTTCGGGTTGAACGGCGTCGGCAACAGCACCCGCCCGTCCGAACAGGTCACCGTACCGGAAGTCGGCGCGGTGGGAGGCGGCGGCGTGGTCGTGGTCGGCGGAGGCGTCGTCGGCGTTGTCGTCGGCTCCGGAGGCGTCGTGGGAGGCGCCGGATTCGTAGGCGGCGCAGGCGTGCCGCAAGGATTCGGATTGAACGGCGTCGGGGTCATCACCCGGCCGTCTTCACACGTTACGGTCGCGGCTTCCGCGACGCCGACGCCTGCCGCTAGCAGTACCGCCGACAGAAAAATCCGTAGCATCAGCAACCCCCTTTCGGTTTACATCCAACAGACGGGTCCGCCGTCTGAGCGCGCGCTCTCCGATCTACATCGGCCAAGCGGGTCCAACGGTTGATCCCGTCCCGTGACGATTCGCACGTCATCCGGGGCGCAGACGGGTGTAGTGAGACTATCATGGATCTTTTTCGATGTCTGCTTGAACGGAAAATAGCGATCTCGTTTTTGGGTGAAATCGTACATTGGCCAACCGTTTGCAACGCACTTGAAACCCATCCAGAAGGGCCTTTGGGGAGGATCGATCCTCCGCCCTTCGACCCTGGTGGAAACGCTCTTTTCGACCAAAAGAGCGCCGGTTAGAACGCTATTCGCCGGAATCCATCGGGCGGCGAGACTCTTTCCCCGGTTTGTTCGGCTATGCTGGGCGCGCTCATGGATCGCCGCAGTTTCCTTTCCTCCGCCGGAGCCGCGCCGTTGGCCGCTCCCTACCCGGCCCAGTCTCCCGGCGGAGGCGACGATCGTCCGCCGAACGTGCTGTTCATCCTGTTCGACAAGTGCCGCCGCGACGCCTTCGGGGCTTACGGCGCACCGGACGCCCATACGCCGAACATCGATCGGCTTGCGCGCGAAGGCGCCGTCTTTGAGAGCTGCTACGTTCCGCAGGCCCTTTGCGGCCCCACCCGAGCCTCGATCCTCACCGGAAGTTATCCGCACTGGCACGGTCTACGCCGCAACGTCTACCCGATCACTCCCGGCAAGCTCGCCAGCAACTATCAAGAGCCGATCATCGACCCGTTCCGCGACCCGCGCTTCCGGCTGATCGACAATTTCGGCTACTTCCTCAACAACGCCGGGTACGCGACCGGACACATCGGCAAGTGGCACCTCGGCAACCTCGAGCCCGGCTTCTTCGACTACTGGAAGAGCTTCAACTCCCTTCTGCGTCACTGGATCGGCGAACCGCATCAGTCGCGCTACCGGCCAGACGTCCACACCGAGCAAGGCATGCGCTTCATCGAGCGTCACGCCGATGAACCGTGGCTGCTCTACCAGAGCTATTACGCGCCGCACGAGCCGCTCGATCCGCCCCGCCGGTTCGTCGACCTTCACCGAGGCAAGGATCACGCCGGATACTACGGCTCCGTCTCGAATCTCGATTGGAACGTCGGCCGATTGCTTGAGACGCTCGAAAACACCGGCCGACTCGACGACACGCTGATCATCGTCACCACCGAGCACGCTCGGACCTGGGGCGACCGTCCGGGCACGTCCGAAGGGATGTGCGTCGCCTATGACGAAGTGGCCCGCATCCCGCTGATCATCCGATATCCGAAAGCCTTCCAGGCCGGAACGCGCTGGCGCAGCGGCGTCAGCTCGTGCGACTTGATGCCGACGATTCTCGACGCCGCCGGAGTCAAGCCGGTCCTCGGAACGCATCCCAGCCCGACCCGACCCTTCATCCACGGCGAGAGCCTGATCGCGCGCCTGCGCGACAAGCCGGACGAATGGGATCGTCCGATCGTCATCGAGAACCTGCCGCAGGCGGCCATCGACGGATCGTTCTACGAGGAGCGCGCCCTGTGTTGGAAACAGTGGAAGCTCATCCTCAGGCTCTTCGACAACCGCCCCGCGATTCGGCCCGGCGAGCTCTACGATCTTTCCGCCGACCCCGGCGAGAAGCGCAACCTCTGGAACGATCAGCCCGACGTCGTTCGCGACCTAGCGCAGCGGCTCGTCCAGTGGGGCGAGCGGACGCACGACCCGCTAGCCGTGCGCCTGGGCGGCGAGGTCTGACTCGCCCGCCAGATCGAACCGATCGTTGCGGATCAGCAAATCGCGGAATTCGTCTTCCGCGGCCGGACGACCGAGTAGGAACCCTTGCAGGGCGTTGCAGCCCACGCTGCGCAGGAAGCGAACCTGCTCCTCGGTTTCGACGCCCTCGGCGACCACGCGCAGGTCGAGCCCGTGCGCCGTCTGCACCAGTCCGCGCACCAGCGCGTCGCTCTTGCCGCCGTCGCCCACCGACGCCACGAAGCACTTGTCGATCTTGACCGTGTCGAAGTCCTGCGTCCGCAGGTAGCCGAAGGCCGCGTACCCGGCGCCGAAGTCGTCGACTGAAACGCGCACGCCCATCGCCCGAATCTCATCGAGCAGGCCCGGCGAGGACTCCATGCTTTCAAGCACGGCCGACTCGGTCAGCTCGAGCTCCAGCCTGGTCGGATCGGCGCCGGTCTCTTCGAGAATCGCCGCCAGCCGTTCGCCGAAGTAGGGCGAGCGAATCTGCTTGGCCGACACGTTGACCGAAACGCGAATCTGCGCCAGTCCCTCCTGCCGCCAATCGGCCGCTTGATCGCAAGCCTGACGCAGGACCCAGTCGCTCAGTACGTCGATCAGTCCCAGCTCCTCGGCCACCGGGACGAACTCGCCCGGGGGAACGAAGACGTCGTCGCGCTTCCAGCGCAACAGGGCTTCCGCCGCGATGATCCGGCCCGTGCCCGCCGAATACACCGGCTGGTAATAGAGCAGCAGCTCGTCGCGGTCCACCGCATCGGCCAAGTCGCTTTGCAGGCGAGAGCGCTCGCGCGCCTCCGAGTGCATCCCGTCGTGGAAGAGCGAAACCTGCCCGTCGCGCGAGGCCTTCGCACGGTACATCGCCGTATCGGCGTCGCGCAGCAGCGCCTCGGGCGACTCCGTCTCCGGCCCCGCGATCGCCACGCCCACGCTGACGCCGCTCGAGACCACGTCGCCGCCGATCTCGATCGGGGCCGCCAGCCGTTCCTGGAAGCGCTCGGCGATCGCCAGCGCCCGGTTCGGCACGCGTACGTTCTCAATCAACGCCACGAACTCGTCGCCGCCGAAGCGCGCCACGATGTCCGTCGATTTGATCGCTTCCCGCAGGCGGCTAGCCATCACGGTCAGCAGGCGGTCGCCGACTAGATGCCCGCGGCTGTCGTTGATGACCTTGAAGTGATCGACGTCGAGAAAGATCACGGCGAACCGGTTCTCCGGGTCGCGGCCCATCTCTTCGAATGCGCGCTTGAGCCGCAGCAGGAAGGCCTGACGATTCGGCAGACCCGTGAGGCGATCGTGCAGGGCGTCCTGCATCATGCGGTTCTCGGCGTCCACCAGGTGGGAGGCGTCCACCTGTCCCCCGGCCACGGCGACCGCTCCGCCTTTCTCGTTGCGGATCGCCGATCCGCGCACCTGCACCCAACGGTAGTCGCCGTCCTCGTGCTGCGCCCGATACTGGTACTCGAAGTGATCGTCGTCGCCGGCGCCCTCGCCGTTGAGGTGTTGTGCGATCACGTCGCGCAGGTCGGCGTCGTAGTAGGGATGGACGCGCCCGAACCAGACTTCCGGATTCACTTCTTGCAGACCGTCATCGCCGAGTCCCAGCAGTTCGGTCCAGTGAGAGGATGCCGAGAAGCGGTTGTTCTCCAGATCCCAGTACCAGAGCCCGACGCCTGATCCGGTGAGCGAGTCGGTGATCCGCCGTCGCTCGGACGCGTCCTTACGGTCGGTGTCCAGCACACGCGCGTCGCTCGAGCGTTCCTCGGTCAGCGAACGGCGCATCCAGACGGAGAGTCCTAGCGCAAACAGCAGCCCCGGCGTCACGTACAGCAAGTGCTCCGACGGCATCACGCGCGCGCTCACGCCCAGCCAGCCGAACAGAACCGTTCCGCTGAAGGCGTAGAAGCCGAGGTCGCCGCGCAGCACGTAGGCCGCCCCCAGCATGGCGGCCGCGATTACCGCCGACTCGCACGGCTCTTGGTATTGATGGATGCGCAGAATCGACCCGGCCACCGCGAGAAATCCCAGACCGATGGCCGACAGCTCCACGACCTTGGCGGTTTTCGCATGTTTGCCGAGGATGCGGTCCATCATCAGCGCGACCGCGGCCAGGGCCCCGTCCGCGATCGCCCACAGGGGCTCGGCGGGCAGCCACAATGCGGCCCGCAAGACCAGCAATCCAGCAGCGATACGGGCGATCGCACGCAGACGGGCCCGGTCCGCTGAAGATTGCGAACCACCGGCTCTCGCGACGACTCCCAATTGCATGCCACAATTGCACCACCGCTCCTTCTAAGGGTCTATAGCCGGATAGCCACATTTGCCGGGAAGCCTTTGGTACCAACTCATCTAAGGTTTCCCCCCTACGGACCCCTATGACGTCTCCCGGTCGGCGAATCCGCTCGGTAGGGTCGCGACAATTGGTCGTCACAGTGCGACACTCTGGAGCCATGAAGGCGCTCGCCCTCCTCCCCCTCCTCGCACTCGCCGCCGTCGCCCAACCGATTCCGCCCGCCGGAAAACCGTCCACCGCACTCGCCCCCGGCGTCGAGCGGCATGAGAACCTGCGCTACGCCCAGTACGGCCGCCGCGTGCTAACGCTCGATCTCTTCACGCCCGAAAAGGACGGAACTTACCCCGGCGTGCTCGTGGTCCACGGCGGCGGCTGGCAGAACGGAGACAAGACCAAGTTCCGCGCGATGTGCCAACAGCTCGCCCTGCACGGCTACGTCGCCGCTTGCGTCGGCTACCGCCTCTCGAACGAAGCTCGCTTTCCCGGCGCCCTCCACGACCTCAAGGCCGCCGTCCGCTGGATGCGCGCCCAGGCCAGCAAATACAAGATCGACCCCGCCCGCATCGCCGCCCTCGGAGGCTCCGCCGGCGGCCATCTCGTCGGCTTGCTGGCGACGACCTCTCAGCTCGAACGGTTTGAGGGCGAGGGCGGAAATCCCGAACAGTCGAGCGCGATCCAGGCCGCCGTCGTCCTCGGCGGAGGCATGGACTACGTCACGCCCTTCCTCGAAGACCCCGACCGTCCCGCGCCCAACATGCTGCTCTTCTTCGGCGGGACTTACCAGGAGATGTCCGAGTTCTACGCCGACGCCTCCGCCGTGACCCACGTCGATGAGCACACGCCGCCGTTTCTCTTCCTCGACGGCGAATTCGACCTGCCCGGCGAACGCTACGTCACCACGCGCAAGAAGCTCGACGCCCTCGAGATTCCCAACGAATTCGTCGTCATGAAGGGCGGCAAGCACGGCTGCTGGAACAACGAACCATGGTTTACGCCGATGATCGCCGACGTGGTCGATTTCTTCGATCGCCGTCTCTGACCACACAGCCCGTGTTCCGCCGACTCTCACTCGCCTCCTGGATGCTGATCGCCGTCGTCGCCGGCGGCCTGTTCGGCTACCTCGCTCCGGCGTGGGGGCAGTCGCTCCAGATCGTCAGCGACGTCTTCCTGCGCCTGATCCAATCGATCATCGCGCCGGTCCTGTTTGGGGTCTTGGTGCGCTCGATCGGCCGCGCCGGCGGCATGCGCGACCTCGGCCGCCTCGGCTGGAAGTCGCTCGTCTGCTTCGAGGTCGCCACCACCGTCGCTCTGCTGCTCGGATGGCTCACGGTCGCGATCGCCCGCCCCGGCGCGGGCTTGACGCTCGACACCGACGCCGTCCCGATCGAAGCGGCGGCGTACTCGGGCGCTGAAGTCGTCAAGGGCGCCGTGCCCACGAGCATCATCGACGCCATGGCGCGCGGCGACGTGCTCCAGATCGTCGTCTTCTGTTTCCTCTTCGGCGCCGCCTGCCTCTCCCTGGGAGACCGGGCCAAACCGGTGGTCGATTTCGCCGACGCGCTGGCCGAGGTCGCCTTCCGCTACACCGACTACGTGATGCACACGGCCCCGTTCGCGGTGTTCGCCGCCATGGCGAACACGGTCGCGGCGGGCGGCTCGGGCGCGCTCGAAGGCTTGGCGCGGTTCGTCGCGGCGGCTTGGTTCGCCCAAGTCTTCTTCCTGGCGACGGTGATCGTGGGTGCGCTGGTGCTCTTCCGCGTCCCGCTGGCCCGCTTCGCCCAATACGCCCGCGAACCGTTCGTGATCGCCTTCGCCACAACCTCGTCGGCCGCCGCTCTACCGCAGACGCTCGAAAACATGGAGCGCTTCGGCGTCCCCAAGAAGATCCTCGGCGTCGTCGCCCCGCTGAGCCTGAGTCTGAACCTCAACGGCAGCACGATTCATCTGGCGATGGCGAGCCTATTCGTCGCCCAAGCCGCCGGCATCGACTTGAGCTTCGAACAGCAACTGCTCATCCTGGCGACGCTCAAGCTGACGAGCAAAGGCGTCGCGGGCATACCGCGGGCGAACTTCGTGATCCTGACGGCGCTGTTCCAGAGTTTCGGTCTGCCGTTGGAGGGCCTGGCGCTGTTGCTGGGCGTCGACGCCCTCATCGACCCGGTGCGCACCAGCGTGAACGTGCTGAGCCACTGCGCGGCTCCGGCGCTGGTCGCGAGATGGGAATCGGATGCGGCGAAGTACGAGTGACCATCTACAGCGGAGCCTGAGCGATGTCGTCTTGCGGCTAGGACGCTGCGAGCTGATCAGACGGCCCGCTATGGTGCTAGCTAGCCACTAGACCGCGCCCATATCCGCTCCGCCGCCAAACCGAGCCATCCGGCCAATGCGAACCACCAAAGCGCGGGGACTACGTACTCCAACAGCAGCAGCGCTTGCTGCGACCAGAGGCTCTGGCCCCATTCCGACCACCAGCCGGCGGCAGCCGCCAACGTAGCCAACCCCGCGTAGGCAAGCGCGGCTCCAAGGAAAGCTGGAAAAAGCGCTAAGACCCTCGGCTGCCTCAGCCAGGATGCAGGCACAAGACCCAGATCGAGGCGACGCCCGACGCAGTACCACCACAGAACGACAAACGGAAGGCGACTGATGAAATGCAACCAAAACTCCTGTTGTCCGACTATCCAACGCAGCGGACCAGCCGCCGCGAACGCCGGTGCGTTGACCGTCAGCAGCACCAGTGACGGGATCCGGTAAGGCCAGATCGGTGCTCCTGTGTGCTGAACCACTACTCGATCAGGGCTCCAGTACCAGAAATAGGCATCAAGGCCGATGAGAGCTAGGGAGATCGCCCCAAACAGGATTGGTAGTCGAGTGCGATAGGTCCGCAGGTCCACCTTCCCTAAGACACCGGGGTGGACAGGCTGACCCGATTCTTTCTGCGGACGCGGCACGGGCACTGGACGACGAGGTCGAGACTTTCGCTGCCGCCGATCGGTTCCGCGATCTCGGGGAGGTCCCAGGCAGGGCCGATTTCGCCATGTAAGATGAGAACCAAGCGACCCGTCCGCGGACCGAGCCGTCTGCAACGTCGCCCGTTTCTGTCCGATTAGTGTAGGGACGAGGTCCGTTTCGGGCCGGGAGCGTCCATTGCTCGACCAAGAACAACGCCCGAAGCTCAATACGCACCAAAAAGCGCTGCGCATCAACCTCGACCAGGGCCGCTACGGCACCTTCGCCGAAATCGGCGCCGGGCAGGAGGTCGCGCGTTGGTTCTTCAAGGTCGGCGCCGCCGCCGGCACCATCTCCAAGACCATGTCGGCCTACGACATGACCGTCAGCGACGCCATCTACGGCCGTTGCAGCCGGTACGTCTCGCGCGAACGCCTCGAGGCGATGCTCGACCACGAGCACACCCTCAACCTCGAACGCCTGCGCGACAGCCGCGGCGACAACACCGCCTTCTTCGCCTTCGCCGACACCGTCTCCGCCCGCAACTTCCACGGCACCAACGAGTGCCACGGCTGGATGGGCGTCAAGTTCCAGGCTCATCCGCGCGACGAAGACAGCGAGATCATCATCCACGTGCGGATGCTCGATCACGAGAATTCGCTCCAGCAGGAAGCGCTCGGCATCGTCGGCGTGAACCTGCTCTTCGGCGCCTTCACCCTGCACCACAAGCCGGAACTGCTGCTCGAATCGCTGCTCGACAACCTCACCACCGAGCGCATCGAGATCGACATGATCGAGTTCAAGGGCATCGAATTCCGTCACGTCGACAACCGCGTGATGAGCCTCAAGCTCGTCCAACTCGGGCTGAGCGATGCGGCGATGTTCGGCCCCAAGGGCGACGTTCTCCAGCCGTCGGAGATCCTGCGCAAGCGGCCGATCCTGGTCGAGCGCGGCAGCTTCCGCCCGGTCACCAAGGTCAATATCGACATGATGGACTGCGCGCGCCGCCAGTTCGCCGAGGACCTTGAAGCCGATGAAGGCGAGATCGTCGAGCTCATGGAAATCACCATGCGCAACCTGTTGGCGACCGGCGAGATCGACCTCAACGACTTCCTCGCTCGCGCCGACGTGCTGGCGGCCGCCGGCAAGACGGTTCTGATCTCGGACTACTTCGAGTACTACCGTCTGGCGGCTTACCTCTCGCGCTACACGACCAAACCGCTGGCGATGGTGATGGGCATTCCGAGCGTCGCCGCGCTGTTCGGCGAGCAGTATTACGAGGGACTCGAAGGCGGCATCCTGGAAGCCTTCGGCAAGCTCTTCACGCGCGGCCTGCGAATCTACTGCTATCCGTTGCGCGGTGAAGACGGCGACCTACGCACGATCCACAACCTGACGATGCCGCCCGAACTGTCGCATCTGTTCGCGCACCTGGTCGACCGCGAGGCCGTCCGCCAGTTGGACAACGTCGACGAATCGCTGCTGCACATCTTCTCTCGCGACGTGCTGCAACGGATCGCCGAGGGCGACGAGAGCTGGGAAGAGATGGTCCCGCCGGAGATCGCGGACGTGATTAAGCGACGCCGCTTCTTCGGCTACAGCGACTCCGAGCAGCTCGAACGCGTCCGGCGTTAGCGCGATCGGGCGGCCGGTCGGCCTACACTGTTACCCATGTTTCCGGGCCGTGCGACTGCCGTCGCCTTGCTGTTGCTCTCCGCGTGCGCGACTACGCCGGAGCGTCCGCCTAACGTCCTGTGGATCATCGCCGAAGACATCTCGCCGGCGTGGGGCGCCTACGACGTACCCGAAGCCAACACGCCCCATCTCGATCAGCTCGCCGCGGACGGAGTCCTTTATCGCAACGCCTTCGCCAACGCGCCCATCTGCGCCCCGGCTCGCTCGACGCTGATCACCGGCATGTACGCGCCGTCGCTCGGGACTGAACATCTACGCTCGGAGATCCCGCGCAGCCCCGGCGTCCTCACCGTCGCCGAGCACCTCAAGCAGGCCGGCTACTACGTCACCAGCGGCGGCAAGACCGACTTCAATTTCACTCCCGAAGGCATCTTCGATCTCCGCAAAAACACCGAAGCGCCTTGGCGCGGCGCCGCTGACAATCAGCCTTTCTTCTCGATCATCAACTTCGGGGGGACGCATGAAGGGCCGAGCAACCGCCCGGAACGCTATGACCTTGTGACCGCCGACTTGCCCGCCGACGCCTTCCACGATCCCGACCAAGTTGAGGTCCCGCCCTACTATCCCGACACGCCGGAGTTCCGCCGCCAATGGGCGCGCGTCCACGACCTGATCACCGCCTTCGACGTCGAGGTCGGCGCCATCCTCGACCGCCTGCGCGACGACGACGTCCTCGACGACACGATCATCCTGGTTTTTGGCGACCACGGCTTCGGCATGCCGCGCTACAAGCGCTGGCTCACCGATTCGGGGATGCGCGTCCCGCTGATCGCCTACGTCCCGGAGAAGTACCGGAACCTCTCCCCGCAGGCGCCCGGTGAAGAGAACGCCGACCTCGTCAGCTTCGTCGACTTCGCTCCGACGACCCTCCGTCTGGCCGGCGTCGAAATCCCCGAGAACATGCACGGCCAACCGTTCCTCGGCGCCGATCTGCCCTCGCCGCGCAACTACGTCTTCGGCTACCGCGGCCGCGCCGACGACATGTACGAAGTCTCGCGCGCGATCCACACCGGCGACTTCATCTACGTCCGCCACTTCCTGCCCTATCTCCCCTACATCCAGCCCGGCCGCATCTTCGGCGACGACAAGACCTCGCTGCGCGAGCTCCGCCGCCTGCATCTCGCCGGCGAACTCCCGCCCGAATCCGAAGAGATGTGGGCCCCGAAACCCGTCGAAGAACTCTACGACCTGCGCAGCGATCCCCACGAACTGACCAACCTCGCCGCCGAGCCCGAGCAAGCCGACCGCATCGAAGGATTCCGCAAGCAGCTCCGCGAGGAACTCGTGCGTATCCGCGACGTCGGCATCGCCTTCGAGCCCGAGATGATGATCCGCTCGGAAGGCTCGTCGCCCTACGAGATCGCTCAAGACCCGGAGAAGTACGACGTGGAGGCGGTCGTCTCGGCCGCCGAGATGGTCGGTAGGGCCGACCTCGAAACCGTCCTAGGGAAACTCGACGACGCCGACTCGATCGTACGCTTCTGGGCCGTGCAGGCTCTGATCCAGCTCGGCGACGAGGCGTCCTCCGCCGAGCCGCAACTCCGACGAGCGCTCGAAGACGAAGCGCCCGCCGTCGCCGTCGCCGCGGCCCACGCGATCTGCCGCCTCGACCGTTGCGCCCCGGCCGTCCCAACGCTCGAAAAATGGCTCAACGACCCGCGCCCGACCACGGCCTTGCACGCCGCCAGGACGATCCAGCTCGCCGGGCAACCCGCCTGCAAGCTCGTCCCGGCCATGCAACAAGCGATCGCCGACCGCCGCGACGAATCGACCAACAGCGGCTACATCGACTTCAACTACGCCGCCTTCACCGGCTGGGCGCTCGAAGAAGCTCTGAAGGGCTGCGGCGAGCCTTTCGCGCCGTAAGTCGCCAAAAAAGGCGGCCAAGAAGGCGGCTCCGGGCAAGCGCCTATGATGGGTCTGAGATGATAGGCCGAGCGCTTCCCTCGGGACCTCCATGCGATTCTCCGAGTCCACTCACGGCGTCTCAGAAGGCTCAGCGCGCGACGCCTTGCGTCGAGCCACCCGGCAGGTGCATGAGGCGCTCCATCACAACCGGTTCTTGGAACCGCTCGCCTCCGGGCGGATCGATCTGCCGCAATACCGGACGATCTTGAGTCGGTTGTACGGCTTCCACGCCCCGCTTGAAGCCGCCTTCGAGACGGCAGCGGCCCGGCTGGAACTGGAGTCGGTACTGGGACCTCGGCGGCGTGTTGCGACTCTGCGTCGCGACCTCGGCGAGATCGGCTTCTCGCCCGCTCAAATCGAAGCGCTCCCACAGGCGTCCCACCCGCCCATGGCCGACCCCGCCGAGTTTTACGGAGCGTTCTACGTTCGTGAAGGTTCGACCCTCGGCGGAAGACTCCTCGCTTCGCGGCTGCTGAACCTTCTTCCCGACCCGGCCGGGAGGAGGTTTCTGTCGGGCCGCGATGAAGACCCGGGTCTGTGGAGCAAACTGGTGGTGCGTATCGAATCGGACGTAACGCAGGAAACACTTCCGCGAGCGATTTCGTCCGCGCGCGCGACCTTCGCCGCAATGGAGCGGTGGCTAGACTATACTCCGAACACACGCTAATGGATTCACGACTCGAGCCTCGGCCGATCGTCGACCTTACGAACTGCGACCTCGAACCCATCCACGTCCCCGGAGCCGTTCAGCCGCACACGGCCTTGCTCGCCGGCGAGATCGGCGCTGAGTCGATTACGCACGTATCGGAGAGCGCCGTGCGCCTCTTCGGCCTTTCGGCAGGCGAGATTCTCGGCCGCCCTTTTCGCGAGATCGTCGGTCGGCCGTTGATGCATGAGGCGGCCAACGCCGAACTGATCTCGGAGTCCCCCAATCGGCCCGGCATGATGTTCGGGGTTGCAGTTGAGAACCTGGCGGATCCGTTCGACGTCTTCGTGCACAGCCACGACGGCCGTCGAATCTTGGAGCTGGAAGCCCACTCCGCCCGTTCCGGTCTCGATCGCGCCGAGCCCCTGTCCATGCTTGAATCGTTGGCGCCGAGTCTGCAGGCCGCCGCCGGAGAACAGGCGCTCCTCGACTCCGCAGTCGACTCGTTGCGCTCCTTGCTCGGTTTCGACCGAGTAATGATCTATCGCTTTGCATCGGACGACTCCGGCGAGGTCGTTGCGGAAGCGCGTCGGTCGCACCTGGAGCCCTACCTTGGCTTACGCTACCCGGCCTCGGACATCCCCAAGCAGGCCCGCACGCTATACCTCCAAAACCTCTCTCGACTGATCGCCGACGTCGAGGCTGAACCGGCGCCGATCTTCGCGCTCGCAGGGCACGACGACAGGCCGCTCGACCTGAGCTTCGCCGCCGGGCGCGCCGTCTCCCCCATCCACATCGAGTACCTGCGCAACATGGGCGTCGGCGCGTCCATGTCGATCTCTATCATCGTCGAGGGACGACTGTGGGGATTGGTCGCTTGCCACCACGGCGCCGCCAAGATGGTCCCGGCCCCTCGCCGCATGTCGGCTCAGGTCTTCGCGCAGCTGTTGTCGGTTCAGCTCGAAGCAGCCCTAAGGGAACAGAGTTTCAGCCGTATCCATGCCGCTCGGGACAAGATCGAATCGGTCGTCCGTTCCGTGCCTGCGGCCGGCTCTCTGTTCAGGAACCTGGCCGATCAAGCGCAGGAACTGAGGCGCGTCATTGCGGCCGATGGCGCCGCCGTCGCAATCGACGGCGAGCTGGAGACCGACGGGATCGCGCCCCCGCTCGAACAGATTCCGCCTCTCATCGACTTCATCGCCCGCCAACAGGAGGGCGTCTACCGGACCGACAGTCTTCATCGCGAGTTTCCCGCCGCGGAGGGCTACCGCGAATCCGCCAGCGGCGTCGTCGCCCTGCCGCTCTCCAAGGCCAAGCGGAACTACATTCTGTTTTTCCGTCGCGAGTTCCCGCAGACCGTCTCCTGGGCCGGCAATCCCGACAAGCCTGTCACGTCCGGTCCGATGGGCGACCGCCTCACCCCGCGCAAGAGCTTTGACGTGTGGAAGGAGGAGCGTCTCGGCGAAGCCGCTCCCTGGAGTCCGTCCGACCTGATGATGGTTGAAGCCCTGCGAATCGCCCTCATCGAGGTCGCTCTAGGGAAGCGCGAGACTCTAGCCGCTGAACGCCTGCGCAGCGAGAAGCGCCAGAAGGTGCTGATCAGCGAACTCAACCATCGCGTCAAGAACATCCTCGCGCTGATGAACGCCCTCGTCTCTCGCAGCCGAACGAACGCCGAGTCCGTCGAGGCCTACGTCCATACGCTGCAGGGCCGGATCCGTGCGCTGGCGGTGGCCCACGACCACATGACGCACAGTGCGCGCGCCACACTGCGTTCGCTGTTCAAGAGCGAAGGCGCCGCCTTCGTGGGCGAACAACAACAACTTCGATTGGACGGGCCGCCCGTGGCGCTCGATTCGAAGGCTTTTCCGATTCTCGCGCTCATCGTCCACGAGATGATGACTAACGCTTCCAAGTACGGAGCGCTCAGTGCGGACCACGGCGCGATCGACGTTCGCTGGAGCTGGACGCCCAAGGGAGCGCTCCACATGCAATGGACCGAGTCCGGCGGCCCGCCCGTCGAGCAGCCCGATCGTGAGGGATTCGGTTCCGTTCTGCTGCGTCGCAACGTCCCTTTTGAACTCGGCGGAAAGTCCGAGATCCTCTTCGAGCCGACCGGCCTGCGCGCGATCTTCATCATCCCGGCGGCGCACGTACAAGAGGTCGAAGAGGAACTCGGAGTCCCCGCCGCAGCTTCGCCGCGCCCCGTCAGCGGGTCGCTCGAGGGCCAGAGAATCCTGGTTGTTGAAGACCAGATGATGATCGCCCTGAACACCCAGGAGATGCTTGAGGATCTCGGCGCCGAGATCGTCGAGACCGCTTCAGGTCCCGACGAAGCCGTGCAGGCGATCTCGGACGGCGACTTCCTGATCGCCGTTCTGGACGTCAATCTCGGCTCGGCGACCTCGCTGGGCGTGGCCGCGGAACTCCGCAGACTCGGGATTCCCTTCGTGTTCGCGACCGGCTACAGCGACTCCTCGATGATTCCCGAAGAGTTCCGTGACGTCCCCATCGTGCGCAAGCCCTATGGGCGCGAAGCGCTGCTCGACGCGCTTCTGAGGGTGCTGGACGACCGGCCCCGACCGGCTTCCGGCTGAGGTCGACCTGTCCGTCGGAACGCGACGGCCCTCCTCTCTCGCCCAGTTCCCGGCCGCCCGGCTAAAATGGGAGTCGAGATGGCCGAACAGGAAGAGCCCGAAGTCCGAGTCAACGATCGTCGCCGTTTTTCGCCCGAAGGCGAGGCCAAACCCGACGCCCCGGAGACTCACGAGTCCGCCGAGCCCACTCCGGACCCGGCCCTGCAAGACGCCGCTGATGACCGCGCTGCCGCCGCCGAGCCGCCGCCGGTCGACCTACCTCCGGCCTCTTTCCAGTTCCTCGTCATGTCGATCGCCATGCAGGCCGAGATGGAATTGACCTCCGAGAAGCCCAATCTGCCCGTCGCCAAGCACGCCGTCGACACCCTCGGCGTCCTCATGGAGAAGACCCAAGGCAACCTCTCGCTCGAAGAGAAACGGCTGCTCGAAAACACCCTCACCGAACTCCGCTTCCGCTTCGTCCAGCGGTCGCAGGCCGGGTCGAGCGCCGGCTAGCATGACGCGCAATCTCCGCATCACCGTGCTCGGCTCGGGCACCTCGGTCGGCGTGCCGACCATCGGATGCCGCTGCGCCGTCTGCACCTCGTCAGATCCGCGCGACGCGCGTCTGCGACCCTCCGTACTGGTCTCCTACGACGAGGAAGACGCCCCGCGGAACGTGCTGATCGACACCACGCCCGACTTCCGCCAACAAGCCCTCGCCGCCGGGTTCGAGCATCTCGACGCCGTCCTCTATACCCACGAGCACGCGGACCACATCATGGGCCTCGACGACGTGCGCCCGTTCAACTACGGTCGCGAGGAGCGCATTCCCGCCTACGCCGACCAGCGCACGCTCGAAAACCTGCAGCGCGCCTTCCCCTACGCCTTCAAGGAGATCAGAACGCATCCGGGCGGCGTGCCGCGGCTCTCGGCGCATGAGATCACGCACGACCCGATCCCGCTGCACGGCCTCGACTTCCAGCCGGTGCCGGTGCGTCACGGCCGGCGCACGATCAATGCTTTCCGTTTCGGTCAGGCGGCCTACCTGACCGACAACTCCGACATTCCCCCCGAGAGCGTCCCCTTTCTCGAAGACCTGGACGTGCTCTTCCTCGACGCTTTGCGCCACGATCCGCACCCCTCGCACTCGTCGCTGAGCGAAGCGCTCGAATGGGTCGACCGTCTGCGCCCCAAGCGCGCTTTCCTCACCCATATCTGCCACGACATCAGCCACGCCGAGACCGAGGCCGGACTGCCTGACAACGTTCGCCTGGCCTACGACGGACTGGTCATCGACACCCATGCCTGAGCGCCCCTTCGAGAGCTATCTCAACCTCGAAGCCGTACCCGCGCGCTTCGGTCCGACGGCCGTGACCATCGGCAACTTCGACGGCGTCCATCGCGGTCACCAAGCGATCCTCCGGCGCACCCTCGATCGCGCCCGCGCTGACGATTGGAAGGCGGTCGCCGTCCTCTTCGATCCCCATCCGCTGCGCATCGTCGCCCCCGATCGAGCGCCCAAGCTGCTCTCGACCCCCGACGAGCGGACGGAGCGAATCCGCGCCCTGGGGCTCGACGCCGCCGTCGTTCTACGGTTTACCCGCGAGTTGATGCGCCTGAGCCCGGAGGAGTTTGTCCGAGAGGTATTGGTCGAGCGCCTCGGCGTACGTCACGTCGTCGTCGGCCGCAACTTCCGCTTCGGCCACCGGCATGAAGGCGATGTTGATACCCTGGAACGTCTAGGTCAGACCTTCGGGTTCGGCCTGGACGCCGTCGACGGAGTTCGCTTTCGCGGGAAAGTCGTCAGCAGCAGCGCCGTTCGGCAAGCTCTAGAAGCCGGTCGCAGCGCTGAGGCTCGCCGACTCCTCGGACGGGCCCCGAGCGTTCGCGGTCGAGTCGTCGCGGGTCGCGGCATCGGATCGAAACAAACGGTCCCGACGCTGAACCTCGCGCCCGACTCCGATATCGAACCCGCCTCGGGCGTCTACGTCACGCGCACGCGCGAACTCTCGGGCGATCGTTGCTGGCGTTCCGTGACGAACGTGGGCGTTCGGCCTACCTTTGGCGGCGGGGACAAGATCATCGAGACGCATCTGCTCGATCCGCTCGACGGAGTGAGCCCCGAGCGTATCGAAGTGGCGTTCTTCAGTCGATTACGATCGGAGATGAAGTTTGAGACCGCCGAGGCCTTGCGCCGACAGATTCTCGTCGACGCCGGCCGGGCCCAAAAGTTTTTCGCGAAGCTCGCCGTGTTCGAGCGTCGCACGGCCTAGAAGAAGAGACGGGCGGGAGGACGCCGCCGTCAAAACAGAAACGAACTCAACGAGAGAAGGGAACAACAAGGAAAACCAATGAGCATCAAAATTTCCGCCGGCAAGATCCAGCACATGAACGCTCTCGCCGACAGCAACGGCGTCATCGCCGCCGCCGCCATGGACCAACGCGGTTCGCTGCAGAAGGCGATCGCCGCCGGCAAAGGCATCGACAAAGGCGACGTCACCGACGAGATGATGACCGAGTTCAAGACGGCCGTCTCGAAGGTGCTGACCCCGCACGCCAGCGCCATCTTGCTCGATCCGCTGTGGGGCCTGCCGGGCGCCGAAGCTCGCGACTCGAACGCCGGACTCCTGCTCTCCTATGAAGAGAGCGGTTATGACAACACCCAACCCGGCCGTCTCGGCGACCTGCTGCCGCACCTTTCGGTTCGCCGCATCGCCGACATGGGCGCCAACGCGATCAAGATCCTGATCTACTACACCCCGTTTGAGAAGGAAGAGATCAACGACCAGAAGCACGCCTTCATCGAGCGTATCGGCGACGAGTGCGTCTCCAACGACATCCCGTTCTTCCTCGAGTTCGTCGGCTACGACGAGAACGGCGCCGGCGAGCAGAACCTCGATTTCGCCAAGCGCAAACCGGAAGTCGTCATCGGCTCCATGAAGGAGTTCTCGAAGGACAAGTACAACGTCGACGTGCTCAAAGTCGAGATCCCGATCAACGTCAAGTTCGCCGAAGGATCGAAGGCGTTCCAGGGCGAAAAGGCCTACTCCAAGGAAGAGGCGCTCGACCACTACCGCACCGCCGCCGAAGTCGCCACCAAACCGTTCATCTACCTGAGCGCCGGCGTGGACAATGACGTCTTCACCGAGTCGCTCGACTGGGCCGGGGAAGCGGGCGTCCAGTACGCCGGCGTCCTTTGCGGTCGCGCCACCTGGAAGAACGGCATCCCGGTCTACTGCGAGAAGGGCGCCGCCGCTCTCGAAGACTGGCTCGCGGGCGAAGGAGTCAAGAACATCAACGCCGTCAACGGCGCGCTCAAGAGCGCCAGCTCCTGGTACGGCTTCTACGGCGCCGATTCCGCCGAAGCGCTCAAGGCCTAGGCCTGAGCCGCTGATACAATCAAATCAACGCGCAAGGGCGCGGTTTCGCCGACAGGCGAAGTCGCGCCCTTCGTTTATTTGCAGACGCCCGTGTCCGATTTCGAATTCATGTCGCCGTCCGACCCGACGGAACAGACGTTGTTCCGCGTCGCCGCCAGCCCGATCCACGGCTGGGGGCTGTTCGCGCGTGCCGTCATCCCGGCGGACTCGTTTATCGGCGTCTACTGGGGCCCCGTCGTCGAGCGTGACGGCGAGCACGTCTTGTGGGTCGAGGGCGACGGCGGCGAATGGCGCGGCGTCTTGGGCGTCAACCAACTGCGCTACCTGAACCACAGCCAGAAGCCCAACGCCGAATTCGACCAGGACTCGCTGTACTCGCTGCGCACGATCTACCCCGGCGAAGAGATCACGATCGACTACGGCGACGACTGGACCACGGTCGACTAGGCGGCTCGGGCAGTATACTGACCAGCATGAGCGCGCGTGAGCAGGTCCACGAGTGGATCGACCGACTGCCCGAAGGCGACGTCGAGGTCCTCCGCCGTCTCGCCGAAAACAATGACCTAGCAGCCGTCGACGACGAGCCCCTGACGCCCTCCGATCTCGCCTCTATCCGCGCCGGGGAAGAGGACGTCCGCGCGGGTCGCGTCCAATCGCTCGACGACTTCCTATCCGAGCAGGCCCCGTGATCTACCGGGTCTCCTTGTCGGCCCAGGCGCGCAAAGCGCTGGTCCGCCTGGATCGCCCGACTCGCGATCGAATCGTCAAACGCCTCAAAGAGCTCGCCGAGGAGCCGGGCGACACGCGCCTTAGCAAGATCCTGACGCTTGGCGACGGCAAGAGATCCTCCCGAGTGGGAGGGCTACGCATCATCTTTAGGGCCGACCACGATCGGCGAGAGCTGATCGTTCTCACTGTCGTTCCGCGAGGCCGCGCCTACCGGGAACTGTAGCCCGCCGCGCCCCTCAGCTCGTCCAAACAATCGACTGCGGCGTCGAACCCGGCACGCAGTTGTACCGATCAAAATCCTCATACCCGAGTTCCCGCAAGAACGGCTCGTCGAGCAGCGCCTTCCCGTTCGACTTATCCGGATGCATCAGAATCTCGTAGGTCGCATCGGCCAGGATCTCGGGCTTGCGCCAATCGCTCCGCTCGCCCATCGAAAAGTTGATGCTTGCCGACGTCTCAATCGTCGTCACCGGCCAGAGCGCCGTCGAGCAAATCCCTTCCTCGCGAAACTCCTCCGCGATCCCGAGCGCCTGCATCGTCATGCCGAGCTTGCTGATCGAGTAGGCGATCCGCCCGGGAATCATCTTCGTGTTGAGCGGCGGCGACATGTTCACCACGTGCCCGGAGCGCTGCTCCTTCATCTGCTCGAGGAACGCCAGCGTCACCGCGTAGCAGCCGCGCGAGTTGACCTCGTGGACTAGGTCGTAGCGCTTCATCGGAACTTCGTCCATACGCTTCCACCACAACGCTCCGGCGTTGTTGATGACGGCGTCGATCCGCCCGAATCTTTCAAGCGTCGCCTCCGCCGCCCGGTCGATCTCATCCAGATCGCGCACGTTGCACTGGACCGCCAGCACCTCTCCGCCGTGCGCACGCAACTCCTCGGCGGCAGTATAGATCGTACCCGGCAACTTGGGATGCGGCTCGACGGTCTTGGCCGCAATCACGACGTCCCAACCTTCCCGCGCCAACTTGTGCGCACAAGCGAGCCCAATCCCCCGCGACCCGCCGGTGATGAATGCGACCTTTTTCATAGTCCACCTAGAATAGAGGCATCTGCGATGGCGTTGAACCCAGAAGTGTTCGTGTGGGCGCGCGAAACCGCCGGGCTGTCGGTCGAGAACGCCGCCGCCGCCCTCGGGTTCCGCGACGGCAAGAGCCGCTCCGCGGCTGATCGTCTGTCCGCGATCGAGCGGGGCGATGAGGCTCCTTCGATCAGCGTTCTTCGCAAGATGGCCGACAAGTACCATCGGTCGTTACTGGTCTTCTACCTTGAGGAGCCGCCGCGCGCCGGCAATCGAGGACAAGACTTCCGGACGACAGCGGGGGCGCCTAGCCCGACCTTTGACCCGCTGGTCGACACGCTCATTCGTAGGCTGCGCGGTCGGCATGAGATCGTCCGCAACCTGCTTGAAGACGACGAAGCGCCCGAGCTGGATTTCATCGGCTCCGCCAGGCCGGACGAATCTACCGAGACTCTAGCCGAGGCGATCGCCTCGCGTCTCGACTTCTCGCTGGAGAGCTTTCGCCGCAAGTCTTCCGCAGAGAAGGCCTTCGCCTACCTGCGTGAGCGACTGGAGACGGCAGGCGTTTTCGTCTTATTGGCGGGAGATCTGGGCAGCCATCACAGCCAGATTCCGGTCAGCGTCTTTCGGGGCTACGCGATCGCCGACCCGATCGCGCCGTTCGTCCTGATCAACGACCAAGACGCAAGAGCGGCATGGTCGTTCACGGCTCTGCACGAGACGGTTCATCTTTGGCTCGGCCAAACGGGCGTGAGTTCAGCCGTCGTCGAGGCGGGTGTCGAGCAATACTGCAACGAGGTAGCCTCGCGGATCTTGCTGCCCTCGGTCGACGCGGAAGAATGGGTCGGCGCGGCGGCGGCCACGCCGGACGAAATCGCTGAGAAGATCACGGCGTTCGCTAGGTCCCGCAACGTCAGCCGGTCCATGGCGGCCTACCGGCTCTTTCGGTCTCGACTGATCCGCCGCGACCTCTGGCAGTCGCTTTCCGACCGCTTCCGCGAGGAGTGGTCGGCCGCCCGATCGCAGGCCAAGGCCGAGCAAGCCGCGAAGGAGTCCGGCCCCGACTACTACACCGTTCGACGGCATCGTCTCGGCGCCGCCTTGGTCTCTCTCGTCGACCGCTCCCTCGCCGAGGGCGCTCTGACCTACACCAAAGCCGCCCGCGTCTTGGGCGTGAATCCTCGGAGCGTCGAGGCGCTCATCCGTCCGAGCAGCGCCGCCGGAGGGACGTAGTCCGTGCTCTACCTCCTCGATGCAAGCGTCGTCATCACCGCGAAGAACGCCTACTACCCAATCGAGCAGGTTCCCGAATTTTGGAGCTGGCTGAGCCATCAAGGAGCGCGAGGGAACGTCAAGATTCCGGATCAGATCCTGGACGAAATCCTCGCCGGCAGCAACAAGGACGACCCGCTCTTCCAGTGGATTCGTGACGCCGACAATAGGAACGCCCTGCGTCTGGACGAGGAAGTCGACCCCTTACTCGTACAGCGCACCGTCCGGCTCGGCTACGGTGACGACCTGACCGACGACGAGGTCGAGCAGCTCGGGCGCGATCCGTTTCTGCCCGCCTACGCGTTGTCCGATCTCGAAAACCGTTGCGTTGTGACGACGGAGGTCTCGAAGCCCGCGAAGCAACGCCAGAACCGTCGTCTGCCGGACGTCTGCGAGACGCTCGGCGTCCCCTGGTGCGGTCCGTTTGAACTGAACCGAGTCCTCGGGTTCACCACGAACTGGCGACAGCGACAAGAGGAATAGGGCAGGCGCCGTTCCTACAGGTGCAGCGCTTTGCGGATCACGTCGCGCGTTCGCGTCACCGCCATCGACTCCGCCTTCCACACCTCGTCCGCGCTCATGCCGTCCAGCGCCGCCCGGTCCGCCCCGTGCAGCCCGGACTCGATCCCCCAGAATCCGCTGTAGCCCGCCTTCTTACAGATCCCGATCAGTCGTTCCAGGTCGTAGCCCGGATGCTTGCCGTCCATCGTCCAAGCGGCCTTGACGGAGACGCCTTTCGCCCACGGCATCAGCTTCTCCATCACCTCGTACGGGTCGCCGCCGGGGTTCAGATTGCCGAAGTCCGGTAAGGTCCCAAAGCGCGGATGATCCACCGCCTTCATGATCCGCGGAAGCACCTCCGGATCCGACGAAGCGCCGCCGTGATTCTCGATCACCACGCTCAGCCCGGAGTCCTCCGAGTACTCAAGCAGATCCCCGAAAGAGTCGGCGGCGCGCTTGACGATCTCGTCGCTGCGGTTCTCCCAGCCGGTCCGGCCCCCGCCGAGGTTGCAGCGGACCGCATGGCAGCCCAGGTAGTGGGCTATGTCTACCCATTTGCGATGCGAGACGGCGGCTTGCTTGCGCTCGGCCGCATCGGCGGCGGCCATGTCGCCTTCGCCGTCGATCATGATCAAGACGAACTTCACGCCGTAGTCGTCGCCGCGCTTCTTGAGTTCGTTCAAGTTGCGCTGCATCACGTTCCCGAAGAACTGATTGACGAACTCCAAGCCGTTGACGCCGAACTCCTCACGGCAGATCCGCGGCAGGTCCTCGTTCTTCCAAAGACCGTTGCGGAAGCTGCGAACGATCGACCAAGCAGCCAGCGAAACGTCGTCCCCCGTGGGTCGAGCGGCCGCCGCCGCGGCAAGGGGCGCCGCTGCGGAAGCGGCCAAGAAGGAGCGTCGAGTCGTTTGAGACATATCCAGCCGTGATTCTACCGCCTGTCGAAGCACGGGTTGCCTATGGCCGGTCGTCTAGTCTGGGGGAATGGGGGGATGGGTGAAGGGCGGAGAGGGGCTCGGGGGTGGGGTTTAGGGGTTGAGGTAGGGGTTTTGGGGTGTGCGCCGTCTCCGGCGTGTTCGAGCCGCCTCTCCGCTGGTCTTCACTATTAAGAGCGAGAAAGTTAGGGATTTCCCGTCAACAGTTTCTTCGCTCTGCACAGAAAGATGTTCCGCGAGGCGGATCGGTTTCACGAAAAAAGTTGCGCCTAGGATCCCTGCCGAGCCAAGAAAGCGACCAGGTCTTCCACCTGCTCCGCCGTCAGCTTGCCTTCAAACGACGGCATCGTCGACGTCTTAACGACACGGTAATCCTTCAACTCCGCCTTGAGCAGCGACTTCAAGCGGCCGTCCCCGTCGATCATCTGGATCGACTCGCTGTCCTCGTTCAGACGCAGCCCGCTGACCGTGCGTCCGTCGGCCGTCGTCGCCCGCACCGCCCAGTGTTGCGGCAGCACCTGCTCGCTCGGCCGCAGGATCGACGCCTCCAACTGCGCCAACGACCGAGCCGCCCCGATCGCCGACAGATTCGGCGCCCGCCGCGAGCCCCGTGTCCCGACACGGTGGCAGTTCGCGCAACCCGCGTCCCCGAAGAACAGCGCGCGTCCGGCGACCGGATCGCCCTTCGACTGCTCAGCCGCCAATCCCTCCGACAGCGATCGCACGTAGGCCACGAGCTGCCACATCCGCCGTCCGTCGAGCTCCACCCCAGGCATCTCCGTCCCCGGAATCCCGTCGGCGATCGTGCGGTAGAGCGCGTCGTCGGAGCCGCCGTGCTCGAAGCGCCCCCGCGTCAGGTCCGTGCCCTTGCCCCCGGCGCCTTCCGGCCCGTGGCAAACCGCGCATCGCTGGCGATAGACGACCGCTCCCGTCGCCACGTCGGCCGCCGAACTGTACGGATTCGAGAGGCCCTCGACGCCGTGCTGCGCCGAGAGCGCGACGGCCATGCCGAGCGCCAAGCCGAGTCGGGCCGCAAACGCCATGCCGGGTATCGTAGCGTCTGCGGTCGCGTTCCGCTAGCCTACCCCTGGAAGATGCGTTTCGAGTCGAAGAGCGTCGTCGTCACCGGCGCCGGTTCCGGCCTTGGGCGAGCGGCCGCATTGGCCTTCGCCCGCGAGGGCGCCCGACTGACCCTGCTCGACGTCTCCGCGGAGGCGGCCCAGAGAACCGCCGAGCAGATCGGCTCCGAAGCCGAGACGCTCTCGATCGAGGCCGATGTCGCCGGCTCCGCCGCCGTCCAAGCCGCCGTCGATCAGTCCGTCTCCGCTTTCGGCCCCGTCGACGTGCTCTTCAACAACGCCGGCATCGCCGTTCGCAACCCCGTCGCCGAGCAAGACGAGACCGGTTGGGACGAGGTGCTCCGCGTCAACCTGCGCGGCGTCTTTGTCTGCTCCAAGTACTTCCTGCCGCACCTCCGACGGCCCGGTGGCGCGATCGTCAACACCTCGTCGATCGTCGGCCTAGTCGGCGTACGCAACCGCGCGGCCTATGCGACCTCCAAAGGCGCCGTCGTCACGCTCACCAAGAACATGGCGCTCGACTATGCGCCCGACGGCATTCGCGTCAACGCCGTCTGCCCCGGATTCGCCCACACCGGGATGACCGAAAAGCTTTTCGCCGACGCCGAGCGCGAGCGGCGAATCCAGGCGATGCACCCGCTCGGCCGGCTCGCGACGCCGGACGACATCGCGCGCGCCGTACTGTTCCTAGCCTCCGACGAAGCGGCCTTCATCACCGGCCAAGCCTTGGCCGTCGACGGCGGCTTCACCGTCGGTCGCCCGGAAGACGTGTAGGATCTCGATATGCTCCGCCGCTCCCTCTCTCCCTTTTTGCTGTTCGCGCTCGTTTTTCTCGCCGCCGCCTGCTCTTCGGCGCCCGAGGCGGAACAGGCGGTCGCAGCGCCCGAGCGGCCCACGTGGAACCACCTCTCAAGCGCCGCCGGCGACATCCCCTCGCCCGGACCGTCCGACCAGCAGACCGGTTCGCACGTGACCGATCTGAACGGCGACGGCGTCAACGACTTCGTCGTCGTGGCGCGCGTCGAAGGCCCGTCCGTCACCGGGTTCCTGCGCAACGAGACGGGCTGGGAGAAGATCATCATCGACCCCGAGTTCCTACGCGTCGAAGCCGGCGGCGCCTCGGCTGACATCGACGGCGACGGAGACCGCGACCTCGTCTTCGGCGCCGACTCGGGCGGCAACCAGATCTGGTGGTGGGAAAACCCGTCGCCCGATTTCGGCCAACCGTGGACGCGTCGCCTGATCAAGGACTCGGGGCCGAACAAGCACCACGACCAGCTCTTCGGCGACTTTGACGGCGACGGCGCCGAAGAGCTCGTCTCGTGGAACCAGCAGGCGCACACGCTGTTCCTGTTCGAGATCCCCGAAGATCCGCGCGCGTCGGGCGCCTGGGAGGCGACCAAGATATACGAATGGAGCGAAGGCGACGAGCACGAGGGACTCGCCGCCGCCGACGTCGACCAAGACGGCACGCTCGATCTCGTCGGCGGAGGCCGCTGGTGGAGCTTCACCGACGGCGCCTTTGAGGTCCACGTCATCGACGACGCCTTCCGCTTCACCCGCGCCGCTGCCGGAGATCTGGTCGAGGGCGGCTGGTTGGAAGTCGTCTTCGCCCCAGGCGACATGGACGGTCGACCGAAATGGTTCGAGTGGAACGGCGAAGCCTGGGTCGGCCACGACCTGGTCTCCGAGGACGTGATTCACGGCCACTCGCTCGACGTGGCTGACGTAGACGGAGACGGCTCGGCCGATATCTTCTCCGCCGAGATGGGCCAATGGGGCGGCAAGCCCACGGTAAACCCGTCGCCTAAGCTGCGCATCTTCTGGGGCGACGGCCAAGGCGGCTTCGAGGAAGACGTCGTCATCGAAGGCTTCGGCCACCACGAGTCGCGCATCGCCGACCTAGACGGCGACGGCGACCTCGACATCTTGGGCAAACCCTACAACTGGGAAGCGCCGCGCGTCGACGTCTGGCTGCAGGAGTAGCAGGCTACGTTGCGGCTAGCCGGAGCGCCGAACCGCGACGCTCGTATCCGCCGGGATCAGCGCCAGGATCGACAACCCCAACAGCACCACCGCCGGCGTCTGCAGCGGATACTGCACGAACGAATGCAGCCAGACGCAGAACAGCGGCAAGACGGCGCTTAGCCAGATCCTCCCCGAACGCGGCCGTCCCAGCACGATGCCGAAGATCGCCAGTTGAGCCAGAATCGCTCCGATGCCGAGCTCGGCCGTCATCTCCAGAGGATCGTTGCCGGCGTGATTCCACTCCAGTCCGTCCTCATAGGGAGCGAACGCCGGAAAGGCCTGCTGGAACGCTCCCGCGCCGTGCCCCAGCCAAGGCTTCTCGCCGAACATCAGCCAGACCGATTCCGCCACCAGCGAGCGTGACATGCCCGTCGCCATCCGGTCCGCGGCAAGACGCTCGACAAATGGACCGCGCCCCGCGACCAGCGCCATCAGGATCAGCGCCGCGGCCAACAGACCCGCCGACGAAAGCAGCAGCTTTGCCTTGCGCCGACGGCTTCCCGAGCGCCGCGCCATCCACAACTGCCCGCCTGTCACGGCGAGGAACTCGATCAGCAGCACCATCAAACCGACCTGCGATTCGGATAGGAACATCGCCGCCGCCATCACGCCGCACATCGAAAGATGCAGCACCTGCTCCTTCGATTCGCGCAACGCCCACACCAACGACGCCGGGAACAGCAGCGCGATAAAGATCGCCAGGTGATGACGGTCCGCAAACGGGCCGAAGATCTCCGCGCCCGGCCCCGGTCGCAGCCAATAGGCCAGGTCAGGAACCGAGATCCGTTGCGCGATCGCCAGCAGGCACACGGACGCCCCCAGCCAGATCAGCCCGACGTGGAACCGCCGCCGAATCTCCACGTCCTCCAACACGTTCACCGCCAGAACGAAGAACGCCAAGTAGACCAGCCACTCGACCAAGCGCCCCGCCGTCGCATACGGATGAGCGCTGAGCCCGAACAGCGACTGCAATCCCGCGATCACGGCCGGAGCGGCCACGGCGGCATAGAGCCAGCTCCACTCGAATCGGTATCCGGCCGTAAACCGCTTCACGGCCCAGGCTGCGGCGGTCGCCAGAACCGTCACTCCGATCAAGGCCTTCGCCCAACCGTCCACGCCCCCAAAAGCGAACGTCGCGAACGCCAGCAGGGCGAACAGGATCCGTGCCGTCGCCAGCCGGAAATGAAAGAAGAAGCTCGCCCGCGGCACGGCTATTCGCCCTCCGCCGAACTCGGCGCTTCGAGTTCGGTCAGCGGCTCCAGCCGAATGTTGCGCATGACCATCCGGCCCCGCTCACGCGCCGTACCGGGCACGCGTTCATACTTCAGCTCCAACTGCAGCAAACGGACGTCCTCGGGCGCATCGAACGAGAACGACGTCTCGTACCAGAAATCCTCGGCGTTTTCGAGCGGCGGCGGCGTCGCCACCGGCTGCTCCGTGCGGCCGTCGCGCACCACCCAGCCGATGCCGGTTTCGGCCGGAAGCTGGTTCGTCGAGTACTCGTAGATCAGCGCGTAACGCCGCCCCGGCGTGATCGGCATCATCTGGATGAGCAGCGGCGTGTATTCGGCTTGTCCGCCGCTCAAACGCATCTCAACGAAGTACTGATTGTCGCTGCCGCGCCGTTGCACGCGCTGGATGCCTTCGGCAGGCGGAATCTTCCAATCGAAACCCAGACCGGAAACTTGCTGCTGAAAGTCGCCGTTGGTCAGGTACGGGCCGTCCTCGGCTGAAAGCTTGCCCAGCGGGACATACTTGCGCTCCACCATGCTGTTCCACACGGCGACCGCATCCTCCACGTGATCGGCGAGCAGCAACCGGTCGAGATAGAGCGCGACCACCGGAACGTCGGATGCGCTGATATGCGGTTCCAGTCGCGGCCAAAGCTTGCGGATCGGCTCGATCTTTTCGGCGTCGAGCAGATAGGTGAAGTAGGCCGCGTTGGCTTCTGGCGTGTCCGGTACGGCCAGCTCGAGGATCTGGTCGCCCGCGCGCGGGCCGAATGCGCGCCAGCACAGGTCGAGCGCCAACGGCAGGCGCTGCGTGTCAAACTCGACCGCTTGCCGGACCCACGGCCAGAACTCTTCCACCTGACCGGTGCGCAGGTAAAAATTGGCCAACGTCCAACGAGGGCGGAAGCTGCGGTCGAGCACCGCGCTCTCCCTCAACACCTGGCCGGCCTGCTCCACCTCGCCCAACCGTTCGAGCGCCAGCCCCAACTCAATCTGCGGTCCGGGATCGCTGGGAAGCAGCGCAACCGCCTGACGGATCGACTCGACCGCCTCCGCGTCTTCTCCAGCGTGACGCTGGAGCGAAGCCAGTTTGAGCCAAGCCGCGGCGTTTCCGGGCGTCCACCGCACGGCGGACTCAAGCGACGCTCGATCACCCTGGGCGGTCCAGTACTCGCCGAGCGCCCGACGACCGAACTGAGCGAGCCCAAATAGGCAGATCAACAAGACCGCGACGGTCAGCGCGCGCGACCGAACGTCGATCGAATAGGGGGAGTGACGCGGCCCCGGCCTTTCGCGCGGAGGCGTACGCGGCTCAAAGGCTTCCGGGAGCTTCCGTTCAGCCGAGGGCGGCTCTCCGGGAAGCGCTGTGATCTCGGACGTGGGAGGCATGGCGGGCGCGTCTTCCGCCTTTCAGAGCCTTGCGGGCCGCTCCGAAAGCTCTTCGGATCATATGGAACCGAAACCGCTCTATTGTATCGGCTTCCGAACAGAAACTCACGCCCCGTTTCCGACCGAAATTCAGGCCTCCCGCAGGCAGCGAAACACCTCACGGTAGAACTCGGGGTGCGATTCCCACGTCTGCGCGGTCACCAACTTCCCGTCGCGCACCGCCTGCGCGGTGTCATAGCTCCCGCCCGCGGCCTCGGCCTCCGACCGCACGTGCTCGTAGCAGGTCACCCGCCGTCCCCGAATGACGTCCGCCGCGACCAGCACCTGAATGCCGTGACAGATCGCAAACAGCCACTTGCCGTCGGCTTCCATGCGCCGGACGATCTCGATCAACTTCACGTCGTGGCGCAAGAACTCCGGCGCTCGGCCACCGAGGATCAGCACCGCATCGTAGTCGCCGGGGTCCACGTCGGCAATAGCGACGTTCGATTCGAGGCCGTACCCTGGCCGCTCCACATAGGTGTCCCAGCCAGGTTCGAAGTCGTGCATCACCAGATGCAGCCGACGCTTGCTCGGCGCCGCAATCACCGGCTCGAACTGCTCCTCGAGCATCCGATGCCAGGCATAGAGGGCTTCGTAGCTCTCTCCGGCGTCCCCGGTCACAATCAGGATCTTCTTCGCCATGCGCAGGTCAGTCTAGCAGCGGCCGATCGACGGTCGAAGACGCGGCCCCCCAACGGGCGAGGAAAAAATGGGGACAACGCCCATTTTTGGTCGACGCCCGTCTTGAGTCGGCCACCGGTCGTGGAGCCGCTAGGGTGTTGGTTGCGTGGACTGACCGCCGGAGCTTTCATGATTGTCTTCTACTAACTTTTTAGTGTAAAGTACTTGAAGTCCTGGTTGTTTCTATTGGGAGAGTCTATTGTCTTCAGAAAATCCCGTGCTGCAGTCCCTGAGCGATCCGGCTGAACTGGAGCATCTGTACCGGTCCGATCCGCGCCAGTTTGAAGCGTGGCTGGCGGACGCGGTTCGAATGGAGCCCGAGTCGGAAACGCTCCGAGTTTGGGACGCGCGGCTGAGCTACCGCACTCCGGCCAAGGCCGATTCAGCGGGTGGCGCCGCCGCCTGGCGCGTGGTCATGATCGCCTTGGGCGCGGCGTTGTTGGCCCACGGAGACGCGATCCCTGGCGTGAACGACGAATGGTTTGTGCGGTTCCGCCCGTGGATCGTGGTCGGATCCCTGATCGCATATTTCTCCTGGTCGCTGCCGCGGCGCCGGAAGGCGTTCGTTTGGATCGGAGCTGCAGCATGCGCGGCGATGATCGCCGTGCTGCCCGTCGACCGCAACGCTACTTCGGTGGCGACGGCCCAACTCTATCTGCCGCTGGTGATGATCTCGCTGCTCGGCGTGGCCTTTATGGGAGAGCGTTGGCGCACGAGTTCCTCTCGCGTGTTGTTTGTCCGATACTGCGGCGAGCTGGTGGTTTACGCGAGCGTGATCCTGCTGGGCGGCATGGTCCTAACCGCCGTAACGCTGTCTTTGTTGGAGGCCATGGGGATCCTCCAGACGAGTTGGTACTTCGACTGGGTCGTCATCTCGGGGTTGATCGCGGCCCCGGTTGTGGGGACGTTCATCTACGACTCGGCGTTGGGGCGGGAGAGCCGAATCGCGACGGTCTTGTCCAAGGTGTTTGCGCCGCTGTTCCTGGTCACCGTCTGCGGTTACTTGGCGGCCATGGTCATGGAGGGCACGAGCCCCTACTCGGACCGGAATTCGCTGATCGCGGCGAACTGCCTTCTCATCGTGGTCTTGGCGATTGTGATCTACGCGATCTGCGGACGTGAACGCCGCTCCCGGTTTCAGGACGTCGTCAACGTCGGGTTGGTGCTCGTCACTTTGATCATCAACGGAACCGCGTTGTCGGCGATCGTGCTGCGTTGGGCCGAGTTTGGGATGACGCCGAACCGCGTGGCCGTGACCGGAACGAACTTGCTGATCTTCGTCCATCTGGCGCTGATTCTGATCAGCTACTGGCGGACGATGACCGGGCGGGCGGGGGAGGACGTCCTGATTGAGCAGGTCACTCGCTATCTGCCGCTCTACACGGCCTGGTCGGCGCTGATGGGTTTTGGGTTGTCGCTGGTCTTCGGCTTCGCTTAGGCCGTCAGAATCGGGTGAACAGCGGGCGCGCCGCGACTAGCATGAGGGCTGATGACGAACCTCCACGGCGGCGAGTTGGAGCGGCGCCTGGCCGAGTTGGACGCCTGCGTCGAGAGGGCGCGAGGGCTGGCGTGGGACTTGTCGGACGAAGCGCTCAACTGGCGCCCGGAGGAGACGCGCTGGAGCGTGGCGCAGTGTTTGGATCACCTCAACAAGTCGGCGCTCCTGTACCTGGACGAGATGCCTGACGTGATCGCCGACGCGCATGCCGCGGGATTGCGCGGGCCGAGCCGGTTTCGGCGAGGCCTCGTGGCGCGCTTGCTGCTCTATGTGACCGAGCCGCCGCCTCGGGTGAAGTTGCCGGCGCCGTCGGAGGTCGTTCCGGAAGAACGGTTTGATCCGGCGACGTTGCAGGCCGAGTACGAGCGAGCGCATCGGCTGCTCCGCGAGACGATGCTCAGCACGCAAGGGCTCGACCTGGGACGAGTGAAGATGCGATTGCCTGAGTTTCGGGCGCTGAAGATGCGCCTGGGCGAGATCTTCGCGATGTTGAACTCTCACGAGCGGCGGCATCTTTGGCAGGCCGAGCAGGTGACGGCGGTAGACGGCTTTCCCCGCTAAGCAAACGCGGTCGCCGCTAACGGTCCGTCTCCGAAACGGCCTCGCCCTCAGGCTTCAGATTGCGCTCGGCGCGCCATTGGGCCAGCAGGCGCGAGAGGCGCCGGACCTCGTCGGGCTTGGCCTCAGCGAGATCGTGGGTTTCGCCGGGGTCGGCGGCTAGGTCGTAGAGTTCGCGTTTGCCGCTCCAGTAGGCGACGAGTTTGCGATCGCCTTGGATGACGGCGGCGTATTGGTCTTCATAGCGGCGTTCGAGAAACAGCGCCTCCCGGGGGAGCTTGGCGGGTCCCGCGAATAGGGGCTTCAGCGTGATTCCGTCGAGCGGTTCCAGTTCGCCGAGCTGTCCGCCGGCGAGATCGACGAGCGTGGGGAAGACGTCGGTCGAGAGGACGGGCGTCGTCTCGGTGCGAGCTTCGATCTGCGGGCCGCGGATGGTCATCGGCACGCGGGCGCCGCCTTCATAGAGAGCCGTGCCGCCGGGTTTGCCGCCGCGTAGAGGCTCGTTGTAGCGCAGGCCGCCTTGGTCGCCGAGGAAGACGACGACGGTCTCGTCGGCTTGGCCGGAAACTTCGAGAGCGTCGAGCATGCGGCCGATGGCTTGGTCGGTCGCCTCGACCATGGCGGCCAGGTTGGCGCGGTCGTCGCTCATGCCGCGGGCTTGGTACTTCTCGACGAGATCGCGGCGGCCGATGTGCGGAGCGTGCACGTTATAGAAGAAGACGGTTGCGAGGAACGGCTGGTCGGCGGGAGCGTCTCGGAGGTAGGCGACGACGTCGTCGGCGAGGCGATCGGTGAGGTACTTGTCGGGCGAGGCGTCGGGGTAGGGGTTGCCGGTCTTCCAGTACGGCGGGTAGTAGGAGCCGGGGTGGCCGAAGTTGGAGACGCCGAACTGGCGGTCAAAGCCTTGGGCCACGGGGTGGTAGGGTTCGTGGCCGAGATGCCATTTGCCGAAGAAGGCGGCGCGGTAGCCGAGGTCGCCGAGGGCTTCGGCGAAGGTGGTCTCTTCGAGCGGAAGCCAGTTGCGGGACGGCGATCGGGAAGGATCGTTGGGCCACTGGTGGAACTCCTGGTCGGTGCGGCCTTTGGCGTCGAAGCCGAACTTGGGGCTGGTGGGGATGTGGCGGTGGATGCGGAGGCGGGCCGGGTGTCTTCCAGTGAGCAGGGCGGCGCGGCTGGGGCTGCAGGTGGGCGTCGGGATATAGGCGCGAGAGAAGAGCAGCGATTCGGCGGCGAGGGCGTTGATGCGCGGCGTGTCGTAGGCGCCGCCTTGGTGACCGACGTGGCGGGCGCCGAGGTCGTCGACGAAGAGGATGAGGAAGTTGGGCCGTCCGTACGCGGGAGCGACCGCGAGGAGAGCCAGCAACAGCGCCGCGATACGCATGGCGTCAGTTTAGACCGGAGGGCGCCGGCGGCGTTGGGTGAACTAGGGTGCAGGCCACCCCGATAGGGTCGAGGCGCTTCCGACATTCCCCAATAGCGGTAGTAGTACGTGCATTGACGCGGGCCCGTCGGCCACCGGCCCGCTCCGCCTGCTGGGGCTCTATTCGGCGTCCGGGTGGGCTGGCTGATGTTTCCAGCACAGATACGCGAAGACAGAGGTCGCTAGCGGTAGTGCGACACCGTATTCTGGCGTCACGAAACGCGTGATCCCTATGTCCTGAGTAGCCCCCGCAAGCGCGTATCCAAAGGAGTTCCCGGCTGCGTGAAACAGCGCCGACGGCCAGACGCTCCCGGACTTCAGCCTCAGCCAGCTATGAACGAAGCTCAAGCTGACAGTCAGCCATGTAAACGAGATAGTCGCAAACCAAACAGGAACTTCGGGCGCGCGCAGGTGAAGCCATGCCCATATGCCCGGGTAGTGCCAAGCTGCCCATAGCAGGCCGACAACCAGACTGGTCCGCGCGAAGCTCGTGACAGATCGCAAACGAGGAACGAGGAAGCCCCGCCAACCGAGTTCCTCGCCCAGCGTGGACGTCACGCTGACTACGGCGCTAACAGCCGTGATCGCGAGAAGTCCTAGACTACCGATCACTCCAGGCGGCAACCCGTACTGCGCGGCCGCCTCTCGGTAGAACGACGGATCGTACCCCCCAAGATCCGCGGCCCACACAAATAGGAAGACACCCAGGAGGAGCGCGGCGGCGCCGAAATAGGTGATCAAGTAGTAGCGCAGACTTCCGAGTCGCCAACCGAGACCGAAGGGGCTTCTGTGAAGCGCCAACTGAGTGAGGATCGCAGCAAGGCCCGGCGTCCACATGAACGGGAGCATGTACCGACCCCAGTCCTCCGCACCGCCCGGAGACTGAAGTGCAGCTGTATACACCGCCCCCGAGAGGGCTGCTAACAGGGCCAGGAAGACCGCAATCTCGCGCTTTGATTCCACGGATGCTCCCACTCCGCACCATGTAACCCAAAAAGCTTACGCGAACGCAGGACCATGGTTCCCCAAATTGCTGCCGCGAGTCACGGTGAGCTGGGCGAAGGTTTGGCTGCATTTCCGCAATGTCCGGGTCGCGGAAATACTCTGGGGCGATTAGGTTGCAAGGGCGCTGCGGGACGACTAGTGCTGGTGTCATGATGAACACATAGGCGGCGAGAATGGCTCCGTACTCGTTCCACTTTGCGTGTTTTCATTGCCGGCGGTCGTTCAAGCGGGAGGGTGCACGAGACCAAGTGAAGCCCTGCCCCAACTGCGGGAAGTCGGCCATCAACCTAGGTCGTCATTTCAAACCGCCGAGGAGTTCGGACGTAGCGCAGTGGGCAAAGGCCGAGTTTTTGGTTCGAGCAGGGTTTCTTTTTCAGCACGTGTACGATCCGGCCACATCGCAACCGGTTCCGTATCCCTCGACGCTGAGTGAGGCCAGAGAGTTCGTCGCGCAATACCGCGATCAAGCCTGGTCCGAAGTCCTCGTGGAGACTCAAGCTGCGCTACCTGCCGCCTGACAACTCGCCGTAGCTGGCGGGATCGCCATCCCCCACCAACACGAAATGGCGCTTCCGACATGTCCGGTTCGCGGAAGCACTGCTTCGAGGGCCGGTTCCGACGATCCCCAATTGTGGAAGTGGGGCGTGTTCAGAGCGCGCCTACGCGCCTTCTGAGGTCGGCTCAGTGAACTTCAGTTCATTGCCGGATCGATCCTTAGCTCGGAAATCTCGGTTTCCCCACGGCTGCGTCACGATCCCCTGCATCAGTTTGGCCCCGCGCGCTTGGAGCTCGGCGCAAAGGCCGTCCAACTCCTGAGTGAAGATGTGAATCCCGACGGGCGAATGCTCTTTGGCATCGTCGAGGAAGAGGTGAATCGCCACGCTGTCCCGCTCTACGATGGCGTAGCCGCCGTCGGGCATTTCCATAACGTTCTGGAAACCGAGCTTCTGCTCGTAGTAGTCAATCGATTCTCGGAGATCAGAAACAGGGATCTCGGGTGCGATCCTCGTTAGATGCGGCATGGAAGCTCCTCCTCGAATTGTCCTTTGTCCCGGATGGCTCGCCACGGGCAAGGATCAATCTAGCAACACTAGCTCCAGGCGCGGCGGTTCGAGAGTGGAAAGGGGTGCGTTTGGGGGGTGAGGGCAAATTCAGGAAGCTGTCACTGAATGGGGCGCAGGGAAAGGGGTGGTAGGCTCGCTAGTGTTGATGAGAGCTTGGCGCGTGCATGAGTACGGACCTCCGGAGTCGATGCGACTCGAGGAGGCCCCGCGGCCGGAGCCGGGGCCGGGACAGGTGTTGATCCGCAACCATGCTTGCGGGCTGAACTTTTTCGACATTCTGCAGATTGCGGGGCAGTATCAGTCGCGGCCCGAGTTTCCGTTCGTTATCGGCGCGGAGGTCGCCGGGGAGATCGCCGGGACCGGCGAGGGGGTGACCGATTTCCAGCCGGGCGATCGGGTGGTCTCGATGCCGCGAGCGGGCGGGTTTGCCGAGTATTCGGTTGCGCCCGAGGAGCGCACGTTCCCGATGCCGCGCTCGATGAGCTTTGTGGAGGCGGCGGCGTTTCCGGTGGTCTATCAGACGTCGTGGTTCGCGCTCGACTATCGGGCGAAGGTCGAACCGGCCGAATGGGTGCTGGTGCAGGCCGGGGCGAGCGGCGTGGGCGTGGCGGCGATCCAGATCGCCAAGGCGAAGGGCGCGCGGGTGATCGCGACGGCGAGCACGGAAGAGAAGCGGGCGTTCTGCCGGGAACAGGGCGCCGACGAGACGGTCGACTACACCCAGCCCGATTGGCCGGACCGAGTGAAGAAGACCACCGGCCGAGGCGCGGACGTGATTCTGGACGTGGTGGGCGGCGACGTGTTTGCGAAGTCGACCAAGTGCATCGCGCCCGACGGGCGGTTGCTGACGGCGGGGTTTACTTCGGGCAAGATTCCGGAGATCGCGGCGAATCGGATTCTGCTCAAGAACATGTCGGTGGTCGGCGTCTTTTGGGGGCGGCATTTGGACGAGCATCCGCGCTACGGTGCGGAGGCGCACAGCGCGCTGATGGACCTCTATGATCGCGGTCAGTTGAAGGTTCCGGTCGACCGGACGTTTCCGCTCGAGGAGGCGCCGGCGGCGCTGGCCGAGTTGGCGGAACGGCGAGTTCGCGGCAAGGCGGTTCTCGAAATCGCGACGTCGGATTAGCGGACCCCGAAAGCGCGGTTGCTACTCTGGGGGACCCCTACGGTATGCCTCAGATTCTTCCTGCAAAGTCCGGTCCGCTTGGTGCGACCTTCGACGGCGAGGGCGTGCGTTTTGCGCTTTTCTCCGAGCATGCCGAGCGCGTCGATCTGTGTCTGTTCGATTCGGCGGACCAGGACGTGGAATCGCATCGGCTGACGTTGCCGACGCGTGAGAACCACATCTTTTCGGGATACGTGCCGGGGCTGCGGCCGGGGCAGCTTTATGGGTATCGGGTGGACGGGCCGTTTGAGCCGGCTTCGGGGCGCCGCTTCAACCAGAACAAGCTGCTGTTTGATCCTTACGCCAAGGCGGTGGGTCGGCGGCACTCGTGGAGCGATGCGCTGTTTGGGTATCCGGCCGAGGATCTCCAGATGCGCGCGGCGCCCGATCTGGCGGCTTTCGATACGAAGGACTCGGCGCCGTTCGCGCCGTTGGCGATGGTGGTCGACCCGGACGCGTACGACTGGCGGGGCGACCGTCGGTTGGAGACGCCGATCGAAGACACGGTGGTCTATGAGACGCACGTGCGGGGATTGACGCAACTGCATCCCGACGTGCCGGCGAAGCTGCGGGGGACGTACCAGGCGCTGGGGTCCGAACCGGCGATCGATCACCTGCTGAAGCTCGGGGTGACGGCGGTCGAGCTGTTGCCGGTCCACTACTTTCTCGACGAGCCGCATCTGACGCGGCGCGGCTTGAGCAACTACTGGGGCTACAACACGCTCGGCTTCTTCGCGCCGCAGCCGGATTACGCGGCGGCGAAGGATCCGGTCGGCGTGCTGGACGAGTTCCGCGACATGGTGCGGGCGCTGCACGGGGCGGGGCTTGAGGTCTGGCTGGACGTGGTCTATAACCACACCTCGGAAGGCAACGAGCGCGGACCGACGCTGACGTTCCGCGGGATCGACAACCTGGCCTATTACCGTCTGCCGAACGACGATCACTCGCGGTACATGAACTATACGGGCACGGGGAACAGCGTCGATTTGCGGCATCCGCAGGTGCTGCGGCTGGTGCTCGATTCGTTGCGGTACTGGGTCGAGGAGATGCATATCGACGGGTTCCGCTTTGACTTGTGCTCGGTATTGGGGCGCGAGACCAACGATTTTGATCGCGGGGCGGGCTTCTTTGACGCGTGCGCGCAGGACCCGGTGCTGTCGACGGCGAAGCTGGTGGCGGAGCCGTGGGACTTGGGGATCGGCGGGTATCGGGTGGGCGGTTATCCGACGGGTTGGTCGGAGTGGAACGGCAAGTATCGCGACGACATGCGGCGGGCGTGGAAGGGCGATACGGAGGGGTTTGCGAAGTTCGCGACACGGCTGGCGGGATCGAGCGATCTGTACGACCACAGCGGGCGGGCGCCGACGGCGAGCGTGAACTTCATCACCGCACACGACGGCTTTACGATGGCCGACCTGGTGGCATACGAGCGTAAGCGCAACATGGCCAACGGCGAGTTCAACCGGGACGGCGAGGCGCACAACAACAACTGGAACCACGGGGTCGAAGGGCCGACGGACGATCCGGCGATCTTGGAGGCGCGGCGGCGTTCGCAGCGGAACATGCTGGCGACGTTGCTGCTCTCGAACGGCGTGCCGATGATCTCGCACGGCGACGAGGTGGGCCGGACGCAGCGCGGCAACAACAACGCCTATTGCCAGGACAACGACATCTCTTGGATCGACTGGGAGTTGGACGATGAGAGACGGGAGTTGTTGGCCTTCGTACAGCGGATGACGGAGATTCGGCGGGAGCAGCCGCAGTTGCGCCGTCGGCGGTTTTTGAACGGCAAGGGCGAACCGTTCCCCGACGTGACTTGGCTCGGGGAGTCGGGGCGTCCGTTGACGGGCGAGGAGTGGGGACGGCCGGAGCGGCGGACGTTGGCGGCGCTGTTCGGGCCGCAAGACGAGACGCCGGGGCTGCTGCTGCTGTTCAATACGTCGGACCGAGCGGCGAACTTCCTGCTGCCGGATGTGGGCGCTGGGGCGAGTTGGACGCGGCTGTTTGATACGCGGCTGCCGAAGGAGTTGGCGCCGAGTCCGTGGACGGAGGCCTCGTTCGCGCTGACGGAGCGGGCGTGCGCCGGGCTGCGGTTGGAGACGGGTTCGGCGTGAGCGCGCTGGAGTCGGCTGAGTTCGGGCCGTTGCGGCGGCTGGCGCGTCGGTATCGGGTGCTGACGCGGTATCGGGACGGGTTCAAGCGGTTTCGGACGCCTTCGCCGGAGGCGGTGACGGCGATCTTGCGCGAGCTGGGAGCCGCGATTGAGACTCCGGCGGACGCACCGGAGGCGCTGAAGGTCGCGGAGGTCGAGCGCTGGTCGCGATTGGCGCCGCCGACCGCGGTGGCCTGGCAAGGGCGGGCGGCGACGATCGAGCTGCGGATGCTCGAAGACGAGGCGCGCGGGGAGCTGCGCTGCTCGCTTGGTGATCGGGCTTGGACGGTCCGCTTGGAGGACTTGCAGCAGCGTGGCTGCGCGACGGTCGACGGGCGGCGACGAGTGAGCTTGCGGTTGCCGCTGCCGGAAGCGCTGCCGATCGGGCGGCTGTTGCTGGAGTTGGAGGGCCCGAGCGGTCATGCGGAGACGCACGTGCTTTCGGCGCCCGCGCGCTGCCATTCCGGGCCCGACGACGAGCGGTTGTGGGGCGTCTTTCTGCCGCTCTATGCGTTGCATTCCGAACGCAGTTGGGGAGCGGGCGACTTTTCCGATCTGGGCGCGTTGTTTGATTGGACGCGCGAGCGCGGCGGGTCGATCGTAGGCACGCTGCCGATGCTGGCGGCGTTTCTCGACGAGCCGCTTGAATACAGCCCGTACGTGCCGGCGAGCCGGCTGTTTTGGAACGAGTTCTATGTCGACCCGCGGGCGACGCCCGAGTGGCCGCAGTCGGAGGCGGCGCGGGCGACGGCGGACGGATTGGCGGATGAGATCGCCGCGCTGCGGGCCGAGCCGCTGGTGGATTACCGGCGACAGGCACGGGTGAAGCGGGCGGTGCTCGAGAAGCTCTCGCGGCAGGCCTGGCAGGACGCGGGACGACGGGAGGCGATCGCGCGCGCGGCTGCCGAGCGGCCGGAGCTGGAAGTCTATGCGCGTTTTCGGGCGGTGACGGAGAAGCGCGGCGAGACTTGGCCGTCGTGGGAACAGCCGCAGGTCGCCGGGCGGCTGAGCGTCGAGGATTCCGATCTCGACGCGGAGCGCTATCACCTCTACGCGCAGTTCGTCGCCGACGAGCAGCTGGCAGCGTTAGCGGCGCGGGCCGGGGAGCCGGGGCTGTATCTCGATCTGCCGTTGGGGACGCATCCAGGCGGGTTTGACGTGTGGCGCGAACCGGATGCGTTCGCTGCCGGGGTGAGCGGCGGGGCGCCGCCGGACCGGTTCTTCACGCAGGGGCAGGATTGGAGTTTTTCGCCGCTGCACCCGGAGGCGGGACGGCGGGACGGGCATGCGCACTTTAGCGACTGCTTGGACCATCACCTGAAGCATGCGGGGGTGCTCAGGATCGACCACTTCATGGGGTTGCATCGGCTGTATTGGATCCCTCGCGGGCTGCCGGCGTCGGAGGGGACGTACGTGCAGTATCCGGCGGAAGAGCTGTATGCGGCGGTGGCGATCGCGTCGCGCAAACACCGGGCGCGGATCGTCGGCGAGGACTTGGGTACGGTTCCGAAGTACGTTCGGCGGCGGATGCGCGAGCGGGCGATCGACCGGATGTATGTGGCGCAGTTCTCGTTCCGGACGGATAAGCCGGAGTTGCTGGAAGAGGCGCCGGAGGATTCGCTGGCGGGGGTCAATACGCACGACACGCCGACGTTTCGGGCGTTCTGGGAAGGGCTCGACGTGGATGCGCAGGTCGAGATGAACCTGATCGACGAGCAAGAGGCGGAGACGGCCCGACGCGGACGTGCGGCGCTGCGGGCGCGGCTAGTCGAGGAGTGGGGGATCGCCGAGGATTCGGCGGCGGCCTACCGAGCGGTGCTGGAGCGGATCGCGCGGTCGCCGGCGCGGGCGGTGATGGTGACGCTCGAAGACCTGTGGGACGAGACGGAGCCTCAGAATACGCCCGGCACCGGTCAGGAGAAGCCGAACTGGCGCCGGAAGGCGGCGAAGAGTTTGGAAGAGATTCAGGGGATGGCGGCGCCGATTGAGCGGTAGCTAGATCCGATAGGGCACTCGAATCGTTAGGTCGTCTGTCGGAAAGTCTCTCGTATTCCTCGTGACCAGCAGGTAGCCGCCCACGCGAGCGGACGCCCAAATCACGGCATCGGGCAACCGCAAACGCCGCTCACGCCGCAGGCGGACGGCCTCGTTGCGAACGGCTTCATTCAATTCGATCAACTCGAAGCGCCGAAGGTAGGATCGGATGCGCTGATGATCGTCGTCCCCGGCGGCGCCGACCAGAAGTTCAATCCAGGTCACGACGCTGATCTTGGGTTTTTCGAATCGCTCGATCTCCGCGTGCGCTTCGGAGACGCCGCGCAAGTGGTCAATCAAGATATTGGAATCGAGAACAGCGGTCACCGGTCCCACTCGGCGCGGATCTTGTCCTCGTACTCCAGCGCGTCGAAATCGCGATCTTTCCAGATCCCGAAGAACGACTCCAACGGAGGTGCCTCCTCCTGCTCGCTGAGGTACTTCTGCACGGCTTGCCGGATCGCCTCAGCCCGCGAGATCTGCTCCCGCTCGCACAGGCGCGAGAGGCCGTCGATTTGCTCGTCTGGAAGGTCTACGATCGTGCGCATGATGACGCCTGACGTCATCATACATCACCTAGCCGATGGCGTCGCAGACGGCTTGGCCGACTTGTTCGGTCGTCGCCGGGGTTCCTTTGGGGCGCAGGTCGGCGGTGACGTTGCCTGAATCGAGGACCTTGTGTACGGCGCTCTCGATTGCGCGGGCCTCTTCCTTGAGGCCGAAGCTGTAGTCGAGCATGGCGGCTACCGAACCGATGGCGGCGAGCGGGTTGGCCTTGTTCTCGCCCGCAATGTCCGGGGCCGAACCGTGGATCGGCTCATACAAGCCGCGCCAGGCGCCGGAGGGCAGCGGGTCGCCGATGGAGGCCGAGGGGAGCATGCCGATCGAGCCGGCGAGGACGGAGGCTTCGTCGCTCAAGATGTCGCCGAAGAGGTTTTCCGTGACCACCACGTCGAAGGAGGACGGGCGTAGGATCAACTGCATGGCGCAGTTGTCGACGAGCACGTGTTCGAGTTCGACGTCGGGGTAGTCGGAGGCGATCTCGGTGACGACGCGGCGCCAGAGCTGCGAGTTTTCGAGCACGTTGGCTTTGTCGACCGAGGTGAGCTTCTTGCGGCGGCCTTGGGCGAGCTTGAAGGCCATGCGGACGACGCGCTCGATCTCCGATCGGCGGTAGACCATCGAGTTGAGGGCGGTCTCTTCGCCGTCGACTTCACTGATGCCGCGCGGTTGGCCGAAATAGAGGCCGCTGGTGAGTTCGCGGACGATCAGGATGTCAGTGCCGTCGACGATGTCGTTCTTGAGCGGGGAGGAGTCGAGCAGGCTGTCGAAGGCGGCGACGGGGCGCAGGTTGGCGAAGACGTCGAGGGCTTTGCGGATGCCGAGCAGTCCTTTCTCTGGGCGCTCGGAGGGGGGCAGTTCGTCGAACTCGGGGAGGCCGACGGCGCCGAGCAGGGTGGCGTCGGCGGCAAGGGCTTTCTCGCGGGTGTCGTCGGGAAAGGGGCCGCCGGTTTTGTGGATGGCGACGCCGCCCAGGAGACCTTCGGAGAGGGCGAGTTCATGGCCCCATTTTTGGGCGACGTGCTCGAGGACTTTGACGGCTTGGGCGGTGACTTCGGGGCCGATGCCGTCTCCCGGCAGGACGAGAATGTTCAGTTTCATGGCGAATCGACCAGTGTAGCCGAGAGGGGTCGGCGGACGGCAAGGCGCCCCAAACGCACCCCGGCCCAAAAAAAGAAAAGCCCCGAGCAGAGCCCGGGGCTTTCGCGTTGCAAGAGTTCCGGCTGCGCGGTCTTACTAGGCTTCGAGGGCCGCTTGGGCGGCGGCCAGACGGGCGATCGGGACGCGGAAGGGCGAGCAGCTGACGTAGTTCAGGCCGTTCTTGGCGCAGAACTTGACGCTCTTGGGGTCGCCGCCGTGTTCGCCGCAGATGCCGACTTCGAGTTTCGGGTTGGTCTTGCGGCCCTTCTCGACCGCGATCTGAACCAACTGGCCGACGCCGGTCGCATCGAGGACCTGGAAGGGATCTTCTTCAATGATGCCCTTGTTGAGGTACTCGTTGATGAACGGGCCGGAGTCGTCGCGGCTGAAGCCGAAGGTGGTCTGGGTCAGATCGTTGGTGCCGAAGCTGAAGAACTCGGCCTCGGAGGCGACCTCGTCGGCGGTCAAGGCGCCGCGCGGCACCTCGATCATGGTGCCGACCATGTACTCGACCTTCGTGCCTTCCTTCTCGAAGACTTTCTCGGCGGTCTCGACGACGATCTTTTTCTGATCGGCCAACTCGTTGACGTTGCCGACGAGCGGAATCATGACTTCGGGGATGACCTTGACGCCTTCCTTGGCGCACTGGACGGCGGCCTCGAAGATCGCCTGCGCCTGCATCTGGGTGATCTCCGGGAAGGTGATGCCGAGGCGGCAACCGCGGTGGCCGAGCATCGGGTTGAACTCGTGGAGTTCGTTGACGCGATCGAGCAGCGCTTGCTTCTCGGAGACGTCCTCGCCCTTGGCGGCGGCCTCGGCGACCTCGACCATCAGCTCCTCGCGCTTGGGCAGGAACTCGTGCAGAGGCGGATCGAGCGTGCGGATGATGACCGGGTAGCCGTCCATCACCTTGAAGACTTCATAGAAGTCCTTGCGCTGCTCGGGCAGCAGAGCGGCGAGCGCTTCCTTGCGCGTATCGGCGTCCTTGGACAGGATCATCTTCTGGACGTGGTCGATGCGATCGCCCTCGAAGAACATGTGCTCGGTGCGGGCGAGGCCGATGCCTTCGGCGCCGAACTTGCGGGCCTGGGCGGCGTCGCGCGGGGTTTCGGCGTTGGTGCGGACGCCGATCTTGCGGAACTCGTCGACCCAGGTCATGAACTTGGCGAGGTCGCCGGATTCGACGTCGGGATCGACGGTGGCGGCTTCCCCGGCGAAGACTTCGCCGGTCGAACCGTCGATCGACAGCCAGTCGTTCTCGCCGAGCGTCTTGTCGCCGACGGTGATCTTTTTGGCCTTGTAGTCGACGTTGATGTCGCCGGCGCCGGCGACGCAGGGAGCGCCCATGCCGCGGGCGACGACGGCGGCGTGCGAGGTCATGCCGCCGCGCGAGGTCAGGATGCCTTTGGCGGCTTCCATGCCTTGGATGTCGTCAGGGGTCGTCTCGGCGCGGACCAGCAAGACGGCTTCTCCGGCCGCGGTGCGATTGACTGCATCTTCCGAGGTGAAGGAGATCTTGCCGACGGCGGCGCCGGGCGAGGCGGGCAGGCCTTTGGTCAGCGTGGTGAGGTTGCCGGTGGAGGCGGCGTCGAGGACCGGGTGCAGCAACTGGTCGAGCTGCTTGGGCTCGACGCGCATCACGGCGGTCTTCTTGTCGATCAAGCCCTCTTCGCACATCTCGACGGCGATGCGGACGGCGGCCGGACCGGTGCGCTTGCCCGAGCGCGTTTGAAGCATGTAGAGCTTCTTGTCCTGGATGGTGAACTCGAAGTCCTGGACGTCTTTGTAGTGACGCTCGAGGTTCGAGGTGATGGTGCGCAGTTCGTCGTAGACCTCGGGCATCTGATCGTGCAGGGTCTTGATGGGCTGCGGGGTGCGGATGCCGGCGACGACGTCCTCGCCCTGGGCGTTGAGCAGGTACTCGCCGTAGAACTCGTTCTCGCCGGTGGAGGGGTTGCGGGTGAAGCCGACGCCGGTGCCCGAGGTTTCGCCGAGGTTGCCGAAGACCATCGACTGGACGTTGACCGCGGTGCCGATGTTGTGCGGGATGTCGTTCATCCGGCGGTAGTGGTTGGCGCGGGGGTTGTTCCAGGAGCGGAAGACGGCGTCACGGGCGCCGCGCAACTGTTCCATGGGCTCGGACGGGAATCCGCCCTCGCTCGACTGAAGGACGAACTTCTTGAAGGCGGCGATGACGTCCTGGAGGTCGCCGGCGGTGAGATCGGTGTCGAGGACGGCGCCTTTCTCTTTCTTGATGTCGGCGAGGAGTTCCTCGAAGTCGTGCTTGGAGATTTCGAGAACGACGTCGGCGTACATCTGGATGAAGCGACGGTAGGAGTCGTAGGCGAAGCGCGGGTTGCCGGAGCGCTTGGCGAGGCCCTCGACGGTCTCGTCGTTGAGGCCGAGGTTGAGGATGGTGTCCATCATGCCCGGCATGGAGAATTTGGCGCCGGAGCGGACGCTGAGCAGCAGCGGGTTTTCGACGTCGCCGAACTTTTGGCCGGTGAGCGCTTCGACCTTATGGACGTGCTCGATCATCTCTGCGTCGATCGCATCGGGCGTCTTGCCGTGCTCGAGGTAGAGGTTGCAGACGCTGGTGGCGATGGTGAAGCCGGGGGGCACGGGGATGCCCGCCTTGCACATCTCGGCGAGGTTGGCGCCCTTGCCGCCGAGCGTGTCGCGCATGGTCTGGTCGCCTTCGGTCGCGTCGCCGCCGAAGCCATAGACGTATTTGGCCATTGGTATTGTTCTCCGTCCTTCTTGGGGAAATCTGTGGAAAGCTTTGTTCGGCTGAGCGACGCACGGGGGCCGCCCCACCGAGATGTGGGGGTAAGAGGAATATTGTAGCCAGGGTTGCGCTTTGGGCGCCTTGGCGGGGTGAATCGGGGGTGTTAGCATCACCGTGTGGCGACCACGGTCAGGCTGGACGACGAGCTGGAGGCGAAGCTTCTGAAGGAAGCGCAGCGCTCCGGGCGAACGGTAGAAGAACTGGTCCAAGAGACTCTACGTCGTCGGCTGGGCGCTGAATCCTCGGAGACGTCTGCCGGCGGCTACAGGATTACTCCTCGTCGCATGGGCAAACTGCGGGCTGGGTTGTCCTATGATCACGTCGGAGAGTTGTTGGAGATCGCCGCGGACGAGCAGAAGTGAAGCTGGTGGACCTCAACCTGCTGCTCTACGCCTATAACGCGGACGCCGACAAACATGCTCCCGCCAGAGCGTGGCTTCAGTCCGCGCTCGTCGACGAGGAGCCGCTCGGGCTCTCGTGGGCCGTTCTCCTCGGCTTCTTGCGCATTTCGACCAACGTACGAATCCAAGCCCCGGGGCTGACGATGCCGGAAGCGAGGTCCGTCGTCAACGAGCTGCTGTCGGCTCCGAGCACCGTTGTGCTCCAGCCCGGGGCAAGCCACTGGACGGAGCTAGAAGACCTATTGGAAGAAGGGGGCGTCACGGCTGCGATGGTTACGGACGCCCACCTGGCCGCCCTTGCGGTCGAACACCAGGCGACGGTCTATACGACTGACGCCGACTTCCTGCGCTTCCAAAGCGTTCGATCGGTCAACCCGATCGCCGAGTAGGGTTCGCCTGCTCGTAGTCCTCCGGCAACCAGAACTCGTCTCCGGTGTCGGCGAACCTGGGCGGGGTGTGACGGGCGTCCGCTTTTCTAGTCGCGGCCGAAGCTCAAGAGGAGATTGAGGGCCGCCACGAAGATATTGAACATGCCGGCGAAGAGCATGAGGGCGCCGGGGATGGGGCTGTCGGCTTCGCGGTTGTGGAGGACTTCGCTGGTGGCGTAGACGAGGATCAGGACGCCGAAGACGCCGATGGCGGCGGAGATCAGCAGGCCGAACACGCCGATCTCGAGGAAGCCGTTGAGGACGACGGCGCCGATGACGCTCAGGAAGATTCCGGTCATCAGGCCGCGCGGGGCTGAAAACCGCTTGCCGACGGTCATGACGTAGGTGGTGACGCCGCCGAAGGCGAGAGTCGAGATGATCGCCGCGCCGACGATCGCGCCTGGGGCGTAGAAGGATGCGACCGCGAGGATCGGCGCCAGGACGAGGCCGGAGAGAAAGCCGTCGGCGACCAGGGCGGTAACGCCGAGGACGGGGTTGTGGCGAGCCGCGAGCGCGATGCGCGGGGCGACGTTGAGGACGACCATCGCCATGATCCAGCCGATCCAGCCGCTGAACAGTTCGACGAAGAAGGGCGTCGTGGCGCCGACCCAACCGCCCGCGACGGCGAATACGACGCTGACGCCGAGCAGCAAGTAGGTCTGCTTGATGTTGGCGGCGCTGCGGGCGTCGAGCGCCGTCGAGCCCCAGAGTTTGTCGCCGACGGAGAGTTCGGCGGATGCGCCGGGGACGTCGGCCATCTGCATGCCGCCCTGGTTGCGCGGGTCTTCGTCCCAGCCGCGCTGGTATTCGCTCTTGCCTTGAATACCTAGGAATGAGCCGGAAGGGCCGTCGTTTTGAGAATTATTCGGATTTTCGGGCATTTCAGGAGGGAGTATAGCGGTTTTTTCCGGGCCCGGATGTTGGACTCGGGATCACGAAGGGAGGAGAGGAAGGAGTATCTCGCGTTGATTTCGCAGAGATAGCTCGGCATGCCGGGCATGCCGAGTCCGCCCGTACGCAAGCGGCAACCACGTCTACAACGCCACGCCGTCCCACGGCCCTTGCTCGTACTCCAAAGCGATCTCGCCGATGCGCCCGACGTAGCGCACGGCTCCAGCCGTGCCGCCTTCGAGCCGCGCTCGAAGGTCTCGCGTGACCCCGCACCGCTGCCCCGCACCCCAAATGCGGCTGCGAAAGAACCAACGGCGGTCCGATCAGTCAGAGCCCGTTGAGTAAGGGGCTGTGAAAAAACCAACGACCATCCAATTCCCCACGACCGCCGGCCAACGAACAACAGTGCCGCGGGCGTGAGCCCGTGACCACGGTCGCACGTGAAGCCTCGCCCGCGTCGACATGGCCTCGCAAGCCAAATTCTTAGATTCCATTACCTACATCCGTCTCCGCCATTCAGCTTGACGACCGTCTCACGCACGGCGCCCTTCGCCGAACCCGTAGCTAAAAAGACTTCGGCGACCCATTCGCGACCGACCGGATCAAATTTTTCACAGTCCCTGAGTGCCGGGTCCCAAGGCGATTCGCGAAGCGAGAGCCCGTTGCTTCGCTCATTGGGGCTTAGCCCGCAAGGCGGCATCATTTTTTTCACAGCCCATGACCGTCGCGGCTCTGCCGGATCTAACCGCCGTAGATTTTCTCGCTAGTTCTCGGGCAGGGCGAACTCGTCTCCGGTGTCGGCGACCCATTGGCGGAGGCGCTCGATGAGGCGTTTGCGTTCGGTTCGGAAGCGGTTGTTGTGGGCTAGGTTGACCTGTTCGTAGGGGTCTTCGTTGAGGTCGTACATCAGCCATGAGACGCCTTCGAAGGCGACGTACTTCCAGCCGTCGTCGGTGACGAGGCCGCGATAGGTCTTGTTGATCGAATGGCCGTGGCCGGTCGGGATGACGTTTTGCAGGTAGGCGGAATCGGGGTCGGAGGCTTCCTTGCGGCTGGTAAGGCGGCGTGAGGAGTAGTCCGTGCCTTCCATCCATTCGGGCACGTCGATGCCGCAGAGGCCTAGTGTCGTCGGGGCGATATCGACGGCGTTGATCAGGGTCGGGACGCGTCCGTTGCGGCGGCCGTCGTACCTCGGCTGCTCGCCGGCGATGAGGAAGGGGACGCGGATCGATTCCTCGAAGGGATTCGTCTTGCGGAACATGCCTTGGGAGCCGTGCATGTCGCCGTGGTCGGAGAAGAAGACGATGTGGGTGTTGAAGGCGAGGTCGTGTTGGTCGAGGGCGGCGAGGATGCGGCCGATGTTGGCGTCCCAGTTTTCGATCATGGCGTAGTAGCCTGCGAGTTCGCGGCGGGCCTTGGACTGGACGGAAGGGACGTCGGGGACGTTGGGTCGCATTTCGAGGTCGCCGGGCTTGTGTTTGCCCATGTACTCCTCGGGCGCGACGTAGGGGTCGTGCGGCGGCTGGACGCTCAAGGCGGCGAAGAACGGTTGGCCGTCGGCGGCGCGGTCGCCTAAGTAGTCGATGAAGAGGTTAGTGAGCTCGTCGGTTTCGTAGCCGGGGAGGCGGTAGTGGAAGGCGTCTTTGTCTTCGCCGCCGTGGACCCAGGAATCCCACTGGCTGTTGTTGTTCTCGTAGCCGACCCAGGTATCGAATCCGCCGCGACGGTCGGGGGAGGTGATGCGCATGGCGCCGCGGCCGTTGCGCTCTTTCCACCCGTCGACGTGCCATTTGCCGAAGTAGCCGGTGTGATAGCCGGCTTGCTTGAAGGGTTGGGCGATGGTGGGTTGATTTTCAGGGAGAGGGTATTCGTGCCCGGGGACGCAGTGGTGGGCCCAGCGACCGGTGAGCATGGTTCCGCGGAAGGGGCAGCAGAGGGGGTAGCCGGAGATCGCGTTTTCAAAGTGGGCGCCGAGAGCGGAGAGGTTGTCGATGTTGGGGGTGGAGACGTGGGGGTCTCCGTTCGAGGAGAGGGCTTGGGCGCGGTGTTGGTCGCCGAAGAGCCAGATGATGTTGGGCTTCTTGTTGGGGGAGCGCGGAGGGCCTTGCGGGGCGGCGGCGAGAGCGGGCGCGGCGGCTGAGGAGGAGAGGAAGCTGCGGCGGGTCATGGGTGGGCGTATTGTACGGGAGAAGGGCTGTGATCAGGTCAGACGCAGCGATGGCCGAATCCTTGATCGACCAAGCGAGAAGTCTGCCGATTGACGCTGAAACTCCGGCTGAGGCGTTGACCCCGGCCGAGGAGAAGCTCTTGGACGAGCGTGCGGCGGATTACCGCCGGAATCCCGATGCGGCGAGGCCCTGGGCTGAGGTCGTCTGCGCAGGACAACGCAAGTAGGATCCGGTGTGGGCCTCCGTGGTCCTGGCCGATTGTCTCGTCAAACGGCCTGCCCCGAGACCTTCGAGCACGGCTCGAAGGCGGCACGGCTGGAGCCGTGCGCCACGTCGGCTGATTGTGGTTGGTGAGGGCTCCGAACCCGGAACGCGTGGTGAGGCGTAGGGGAAGCATGAAGGTATTGGTGGTCTGGGTTGTGATCTTGCTGGCGGTTCGTGCGCCGTTGGGCAGTACGAGCGTGATTCAAACGAGTCGCAACATGACCCCGTGCTGGGAGGACGCCGTCTTCTGTTTCGGCAAGGCGACGGGGTGCAAGGGGCTGATCGACGCCGAGGGCGAGTTGATCCGCGCCTTCGAAGTGGAGCTCCAATCCGTCGGGGGCTTCTACGAGGGGCTCATGAAAGCGTCCTACCCCGGAAAGGGCGCTGGGTTTGTCGATACGGAAGGGCGGTGGGCGATCGATCCGCGGTTTGAAACGGCCAAGCGATTCTCGGGAGGTTTGGCTCCAGCTCGAATGGATAACCTGTGGGGCTATATCGATCGCGTAGGAGAGTGGGCGATTGAGCCCCGCTTTGATGGAGCCGAGCCGTTCAGTGCGGACGGCCTTGCGCGGGTCTACGTCGGCGCTTGGAACAGCGAAGAGCGGCGGGCGGGCTTTATCGATCGTCGCGGGAACTGGGCGGTTGAACCGGCGCTGTTCGAGGCGAAGGACTTCAGCGGAGGGGTTGCTTGGGCAATCACTGAGGGTCCATGTTGGACCGACCGCGCCTTCAGCTCGGGGATTCCCCCGCTCTGGGACGTCTATGGCGGGGACCCCAAATGGAAGGGTTACGAGATCGTCCACCCCAAGGACGAGGGCATTCCGGCCTGCTCCTGGCGGGTGATCGATACGAGCGGGCGACCGGTTTCCGAGACCGGATTCGAGGCCGTCGGCGAGTTCTCGGACGGGCTGGCGCCGGTCAAGATCAACGGGAGGTGGGACTACGTCGACGCGCGCGGCGTTCGGAAGATTCCGGCTCGGTACGCCTCGGCGCGGCCGTTCGCGGAAGGACTTGCGGCGGTCCAGGAGTTCGAGAACGGACTCTGGTCCTATATCGACACGGACGGCGCGAAGGTGCTGGACGGTTATCTCTACGCGGGTGACTTCCAGGACGGCTTGGCTATAGTCGAGCCGGAGTCAGCGCGCGCTGGTTCCGGCCCCGTCGACGCCGGGTATCTATTCATCGATCGCAGCGGCGATGTTGTCGTCGATCCGGCGCCGCGAGGTGCATCGAGTTTTTGCAACGGACTCAGTAACGTCGCGCCCGGCGGCGCCCAGCTGCCGTTCGAGGCCTCGTATATCGACAAGGAGGGCCGTACCGTCTTCCGTTGGACGTGGACTCTCTAGCGGCCGGCGCTTGCTCGGTACAATTGCCGGGTGGCTGTCCCGATTCTTGGAACGAACGATTATCTCTATGAAGCGCACCATGATTGGGGCGAGTTGCCAGCCTCGCTCGCTTGGGGCAATACGCATGCCGTCCAGGTCGATTCGCAGGGGCTGATCTACATCGCGCATACGGTCCATGCGACTTCGACGTCGGACCACGCGATCGCCGTCTTTGATGCGGACGGGAAGTTCGTCACGTCCTGGGGCGGGCAGTTTGCCGGTGGCGCGCATGGGCTGCAGCTGGTGCGCGAAGGCTCGGACGAGTTTTTCTATATCTCCGACATTCGGCGCTGCATCGTCCAAAAAACCACGCTGACCGGCGAGGTGCTGTTGACGTTCGGGTATCCCACCGAATCGCCCGTCTACCAACGCAACGATCAACGCATTGCGCCCTACTGGAAGCCGACCAACGTCGCCGTCGCCTCCTCGGGGAACATCTATATCGCCGACGGCTACGGGGTAAGTTGCATCCTCGTCTACGACTCGGAAGGGAAGTATTTGAACACCTTTGGCGGCGGGCTGAACGACGGTCCGGGCGAGTTGAGTTGCTCGCACGGCATCACGATCGATCGGCGATCGGGGGCCGAGGAGATCCTAGTCGCCGATCGCTTCAACCATCGGCTGCAATACTTCGACCTCGAAGGGAACCACCTGCGCTACGGCGGGTTGGGGATTCTCGACCTGCCCTGCCACTTCGACCACGGGCCGGAAGGCGAGTTGCTGATTCCGGACTTGGCGCGGCGGGTGACGCTGCTCGACGGGGACGACGAGCTGATTACGCATATCGGCGAAGGGTTGGACGACTGGATGGAGCGGCGCGAGAAGCCGCGCGAGGATTTCCACGCCGGACGATTCATCTGTCCGCACGGGGCTTGCTTTGATCCGAACGGCGACATTTTCGTGACGGAATGGGTCGAGGTCGGGCGGGTGACGAAGTTGGTCCGCGCGCGCTAGCCTCAGCCTCCGCGGCGACCTATACTGGAGCGGTCAGGCTCAGTCCGCCGTTCCCGCCGACGGACAGGCCTTCGCGCGAGGGCGCAGCTATGAACGTCAATTGGCTCGATCTGGTGATCGGCGGGATCCTTCTCCTTTCCATACTCGGCGCGGTGCGCAACGGCGTGACCAAGGAGATCGTGCGCATCGTCGCGCTGTTCCTCGGGATCGTGGGCGCGATGTGGGGCTATGAGCGGGTGGCCGCCGAGTTCGCGCCCTACATCTCGAATCCGCAGTTGGCGAAGTTCGCCGGGTTTGCCGCGATCGTGATGGGCTGCTTGATCGCCGGGGGCGTCGTCTCGTGGGTGCTGGCGAAGATGTGGGGGCTGGCTGGGCTGCGCTGGTTCGATCGGTTGCTGGGGGCCGGGTTCGGCGCGATTCGCGGGCTGGTGATTGCGACGGCGCTGGTGTTGGGCGTGGTGAGTTTTGCGCCGGTGGCCGGAGCGGAGGGCACGGTGGCGGATTCGCAATTGGCCCCGCTGGTGTTGCACGGGGCGCGGGGCGCGGCTTTTCTGGCGCCCGATGATTTGAAGCAGGCGTACTCGGACGGCTTTGAGCGCGTCCGGTCGGTCTGGACGGGCGACGTCGGCCGCCTGCAAGCGTCCGAGTAGAGCAGACACCCTATCGCTGGGCGGGCGCGGCGTCGATTTCTCCGAGGGTTGGAGATGACGCGCAGCCTGCATGATCCGCTTGTCCGCGCGGTCCTGACGGGGTTCGACGCGGCGGCTTGGGCGGGGTCTCCTTTCCTGGCGCCGGAGCGGATTTTTCCTGCGGCGGTGCGTTTGGCGCGTTGGGGCTCGGCGCCGCTCGATCGGCTGGGGCTGCGGCCGCGATCGAACTTGGAATCGAGCTACGAGTGCGTACTGCTGAACCAGTGGTTGCGGGCGTTCGCGGGCCTGCGGGCGCCGTTTCCAGTTCCGGTGGAGGTCGATCACGAAGATGAGCTTCGGCGGCTGCACGCCTCTTCGGGAGCGGCGCTGCTGTGCAGTCTCCACTACATCGGCAATTTCTTCTTGCTTCGCCGTGCTGTGGATTGGGGCTGGCCGCTGGCGGGCGTTTCCGTTCGACCCGTCCCGCTGTGGGGCTTGGACCGCGCGGTCGACCGGATCGAGGCCTCGGCACACTGTTTCCCGACGGTCCGTCGCGCCTTGAAGGGAGGCGTTTCCGTCGTGTTGCAGATCGACCAACGGACGGCGGCGGACCAGGACGGTCGACCGGTCGTCGCGCTGTCGTCGCGGCCGTTTCGATTGGCGCGGCGGTCGGGCGTGCCGCTGGTCTTCTTTCGCGGGGAGCTGCAGCGGGAGTTGCAGGACGAGCCGCGAGGACGCGTCCGGATCGCCTTCGGCCCGGACCCGTCGCTCGACGCGGAGAGCTTCGAGCGGGAGGCGCGGGAACGCTTCACGCGCTTGTTCGAGACGACGGAGGGGCCGCGTCTGGTCTGGCGCTAGTCGCCGGCTCGAAGGCGATATCCTGAAGGGCGATCGACCTTCCTCATGCCCGCGAAACTTGCCATCCACGGCGGACGCCCGGTCCGCGAATCCGATTATCCGATCTGGCCCGTCTCGGGTCCGAGGGAAGAGGACCTGGTCCGTCAGGTGCTGTTCTCGCCGCAGTGGGGCGGCTATCACGAGTTTGTGGGCGAGTTTGAGCAGCTCTTTGCCGGGCTGCATGACGCGACGGACGGCGTCTCGGCGGCCAACGGGACGCTGGCGCTCGAGCTGATGTTCTTGGCGGCAGGGATCGGCCCGGGCGACGAGATCATCGTGCCGGCGCACAGCTTCATCGCGAGCGCGACGGCGGTTTCGCGGGTGGGCGCGACGCCGGTGTTCGTCGACATCGACCGGGACACGTTCAACATCGATCCGCGCGAGGCCGAGAAGGCGATCGGGGCGAAGACGCGCGGCATCTTGGTGGTGCACTTCGGCGGGTTGGTCGCCGACATGGACGACTTCCAGCGGATGGCGAAGAACTTCAAGATCCAGCTCTTTGAAGACGCCGCGCACGCGCACGGCGCGGAGTGGAACGGCGGACGCGCGGGCGGTTTCGGGCGGGCGGCGACGTTCAGCTTCCAGAACTCGAAGGCGATGACGGCGGGCGAAGGCGGGATCCTGATCACCTCGGACGAGGAGTTGGCGGAAAAGGCGCGCTCGCTGGCCAACGGCGGCCGGCAGCCGGACAAAGGCTGGTTCGAGCACTTTGAGTTGGGTACGAATTTCCGGCTGACGGGCTTGCAGGCGGCCGTGCTGATGGGGCAGCTCGACCGGCTTCCGGAGCAGATCCGCACGCGCTCGGACAACCGCAAGGCGCTCGACGAGAATCACTCGGCGCCGGGCGTACAGTTCCAAGCGTGGCCGGACGCGGCGACGGTGCATACGCACTACATCCTTCCCGGACGCGTCGACGAGGCCGAGTTCGGCTGCTCGCGGGACGAGTTTATTGAGGCGATGCAGGCCGAGGGGATTCCGGTCCGACCGTTCTATCCGCATACGCTGCAGAAAAATCCGCTGTACCGGACGACGCCGAAGCGCGCGCTGCCCTGCCCGGTCGCCGAGCAGGCTTGCAACGATTCGTTCTGGCTGCCGCAGCGGGTGTTCTTGGGCTCGCAGGCGGACACGCTCGACGTGACGACGGCGATCCGCAAGATCTACGAGGTCTATAAACCGCCCAAGAAGCAGACGGTGCAGTAGCAGGCGCTCCCGCCGAGGCCGCTCGGAGTCGATGAGAATCCTTGACGTTTCGCCGCGTCCAGGGTGGCCGGTCCGCTCCGGGTCCCCCGCGCGGCAGTTCGCAATCTTGCGACGGCTGGCGCGCCGCCACGAAGTCGTCCAACTGACCCGGGACGCCGTCGACCGATGGATCGGACGCGGACGCGTGGAACGGAGGCGGATCGACGGAACCTACGACGAGTACTGCTTCCGGCATCCGTTGGAAACCGCTCTGACCAACCTCAGCAACGAGTCATGGGTTTCAGCGCCCGCGTCGGCGGGGACGGCTTGGCGTTGGAGCCCGCATGCGGAGCTCCCTAGGCGCCTGAATTGGGCGGATGTCGTGATCGTCGAGCATCCGTGGCAGTTCGCAGCGTGCAAGCGGCTGAAGCCGAATGCGAGATTCGTTCTCTCCAGCCACAACATGGAGGGGGACAAGCTCATTTCCTTCGCCGAGAGTCGAGGGCGGCCGTTCGGGTGGCGAGCGTGGGCTCGGTTCGTCGAGCGAGCGGAGCGCACGGCCTGTCAGTCGGCGGAGTTGATCTACACGGTCAGCGAGGCGGATCGCTTGGAGACGTCGGAGCGCTACGGCGTAGCGCTGGAGCGAATTCTGGCGGTTCCGAATTCGGCGGATTGTAGTGAGCTGCGGCCAACGACGGCGGAAGAGCGGCGCACGGAGAAACGACGCTTGGGCCTGCCGGACAAGCCGATCGTGGTGTTCGCTCAAGGTACTTCCCAATCGGCCGGCATGCCCGCGTTCCGATGGGTAGAGCGAGTCGCAGCGGTAAACGACAGAGTGCACTTCCTGACGGCCGGGGCTCTGTTCCCCAAGCCCGAACGACGAGCGAACGTGACCATCACGGGTCCCGTGGTCGACATCCGGCCCTATATCCGGGCGGCGGACTTCGCCGTGTGCCCGGTAGAGTTCGGAGCGGGGACGAAGACGAAGTTGATCGAAGCGTTGTGCGCGGGGCTGCCGACCGTGGCTTTCGAGCAGGCGCTGCGCGGATTCGAGTTGACGCCCGAGGAGCATCTGCTCGTCGCCGAACCCTCGGTCGAGTCATTGTCCTCGGCCTTTGACCGGCTGCTCGACGACCCGCAGCGGGCGGCCCGTATCGGCGCCGCCGGACGTTCCTTCGTCGAGGCAAACCACGACTGGGACACGCACGTCGATCGCCTAGAAACGGCTCTACAAGACCTGGCCTCCGGGCACCGCCGGACTCAGCCGAGCCACTCAGCGATCCGATCAGTTGTTCGGGCTTGGCTGAAGTAGTTGGTGTGATGGACTTCGCCGTTGGTTTCGTAGTCGAGGATTTGGCCCTTGGCGATGCGCTTGCCTTTGGGCGCGAGGTCGGTCATCGAATCGGTGTCGACGACCATGTCGTTGTGTCCGTCGAAGACGACGTCGGCGGCCGAGTTTAGAAGCTGGGCACGCCGGAAGCGCTTCCAGAACTTCCAACCGGGGTCGTCAGGCTCAAAGTTCGATTGGACGAAGAAGTAGCGCTCGCGCACGTCGACGACGCGACGCATCTCCTCCAGGCCGAGGTTGTTGCTGGTGCGCGACATGGCGGCGACGCCAGGGACGAGGGCGAAAGCGGCGTCGAGCGCGGGCGACTCCACGGCGATCGAGGCGACGGAGGAGAAGATGCGATAGAGCTGCGCGACGACGGCGGCGAGCGGCAGGACCGCGCCGGCCATCTTGAGCGGCGCGCCGACGACGACGTCGGAGACGTTGAGCAGCAGGCTCAAGCTTCCGCGCGCGTTGGCGGGGGCGGCGAGTCCGGTTCCGTGGAGCGGACAACCGACGAAGACGGCGCGGCGTCGGTCGGCGGGCGCGCGATCGAACCCTTCCAGCCACCAACGCGTGACCAAGCCGCCGCGGCTGTGGCAGACGACGTCGACGTGCGCGTTCGCGAGGTCGCCGAGTTCCTCGTGCAGGCGGCGGGCGTTGAGGGCGGGGCTGAGGGCCAGCGTCGGATGGTCAAACGCCAGGACCTGGTCGTAGGACTTCATCCAGCCGTAGAGCCGGTCGCGGGCGGGTTCGTCGAGCGCGTCGAAGTTCTCAAGATAAGAATCGCTGCTGGAGAACGTCCCGTGGACGAGCAGCAGGATCTTGCCTTCGGTCACGACCTTCTTGCTTTCGATAGGCGCGAGAGCCGCCTTGAGAGGGCCGCCGGCCGGGCCGGAGACGGTGAGCTTACGGAGGCCTCCGAAGCGCCGGTCGTCCGGCTTGAGGTAGCCGTTGCAGCGGACGTCGAGCGAGCGTAGCGCTTGGCTGACCTTGGACGGTTCCAGTCGGCTGAGCAGCAGTTCGCGATCCTCGCCGCGCTCGCCGGCGGCGCGCGGCCCGCGACGACGGCGAGGTCCGGCAAGCGAGCGAGGGGGCGTACCCTCGCCCACGTAAAAGACGCCGTCGTGCTCGACGATACGCATGGCGACGGCGTCGGCGGGCGTCGCGCCCGCTCGACGACGACCGGGGAGCACGCGCCCGGGGCCGCCCTTGGGTGCGATCTCCAGCTCGTCGACCGCCTGCTCCAAATCGTCAAACAGTCGGCTGCTCATGTGAGGATTCCTCCGTAGGGCAAGGGCGTGACGGGCTGTACGCCGGAGTCGCCGGACCGGCTCAAGTGTCCGCGGGCGGCGGCGACGTCGATCATCGCCTCCACGTCGTCGGGGACTTCCAGGTTTCGCCAGCCGGCGTCAATCGCTTCGCCGAGACCGGTCTGTTTGGTGATGAATACGGTCTCCACCGGAACCAACGCTTCGTCGTAGAGCGGCCCGTAGAGACGAGCTTCGTTTCCGGTCACGTCGCGCGGACCGAAGAGCAAGCGGTCGAAGGGATTGGCGGCCGTCGGTTCCGCCGCATCCGACTTCGGCGGCTCCTTCTTCGGCCGGGCGTAGACCCAGGGATCCTGAATGCGCGCCGCGCCGACCAAGGACGACTGCGGTTCCGGCTGCTCGAAGTCGACGCCCAAGTCCCGCGCCGAAGAGAGCTCCAAGGGCCCCTGCTCCGAGCGCCAGTAGGCGGGAAAGCAGTGGCCCTTGAGCAGAAAGATCGCGGCCGACAGGCCCACGTACTCAAGGCACGAGCAGAACAGAAGAGCGAGGTCGATGCAGGTTCCGCGTCGATCATTGACGACGGAACTGGGGTTGCGTAGCCGTTGTGATCGCTTGGCGTAAGTCGGCGGCGGCTCGACGTAGCGCAAGTCGTAATCGAGCGTCAGCGCCGACCAGACGGCGCGCACTTGCAGGTCGACGTAGTCCGGGTCGTTGCTCTGGTAGCCGTCGAACCCGGCGGTCCGGTCGTCGGAGAGCGAAGTCAGATATTTCTGCGCTTTGTCGACGACCGTGATGACGGCCGGGTCGCGGGGCAGGACAAACGACGGCAGCCAAGCCCAGTCGTCCGGCTCGTCGCGCCAGACGTCGATCGGCAGCAGGCGCACGCGGGCGGAGTCCCGCCGGATGGTCTTGCCCTCCAGGCTCACGGTCCAACTGAGGTTGGTCAGCACGCTCTCGCGGTAACGTTCGACCTCCCACGTGAGCGGCAAGGCGAGGCGGGCGCCGTAGTCGTCGGTCGTGCGCTCGACTTGGAAGGTTCGGCGCGTCGAGACTTCCTCCCGGCCGACGCGCAGGCCGACCTCGACTTCAACGTTGCGGATCGTCTCCCCGGACTTGTTGGCGAGTTGGAAGCGGCGGAAGAGCGGGCGTCCGTTGTGGAGGAGCGAATAGTTGATCTCCTCGAGCGCCTGCACTTCCACGACGAGATCGGCGGCGTCGCCGTCTCCCGTACCGGTTCTCGCGGTCGAGGCGGATTTCTTGAGCCGCCGTCGGGCGAGGTCGGGCTCGAATCGCTCCACGCGCGCTAGGTCGGCGAGCAGCGAATGACCGACCCACAAGATGATGCAGCTCCCGCTCATCGGGTGCGGATGCTCTTGGGCCGTTTCGAGGGCCACCTGGAAGGCTTCGAGCGTCTGCCTACCGCCGCGCCACAGCCGGTGGAACTCGGTAAAGAAGAGCTCCGCCAGCGTGTTGTCGATCTCATCCTGAAATCCGATCGCCGCGCCGCATCCTTTGGAGACCGCCAGAGCCGCGATGCGCGCGCCGGTGTTGAAGGCGTTGCAGGAAAACAGACTGGGCGTCCGCTTCCCGGCGCAGACAACGGCGGCGAAGTCGTCGGCGCTGACGATTTCGGGCTGCCGCTTGGCGTTGCGCAGAAAGAGTCCGTCCTTCTCCGGTTCCTCCCATTCGAGCAGCGCGCTGCCTTCATGCGCGTCGATCCCGGTGAAGTGAAAGACGTCCGGCTGTGAGGCGACGATGCGCTCACGCAAGCCGGCCAGCGTCGGATCGGGCAGATGCTCGCACGGGGCGAGCGCCGACTCGATCAACGCCCGCTCGGACTCGAAGGAATAGCGTTCGCTCAACGCGCCGGGGGCCGAGGTCGCCAGCAGTTGCGACGGGTTGCGACGGGCGGCCGGCGGGGGCGCGCCGGAATCGAGGTGGCGGACGACCAAGAAGCGTTTGCGGTCCGGAAGCGTATTGGCGGCGGCGGAGAGGAGCGATTCCCAGGGGAGGATGCGCATCTCCCACCCGACCTCCTCCTTGGTGAACGGGATGTGGATCTCCGCGACCCCGGCGTCGACGATGCGTTGGAGCTTCTGCTTATCGATGCCGACGACGTTTTCTAGATCCGCCAGCGCCTGTTGCTCGACCTCTTGGCGGCTCTCCGGGCGATTGCGCCAGCGGCCGCGGTAGCGCACGCGGTAGGCCCAACTCATGGCCAGCGTCATGAGCTTCTTGCTGTCGACGGCTTTGAGCGGGATGGTCTCGCCGCCCGGCAGGCGGACGAAGAGACTCGACTCGTCGACCGATGCGGATCGCCCGCTTGCCTTGGAACTCCGTTTCCTCGACGCCATCGTTCGACTCCTCTCCGAACAAAAACAGCCGCGCGCGCCTGAAAATCATAGTCGATTTTGGCGCCGGAGTCTTCAGATTCCGACGACCATTCACGAAAAAGGGGCGTCCGAGGAGGCGCGCCCGTACGCTTTAGAGCATTTGCTTTAGGCGTTCGGCGGTGACGTTGCCGCCGGAGAGCGTGACGGCGACGGTTTGGCCACGGGCAACGCCTACGCGGCCCGCCAACACGGCGGCCAGAGCCGCTCCGCCGGAGGGCTCGACGACGAGGCGCAGGCGCTCGACGACGAGGCGGACGGCTTCGCGGATCTCGTCGTCCGAGACCAGCACGACATCGTCGACGTATTGCCGGACGCGCGCGAACACGTTTTCTCCGGTGAAGGGCGGAGCGAGGCCGTCGGCGATCGTGTCGAGCAAGTCGAGCGTGACCATCGAGCCCGCATCGAGGCTCTTGCGGATGGCGCAGGCGCCTTCGGGTTCGACGCCGACGACCCGGGCGTCGGGCTTGAGGTTCTTGACCGCGGTTGCGACGCCTGAGAGCAGGCCGCCGCCGCCGGTGCAGACGACGACGGCGTCGAGGTCGGGGGCGTCTTCGAGCATCTCCAGGCCGAGCGTGCCGGCGCCCGAAAAGACGAGCGGATCGTCGAAGGGATGGACTGCCGTGGCTTGGCGCTCGTCGACGGTGCGGGCGTAGGTCGCGAGCAGCTCTTGCGCGTCGCAGAGGACGACCTCGGCGCCGAGCGCGCGGGTGGCGTCGATCTTGTACTGGACGGCGTAGGTCGGCATCACGACGACGGCGGGGACGCCCTCCAACCGGGCGCCGTAGGCCACGGCTTGGGCGTGGTTGCCCGACGACATGGCGACGACGCCGCGAGCCTTCTCCTCTGCGCTCAACGAAGCCAGCTTGTTGAGCACGCCGCGGATCTTGAACGAGCCGGTTTTTTGGAACATCTCGCACTTGAAGACGAGTTCCAGGCCTTCGAGGCGCGGATCGAGATCGGCTCCGGATATTTTTCGGGCGGGGGTGCGCTCGATCTTCCCGGCGATCGTCCGCTGTGCCGCTTGGACGGCTTCCAGATGAGTCACGACGGCCATCATAGCCCGGCCGCGCGCTACTGCCAGTTGGGATGGTTGACGCGGTCGTAGGGCAGGGGGACGAGTTGCTGGTCGTGGCCGTCGGGCGAAGCCAGGAAGAGCGCGATGCGGTCACCGTCGCGACGGACGAAGCCGATCCGGTCGCCTGAGGGAGACCAGAACGGTTGAGCGGCTTCGGTGGCGATCATTTCGGGGTGGTCGCCGTTCAGGTCGGCGACAAAGACTTTGCCCTCATGCGAGAAGGCCAGGCGCGCGCCGTCGGGCGAAACGGCGGGGTGCGCGCCGGGGAGCAGGCGCGTGATGTGCGAGCCGTCGGGGTCCATGCGGTAGAGCGCGCGTTCGCCCGCGCGGTCGGACTCGAAGACGATGCCCGAGCCGTCGGGAAGCCAGTCGGGACGGCTGTTGCGGCCTTGGCCGCGAGTGAGGTTGACGGCGTGCGTTCCGTCGACGTTGACGGTCCAGACGTCGCGTTGGTCTCCGTCGACGACGTGGTAGGCGAGTACGCGGCCGTCGGGGGAGAAGTCCGGCGCACCGAGGGCGGCCGACGGGCCGGGCGCTGGGGCGTTGAGCGAACGAAGATCGACGCCTGCGTGGTCGGTCACGAAGAGCTCGAACGATCCCGAGCGCTTGGAGGCGAAGGCGACCCACATTCCGTCGGGCGACCAAGCGGGCTGGCCGTCGACGGCCGGGTGGGGCGCGATGACGGTGAACCCCGAGCCGTCGCCGTGGACGGAATAGACGTCGGGTTTGCCGTCCGCGCCGGGAGCCTCGAAGAGGATCGGGCGCTGCTGGGCGAGGGCCGTCGCGGCGAATAGGAGCAGAAGTAGTGATCGCATGCGGGCCCGGCCTCCGGATGGAGAGAGTATCCTAATCAGCGGAATGATGCACGTGCGCGAGCCGCTCAATCGGCGGCAGTGGTTGACCCGCGCCGCGAACGGTTTCGGCGGGCTGGCTCTGGCGGCGATGATGGCCGACGAGGCGCGGGCGACGCGGGACCTCGACCGGCCGAAGGATCCGCTCTCGGTTCGGCCGCCGCACTTCGCTCCCAAGGCGAAGCAGGTCATCTTCCTGTTCATGGACGGCGGGCCTTCGCAGATCGATACCTTCGACCCCAAACCGCGACTCGAGAAGGAGCACTGGCAGCCGATCCCGATGGAGACGCCGACGACGGTGTTCAACATCACCAACAAGGTTTTTGCTTCGCCGTTCGAGTTCAAGCAGCACGGACAGTCGGGCGCTTGGGTCAGCGAACTTTTTCCGAACGTCGCGACCTGCGTCGACGACCTGTGCATCATCCGCTCGATGGTCGCCGACCACTCCGAACACACGGCGGCGAACTACTTCATGCACACCGGTTCGGGCTTTCAAGGCCGCCCGAGCATGGGCTCTTGGGTGACCTACGGGTTGGGAAGCGAGTGCAAGGATCTGCCGGGCTTCGTCGTTTTAGACAGCGGTCTGATTCCGCCGGGCGGCATGGATTGCTTTGGGGCGGGGTTCTTGCCGGCTTCGTATCAGGGCACGCTGTTCCGGCGGGGGAAGCATCCGATCGCCGATCTGCAACCGCGTGAGGAATCGACGGAGCTGCAACGGGCGAAGCTCGACTTGCTGGCGCAGCTAAACCAGGGCGTGCTGGAGCGTTTCGGGAAAGTGAGCGGGATCGAGGCGACGATCTCCAACTACGAACTCGCCGCCCGCATGCAGACCGCGACCCCGGACCTGCTCGACATCGCCGACGAAACCGAAACGACAAGAAAACTCTACGGCGTCGACGAGCCCGAAACGGCCGAATTCGGACGCCAATGTCTTTTGGCGCGGCGGATGGTCGAGCGCGGCGTGCGCTTCATCGAACTGCTCACCCCGCGCCTCCAAGGCAAGGACCGCTGGGACCAGCACGGCAGCCTGGAGCAAGGCCATCGTGACAACGCGCGAGCGACGGACAAGCCGATCGCCGGACTGCTGAAGGACTTGAAGTCGCGCGGGCTGCTCGATGAGACGCTGGTGCTGTGGGGCGGGGAGTTCGGACGCACGCCGACGGCTCAGACGAAGCGCGACGAGTACCACCCCTCGGTCGGCCGCGATCACAATCCGTTTGGCTTCACGATGTGGATGGCGGGCGGAGGAACGAAGCCGGGCATTCGGCACGGCGCGACCGACGAGTACGGCTACTTTGCGGTGGAGGACAAGGTCCATCTACATGACTTGCACGCGACGATGCTGCACTTGCTCGGCGTCGACCACAAGCAATTGACGTACCGGTTCTCCGGGCGGGATATGCGCCTAACGGACGTGCATGGGGAGATCGTGCACGACATCCTGGCCTAGAGGTCGAGCCTACTCCGCGCGGAGTTCGACGATCGTCGCGCCGCCGCCGCCTTCGTGCGATTCGGCTTGGTAGTAGCGGTCAACGTAGGCGTGGTTGGCGAAGAACTTCCACAGGGCGCGGCGTAGGGCGTTCGTGCCGTGGCCGTGGATGACGCGGAGGCGATTCACTTCGCCGAGGACAGCCTTGTCGAGGAACTTTTCGACGGACTCCTCGGCCTCGTCGGTGCGTTGGCCGATGACGTTGATCTCGGTCATGCCGAGGTAGGTCTCTTGCTCGTCGGGTTGGGCGCGGCTGAGGGTGACGCCGTCGGGGAGGCCGCGTCCGCCGGAGCGCTCCTTCTTGTCGGGCAGGACCTCGCTGATCTGGGCGGCCTTGACCTGCATCTTGAGCTGGCCGGCTTGGACTTCCCAACGGTCGTTGCCGAGGGCGCGGAGGATGCGGCCTTCGGCGCCGAAGCCGGACAGTCGCACGCGGGCGCCTTCGCGGATCTGGTCGGCGTCGGCGGCCGGTTCGGCTTGCGGCGTCTTGCCTAGGGCTTCCAGGCCGGATTGCTCCACGCGTTCGACCGCTTCGCGCTGGACGCGCAGAGCCTCACGGCGGGCGACGACGGCTTGGCGCTTCCCGGCCTCTTGCGCGGCTTCGAGCTTTGCGAGGGCCTGCGCCAGGACCTGCTCGTTCTTGGCGTGGGCTTCGCGAACGGCGGCGGCGACACGGAACTCAAGCGCATTGAGTTTCTTCTTCTCGCGCTCTTCCATCGAGCGGATGAGCTCGCGCTCCTTCTCTTCGAGGCGGCGTTCGGCGACGGCTAGGGCGCGGGTGCGCTCCTCGTACTCTTCGGCTTGGCGGCGTAGGCTGGCGAGGTACTTCGAAGCCTCTTGCTCCTGTCCGGCGAGCGCTTGACGGGCGCGTCGGATGACTTCGGGGTCGACCCCCATCCGCTCTGCCATCGCCAGGCCTGCCGATTCGCCGGGCACGCCGAGCAGGAGTTCATAGTTGGGTTCGAGGGTCTTGTGGTTGAAGCCCATCGCCGCGCTGACGATCTTCTCCGAGTTGGCGGCGTGGACTTTGAGCGCGGGCAAGTGGGTCGAGATGACCGAGTAGGCGCCGCGTTCGAGCAGACGATCCACGACGGCCACGGCGAAGGCGCCGCCCTCGGCCGGGTCGGTCGCGCCGGCGAGTTCGTCGATGATGACGAGCGATTGCGACCCGGCCTCCGACAGCATGTGCTTCAGCGTCGAGATGTGCCCGGAAAACGTGCTCAGGCTGGCCTCGATCGATTGCGCGTCGCCGATGTCGGGAAGAACTTCCTCAAACCAGGGCAGGCGCGCCTCGGCGGCGGGGACCGGTAAACCGGCTTGGGCCATCAGGGCGACGAGTCCGACGGTCTTCAAGACGATCGTCTTGCCGCCGGCGTTCGGACCGGAGACGACGAGGCAGCGGCTGCCGTCGACGAGCTTGAGCGAGAGCGGCTGGACCTTGCCGCCGTCGCGGCTGAGTACGTCTTGGAGCAG